>Ga0315282_10001424_pt1 | contig 44997 bp, 33 predicted proteins | sample YL17G07_20_MG_FD_203693 | JGI IMG/M metagenome (GOLD analysis project Ga0315282, IMG submission 203693) | Sediment microbial communities from Yellowstone Lake, YNP, Wyoming, USA - YL17G07_20 | ecosystem: Environmental > Aquatic > Freshwater > Lake > Sediment | place: USA: Wyoming | collected... | reverse complement strand
ACGATACAACAAACGTGAGCACGAGCACCAACGAATCACTAACACTCACCGAAGGACAAAACACCATAAGAGTCTTCTGCAAGGACACAAACGGACAATGGGGCTCTGACACCGCATCATTCTTCATCTCAGACACGCTGCCTCCTGTTGTGTCGTTGGACAGCCCAAGTAACGGCTATTCGAATGACAGCGCGAGCCCAATCAACGTAACGTTCAGTTGCTCTGCAACTGACAATCAGGGTTTGTCGAATATGAGTTTGTACATAACTGACAGCAATAATGAAAATTTTGGTCTTAACCAGACCGATAACCTCACAGGAACGAGCAACTCTTCTTCTTGGATTCTTTCTCTTGAGGTGGGGAATTATACTTGGAACTGCCATGCTTACGATTATTCTGGCAATGATGCTTGGGCGGCAAACAGGACCATAAAAAACAACTATTCCGAACCCACATGCGACATCGTACCGCGCATAAGCTTCACTTCTTTAACGACTGCATCGGGATACCATTCTGCAAACAGTATCAGGGCAGGAGTTTTGGCGTCAAACTTCACGAATTTGACAATATATCTTTACAACGCCACAGGTATTGTTACGACGACCACTTCAAATCTATCTTCATACGTGGCCACTTTCTCCCAACTGCCAGAAGGAGTGTATCGTTTAAGTGCGACGGCAATAGGCTGCGGCGAAAGCAATAGCACTGAAGAAAAGACCATAACCCTCGACAGGACCGCTCCGAGCATTGATATTACGAGCCCGGATGCGGGCTACGCGACGAATTCCACGAGCTTGAACTTCACATTCATAGCTACAGACAACCTGAGCAGCTTGCTTGACTGCAGCCTTTATGTAGACAATATCATCAGTTTCGTGGCAAGAGATGGCAATTCTTCGACAATTCCGGGCGCATCGACGGCCTTGCAGGCATCTGGTCTTGAAAGTAGGGCGTACGACTGGTACATTAGTTGCACCGATGCTGCAGGAAATGCAGGAACATCTTTGCAGAGAGCATTCATTGTAGATGCAGTTCCGCCAGTTATCAGCATGTCAAGTCCCAAATCAGGTGATATCCTAGGTTACAATATTTACTTGGTTTCGAACATCTGGGATGACCTAAGTGGCGTGGATTCTGCATGGTATGAGATTCTCAATGCTTCGAATCCAGAGGAAGTCCTGGCGAACGGGACAATGACCTCGCAGGACGGATGGGCTGCAGTGTGGAACTCGTATGACGGCCTTTCTGAAATGACCGCTAATGTGGAACTCCGGCTATATGCAAATGATTCACTTGGGAACATGAATACGACCACGGTGCCGTTCTTCATTGATAACGTTAATCCCAGCATACAGCTGATTTTGCCGACAAGCACTGGCAGCTACCTTAATCATAACTTCAGCCTGGACATAATGGTCCAGGACGCGACCTTGAACTATACGAAGTACAACCTCAGCTCAGGTGGCATAAGCAAGCAGGGTGCAGAATACTTTTTCCCATCTCCGGGAACGAGCTATAATTGGACTGAACCAGTCAACATAGACAACTACTCCGAGGGTAACTATACCGTTTCAATGAATGCTATTGACGCGGCATCCAATACCAGAGATCTCGAATCATGGTTCGTGATTGACCGGATTCCGCCAAACGTCACTCTTGTAAGCCCTTCGACAGGCTATAGGACGGACGAAACTACCGTGTTGTTTGATTGGATTGCAGAAGACGCTGTTTCTTCAATATTGTCTTGCAACCTGACAATCAACGGCAAAATTGTAAAGTCCGGCATACAAGCAACATCAGGCGAACATGCCGAGTATCAAGTCGACGGCTTGAACTGGGCGGATTACGCCTGGAACGTGACCTGCAGCGATGACGCAGGAAACACGAACGACCCTGAAACGAGGCTATTCATACCCGATTTCGTGGATGACGACGGAGATAACGTGCATAATTCAGTAGATACATGCATCGGAAATGCGTCTAGGGTCCAGGAAGAGGGAATAAGCAATCTTGTCGTCGAAATAGGCGGCACGACTAACCTTACTACTTTCAATGACACGAAAGACGTCGTAATCTATAATGACGACATACCCGTTCTGAATTTCACCTTTAATTTCAGCGAGAATGGGCTTGTTATGAGCAACATCAGCATCGAAGCGGGGAACAATTCCATTATCGTCGATCTTAACGGCCAGCTCCAAGCCGGCTTCACAAAATCATTATACTTGAGGAACGACGATTTCGTGTCCCTCTGCGTCAAGGATTTACTAGTATCATCAATATCCGAGATATCTTCAAACTGCACGGGAGACGGGGAAATTGACTTCACTTCCTGCTTGGGAGACAGCAACGGTGTGACTATCGATGGCATCACCTGCACTGATTCAGGTTCTATAATCAGAGTAGAGAATCTGCAATATTCTGCGATGATAGGAACTCCCGCAGTTCCATCCCCCCCGCCCGCGCCGCCCGCGCATATATCTTCTTCAACTCAGAAAACACTGACAACACTAACCTATTCATTTAACTGTTCGACTGGCGAGCTGATCGTTTTTTCAAACCCGCCTGCAGCCGGAGCGAGAATGCAACTTTTCAAGTCTAATGCGTCCTCGCCGTACTTTTCTGATATTGATTCGTTAGGTCGGGCGAGATTCACAGTGACTAAGAACGACACATACCTTGTGAACATTTCATCCGACCTCTATTACGGCGTGTTATCCAAAATACAATTAGCATTATGCCCGTTCGTGTCTCCGAGGAACGAAACCGCACCGCCTACGTCCCCATCAGCGCCCAAAACGAACCAGACAGTGAATGAAACCGCCCTGCCTACGCTTCCATCGGAGCCCAAAACGAATCAGACCAGAATTCAATCAAACAAAACGCCAGAAGCAACTCCGTACATGGCAGGGGGAATGGATACTCCCACTCTAATCGTGCTTGCCGTGCTGGTTGCTGGTATCTTCATAGTCATATTAATCATCAAGAGAAAGAGAGAAAGAAAACGCGCAACTAAACAACTAGACAAGCAGGCATAAAAAAACCGCGTTTCCTCAAGGAAACGCACAGTCCCTAGTTTATAGAACGACCTGGAGAGTTTTTAGGCCCGATTTAAACACAGATACGTACCGGCTTCAGGCATCCTGCTCAGGGCGCTTCCCGTTCCCATCATTCATATCTTCCCGAAGAGATGAAGCAGGAACAATACCACGAGCGCCATCAAGACTATTGCGAGAAGCACTCTCGTCCCGTTATTTCTTCTGGAGCTCTGCCACTTCCTGAGCCCTGACAAGGCACGCGCCTTGCTGAAATCAGCAAAATCCTCTTCCTGTCCCATTAAGGCACGATAACTTCCCTGCGTACATTAAAACATTTGGTCAATCTGGGAACATCTTAAATATATCATTGTGCGGAATATCATTTTGTTGACATTGGCAGAAACAAAAAGATTCATCCACGGGACGTTCTCATCACTGATGAAGGTCAGGAACTTCAGGCTTTACCCCCTTCGCTGGCGTTCCCCTCGCAGGAATCCCCTTTAGGGGGAAAGCTCCGAGCTTCCTCCTCAGTAGAGGTCCCTCACGGGACAGCTCGGGGATTCCCCTGGCGGGGATCCCCCTTTGGAGGGGGATGAAGCCAGCCTGTTCCCCGCAGGGAATCCCTTCATGGGATAAAATACGGGTCAAGATAGGTGTCCCCCGTACGGGGGATAGCCCGCAGAGGCTTAACAAAGTATTATAAACCTATTTTAGATAATTTTGGGTATGTATAATAATAGTTTTAGAACTAAGAACCTTATTTCGAAGAAGGCACCCAACCACGCAAGCCACCAGATCCTGTTAATTCTGTTGGTGGCAGTATTCCTATCGATAATTGTCCTGCCTATAGTTGCGGAAACGGTAGACAATTACACCCTCAACATCTCAGAAAATGAAGTAATTTCGGATTCCACGACTGCCCCAATCAACGTTTCCGGGGACACACCACAACCTGAAGCTGACGCCGCGCAAACAATTGAGGGCGAAGGCGTTGCAGGAAATCCCGATGACTCAAACCCAACAAGTCCGGACTCTACCGCTGCGGAGGATGTCATTGAGGAAAATGCATCAGGAGAACCTGAAGAAACAGGTGATTCCGTCACACCAGACCAAATGCCTCTAGCTACCGTAACCTGCAATGACTGCGCGAGTTGCACCGCTTGTGCAACTGTCACAAATCAGACCTGCATTCTTAACTCCAGTTTTACCGCAACAGGCAGCTGCATAAGCGTCACTGCAGACAACGTGGTCATTGACTGCAGTGGCTACAAAATCACAGCCAACAACATAACCAACAAATACGCCGGCGTCAACATCACTAGCCGTGCAGGCACGACAATCACGAATTGCACCATCACAAACTTCACATACGGTCTCTGGGGGACCAACATCAACAACACCAATATCGGCCGAAGCAATATCTCATACAACTATAACGGCATTTGGATGAATGCATCAAATGTCAATGTCACAAATAACAACATCACGATTTTTGCCGGTACGTTCTCGGGCAACACGCTGTATGGCATTTACTTGAATGCCTCCACTAGCGGCAATCTAACCGCGAACAACGTATCTAAAAACGCCATGTACGGCATCTACTTGGTCCGTTCCAACAATACGAACATCATCGCGAGCAACGTCACAGGCAACACCCAGTACGGCATCTATCTCTTTCGCTCCAACTACACGAACATCGTCGCGAACAATGCTACAGGCAACAGTCGGGACGGCATTTACGTAAGCTATGCTAACTATGCTAACATAAGCGGGAACAATGCATCAAGCAATACCCGAAACGGAATCAACATTGACCATTCCAACAACACTAATCTGGTTGGAAACATCGCCCAGTATGGTGGCAGCGGTTATAACGGCATCTACCTTAGTTATTCTAACAATAATACGCTGGTCGGGAACAACGTACTAAAAAATTCCCAGCACGGCATTTACCTGTATTCTTCCAACTACACCACCATAAGTGGGAACAACGCATCGTTCAATGCCCAGCACGGAATTTACTTGGCAGCTTCCAACAAAAATAATATGACAGGGACTATTGCTTTCAACAACACCAAAATCGGCATTAACCTGGATTCCGCATCCAACAACAATACACTGACAGGAAACAACGCCTCAAACAATGGCCAGTACGGCATTTACCTTAGCGCTTCCAACAACAATGCATTGCAGAACAACGTAATGGACGAGAACGTTCTTGGAAGCTTCTGGGTGGACGGCCCACTGTGCTCACCCCTCAACAACTTGATAGACACTTCAAACACCAAGAACGGCCTCCCTGTGCTATACTTCAATAACGCACAGGACGTCCTGCTCGACGCCTCAGTGACCCCATCCAACGGACCAGTAATAATCGCGTGCTCCTCTAATTTCACGATACAAAACTATGTGATACGACAAGACGCCTTCTACATATACAACACCACGAACTCCATTCTTTCGAACAACACTGTTTATTCAGGCAATTACGGTATTTGGTTGTCTTCATCCAACAACAATAACTTGACGGTGAATAATGCATCGTTCAATGCACAAAACGGAATTTACCTGCTAGCCTCCAACAACAACGCACTTACCGCGAACAGCATCTCAAGCAACACCGGGCACGGCATTTTCTTGAACGCATCCAACAACACTAATATGATTGGCAACAACGCTCAACAGAACGGCCAACACGGCATTTACATAGACCATTCCAAAAACGACTCGCTTACCGCGAACAGCATCTCAAGCAACACTCAGCACGGCATTTACCTGTACTACTCTCATAACAATACACTTACCGCGAACAACGCCTCAAGCAACACTCAGCACGGCATTTACCTGTACTACTCCAACAACAATTTCCTGACCGGAAACAACGCATCAGAGAATACTCAGCACGGCATATTCGTGAGCCGTTCCAACAACACGAATGTTGTTGCGAACGATGCCTCACACAACACCAAGTATGGCGTTTATCTGTCAGAATCTAGGAATGGATCGCTTTCTGCGAACAACGCTTCAAGCAATGGCCAGTATGGCATTTACCTTGGCGCGTCCAACAACAACTCGCTTACCGCGAACAACGCTTCAAGCAATACATTGTACTGCGGCATTTACATCGGCACATCCAACAACACCGTCCTTGTCGGGAACGATGCTTCACACAACAAACAATACGGCATTTACCTTAGCGCGTCCAACAACAACTCGCTTACATCCAACAACGCCTCGAATAATGGTGGCTCTAACGCTTATTCGGGCATTTTCATTAGCGCTTCCAACAACAATAATCTAACAGGGAACGAGGCCTCGAATAATTCATACCATGGCATTTATGTATCCGGTTCCAATAACACCAATATAATCACGAACAAGCTGTCGTTCAACGACGAGAACGGCATATGGCTGTCGTATTCCAACAACAATACCTTAAGCGGGAACAACGTATTGTTCAATTTCCTGCACGGCATTTACGTGTACCGTTCTAATGGTAACACGCTGGCGGGAAACAACGCGTCCTATAATGAGGACACGGGCATCTATCTGGACTCGTCCAACAGCACAACCCTAACCGGCAACGACGCGTCATACAATTCAGACTACGGCATTTACCTGCTGGCTTCCAAAGGCAACACATTACGAAACAACACCATGGACTGGAACGTGAACGGAAGCTTCCAAGTGAACGGTCCTCTGTGTTCCCCATTCAACAACTCGATAGACACATCAAACACCAAAAACGGCCTCGCGGTGCTATACTTCACCAACGCGCAGAACGTAACGCTCGATGCTTCAGCGATCCCGTCCAACGGACCAGTAATAATCGCGTGCTCCTCTAACTTCACAATACAAAACTATGTGATACGACAAGACGCCTTCTACATATACAACACCACGAACTCGATAATCTCTAACAATACTATTTCTTCAAGCGCTAGCCAGTACGGCATTTTGCTGTTTTTGTCCGACAACAATAGCTTGATAGGGAATAATGCATCATTCAATTCCCTGTACGGCATCTTCTTGAACCGCTCTAACAACAATAACCTGACAGGAAATGATGCATCGTTCAATCCCGAAACCGGCATTCGCGTGTCCTCCTCCAACAACACAGTCCTTACCGGGAACGATGCATCTAACAATACTAACGAGGGCATCTGGCTTGACTCATCCAATAACAACATCCTGACAAGCAACAACGCATTCCGGAATTATTACGGCATTTACCTGGACCGTTCAAACAACAATACACTCACAGAAAACAATGCATCCGTTGAGTTCTACGGCATCTACTTGGTCCGTTCCAACAACACAATCATTACCGGAAACGACGCCTCGAAAAATCTGATAGACGGCATTTACCTGCAAAGCTCCCATAACAATGCCCTGACTGCAAACAATGCCTCAAACAACGCCAACAAGTACGGGAGTTTTTGGACTGGCATCGGAATCGACCTTCGCTATTCCAACAACAACACTATCACTGGAAACAATGCGTCCAATAACTACAACGGCATCTACCTGTACGGGTCCCACAACAACACGCTCACTGGAAATACCGTATTGAACAATTACGTTGAGGACGGCATTTACAATCATATCTATTGTGATGGCATCTACATGTACGCTTCTAACAACAACACCATTTCCGGAAATAATGCATCAAATAACTACAACGACATCTACCTGGAAACATCCGACAACAATGCCTTGACCTCAAACACATTTCTGAATGCGGTGAGGAGCGGCATGTACCTTTACGATTCTGAAAATAACACCCTAACTGGCAACAATGCATCGTTCAACACCGCGTCTCCATCCGATACCTATGGCATTCAACTGATGAGCTCCAACAACAACGCCCTGACGGCAAACAATGCATCCAACAATTATTACGGCATTTACTTGGCATCTTCCGACTACAATAATCTGACTGCAAACACTGCAGTAAATAATGCCATAATTAGCATCTATATGTACAGTTCAAACAACAACACCCTAACCGGCAACAATGCATCGTTTACCGGTGGCTATATTGCCAGTAACACTGGCATCTTCCTGGAATTTTCTTACAACAACAAGCTGACCGGGAACACCGCATCGGACAATGCAGACTACGGCATTTACCTTGGCACATTGTCCGATAATAACATCCTGACCGGGAATACCGTCGCGAACAACGCCCAGTACGGAATTTACGTTTACTTTTCCAACTACAATAACCTGACCGGGAACAATGCATTCAATAATAACTATGGTATTTCCCTAGATACATCCACAAATTGCGCCCTGACTGGGAACAATGCATCTAACAACACTAACGAGGGCATCTACCTTCACGATTCCACCAACAATGCATTGACCGCGAACACCGTATCGGACAATGCCGCTGACACCGGCATCTGGCTTGAATCATCCAATAACAACATCCTGACAAGCAACAACGCATTCCGGAATTCTTACGGCATTTACCTCTACTACTCTCATAACAATACACTTACCGCGAACAACGCCTCAAACAACACTCAGCAAGGTATTTACCTTGACACGTCAAACAACTGCATCCTATCCGGAAACAACGCATCCGATAACGATTACGGCATATACCTGAGCGATTCCGACAGCAATACCCTAACCGAAAACACCGCCTCTAACAATGCCAACGATGTTGGAATCTATCTTTACTCATCCAACAGCAATACCTTGATTGAAAACACCGCTTCAAGCAATATTAATGGAATCGAGCTGGATTCTTGTGAAAACAGTAATCTAACCGGGAACTATGCCTACGCCAATTCACAACACGGCATCTACCTGTCTTCGTCAAACAACAACACATTGACGGAAAACAACGCCGATAGCAATGCTTACTTGGGCCGATTCAGACACATGTATGCTGGACTTTACCTGGACGATTCCGAAAACAATAATCTCACACGAAACAGCGTATCCAATAACCTATGGCTAGGCATTTTCCTGGACAGTTCCAACAACAATGCCCTGACCGGGAACGTTGCATTGAATAACAAGTACGACGGCATTTCGTTATACATGTCCATTAGCGATATCTTAACGGGAAACGACGCATCAAACAATGCAGGGGATGGCATCGACCTCATAGCATCTGATTGTGGCTGGGCGGTTGCTTATAATGCTCTAATCGAAAACACCGCATCAAATAACGAAGGGGAAGGCATCCATGTGCAAGGCTGTAACGACGTCCTGATTGGGAACAATGTCTCAAAAAATGTCGGCGGCGGCATTACCGTGAGCAGTTCCAGCACGGTCCTGACAGGAAACAACGCATCATACAATTTATGGACAGGCATCTACGTAGGATATGGCAATTACAATACTACCCTAATTGATAACACTGCATCATTCAATGATCCATATGGCATCGAGTTGGCCGGTTCCTATAACAACAGTCTGACCGGGAACGACGCCTCCGGCAATACTGAGTACGGCATTTACCTGTTCAGTTCCCAAAATAATACATTACGGAACAATACACTGAATGGAAATGCCCGTGAAAGCATCTGGCTGGAGACAACTGGATGTTCTGATTTCATGAACTCAATAGATACTTCAAACACTAAGGACGGCATTCCGATACTATACCTCAACAACATACAGGACGTAACGCTCGACGGCTCGACAGGTCAACTCACAACCGGATCCATAATAGTCTCCTGCTCGAACAACTTCACATTGAGGAACTACACGCTAAGCCGGGACTCAGTCTGGCTCTTCAGCACCAACAACTCCCGCATAGAGGATAATACGCTTGCCCTCGGGGATTACGGCATAATCATTTCGTCTTCTGCGGGCACAACTGTCGCACGAAATGTTGTATCGAACACGAACATTTACGGCATATACCTATTGAACTCTAACGGAAACAATGTGAGCTGGAATGACGTTTCGAACGGAAATGTAGGCATTTACATTGATGGTTCTACCAACAATACATTCTCTGGAAACACTATGAACGACAACACTAACATGAGCTTGGATGTGAGTATGGATTTCCGAAAAGCATATTGGACCACTTCCTGTATGCATTACAACAACTCGATAGACACCTCAAACACCCATAACGGCCTGCCAGTGCTATATTTCTACAATGCGTCGAACACAACACTCGACGCATTCATGACCCCCTCCAACGGTCCGATAATAATAGCTTGCTCGAATAACTTCACGGTGAGTAATTACGGAGGAATGCATGAAACAATAACGCTTTTCGGAACTAACAATTCCAAGATAACGAACAACAGTATTTCTTTAAGCGACTATGGCATCAATGTGTTGGCTTCCTCGAGAAATAGCATTGGATCGAACAGTCTTACTAGTGACAAATATGGCATATCGCTAGCCAAATCAGACAACTGCACCGTCTCGGGCAATGCAGTCTCCAACGGAATAGATGGCATTTACGTTTTTAGGTCGTCGGGCGAAAATATATCAAACAACGCGGTGTTGAATAATTCCGAGTACGGCATCTCCCTCGCCGTCTCGACCAAAAACAACATCGTCGGAAACACAATTTCAAACGGATCTATTTGTGGTATTCGCCTGAATGTGGACTCGGACAATAATAACCTATCTGGAAATGTAGTCTCGAACGGGCGGGATGGCATTTATGTTCTAGCCTCGGACAACAACAACCTCGTTGAGAACAATATTTCAAATTTTTCATCGAATGGGATTTACACTGCCGTTGCCGAGGATACGAATATAGTGCAAAACACTCTCTCTGCCAACAGCTACGGAATCGACATAGACTCTTGGTCGCCCCGCACCAATCTCACGTCGAACTACGTCTTAAACAGCAGCGTGTACGGTATATTACTCAGAGATACGGGACCGGACACCCTCACTGGAAACATAATGAATAACAACAAGGCAAGCATGGATATTGCTGTAAGTTTTGGTAGTCGTTGCGAATACCTTGAATATTCAATAGACGCTTCAAACCTCAATAACGGCCTGCCGGTCAGGTATTTATACGATTCCAGTAATGTAATACTAGATTCGGACAGCAGTCCGAGCAACGGCCCCATAATAGTCGCGTGCTCCGAAAACATCACGATAATGAATTACCGGCTGGATGGCAACGGCATCAACTTGATTGGAACATCCAATTCGCTCATAAAAAACAATACGGTAACTTCTGCAGATAAGTATGGCGTTAGCATGATCTACGGGTCATCAAACAACGTGGTTGAGGACTGTGCATTCTCAGGCACGTCATTGAATCACGCGTGGTTTTCCGGGTCAGGCGACAATCTGGTGAGTTGGATGAATCGCACGTTTGACTTGAGCGCGGTTTCCTCGGCAAGCCTTGATTTCGTCTACAATCATGATACTGAACCGGATTATGATGGGGGGCGGGTGGAATTCTACAACGAGGCTAGCGGTGCCTGGGAGCCTCTTTATCCGACAGTCGGCTCGTACAACTGTCAATTGGATGTATTCGATGGCGGCGATGCCTATTGCGGCTACCTTAATGGCTGGTCGACTGCATCTTTCAATCTCACTCCCTTCTGCGGAAGCAAAGTGAATGTCAGACTCATATACAGGACAGACGAGTCTGCGACTTTTCCCGGCTGGTTTGTAGATAACGTGACTGTGAATGCTATCGGATTCTTTGACGACGCCGAATCCGGAAATGCTGGATGGGATACATCCGGATTTTCCAGAGCTTATAGCGACGGCAGCTTAGGAGTGCGTTTGGGATGGGGATCTTACGAAGTGCCCTCGTCCAGCAATAATACCATCAAGAATATCGCATTCTCAACTGGGCTTGACGTCTTAGTAATGGAAACCTATGCGTCCAATGCTAATAATACGCTGCTTAATGTAACATCACGCTCCAACAGCAATAGTGCGAGACCGACAATTGAATTAGACGGATACGGCACGCAGGGCAGCAGCTACTGCATCGTACAGAATTACGTGAGAGCCAATGTAACCGAAGAAAGCGGTGCACCGACAGAGTCATCTAACGTCACGGTATGGGACAGCAACAATGCAGTGAGCTGGACTAAAAACACCACTCCAGACGGCCTCACGTCATGGCATATCGTAACTGAATACCTCCAGAACAGGTCCGGAATATTCAATTTCACGCCATATGACTTCACCGCCTCAAAGGACAACTTGTGGGGTTCAACACGCGTCTATGAGATGCAAACCATGATGACCGTGCCGGTCACGATCAATCCGCTTAGGCTTTTCATCATAAGTCCCGCTTCCACAAACTACACCAGCACGACCGTTCCGCTGATATTCACGTCAAACAGGCCGCTTGAGTCGCACCGTCCCCTTGTCTGGGTGGCCTACAATCTGGACAATTCAGGTACAAACTTCACTATTACTGGAAATACGACCATAAACCCCCCTGCAGGACAGCATAGCATTATACTTTTTGGAAATGACAGCGTAGGGGATTATGGAAGTAGTGATGTCACGTATTTCGGCAATGGCTATGTCGCGCCATCAACGCCGCCTGAAGAGGGCGGAGCTGCTCAACAACAGGGCCTGGTGTCCTCAATGTTCTTCTCGAACATATCGGCAGGAAGCGAGGCCTTCTTCGAGCCGGCAGGGTGGTCTAACGTGACCAGTGTCACCGTGACTCCGAGCGAGACTGTCTTTAACGTAAGCATATTAGTGCAAAGCCTTGCAGGGACGCCCTCAAACCTGCTCGTAAAAAGCATGAACGGCACGATTTATTTAGCCATCCGTATAACTGTCACTGGAATGGATGAAAGCAAGATTGCGCAAGCGACTTTCAGCTTCAAAGTTTCCAAGAACTGGATGGAAGCCAATAATTTTACATCGGACGACATGTACCTCCAGCGGTACAATGAGGAAACGGAAAGCTGGGATAACATTCCGATAAGCCTCGTTAGTGAAGACTCGGACTACTGTTATTTCCAGGCAATACTTCCCGGATTCTCGGTCTTCGTCGTGGGCGGATTCCCCGTATCGCGCGTGATAGAAACGCCAAAAGAAAACATTACACTGAACGTCTGCGGAGATAATTCCTGTTCGGTTGGTGAATCGTGCAGCACTTGTCCTTCGGATTGCGGTGCGTGCCCATCGGTATGCGGCGACGGCAAGTGCAGCACCGATGAAAGCTGCTCAAGTTGTCCTTCGGACTGTGGTGCGTGCCCGCGCGTTGCCAAATGCGGGAACCACGTCTGCGAGGAAGACCTTGGCGAAACACCGGATTCCTGTCCGGTGGACTGCATCAAGACCGCAACAGGCACAAGAAGCATTTTGGTGCTGATTGGAGCGGTATTGCTCTGTATAGTGACACTAATTACTGGAATGCGGATAGTCGTGAATGCCCGCTCCCGCCGCAAAGCCGCCAAAATAATAAAGAAGTCAAACAAGAAATGAGGCTCTACGAGCGCCTTGCCTTGGCAGGGCGCTTGACCCCGTCCCTGCCATAAAAATGTTGAACGTTGGAGAGTGTTGTTAATATTTTATGGGCACAAATGCAAAACCAAAAGATAGTAAAGTCTGGCGTGATTCTTATTACCACAAATTGTTCGGGCTTAAAGCTGCAAAAGAAGCCTTGCGAGTCCTACCTATTTTCGAAAAAGAACGCCCGAATGATAAACGTCCACGTTATGCGATAGAGGCAATAATGGCTTGGGCGCAAGGAAAACGAGATTTGGGATTGATGGAGGTTCGCAAATTTTCGCTCGACTCCCATACAGCCGCCCGTGAAGCCAAATCGGATGCTGCAAAATTCGTAGCCCATGCTGCTGGGCAGGCGGTAGCAACTTGGCACGTCCCAACTCACGCCTTAGGCGCTTTCGGTTATGCCGGCAGGGCCTTTATTGCGAATAAAAGCAAATCATCTAAACGTTGAATGTCAAGTGAATAACAGACGAATTTTTTATAGAGACCACTGCTTTAACATCATGCATTGGCTGAGAAATCTGGGAAATTAATTCACGGCACGTTCTCGTCACTGATGAATGTCAGGAACTTCAGGCTTTACTTCATAGGCCAAGCCATATCCCTGTCAGGCTCATTCATGCAAGCAATAGCGCAAGGATGGCTTGTGCTCAAACTCACTAATTCCGGAACGGCGCTAGGACTCGTTACCGCACTGCAATTCCTGCCGATCCTGCTTCTCAGCCCATTAGGCGGATTGATAGCTGATCGCTTTCCCAAGAGGAAGCTGCTTTACGCAACGCAATCTGCAGCAGGAATCCTGGCACTCATCCTCGGCATATTGGTCGCGACAGGAGCGGTACGTCTATGGATGGTCTATGTCCTGGCACTCTGCCTCGGGATAGTCAACTCAGTAGATAACCCGACGCGTCAAACATTCATTTTTGAGATGGTCGGAGAGGATGAATTGAGGAATGCAGTAACGCTATATTCAACCGAAGTCAACCTGGCGCGCGTAATCGGACCGATAATCGCGGGAATCCTGATTGCCACAGCCGGTCTTGCGCCATGCTTCATCATCAATGCGATATCATACATTGCAGTGCTTATTGGCCTATTCATGATGCGCGCTTCAGAAATTCATGCCGCGCCTCTCGTGCCATTGGCAAAAGGACAACTGCGCGAGGGTCTGCGCTATCTGAGGTCGACGCCAGTCATATTTTATACCTTGATCGTGGTCGCAATTATAGGCACGCTAACGTATCAGTTCCAGGTAAGCCTGCCGCTATTGGCTCAAGTCACGTTCCACGGAAATGCCGGAAGCTATGCAGCATTGACTGCAGCAATCGGCGCGGGTTCAGTAGTCGGAGGGCTTCTTACCGCTTCACGGAAAAAAACTGCCCCGCACGCACTGGCTATGGCAGCGCTACTTTTCGGTTTGACAGTAATCATTGCAGCGATGATGCCAACGCTTTCATTCGCGATACTCGCCCTGGTGCTTGTGGGCGTTTTCTCTATTTACTTTACTTCGCTCGGGAATACCATACTCCAGCTGTATAGCATCCCGCGCATGCGTGGCCGCGTAATGGCGTTCTGGTCAATGGCATTCCTCGGTTCAACAACAATCGGTGGGCCAATCATCGGCTGCATATGCCAGTATGCCGGGCCGCGCTGGGGATTAGCATTCGGTGGTTTCGCCGCGCTCGTTGCAGCGGCTCTGGGCGCAGTCACATTGCGCAAGGTGCACTCCCTAAAAAGCGAGCCTGAACGGGTTGTTGGAAGGGCGGAATCAATGGCTGAAGGGGACATCCGCGTGCCATAACTATCGAATGCACTATTATTATTTGAAATAATCATCCGTCGTGTAAATCGCGCCAATCCGAACTTCAGCGCCATTCCTAACCACGAACTCGCTGATGCCAATCTTGCTTTCGCCTCCCCAGTCATAAGTGTATCCAAGACGCGTCCACGGGCAGCAGCCGTTCTTGTCAGCGTAGGATGCGTTCCTTAAGCTGTTGAACCACATGACGTGTTCCGCGCTCACGTTTTGCGGAAAATCGAGCTGGCATTCCATGTCAGTTATCTCGGGGTCAGGGCACGGCCGGAAAATATCGGATGGCTTCACCCAAAGCTCGACGAACCACTTTTTGACACGGTTTTTGGGCATTCCCAGAAGTTGCGCCAGCCGAAGCGTGAGATTGGAAACCCGCCCGGAGTCTTCCATTATCCGGGTCCTTATTTCCGGAACAACCGTGACCCAGACTTCGCTGGAAAGATTGAGGTCAGTCTTATTGAAGTAGCCGTCCCATCCGGTCCAGGTCACGACTGACACTCGTCCTTCGCCGTCAAAAAGCAGAGCACCATTGGATCCAATGATGGGGGTCAGGTTCCTGAATATCTCGGATTCATCTGCCACTTCAGCGTCTTTCATGGCGTTGCGGTACATGGCGTCAAGTTTTCCATCCTGCGAATCCGAAACGTTTGATCCGGGCATTCTTGAGAAGAAGGCTATAACGAAAACCGCAAGAAGGAACATCAGAACCAAGCACAGGAATCTCAATTTTTTTCCATTTTTTATTTTACGTAGTTCAATGCGGCGTTTTCCTGCAGTAGTTTTCATGACACCCGCTTAACTGTTGGATAAGTTTATTAATCCTCTTCGCTCCAGAAAAACAAGGTGATTCCAATAAAATGAAACTTTGGCTAAAACTTTTGATAGGTATTCCGCTTGCGCTTGTCGTGATCGCATTGCTCGTGCTCGGCTACTTGGGATTCGTTCCCGGCCTCTCATCGCTAATGGGCGCTTCCACGCCACGCGATCTCGGAGTACACTACACGGCGCAGGACGTTGAGAGCTTCCACGCGAAAACAGGAATAGACTACACGACAATCTCATCCGATGCCGCCCCGAAAGACAGCTTAAAGCTGACTGGATCCAAACCAGTTAATGGGACGATGACGAGCGAGGAGATGACCGCGATGGTCAACGACATAGATTCCAAATGGAAGTACTACCCAGTCTCCAATACGCAGATAAAAATAAGCGATGACGGGACCGTTGAAATGTCAGGAATCCTGGATATGGATGTGCTTAATGAGTACGCCGAGGCGACAAACATGCCTGAAAGCTATCGTGAAGTCATAAACAATTACTCCGGCCTCTTCCCTACCAATCCTCGTTTCTACGTCAAGACGAACGGTTATATCGAAGACGGGAACGTGAATGGCGACGAGCTTGAAGTCGAGATAGGACGGGTGCAGATCCCGCAGGACGTTCTGGATAATAATATGGAAGCGATACAATCCTTCGTCGAGGAGAGACTGCTGGCTGAGGGCGTTGATGCGAATTCCGCGAGTTTCGACGGCGGAAAACTGACTTTCAATGGAAGCATACCAGCCGAAGTCGGATTAAGCCCTCCCTAAGCGCTAACTAAACGTAAGTTCATTCGTGCCGCTCAAGCGGGTCTTATGGCATGATTTCGCGCCTGAAATGCCTGTATGTCACTATCACGCAATTAAGAAACGTTTATAAAGGATTTCCGGGACTCTTTTGGTCAAGGACGCTAATAACAAATGGCAAAAGACACTAAAGCTCCGACTTATTTGAAAAAGATTCTGAAGACGTACAAGGGAGACAATCTCATGAACGTCCTTAACGCTATACAGGACAATGAGGGATTCCTTTCCGAAGCGACATTGAGGACGGTATCAAAAGAACTTGATCTCCCCCTGGCGAGAGTGTACAGCACGGTTAGCTTCTACTCTTTCCTCAAGCTGGAGAGTGGCGGGAAAAAGACAGTCCGCGTATGCAACAGTCCCTCGTGCCACCTTAACGGTTCGACGAACCTGATAAAGGCAGTGAAGAAAATCACGGGACTTGATCCTGGAGAACACAACAAGAAATTCTCGTTCGAGATAACGCAATGCATAGGCTGCTGCAATGAAGCTCCTGCAGTCATGATTGGCGGAAAGCTTTACGGAAAAGTTACCGAGAAGAAACTGAAGGCGATGCTCAAGAAATGAAGAAAACCAAGACTAAATCTGGAAAAAAGAACCAAGGCGCGGCCAGGAAAAAGACTACTGCAGCGAGATACTCTTTCGAGGAGAAGCTCCGTGGAGCGGCCTTGAAGAAGGCGCTCTTGATGACTCCGGACGAGGTTATCGCCAAAGTCAAGGAGTCAGGACTCACTGGACGCGGTGGCGCAGGATTCCCGACAGGAATGAAATGGGAATTCACCAGGAAAGCATCAGGCGAGAAATTCCTGATATGCAACGCGGACGAGGGAGAGCCAGGCACTTTCAAGGACCGCCAGATACTCGAGAGGAATCCGGAACTACTCATTGAAGGAATGCTCATAGCGTCCCACGCACTGGGCGCGAAAAAAGCGTACATTTACCTACGCAAGGAATATGATTACCTCAAGAACAAGTTGCAGAGGGCAATCGACAAGGTCGCGAGGAAAAGCGGAGTCGAGGTGAAGATAGTAAGCGGCGCTGGAGCTTACATTTGCGGAGACGAGACCGCCATAATGAACTCGATAGAGGGAGACAGGGGGAATCCGAGAAAAAAGCCACCCTACCCGGCACAGAAAGGATTATGGCAGAGCCCAACGTGCATCAACAATGTGGAGACTCTCGCGAACGTTGCGCTCATTTTAGGCTCGAAAAAAGTATGGGACAAGAACGTAAGGCTTTTCTCAGTCTCAGGGGACGTGGAGAAAGGAGGAGTCTTCGAGGGAAAGCTCGGCGCGACATTCAGGGACATCGTGAGCAAGGCGAAACCAAAATGCGAACCGAAAGCACTGTTCTTCGGAGCGTCAGGAGGATGCGTCCCATACGATGACTTCTCGAGATTCGACCCGGATGAGATGAAACACAAGGGAGCGGGACTCGGCTCCTGCACAGTCATAGTCGTAGGCAGATGCCACGACATAGTCGATGTTTGCAAGAACATTCAGAAATTCTTCGTGCACGAGGGATGCGGGAAGTGCACTCCGTGCAGGGAAGGCAATTACAGGATACTCGAGCTTTTGAAAAAGATTTCCGCAAAGCACGCTACAAAGGATGACTTGAAGCTGATGGAGGAATTGGCGGACTTCGTGAGGGAGAATTCGTTCTGCCCGCTCGGGCAGTCGTCCACCACGCACATTTCAACAGCGTTAAAGCACTTCAGGAAGGAGTTTGATGAAAAATGCAGATGATAATAATAAAAATCAATGGAAACGACGTTGAAGCCCATCCAGGGGAAACAATACTGGATACAGCGAAAAGGAACGGAATAGAAATTCCGACTTTATGCTATGATCCGGACCTACCGCCTCAGGGAAGCTGCAGGATATGCGTTTGCGAAGTGAACGGCAAGCTCGCGACAGCGTGCGACACGCCGGTTTCCGAGAACATGATAGTGCTTACTGAATCAGACAAAGTAGTGAAGGCCAGGAAGCTGAATCTTGAGCTTGCGCTCTCAAGGCACGGAACCGAGGGCGACGCGAAAAAAGACGAGCTCCTAAAGCTCGCGGAAACGTATGACGTGCACAAAGTCAGGTTCAAGGTCTCAAGGAGCGAAGGAAAGGACGAGTCCAGTCCCTCGATAGTCAGGGATGACTCTAAGTGCATACTTTGCGGAAAGTGCGTACAGAAATGCCAGGAAACACAGGGAGTGAACGCGATATGCTTTGTAGGAAGAAGCAAGGACATGCGCGTGGGAACAGCCTTCGGAAAGGACTTGATCGAGACCACGTGCGTCAACTGCGGGCAGTGCACTCTCGTGTGCCCCACAGGTTCAGTCGCTGAAGTCGACGACATAGAGAAAGTCAGGAACGCGATAAACGATCCGAAGAAATTCGTGGTAGTACAGACCGCTCCGGCAGTACGCGCCTCAATAGGAGAGGAGTTTGGTCTTCCTCCAGGAACGAGGGTCACGAAGAAGATGGTCGCGGCACTTCGGAAAGTCGGATTCGACAAGGTGTTCGACACCGACTTCACTGCGGACTTGACGATAATGGAAGAAGGGCACGAGCTCATAGAGAGGCTCACGCACAAAGGAGTGCTCCCGATGATAACATCATGCAGTCCGGGATGGATATGTTTCATCGAGAAATTCTATCCTGACCTCCTGCCGCACCTTTCCACGTGCAAATCACCCCAGCAGATGTTCGGGGCTCTCGCCAAGACGTACTACGCCAAGAAGGCGGGAATAGACCCTAAGGACATGGTTAGTGTCAGCATAATGCCTTGCACCGCGAAGAAATTCGAGTGCAATCGCGAGGAGATGAAAGCATCAGGATTCAAGGATGTCGACTACGTGCTCACGACCAGGGAAGCTGCGCGCCTCATGAAGCAGGAAGGAGTAGACTTAAGCCAGATGCCTGAAGAGATGTACGACGATCCATTGGGTGAATCTACAGGAGCTGCAGTCATTTTCGGAGCGACAGGCGGAGTAATGGAAGCTGCATTGAGGACCGCTTACGAGGTCGTGACCGGGAAAAATCTCGAGAACGTCGAATTCCACGAGCCTAGAGGCCTTAAGGGCATAAAGGAAGGATCAGTAGACCTCAATGGCATAATCCTGAATTACGCGGTGGCGCACGGCCTTTCGAACGCGAAAGTGCTCATGGACGAGATACGCGCAGGAAAAAGCAAGTATCAATTCATCGAGATAATGTGCTGTCCGGGAGGATGCCTCGGAGGAGGCGGGCAACCAATACCTACGAACAACGCGATAAGGCTCAAGAGGATGGAAGCGATTTATGAGGAAGACAAGAATCTTCCGCACAGGAAATCGCACGAGAACGAATCAGTCAAGAAGCTCTACGCGGAATTCCTCGTAAAGCCTTTGGGAGAGAAATCGCATCACCTGCTCCACACGAAATACGTGAAGCGGGGAATCTAGAAGGATCCAGGAAAAAGGGAGTGAACTAAGAAAATGATGTACGGAAGGAAAACTTTGAATCTTGTAAGGCATGAATTATCCGAATCCATGGCGTTATGGCATACTCTTGCCTACTCGCTTTTGGGATTCTTCGTTCCGTTCCTCATGGGCCATCCGCAATGGCTCGTGGGAATAACTGTGAATGCCGCACTGATCCTCACGGCATTGAGCCTTAAGGACCATAAGGTGCTTCCGGTCGTGCTTTTGCCAAGCATCGCGGTATTGTTCCGAGGAATGATTTTCGGACCATTCACGATATTCATTGCATACCTCGTGCCATTCATATGGCTCGGAAACGGAGCGCTGGTCGTGATGTTCAAGTGGCTAAACGTGAAGCTCAGACTCAACTACTTCGCGACGCTAGTGCTTTCGGCAGGTGTGAAAGCCGGACTCCTGTTCGGAGCGACATTCATACTCTACAAGGCAGGACTCGTTCCCGCGATATTGCTTCCGGCCATGGGTGCAATGCAGTTCGCGACCGCAATAGGAGGAGGACTGGTCGCTTGGGGCGCAATAAAAGCATTCAAGAAGCCGTTGTTCGCGAACGCATAATGATCGGTTCGAGTTACCATTTCAAATGGACAACGTGGACGACAAAAAGATAGAACAGCTAAAGCTGAATGTCAACGAGCGTTACGCCCTACTCGGCTCGGACGAGAATGCATTCAAGGACGAATTAATCAATACTCTCGCAACCGAATTGTACTCACTAGTGATCCGCAAGGCGACAGGCCAGATACCTTCCGAAAAGAAGAAGGAAGCGTACTATCCTTACGCAGGAACGGACGCAGTGTGGGGGGAGGCTGGAAGCGATCTCTTGATTCTCGAGGACGCATTCTATGACGAAAAGACTCCAGCATGCAGGAACCACCGCAGGGAACAGAACGCCCCGTCCACAGCTCTTACGCGCCAGCTTTTCGGGAAGTACAAGGAATACGGATTGATCAGGAACAAGAATGAAGAGCTTGAACTGCTCAAACGAAACTCCAGGGATGGGCCGCCGTTCAAGGAGCACGCGGACTCCATGCTCATCTACAAACGGGCATCCAGCAAGAAGACTCCAGGCAGTTTCATGAATGAATACGCAGATCACAAGGAAAAACTGGATTACGGTTCAGTGGTAGTTTCCGGATACTCGCGTGAACTCGACGGATTGATGCATGACGCGGGCTACAAAAAGGTAAGCCTCGTCAATACGGACGTAAAGTATGATTCATCGGAATGCGGATTGTTCCCGCAAGTCTTGAGCGCTTTCGTCAAGAAATAACAATAAAAACTCGGAAGGCACACCAGCACCGTAAAGGCGCAAGATAGTAAGAAATGGATGGTCTACATTATTACAAGCCGAAGCGCCTCATAGGCGGGACTGTGCACCATCCGAGCGAGAACCTGGAGCGGGTTTCTGAAATCTGGGCTAAAGCAGGCGCGGACGCAGTAATGATCCGTCCCGCTCCTGATGAGCTAAACGCGGAATTCCTGAATCGCGTCTCAAGCACTTCGCGCGATGCAGGGCTTAGGATAGTATTCCATCCTTCTGATGAGGGAAATGATAATTTCTCGCCCAGTGAGTCAAGGCTTCACGACTTCATCCTGGAGCGGTTCAAACTGGTTTTTGAGAGAATGAATCAGGAACCGAGCGTTTACGAGAACCTCGTGATAATCCATCCTCCCAGGACTTCGCATCCGGAGTTTCAGATATGCGGAAGGCGCGTATTGGATGAGAGAAGCGCAGCAAGGAACGCAGCCCCGTTTTATGACAGGCTGGAACTGCTCGCGTCAGAATTCGGTGTGGGAGTCGCCATAGAGAACATCCACGCCCCATTCATGAGCGACAGGCACGCAGAGCTCGGCTATACTCTGTCACAATTGCAGGACATATGTAGCGACAGATTCGGATTGTGCATTGATTCAGCGCACGCGAAACTGTCATGGCTTGGTGTAAGAAGGCTTATTGATTCAGGCATTCCAACTCTTGCCGCGCACATTCACGGAAACTGGGGCCAGGCGGACGACCATCTTCTCCCGACGGTTAACAATGTAGGGAGCGTGCAGGAATTCAGGGCATTGCTCAAGCAGAAAATACCGCTAATGGTCGAGGCGAGAAGCGATTTGATATTGCCTGCATCGAGACTTGATGGATTCTCTGATTACCTCAAAAGCGCAGTGAGACTGCTAAGAGATGGGAAAATTCCCGAGGAACCGCAGTCAAGGGAATTCAAGTGCTGATATCGAAAAGAAATCTATTTTTGTGCATTTTGCGCATAAAATAAGCGGATAACCAGGCGAAGCGGCAAAAGTTCTTTATATTTACGTGCTGTGGAACACGAATCGACGCCGTGGCCAAATCAAGCAGAGCGAACAAAGCGAAGGATGGCATGAAGACCAAGGAACGCAAAAGCATATTCATGAATCTGCCGTTCCAGGAGCGCACGGCAATAAGCTTCGTGGTCCGGCTTTACAAGAACTTGCGTCGCCCGCACTCACTAAAGAGAACAATCCTTCCGATCCTGTCCGCATCCGTGTTTTTTGGAGTAATATCCTGGTTGACTCGTGGCGGCGCACCACTCACGATAATGTTTTCAACAGTGTTCCTTCTTTCGGTCCCGTTCTGTGAGGGGGCATTCCTCGTGCTTCTGCTTAATGCTTTCTTCCTTAAGAGAATGTCAAAAAACGCCATGAACTTCATCCTGGCATCCTCGGCATGGGTGCTGTTCGTGTCCCTTACATTCGGCCAGGCTTTAAGCATAGTATTCTCGAGAATAATGCCTTTGCATTGGTGGATATTCTCGATTTCACTGACTTTCGGAGTGATCTTCGCGACATTCTACGTTTCAACTAAACAAGAAGTCATGACTTCGGCAGTGTATTCCGCGGCGGTGACGCTTCCTTACTTTTTCGCGCCACTCCTTTTCAGCAACCCGCTTGTTACAGTTCCAAGCATTGCATACTATACCCTGCGCTCGGCACTCCTTGCCTGCCTTCTCGCGTTCGACTTCACATTCATCATAGTGCTCCTTAACAACATAATAGCAAGCAATCTCGGCGTGAACGGCATAAGGCTCGTTTCGGCTGCACTCGCATTCAGTTCTGGGAACAAGGGGGAATTGAAGGACATCATATCAGACATCGCTTACGACATAGAGACATACTGCGGGCTCATAGTGATAAAACGGAAAGGCGCAAGGGACATCCTGATGGTCTCTCCAAGCATCCATCCGGGCCCATTCCACGGCCTGGGCGGCGCAGACCTGCAGGTACAGGTTGACAAGGCGTTCTCCAAGAAGTACGACGTGATAGTGTTCCACGGTCCAGCGACACACGATGAGGACCCGGCGAGCCCTGATGAGATATCTAAGCTCATTGACGCCACGAAGGCGGAATTGGGAAATCTCAAATTCGGAAGCAACTTCGGGAGACTCCACAAGCGCGATGAGGGCGATATGCGCGTGACAGGCCAATTCATCGGGGTGCCTCTCGTCACGGCATGCAAGATAACAGGCTTAAGCGATGACATCAGCGCCGCGTTGGGAGCGATAGTATTCGAGAACGGAGCCATACTCGTCGACTGCCACAACAGGACGAGCGTTTCGCATAACGTTGACTTCTGGAAAGGCACGCTCACTGTCAGGAATCACCTCATGCACGGCGTCTTAAGCTACGGCGAGCCGGCGTGTTTCGATTTCATAAAAGTGGCTCACGCCACGACACAGGCAAGCGTCAGGAAGAAGACTCACGGAAAAACGCTTACGGGATTCGGGAAGGTTAAGCTCGCAAGCCCGCAGCTCGGCATAGGAGTCCTCGGAGTGCGCTCCATGGCAGTCAAAACCGAAATGGAAACCACGGTTTATGTGGTAATCGACGGGAACAACCTGATAGACGGATTGCGTGAAAAAATAGAGGCGGAAATCAAGGCCAAACTCGGCGTTGACCACGTCATAGTATGCACCACTGACAGTCATGAAGTCAACAAGATCGAGGGCGACTTGAACCCGGTTGGTCAAAGGCTCACTTTCGATACGGTAGCGGATGCATGTGTCGCGTCCGCCAGGGCCGCATTATCGAACCTCAAGGAGTCCATGGCTGGAGGGTCGGTTTTCACTGTCAGGGACTTGAAGATTCTGGGAGTGGGAACAACGAGGGATCTCGTAACTACTGTCCGGACCCTAGTAAGCCTCTCGGACGCGGTCATTCCCGCAATAGCATTCACGATCTTCATATTGTCAGTGATGGCTGTTGCCGCATTATAAAACCCAAAGCGCACCTTAAGCTGCCTGATTAATCAAAGGATGAGGTGCGGCGCATAATGCGTAAGGTAAACGCTAAGGAACGCTCCTGCCGCGAATATGCACTCGAATAGCACGAGCACAGCTACCACTTGTGGTTCAGTCAGTTTCCACAAGCGCATCGGCACATGATTGAGTGAGCATATGTTCTTGGGAGCCTTCAGGGTCCCGTCCTTCTGCGGAATACCGAAACTCTGTCCCTTGAAGCGAGTCCGTGCCTTGAGGAATAATTCAATGAAGTGGGGCGCTAAGAGTATCAGTCCTATCTTTTCCATGTTCCCGAGGATTACTGCGGTGGCGAGAGATCCTCCAATGGTTAGAGTCATGACGTCCCCTGGAAAGACTTTAGACGGATAACGATTGTAGTGAAGGAATGCGATTAGCGCTCCAAGCATTGATGCGGAGATTATCGTCGCGTATATCGCTTCCGGCGTGAACGGGAGAATCAATAGGGAAGTCGCAAGGACGGTTAAGTGCATGACTATTCCGAGACTCGCTTCAAGGCCATTGAGGCCAGCGAACATATTGACTGCGTTCGAAGCTCCGGTAACGCCCAAAGGTATGAATACCAAAGAATAAACCAGTCCGAGTCCAACTGAGCCTATGAATGGGAAAGACATATCATGCTTTCCCGCCAGGATCACCATCAATGGGAACGCGGCAATGATCGGAAGGAGCGCCTTCACGTATTGCGGAAGCTGGAATAGGTCATCAGCGATTCCGACTATGGTTATAGTCAGTATGGTGCTTATGGCAGCGAGGAGGCCTATTATCAGCTCCTGTGTGGTCATGACCATGGAAGTTTGATTCGAATAAAACGTATTCTTCAGGTACACGCTCAAGAAAACAACGCACAAAAGTCCGAATATCAATCCGGCGGAAACAGAAAGTCCGCCCATTTCAGCGAGTTCAATGCGTTTAGTCTTCTGGCGGTCGATGCCGCTTATTCCGATTTTCAGGAGGTGGCTTGAAATCCATGGCGTCAGTCCGAACGTGACGATGAAACTGGTGAACATCAGGAAACCGACCAGTACCACTTGCCATTGGTTCCCTCCTAGGACAAGCGGTGCCACGATGGTCATGACCAATATCAACAGCACGTATAGCAGGGGAATCCGTTCAACCACACGCGGGGATAATGATGACGTGGACATATAATATTTCAACAAAAAGCCGTGAAACGGTTTATTTTATAAGCGTTTGGCACGGAACTGCCGATGGATAAATTGCATGGACGCTTTGGAGAAAAAACTGGCTTGCGCGCTGCAGGATTCGGTACATCACTGCATGCCTGTCGATGTGCACGAGCCGGTCGCGATAGCCTTCTCCGGAGGGCTCGATAGTTCCATAATCGCATTCATCGCTTCGAGCATGGAGGAGCGCATGAATGTGGTGCATCTTTACACAGTAGGTGTTGAGGGATGCCGTGATTTCGATAACGCAAGCAATTCCGCCCAGCTTCTCGGCATTCCAAGAGAGTCGCTCGAATTCATTGTCATGCCTTCGGATTCCGGAACCGTGAAAGCGCTAGCTGCCGAAGCACGCGGAATAATAGGAAAGCCTGAAGGGTATTTCGGCATGGAGCTCGACTTGTCGCTGCCACTACTTCTTCTTTGCGATGTTCTGAAAAAGCAGGGAATAAGGACGCTTCTGAGCGGTCAGGGGGCTGACGAGCTTTTCGCAGGCTACGCGAGATACGGCAGGATCACGGATTCGGAAGCGCTTTCAGCTGAACTCGCGTGCGATTGGGAGAAGCTGGAGCGGGAAGGGCTTCCGAGGGATGAGGCCGTATGCAATAGTCGGGGCATAACATTGAGAACTCCTTTCACTTCAGATAATGTGGCAGGCATTGTAAGATCAATCCCGCATTCAGTACTTCTTGAGAGCGCTTCAGGCCGCAGGAAAAACATACTGAGGCGTGTGGCAGGACTGATGGGCATTCCTCAAGAGATTGCGAATGCGGGCAAGAAGGCATTCCAGTACGGTTCGGGAAGCCATCTCCTTCTTCTGAAAATCAAAAAACTATAATAATACGGGTGTAGATTAAGAAGAACTAATTCAGGATGGTTTCGCGCGAACACGTTTATGCGGAAAGGATTGCGAAGGCAGTTCTTGACGTTGCGCTCTCGAAGGAGGCGCAGAGAGTGAAGAACATAGAGATAGAGGTCGGAGCGTTTTCTGGAGTCGAGAACACTGTCATAGCACGCCTCGTTTCCGAACTCCTTATGGGAAGCGTTGCTGAAGGGGCGTACATAACGACAGTCTCAAGTCCTCCAGCAAGGATGGTGTGCGGCGTATGCATGTACACGGGTACGCTGGAGACTTCTGGAGGAGGCGGTAAGGATGCGCTCGTCAGCTGTCCCAAGTGCCGGAAGTCCGCGGTGACTATACATGGCGGTAGTGATGTCAGTCTTCGCAGGATCGTGATGGATTTCGGGAATGAGCGCAACCAGAAGCGCGGCGGCGATACGAAGAAGAAGTCCATCAGGACGGCCAGAGGCAAAACCCGAAGCAGGAATGCTAGGACTGTCGGCAAGGGGAAAAAGCGAAAGTAAAAAACAGGAGAACGCCGGACTAAAAAGGCGTAATAATTAACAACAATACAACGGGCTCGTGGCGCAGCTTGGATAGCGCGAGTGGCTTCGGACCACTAGGCCGAGGGTTCAAATCCCTCCGGGCCCACCATAATCATCACCATCCGAAATCCATCCAGGAAACGAAACAATGGAGAACATTATGAAACAACAAGAATCACGCGGGCTCGCTCTGGTTGTCGCAACGCTCGTTCTCGTAATCGTCTCTGCAGGATGCGTTTTTAATCAGGCTTCAGAGAATGCAGAACAACATGCGTCCCCAGCGGCGGACGAATTCACGCATTGCCTGAACGGCAGCGAGTGCGAGAAGAAAGTCCCGGCAGTGAATAATGAATCCGGTCATGAAGGAAGCAACGCCGCCACCACGTTCAAGGTCGCGAACTGGAACCTGCAGGTCTTCGGAAAGACCAAGGCATCAAACGAGAGCCTAATGAGGTTTTATGCCTCGAAAATACGCGGATACGACATAGTGTTCGTGCAGGAGATAAGGGATTCAACAGGCACGGCATTCCCTGCCTTGTGCGGGCTGCTCAAGGATGATGGCTATTCCTGCAGGAATTCATCAAGGGCAGGCAGAAGCTCGAGCAAGGAACAGTACGGAGTGATTTACAAAACCGCGAAAAACATAAGCATAACCGAGTTCACTGACTACAATCCGGACCCGGAAGACCGTTGGGAGCGGCCACCCATACTCGTGGCATTCACTGCAAACAATTATTCGCTCACTGCATACAACATTCACATCAAGCCTGAGGATGTTGCGAACGAATTGCACTATTTGGAAGAGACTGTGAACAAGTACGAGGGCAACGTCGTGATACTAGGCGACTTGAACGCCGACTGCAGCTATTATACGAGGACTTCCAGCAAGGATTTCGTTTCCGGATTCCATTGGATAGTGAAGGACGCAGACGACACAACGGTTTCGGAAACCGACTGCGCTTACGACAGGATAATACTGAACGATGAAGCGGACAAGAGATTCGTCTCCTACGGCATAGACAAAGAAGGCGTGACCAAGGATATTTCAGACCATTATCTCGTTTGGGTCGAACTCAATGAAATGTAATCCCGTCCATGAAGTCCACCAATCAGTCTTAAAAGCACGGACTGGAAGAATATCCCGCTAAAGGCAAAAAGATCCTAAAAATGGTGGAAAACGCGAACTGTGCATTCTGCAAACTCCGTCCTTCGTCGGAGAGAGTGATTCACGAAAGCAGGCACCATTATGTCATAGCAAGCCGGTTTGCGATGGGCATTCCTGGATACGTCCTATTGGTCTCAAAGGATCATATTTCATGCTTCGGGGCTCCTGAATCAACCCTTGAGGAATTGGATGACTTCGAGGACGTGAGGCACGAATTGCTCGAGACTTTATCCGGTGCGTACGGCAACAAGGAAGTAGTATTCTTCGAGCACGGCATAGCGGGCCAAACAGTGAATCATGCTCACATGCATTTCCTGCCAGTTGGAGCGGATTGCTTTGCGAAAATACAGGACGCAATGAAAGACTGGAATGAAGGATTCTCTGACTTGAAGCGTACCGATGCGGGATTCGAGCTTAGGATGGTATGCCAGCAGGCAGTAAGCGCAGGAGGAGGCTATCTCGTCGTAGGATGCGGGCATGATGCGCGAGTGATCTCCTGCAACGATCCGAAAAGCGTCGAGAAAGGCCTTTTGAGGAAGGTATTGGCACGCTCGCGCGGCCTTGACGAGTCACTCGCTGACTGGAGGAATAATGCGGCTCCGGACGCCTCAGACGATGCATTGGTCGGTGAAACCACCAAAACGCTCAGGGAACACTGGACTCGGGCAAAAGCCTGACCAAAAACGCCAAAACGCTTTAAATGAAAAAATAATAAGCATTCTATAAGGAAGTGTAGATAGCGTACATATGAAGCAATTATCCATACTAGTCAAGGACAGGATAGGACTTCTCGCGGAAATCGCGGAAATCCTCGGAAGCCATAACATAAACGTCTCAAGCATCGCCGCGGAAAAACTGGACGACAAGGCGCTCATAAGGCTCGTCACCGACAACAACACTCTCGCGAAACAAAAACTCGAGGAAGAGAAATTCAACGTCATAGAAAGCGACGTGCTAATCGCGCGCCTCAACGACCGTCCAGGAGAGCTCGCAAAGCTCGCGGGGAGGCTTTCAGAGGCGAAAGTGAACATCGAGAACATAATGCTTCTGAGCAAACAGAACGGGAAAGCCATTTATGCAGTGCAGGTCGATCAGCCTGACGTTGCGGAAAAAATAATATAAACGGCTGCTCCACCTTAAACCCCGTTCCGCCATAATACTCGAGATGGTTACAGTATCGGGCTCGTGGTCTAGTGGTATGACACCGCACTGACATTGCGGAGATCAAGGGTTCAATTCCCTTCGGGCCCATTTTAATTTTATTTTCAACAGGCCCAAAGACCTGCGGCCTTCGGGCCCACCACAACCCTCAGAAGGGTTGATCGTCTAGTACCATCTTCGCCTTCGGCTCGATGGTACGCGCGCATTTCGTGTCCCGCAGGACACTCCCCTGCGGGGAGGAAAAAGGTTGCTTAAGAAAAAAGACTGAACGCCCTTTTTTATTTGCCCCCTTCGCTGGCGTTCCCCTCGTGGGGATCCCCTTTGGGGGACAGCTCGGGGATGAAGCCAGCCTATAAAACATGGGTCAAGATAGGTGAAGCTGCGGGCTTAAGCCCGCAGAGGCTTCACGGACTAATTTTTTGGCTTAGTCTTTTCTTCCGGAACATGAACGACCCTTTGGGAGAGCGCTATCATGATACCTTCCCTGTCGAACGCTTTCTTTATCCTGTCACGAAGCTCGGATGGCACGATGTAGAGGTTCCTCGCGAAGTCTATGACTGCTCTCACTCTGAGCAGTATGGATGAATCCCTGAATTCCATTGTCCACACTACTGGCTTAGGGTCGAGCAGTACCTTGTGTGACTCGATGGCGTAGTGGGTTACTGTGTCGAGTATTATGCCTTTAGCCCTCTCCAAATCGGCCTTGTATTCGATTCCCAGGTCTATTTCGACGAATATGCGCGGGTCGTCAGTATCGTAATTCGTGACTCCATTAGTCAGGAATATCGTGTTAGGGAGGGTCACTAATTCGTTGTTTATTGTCCGGATCTTGGTGGACACGAGGCCTATGTCGTATACTTCGCCGAATATGGGGTTTATAGCGTTCACTTTGATTATTTCCCCGTGAGAGAATGGCTTTGCGAACAGTATGTATATTCCTGCAGCGACATTGCTTAACAGGTTCTGGGAGACGAACGTTATGGCGGCGCCGAGAACCGTGGCGCTCAGCAACAGGTTCGATGCCACTCCGAAATAGCCGAGTACAACGAATGCGACGAGTACCCATGTCGCGAATTTCGCGAAGCGTATGGTCTGGCGGACTCGCTTTCCGCTTATGCTTTTGGGAGCGTGCTTTTTAGTCAGGTGCTCGAATATCTCGGTGAAAAGCCATCCCCCGAGAATCAGGACTGCAGTCATCAGCCACTTGTTGTAGAGCGTTGCCTGAAGAACGCTTAAAGTGCTCGACACAAGTCCCGCCACCATCACGAAGTCTTAAACCATCCCAGCCGCGTGCGCGGCTCTAGATCTCTATTCCCTCTCCGTCACCAGACCCGCCGCTTCTGGTCTTGTTTGGCTTCTGGAAACGGACTGCATCAGTGAGCCTGTTGGTTATCTTGTTGATGGAGTCCATAACCTTAAGCTGGCTTTCGGCAATGGAAATCGTGCGCGCGCCGTGCTTCTTTATGCGGTCTTTCGCGGCAGGTGACGCTTCTTCCATCAGCTGCTGGTTCTTGGACTGCATTTTCTCAGCGTATAGCGCGTCCTTCATTCCCTCAATCTCGACTTCCGCGACCTCGGCCGTGAGGATGTTTATGGTGTGATCAAGCTTCCTGTCAAGCTCTTCCTGCATCTTTTTCGTGGCTTGTAGGTTCTCGTTTATCACGTTGACGACGCCCAATGTGTAGTCTATCTTGCGTTCGAGTATTCCTGCCTTCGCGGTCAGGGATTCGAGCGAGGCTTTCATCTGGCTGAACTGCGAGTCTGCGTGCGGGAAGAACGCCATCTGGTTCTGCAGTATTTCATCAGTTCCTAATTCCTTCCTTTTTTCTGAAACAGAGAGTCCGAACATAACGATTTAAATATTGGCAAAACTAGCATAAAAAGGTAACGTTTGTTTGGGGTTCAAAACCGGAAGGATTTAAATACGCTAGACGCAGTAGTAATGACTTGTTTGATGCTGCCATGTTTGATCCCGTCGCAAGCGCCCTGTTCGTGCTGTGGATTTGCATTTCGGCAGTGCCGCTCATGATTGTCTTCGTCTATTGGCACAAGATGGCACGGGAGAAGAATAAGCTCATTGCCATCCCGCTTCCGATACTCCTCGTGTTGTTCTCGATACTGTCGTTGATTGGTCTTTACAGCGTCGTGCAGCTTTTCAAGACAAATGACACAATGTATGCCGCGCTCGCTCTCGGTTGCGCCCTAGTATCACTGCTCGTCCACCAACTGGTGAATGTCTGATGAATTGGACTTAAGTCGCGTCAAGAAAAAGTTATTGGACGTTCTAACCTCCGAAAACATCATAGGAATCAACAATACTGCCGACGCGGAGGAGCGTGCCTCATCCTGTCTTGCGATAATACTGTCTCTCGTGGCATTGGGGTTCGTATTGATTGCGATAAGCATCGTATTCAATATTGATTCCATAATTGCGCTCGCGCTTCTTTCAGTCATAATCTTTGTCACGCTTCTGGTTCTCGTGAAGTACGCTGGCTTCAACGCACTATCCCTTCTTCTTGATGGATTCGGTCCTATATCCGGAACTGAAAGGAGGGACGAGATCTCCTGGGGTCTTGCGTTCTCGTTCGTTCCGGAAAATGATGTGGCAGTCTCTAAGGTCGTCGCGGTTTATCGTCCTTCTCTCATGCTTGCGGACTCAAAGTACACGCTTACTTTCAGGCTACAGTACAGGGTTCCGACTTTCAGGGCTAAAAGGACTTCAATGCGTTTTGTGACTGAAGAGGACCCAAAACGGGCAGGAACTGCCGCGGTAAGGATAAAGGACGGCGGTTACGCTTACGAGACGTTCTCCCCAAGGGATGATGTGAGAAAGTGGCTTCAGGGGCGTGGAGGAGAGCTTATGGATTCGATCCGCGGTCTTGAGCGCGCCGGGGGAAAGGGATTCAAGGTGCGTTTCGTTTTTTCCAGGAAGTCCATAAAGAGCCAAAGCGATGGAAGGGATACTGTCATCAAGCTTCGCAAGTTCATAAGCGAGCTAGAACGCCTGAACAGGCTTGACTCAGAGTGACGTCCGCCGCTAGGGTGATGATGGTGAAACGTGTTTTGGCTTCAAGAAGGAAGAAACTTAGGCCAGTTCTCTCGCTTTTCGATGCTACCGCGATCTCAATCGGTTCCATAATAGGCGCTGGCATATTCGTGATAATAGGCGTCTCGGCCGGGCTTTCCGGTCCTTCAGTCGTTCTCTCGGTAATTCTTGCTCTCGCGGCTTCAATGCTTACCGCGATAACTATGGTACAGTTAAGCGGTAAGGTGCGAAGAAGTGGTGGCGTTTACGCTTACGCGCGTGAGGGCGTTTCGCACTTCGCTGGATTCATAGTCGGATGGTTGTGGGTCGCGAGCAATGTCACTGCAGGCGCAACAGTTGCACTCGGCTTCGCCCACTACCTTAACGCGTTTTTTCCAGTGATTCCCATAACTTATGGAGCGCTTTCCGCAGCAGCACTCATCATATTGGTGAATCTTGCAGGCATGAAGGACTCAAGCAGGCTCAACAACGTTCTCGTGGTATTGAAAGTGCTCATCCTGCTTTTCTTCGCGATAGGCTCGTTTTTCTTCTTCAAGCCAGGCAATTTCGTTCCGTTCATGCCTAAAGGCATTCCTGGGATGTTGGCCGGTGCTGCAGTCATAATGTTCGCATTCGGTGGATTCGCGAGGGTTGCTGTAGTCTCTGACGAAGTGAAGAACGCCAAGAGGAACGTCCCTAAAGCCATACTGATTTCACTAATCATTTCTGCCGCGATTTACGTGCTCGTGGCTCTAGCCGCGGTTGGCGCAGTAGGCTACGAGCGGCTTTCAGCAAGTGCCTCCCCTCTTGCGGACGTCATGGATTTCATTGGTCTGCCTTGGGGCGCATCGCTTGTCGCAATAGGCGCACTCATCGCGACATTAAGCGTGCTTTTGGGTTCAGTGCTCGGGGTGTCACGCGTCATTTTTGAGATGGCGAATGATTGCGAGATCCCGTCAGGGCTTGGCAGTGTGGGCCGGAAGACCTGTACTCCTTACGCTTCCATAATCGCAACCGGAGTAGGGATAGTGTTGCTAGTTATCTTCTCTAACCTGCTTGCGGTCGCGTACTTCAGCAGTTTCGCCATGCTCTTCTATTACATTATGGCCAACTTGGCTGGAATGAGGTTGCTTAAGGACCGCTTTTCCAGTCGAATAATCGCTGGATTAGGCTGCGCTTTGTGCGGCGTCCTGTTATTCACTTTCCCCCTGAAAACTTGGCTCACTATATTAATAGTGGTCTTGGCAGGGATAGTCTACCGTTTTCTCATGAAACAGCCATTACTGCATAAAATGAGTCAGTGATGCACGGAGTGTTACATTCCTGAACTTCCTGAGGAATTACGTATTTCAGAGTCTATTTCCTGCTTGCTCGTGTTTCCCGTTTCAGTCACGATAAAACTTCCGGAAATCATCCCCATCCAGCAAGTCCACTTGACTGTCCCAGTATTGTTCGGAGTGAATTCAACGACATTGATGCCGGCATTCAGCTTTATGTCCAAGCCATAATCCTTTATGAGTATCTCCTTGTTGCAGCTGGTACGTTCCCTCACGTCTATAGTCCATTTCACGGGCACGCCCTTCTTCAGCACGAAAACAGCCGGTTTCCATTCGCCGCCATTAACGATGGTGGTTATCTCTTGGACTCCATTTCCTGAAACGGATTTAGTTCCCGAACTACCACTGCCCGCCGTGAGCGAGGCCACAATCGAGCTGAAACTCAAGGGACTCCCCATCAGCTCCAGTCCGCGATTGATCATCACAAGTCCCAGAATCAGCACGATAACTGCCGATACTTTCAGTATCCTGTCTGTAGTCTTCTTGCTCACGACTGTCGCCAGTACGCAGAATACGAGCATGACAGGCAGTGTCCCCAATCCGAACACAGCCAGGCTCATAGCTCCTGCCAGAAAGCTTCCAGTTCCTGCTGCGTAAACGTACATCGCCTGAAGCGGTCCGCATGCGAAGAATAATCCGCTCAACAAGCCGGTAATGAATGGGGCTGCGTAAAACCCTTTATTATTTTGTCCGGCCTGTAGTGACGATGATATTTTTTTCAGGAATTTGGGAGGATTGAACTGGAATTTCCTGAAAAAACCGAGTCCGAACATGCTTAAGGCGTAGAATATCATGAACACTCCTGCGAGTATCGCGATAAGTCCTCTTAATTCAGTGCTTAATGCGATAATTCCGCCGACCAGTCCGAATATTCCTCCGACCAATGCGTACGATATGACTTTCGCGCCGCCATACACTAGGTGCTGGCTGAAACTCTTATGCCCTCTTAGCGCATTTTTTGTGGCGTAGGATACTACGAATCCGCCGCACATCGAAACGCAGTGGAATCCAGTAAGCAGTCCTGCAGCGAACAACAGTATGAGATTCACCGGTTCTCCTGATTCAGGTATCTTGAACTGGAACGCAGTGATGAAATTGGTGAACGGTAATCCAAAGAACAAACAATACAGAACGAACAGGGAAATCAGAATCACTATGACGGCGGAAAGCAGGATGCCAGGCTTGATTTTTTTCGTCTTCCCGTCTGCAGTTATGGCTTCGAACCCCAGATTCCTTATTCTCTCTTTCAGTCTTTCTTCACTTATCCTGTTCTCATCGAACTCGACTTTGGCATTTCCTCGGGCATAACTTACTGAAATCGCTTCAACGTCGCTCTTGAGTTCTTCCTCTATCTTCTGCGCGCACGAATTGCAGTGCATCCCTTTGATCCTGAACGTTTTTTTCATCATTATGCTTATACCATGTCGGTAAGCCTGTAGTTTTTAAAAAACAATGAGTCCGGAACGGAATCATCACTTTCTAGTGCCGTGAAGCCCTAACCAAGACGCTAATGTACGGATTATTCCGGATTTCTTTGTTTATTAGCGGAATGATGCCAAGGAAAGGCTTATATTCCCCCAAAGGCTTCGCCTGAAAAAGGTGACATGATTTTGATAACGAAATTCGGAATAGAAGTTCCTGACAATCTGAAATACAGCAAGGACCATGAATGGGCAGAAGTAATGCCGGACGGCCAGATTAAAGTCGGCATAACAAAGCAGGCAGTAAAACTACTCAACGACTTGGTATTCATAGACATACCTTCAGCAGGAAAGACAGTGAAGGCAGGAGAATCATTCGGCACAATAGAATCAGTGAAAGCAGTAAGCGAAGTGTTCGCACCAGTTTCAGGAGAAATAGTGAAAGTGAACGATGCAGCAGTAAATGATCCCACAAAAGTAAGCGGAAGCACGTACGGAGAAGGATGGCTAGTCATCATCAAACCGTCTCAGGCTGACGCCGACATGGCTAAACTCCTTTCAGCGCAGGATTATGCTGGAATGATTTGAGTGGGAATAAACTAAAACGCAGGTTTTCCGAACAGCAACCCTTGCGCCAAAATCCATCATTTCACTCACTTTGTTATCATTTTTGATAACAAACCACATGAAAAGCTAACTTTTGCAACCCTGCGTGTAAACTAAAGTTTATACGTGTAAACTTAAGTTTATACAAGACTCATCTTAGTGGCACATCGCTCTTCCGGGAGCTTTAAGGTCCTAGACGCCCCACATAAAGTACCGTGACCGGTGCAATGAACCAAAAGCTTAATATATGGGCAAAAACCATAGTATTATGGTTTAAGATGGATAATGAACGGTTGAACATACTCAGGTTTCTCATAGAGAATCAGGAAAAAACCTTCAGCATAAGGCAGATTGCCCTCCAGAGGAAAATCAATTACAAATCCGCGCACGAGGCAGTCAAAGCACTGGCTAAGGAGGGATGCGTGACGCTAGACAGGCGCGGAAACTCTATTTTCTGCTCGTTCAACCGCCGTTCGTTCGGCGATTCAGTCTTCGAAGTAGAGCACGCCAGGTTGCAGGAACTGCTGAAAAACAAGAGTTTCCTCGTGCTTTACAATCGTCTGGCAGGCATAAACGCCCAGTTCATACTACTGCTTTTCGGCTCCCGCGCAAGAGGACGGAACTCGAAGCATTCCGACACGGACCTGCTCATGATATCCGACGCCCCTGAGGCGGTCGAGCGCCAAGTACGCCTCCTGCCGCCAGGAATACATCTTACGGCCATAACTTACGGGGATTTCGCCACGATGCTCAAGTCGAGAGAGTTCACTGTAGTCTCAGAAGCAGTAATGCACAACGTACCCCTGTTCGGGGTTGAGGACTATTACAGGTTGATGAAAAACAGCAATGCTTGAAGATAGACGGGTAAAGGCCGCTGAGCGAAGCGTAAAGGACTATCTTGCCGAGGGACTATTGAGAAAGCATGCATTATTCAGGAAGGAGATATTCTCAGTACTTATTGACAACGCACACGAAAGCATCAAGATAGCCGACTTCATCTCAGAACGCAAGGAATCAGACTTATGGGTGGTCGTGACATCGTATTATTCAATGTTCTACGCAGCGAACGCAGTACTCTACAAACTAGGCTACAAAGTGGGCGACAAGATACCACACAAGGTGACCGCAGACGCATTGATAGTCCTTGTCCGTGGCAGGCTCAAGGACGCACTGCTTGAGGACTACGAGAACGCCCAGTGCGAGGCCCTAGCAGGCATGAAGGCTGACGCACTGCTTGAGGACTTCGACAGCGAGAGAAGGAAAAGGAACGTGATCCAGTACGAGACTGGGGAGCGCGAAAAACATTCCAAGGCATTGACTTCGCTCCGGCGGGCCAAGGAGTTCCTCTTCGAGATGGAGAAACTGATGGCCGGACCGGAGTGAGTCCCTGTGACAGTGGACGCTGTCCTTGGTGACGTCACGCCCGTCCTTTATTCGTGAGATTAATCCTTCTCGCGAGCGCTTCAGCCACGACAGTTATGGGCTCTATGACATCCGATACTGCTGGGCAATAACTGAATTCCTCCCGCGCGATTTCTTCAACTGTCAGTTTCTTGGATACGGCGAGTGTGAGGTAATTGATTCTCGCGCCGGCACCGCTTCCTATAGCCTGTGCTCCTATCAATTCCCCGTCAGGTCTCGCAACGAGCTTTAATTTGACTTTTCCGTGTCCAGGATAGTATTCAGGCTGGGTCACTGCCTCTAGAGTCGCTGCCTTCACTCCTTCTATGCCTAGAGTTTTGGCTCGCGCCTCATTTATTCCGGTTGACGCCAATTCTATGTTGAATAATTTGGTGACGCACGCAGCAGTGACTGGCTGAACCATCGCACTGCCTCCTGCAGCATTGATTCCAGCGACTTTCCCGGTCCGGACAGCTATAGTCCCAAGCTGGCATCTTATGGGTGATGCGCTTATGGCGCATTTGCTCTCAACGCAATCGCCTACTGCATAAACGTCAGGAATATTGGTCTGTGCGCGGTCATCAACCCATATGAGCTTGCTTGCGCCTAATTTCACTCCCGCATCAGTCGCGAGCTTGGTGTTAGCCCTGACTCCTGCTCCGACTATAACGAGTCCGGCATTGAGCAATTCCTCTCCTACCTTGACTCCCACGACTTGTCCAGCCGAGCCCCCGACTATCTCTTTCACTGACGCTCCAAGCATGAATTTAAGTCCCTTATTCTCTAGTTTGTCCTGCACTTCCTTTGCGAGTTCAACGTCCAGTACTCCGTCAAGTATCTGTGGAAGCATTTCTATCACTGTCACGTCGAATCCCTTGTGCTTGAGTGCGCATGCGAACTCCAATCCAACGAATTTCGCGCCAATAACGACCGCGTTTCCGGGCTTCTCGTGAAGCAATGGCTTGCAGTCATCAATAGTTCTCGCGAAGAACACTCCTTTCAAGTCCAGTCCGGGTATGGGTGGCTTTAGGGCGTCAGCTCCTGTCGCGATGATTAGGGAATCGTACGGCACTTCTCCATCTCCTTTATTGTCTGTTTTCACGACTTTTGCGTTCACGTCTATGGATGTCGCATTAGTGCCTCCCTGGAATGTTATCTTCATCCCGTCAAAGAAACTCTGCGGGTAGAGCACTAGCGCTTCATAATCAGGTATGTCTCCTTCAAGCACGTACGGGAGGCCGCAGCGCGAGTAAGTAGTGCGCTTCTCAGCGCATATGACTGTTATTTCAGCAGTCCGATCAGTCTTCCTTGCCGCAGCTGCAGCGGAAACCGATGCCGCTCCGCCCCCGATTATGACTATGCGTTTTGCCATGGTAACAACCTGAATCGCTTGCTTGTTTTTTATTATTAATGTTTTCATTCAAGAAGTGCGCCCGTGGCGCCAATTCATTATCAATCACTCGTCCTGTCCTTGAACAGGTTTTGCGCGGTTATTATTCCGGCGAGTTCTCCTTTTTTCCCAACGACTACTACCGCAGCGTATTCCCCGAGTAATTCCTTGAGCAAGCTTTCCGGAGTGTCCAGTCTAACTGTCAGTAACGGTTCTTCAGCTACGTCTCCAACCAAGTTTTTTGGACCTGCTTTGAGCAGGGACATTGACGTGACTGCGCCAGTGATTCTTCCTCCTGTTCTTTCAGTCACCGGCAACTGGTCTATGCCTTTCTTCTCCATGATGAGCTTGGCTTTCGATGCCATGTCCGATGCATTCACGCAAATAATTTTCTTGGTCATAAACTCTTTCGCGGTCCTCTCCTTACCGCCTCGGGATTCCACCTCGGCCTTGTCTAGCGCCCCGAATATCTTCTGCGCCATATCGTATCCTGGCACGTATCCTGTCTTGACGTTCTCTATCTTCGCGATGAGCGACTGGCTCACACCGGCTTTCTTCGCGAGCTCAGACTGCTTGAGTTCCAGTACTTTCCTCCTTTTGCGTATGGATTCCAGTTCCGGAAATATTGTGATTGTCATATCCGGATTCCAACGCCTCGGCTTTAAATTCCTTCCTATTCCTTTTTATTCCTTTTAGAATATTCCTGTCAAAACATATTATTAACTTCATGGGGCTAGTATATGGCATGGAAAGCGTAAAAATCAGTACATTAGAGCAGTTAATCAAAATCAAGGTAAAGCACGGAGGATTCTATGTCCTGGACAAAAAACCTCTTCGCGAACACGCTCCCGGCAGGTGGGATGACGAAACCGCGTTTTACTTGTACGCGTTCGGAGTGATTCCTGAAGGGGAAACGATTCACGGATTCGGAAGGATTCCGGTAACCTGCAGCGATAAAAACGCGTACCAGGACTGGCACTGCGGGCACTGCAGGAGCAGGCACGGCAGGTGCATGAAGCTGGACGACGGCTTGTGGCCGTACGAGGAAGACGAATACCTGGGCGCCAAAGTGAGGTTTTACGACGAAGACATACTGCGCAACACGTCCCGGTGGCACTCGATGGGCATGCGGAGCCAGCGCCTGATTGAATCATTGAGGGAGCGATTGGTTGAGCTGGAACAAGACTGCACGAAAACCCGGATCGGCGGACGCTTCGGGGGCTGCATTGACCTAAAAAACTGCACGGTGCACGGCTCTAATGGCAATGGACTGGAAGCTGAGAGGCCCTGCTGGGTCTTGGATGACGATGTGAAAGAACGAGTTGGCAGGCTGTATTCCGGATTCAAGAGCGCGCTTCCCGGCTTGTTGAAAGAGGCAGATGCGTTGAGGAAGAGCGGTATTGGTGCTGGCGGCGGCCCGTCGCAAAGTGGAGGAGTCTCGGCTCTTGCGGTAAAGCTCGCTAATTATTCAGACCAGGAATTGCGCGGCTCCCCTCCTGCCCGAGGAGTTACTGCGGAGCACAGGCATCTGAAGCTCGATGACTGGCTGGACGGCACAGTCAGGGAGGCGGAAATATTCCGGTTCTGGTACCTTAATGCAGGATGCGGCAGCAACGGAACGGATCGTGAATGCGTTGTGGAGCGCGAAATGCACAATGAGGAGAGGCTCGTTTACGAGCGCTTGGACCTGATTGTGCGCGAGTTTGAGAGAAACGGTTTCGTGACTGTTTCCGAGTGCAAGCCTGAGCGCGATTTTGACGGTAAAGAGCTGGTTCTTGACTGCGGCAGTGGCGATAATGAAGACGAGTTCCCTTCTGATGAGTCATCGGATGAGGTGATTATTGAGCGCCTTGAGCGGAAAGAACGTGAAAGCATAGACCTTTGCGACGTTGAGTTCCTGCTTGACGATTCGGATTCCGGCTCGGAACCAGAAACGGAAGAAGAGCGGGAGCCGTCGGAGGAGGGCACCATTGAGCTTCTGGAGCGTAAATACCGTGAAAGCAAGTCCGACGTGATTTTCGCCAGGGACAGGAGCTTCGTGAACTGTTTGCTGGTGTTCCGAATTTCGGAATCTCAGTCCGGAGCCGGTTGTGAATGGCCTAAAAAATTCAAGATTTTCAGGATAAGCCAGACCGAACCTTACTGGATAAAATACACCGCCATGGATTGGTCAAGCATTTTCTTGAAACTGCTCGGTGAATTCAGGAAACGTCCGTCTTGATTCATTATTGGCCGCAAAATCCCAGCGAGGCCTTTTCAGCCTCCTGTCTTTACCGCTTCAAGCGCGAGTTGTCCTGGAGTCGTCAATCTGTGTTTTCTCGTTTTTGGTCCTTCTTAACGTCTTCAAGTTCTACGTTTCCCTGGTTGTCAACCCTTGCGGTTTCCCAGCCGTATAATTTTCTGGTTATGGCGTGATTCACCTGTTTCCGTACCGCATTCAGGGATTCATTGTTGCACGCTTTTGAGAGGAACAGCACTTCTTCTATTCCCTTATCGTCTGTCATCCCTTTGAATACTATGAAATCAACAGGATTCAGGACTGGTTTTATGTCGAAAGGATTGAGGCCTAATTTCCTGAAACTCGGACAGAGCAATGCGTTTACTGCTTTTTTCGCATCATCCCTTCCTTGTTCTACTGCCTTTTCTCTCATTTCTTTCTCTTTCTCTTCAAAACGCTGTTCCTTTGATTGTATCTTGCTAAACGCGTTATCGTAATTATCCAACCACGTTTTAACGGCCGGACCTTTTGCTCTCAAATGCAGGTCGGACACTCGCTTTAAGGCACCGCAATGCGGACAGATGCAGAGTATTGTCCTGAAATCTCTAAATTCCGCGAATTGGTCCGTCATCGCCATATTCAGTCAATCACCTTGTAAGAAACGTTCCCGTCGTCAACCGCTTCCTTTATCGCTTTTTGATGCGAGTTCAATCTCGCGGCGCCGCTTTTCACCTCAACGAAACCTATTGAAGTCACCGTCCCTCTGGAATATCCGTTGAAAATCAGGAAATCCAGAGGATCCCCAAGGAATCGGCAGTCAGGCAGTTCCCACTTGAAGTTATCCAGTGTGGGGAATATTTTTTCAAAATTCTTTCCGATGTTGATGGCTGTTGCGCTGGTCTTTGCTCCTTTTGTTGCGGATTTTATCTTGTTTGCGAGATCTTCCTGCAGCTGTTTCAATGCTTCTTCGTAAACGGTCTTCGTTACGAGCGCGGGTTTAGGGAATGGTTTGGTGCCGTCAAACAAGATGCACTTTGAAATGCGGAATTCTTCTCCGCACTCGGCGCATTCCGCGTACAGATTTGATTTCTTCAGTTCACCTATCAATGTCTCAACAGTCATGATGCTCATCCGCTCTCGGTTTCCTTGGGTTCAGTTCTTGCCTTCGCTCTTCACCGCTTCAAGAGCAAGCTGTCCTGGAGTCGTCAATCTGTGTTTTCTCGTCTTCTCGTCCTTCTCCACCAGTCCCGCTGCCTGTAGGTTCTTTAGGTGGCGATGTATTCTCGGCATCGTCTTTTCCTTCTTTCCTCCCATCAATTTGGAGAGTTCTGTAAGCGATTTCCAGCTGTTTTCCCGCGCTTCCAATGCTTTCATCACTTCTGCCTGTGATTTTGACAATTTGAGGTTCAATGGCATTGTAGGCATGATTTCGTGATTGAACACTAGAGTCTCGTTCTTTCCTTCCAGTATCCTCGTGGTGCACACGACCTTCATCTTCCTGTCATTGCAGAAGAATGTGGCGTAAAGAAGAGCCAATGCCAGGTGCCTTTCTCCTCCTCCTATGTGCACGAATACTTCGTCATCGGGCGTCGTTTCCGCGTTTATAGTCCTGAGTAGTTCCTGCACTATCGCGAGGAATGTCTTTCCCTTGGTTACGTACTTTATTTGCAGGGATTTAGTGTCCTTCACTAGCGACTTGAGCGCCCTTATCGTTTCCTGGACTTTGACGTGCTCGTTGTCGGAGTTTATCGCTATTATCTTGTCAGCACCCAGCTTGGCCAATCCTTCAAAAGTCGTGAATACTCTCGGAGTGAATCCTACAGTCATTATGTGAACTTTCATTTCCAGCAATCTTTCCGGATGTGTATTCCGCACTGCCCTCTTATAAACTTAACTTATTAAGTTAATTTTTATGATTAATTATTAAAACATCAAAGGCAGGCGTCATATCTGGTGCATTACTTACCCAGATGGCATCTTTCCAAAAGACAAAGAAAAAACTCAAAACAAAACGAACAAAAACCGCCACCAAAAAGACGGTATCGCGTTCTCATGTTGTGGCGAGGACCACCAAAGCCGTCAAGAAGAAGGACGATAATGTGTTTTTCAGTTCTCGGAATAAGTTTCGCGTAAGACTTATCAGCGTAGGTCAAACTGGTTACGCGGTCTCTGACCGCGTGATTAAGCGTTCCAGAACGCATCCGGCACTAGACATTAAGGCCATGAAGCTTACAGCAGTCGCGTCCGGAGTCAAGTGGGAAACGGAGCGGGTAAGGGCGTCGTTCATTAGCGATTCCGATCTCGTCATACTCTTCACCGGTCCCGGAGTGCTTGACGGCAGTCAGGTTTTTCAACGCATCAAGCACCTGCTCGGCGTGCTCAAGTCGGCAAGCCCGCGTGACGCGCTGGTCCTTTGCGTCTTGCCTGTTCCATCAGTTTGGTTTCCGCAGCACGACTTCGCTGGCGACAAGACAGCTTACGTCCTGCTCAATGTCTTAAGGCACGCGTGTGACGGTGTGGTGGTCGCCAATTGCGGCAATGAGCTTTATGCGGCTGAGGAGTCTGCCGCAATGCTTGTGGAACTGATTTCGTCAACCGTTCTTCGGCCTTCACTCGTTGGATTCGGTTTTTCCGACGTAAAGCGCTTCTTCGCGGGAAACAGGGGAGTTTCCTTCACGGGTTCGGGACTATCACGCCGTCTTCTCGGGACTGACGTCGTGCAGTCCTCGGTAAGGGTCGCCCTTTTGGGAAGCAATTTGGGAATTGAACGTAGGCCATTAAGGGACTGCCTGATTAGGGTTTCTGGAGGCACGGACTTGACTCTTGAGGAAGTGAACAAGGTTCACGAGCTTGTTTCCATGAAGTTCTCCATAATGGATTTCGCGTGGGCTGTGGAAGTCCGTCCGGAGCTTGACGGAAAAGTCCTGATTACTGCGCTTTGGGGAGAATGAAACCAGTTGGAAATTCACCAAGCAAGCTATGGAAAAAAGACGCGGTTGCTATTCGTATGCTCCAGCAACATTGACCGCAGTCCCGCTGCGGAAAGCCTGTTTTCTGGAAGCCCTGATTTTGAGGTGAAATCGTGCGGGGTGAACCCGCACTCAAGGCAGGTTTTGACCCGCGAACTCATTGAATGGGCTGAATTCGTTTTCGTCATGGAGGATTGGCACGCGGAACGCGTCTTGGAACTCGCTCCTTCCGCTTCCGGAAAAACAATAGTTCTTGACGTTGCGGACACTTATTTGAGGAATGACCCTGCATTGATTGACTTGCTCATTGAGAGATTGGAAGACTGGAGCAGGAGGCGGGGATTGAATTGGAGATTTTCATCCAGACCCTGTTTGTGATAATAGTATCACTATTAGTGATATTTGATGAGCAGTTCGTCAAGTGACGCCAACACCAATGGTCGCCAATGCCAGTCCATTCCGTAATTACGGAATAAGTATCTGTTTGCGTATATATGTTTCCGATTTTACGGAATGCGGTTGGTTCTTGCCGTCCTGTCTTTTTTTCCAGTCTCACGAACTTTTGTTGCTGTATACCCGCGAGTATAATACTTGAAAGTATACTATTTTCGGCATTTCGTGCAACCATAATTACTTCAGAAGTAATTATTTGGCAACCCCGCATCCGGAATCCGGCATCCGACTACTCTTTTTTGATGATGATGGTGGTGATGGCGTCCAAAAACCGGTTCACTTGTGCGGCTACGACATTCCGATTGTATCTGTTATATGTTCACTTTTAGTGAACATAACTGTCTGTGTGGCGGTGTGGATGGTGGTGGTGCCTGTTTCATTTTCCATTCAAACAACAATCAGTTCCCGTCCCCTAACCGGCATTTCCGCGGGAATGTACGGGTGAAGAACTTAAGTTGGATTAAGTGAAGTTTGTGCTGTGTTGCATAACTAACTCTTGAGCTTGGTGAGTGCGGGTTTGATTCCAAGTTTCTTGAGTATTTTGACCACGTCTTCCGCGTCTTTGTCCGCAACGATTAGCGCGGTTTTTGTTTTTCGCTGG
>Ga0315282_10001423_pt1 | contig 44998 bp, 36 predicted proteins | sample YL17G07_20_MG_FD_203693 | JGI IMG/M metagenome (GOLD analysis project Ga0315282, IMG submission 203693) | Sediment microbial communities from Yellowstone Lake, YNP, Wyoming, USA - YL17G07_20 | ecosystem: Environmental > Aquatic > Freshwater > Lake > Sediment | place: USA: Wyoming | collected... | reverse complement strand
AGTAATCGGAAGTCTGGGGATTAGTCTTCGAATGGGACCATTGCCATTGCTGGAGGAAGCCAAAATTGGTCTCCGCAGCTATTTATCCGGACGTGGCGCATAGCGTAGAAACAATTCAGTTAGAGGGAATAGATTTTCCATAAAATACATTTCTTTTAGTGAAGCTAATTGAACTTTTCATCGAAATGTGACACCCTCTTATTGTCCCACTATATTTTAGGCTCAAGTTAGCGACTTGCCCTACTTTGATATGAGGTACTTGTCCCAAATGGCTAGTGGGAGATGGCTAAGCCGTTACCTCCCCTCCTCTCCTCGCTTCTCTGTGCTCAGTCCAATTTTGCTATCTTGTTCTGTTTGCCTTGATGGCTTCCACAGTTAGGTAGCCCTTTCCCGAGACATAGAGCACCCTCGCTTAGGGGCAGACATATGGCCCTGGCAGAGGTGGTCAGCTTCGGGGTATTGGCCCAATCAGCTTCAAGATAGTTGAGCGGGTATAGCCCATTACTCCCACCAGGGCATAATCTTCTCCATGCTACATAATCTCATTCCACATCAAATGACTCATTGAAAGGCGGGTTGGAAGGCTTCTAAACCGTCAAATCGTGCTTCCTCTTATTGTTGAGGTGAATTCGAGGCTTAAGCTGGCGAATTGTCTGCTCTTGCCACTTAATGGCACCATTGCTCAGGGGTAGGCATAGGCCATAGCAGAGGTGGTCAGCTTCAGGGTATTGGCCCAATCAGCTTCGAGATAGTTGAGCGGGTATAGGCCATTACTCCGTTTCTGTCGCTGCTTGTACTTCTTGCTTTTTGTCTCGGAGTTGGTAATAATTATGTCTCCGGTAGCCCTCTGGGTTTAAACCCCAGACCTTGCTGCCGTCAGACCACTTTATGTTATGCACCAGGCCCGAGCGCTGTTATTTGGTATAGATTAGCTCTGCCGACGAGGGCTAGATATCGAATGACTGCCTCTTTCCTTTTCATTCTAACGCCTTATCCCGTTAATTTGTGGGCTTAGCGGGGTTAACGCCTCATTTCTCTCATTAAATTGAGTGAAAACTCCAAAATCTCAAACTTTTTTGTCTTTGTTCTCACTTAATAGAGACCATACGTGGCCTAGCGGGGCTGATGCCTCTTTCGCTTCTATAAGCTTCATATGACATTTAATTGTCATATAAGCGAGGCCTAGCGGGGCTAGTGCCTGAAAACGCGTTACTTGGAACTTATTCGCTTTTATAACTTTTGTGACATTTAATTGTCTCATACCGTAGTCTAGCAGGGATAGTGCCTCTTTTGCTGCGTTTTATTTGCTTCGTGTTAACGGGCTATCGTCCATGACAGCTTGCGTGGCACCACTTGATGCCCTCCCTTGTTCAGTTAAATGCACAAAAGCTTTTCCAGATTTGAACTGGCACCATTCTTCGCTGCTCGCTGCCATGTTCCTTCTGACAATGGGGCATGCCATTAATGGGAGCAAATCTGGTAGTAAGAGCCTGTTTTAGTGGAGCAAGATTCCCGGCAGGCATAAGGAGGACTTGAGCTTACCTGCCCCATCTTGCCAAAGGTTAAGCCACTCTGTTCGTGGGGGGAGTTCAGATTAGCCAATTGGTAGGCATCTTGCTAGGAGCACTTGACTGCTATGGGCTAGTACGGTACGCTGAAGCAGAACATTGTTCATGCATTGTCGAAGACGGAAAGGTGCCAGAGCAAAGTCGTTCTGTTGCTCTTTGGATCTATCTTTGTGTGGTTAAATGGCGAAGCCTATTCTATCCAAATTCGAACTACTAGACTTGATCGCTAGAAACGAGATTCTATGGCTTTACATGCTCAGCGAGGAGGGCTATTCCTATTGGGGGGCCACGTCAAAGCTGCGGAGACTCCATAAAGAGGGATTGGCTATTCCCTACGTAGTAAAGGATACGCCCCGTGGAGCCTGGATTCTGACGCAGAAAGGCTATGACCGTTTGTGGTATCTTCACCGGCAGGGAATTTATGGAGAATCTGCGTATTGCAAGGCAAGAGAACACTGATCGCTGCGGGCCCAATTGCTGCCCTACTGTTTAAGGCTCCTTTGTTAGCAGGTCATCTTGACCCCATTAGCCGCCGGGTTCTGCAACTCCGAAGGGAACAAGGCAGCTACTACACAAAGCGATGAAATGTGATATGTGGGGATTTAACGAAAAGATGAACTGTTCAACGGTTACAATCTAGACTGATTTTAAAAAGGGCATATACATCCACGTATTCATGCCTATGTTCGTGCAGTGGTAACCACAAGCATAGGCAATTGTCAAAAAACAGCTTCAAGAATTGTTAATGTGGTTATGCCTTGAGTATATCTTTATGTCTCAGAGCGCGTTCCAGAGAAGGCTGCATCTTCATCTCGCGGAACTCTTTGATGGCGAAGTCCAGGTGCTCTAAAGCTTCTTTTTTCTCGTCAGGGTAGTGCTCCAGCAAAAGCTCGGCAAGCTGAAGGCGGGATAGAGGAAGCTCCGGGCGGAAATTCATATTCGTGCAAATTTTAATAGCTTCCTGGTAGTATTGGCGGGCTTCATTATATCTTTCCAGGAGCGCCGCCCCTCCGCCTAAGTGGCGGGCGATGTATTTCAGGTACACATGGGGAGTCATATAGCGGCTGCAACTAGCCAACCGATTCAGCAGTAACTCAGCAGACTTGCGGTGCCCGACCAATACGGCAATCTCCAGATATATGGTATCCGTAATTACCGAGGTTTCATCTTCGGCGGTACCAATTCTGGACAGACCTGCGACGAGCTTTTCTTGGATTTTGCTGGCTTCAACATCTTGGTCAGACTTTCCCCTGCAGGCAACCTTGACAAGACTGGAGGGGATGAAATTTGTAGTTGCCTTTAGAGCTTCATCAGTCCTTCCGAGGCGAATCGAAGGCATCCATCACGCCTTTCTTATCGACGCCCCTTATTAAGAGCTCTTCTTTATATTCGGCGTTGATTGCCTGGAAGAAGTATTTAATTGTCAGTCTCGGTCCATCGAACAGCCTCCCCCCCCACGTCGCCCCCACGGCGATAAAAGCACCCTTTTTCAGCGGAATATTCAGACTTTTCAACGAAAATTAAGTAGCGAGCATTCCTCCATCTACTGCGAGGACAACACCGGTAACATAAGACGCGTCATCCGACACGAGGTATAATGCTGCCTTAGCTGTTTCCTCCGCTTTTCCATGACGCCCCATCGGTGTTGCTTCTAGTAGTCTCTTTTCTACCAACTTAGGGTCAACATTCGGGTCTCGCGACATAAAAGCTGTAAAAAGTCCAGTCTCATTTGAACCCGGAGCGATGCAATTTACACGAATGTTATCCTTCCCTAACTGAACAGCCAAACACCTAGTCAATATTGCACGACCTGCTTTAGCAATAGAATATATGGGGGACCCAGGAGATGGTCTATAACCCGAAAAAGACGTAGTAAATAGAATGGAACCACCACCTGACTTCTTTATCTCCGGGATAGCAAACTTGGAGCCAAAGAAGCCGCCCTTCAAATGGATAGCTATAGTACGATTAAAATCTTCCTCAGTTGTTTTTTCTATATGGCCAGACCCGGCATTGCCGGCATTATGCCAGAAAATGTTCAACTTACCATAGACTTCGACTGCTGTCTTTATCATCTTCTCTAACTCAGCTACAATCCCTACATCAGTATGGACATAACTAGCCTCGCCACCGCCTTCTTTAATCAACCTCACCGTTTCTTGTCCGCCTTTATCATTGACATCAACCACCACAACTTTGGCTCCCTCCCTCATCGTCATTCTCAGTCTTCACCACTCCTATCCAGCCGTGGGTAATTTCCTGTTTGCAAATAGCATCGCCTCTCCGATGGTTCTATGCAGCATATCACCCATCGCCTCTCACAATTGTGACCGATTCGTTCCGGAATATTCACCTTTGCTTGGTCTCAATATAGTTGGGAAAATGGTGGGCTCTTGCCTCTTTAAAAAGCTCTTTTAGGGCTACGCGAACCATCAAACGGGTTAAAATTCTTTTAGCCTGGCTCCTTTAGCATAGTTCACCCTGCCTACATAGAATTCCTCCTCAGGTTCGCGTGGAGTTAGCCCCGCTGCCCTTAGGGCTGCCCTAATCCTCTCCTTATTATAGTCATGTAGTCTGCCGGTTGGCTGCCTCACTGTACCACCATTACCGCCATTACACCAGTGGCAATATTTATCGATAAGGGAAGTAACTATCCCCGTATCAAAGTAGGAGACTTGGGCCAGCACTGTTCCAGCGATTTCGGTAATAGGGGAAAGCTCCCAATATATATCCATCGCTTTATCTATTTCACTATTCAAAAATAGGTCGAACATCCTTACCATACGCGGATTTTCCGGAGTTTGATACAGAGCAAAAGGTCCAGCGCCTGCCCACTGCTGCCCGCACTTAGGGACCGTTATAGGCCACCTATCGGGCATAGGATCATTGACCAGGATTTTGTCGCCAACAAGGTGGAAGCACTGGGCAGTAAAAGCAAGAGAACTACCTCCTCCAATCTTCATGGCCACTACGTTCGGTATATCAGCTATTCGGGGGAGGAGCGATATAGGCCAGTAACTTGGGTGAAACTTCCTTGTATGGAGCCTGCCAGGGTAGAACACTATAGCCAGGTTAGTAGAATCACACATAAACTTGTACATCCGGTATATGTCCTCAACCGACCTAGGGTAATACTGGATAGGATGACCAAGCATAGCAATTGAGCCGCCTACCTTCTCGTAATGCTGGAGCATCTCTATGTCCTGTTCAACAGTATCCTGCAATACGGCTATCGAGGTATGTATCTTACCCCTGGCTTCATCACATACTATTTCCACGAATTTTTTACGCTCCTTGAAGGTCATTCCGCAGGCCTCGGGCGCACATAGTATGGAAGCAAAACCATTTTCTGAGAGATGTTGAACGTCATACCTGATGCCTTCCTCATCAAGTTCCTGCAAATCGGGTGAAAAGGATGGGAAAATAACTGCCTCCAGCCCCTTCATGTTCTCCTTAGCCCATTGTTTTGCCTCCGATTTTGTAAACTCCATATTAATATCCCCCTTTTTAAGAATTGTGCATCTTCATAGGTGCTTCGCTCATCTATTAAATGACTGACCTGATAATCACTTTGTTATTAACGATATCCAGTGTTTGCGGTAGTTTTGACTTTTACCTATAACTCATTTTACGCAGGTTGGCTCACCTAGATTATGTTGTTACTGCGGTGTTTGTAAGATAAGTAATAATTTGTTATGCACGTATACGTACTTATTCTAAATTCAACGACAATTTAATCAATATATTGATAAATGTCAAGTCCAGTTTTATGGTTGTTAAGAATGAAGAGCCATGAAGTATTTTGCGTATCCCCCGGTCATCGGAGACTTGGCACCAATACAGTTCCGGGCGCTGCCTGGCAGAGATACGCCGGTAACGGGTCCTAGGGCAAAAATCAACTTATTATCATGCCCCAATGGATCGACTCCCTGTTTCAGCTCTTTCCACAAATAATAGGCGATAAAACCTGCGCCACCAAGGTATCTCCGGGCCATTTTTTCATCCAGGGGCTCCGAAGAAACGCTTCTTCCAGATAGATTTATCCTTAGAATTTTACCAGCGTAACCACCCACCTTGTGCTACTTTTGCCATACCAACCGCCTGACTAATTATTTTGATGATATACTTTGACGCTGAACCTGGTTATAATACAGCCTGATTTTAAGCCCTACCAACCCTCCCCATTTTAGATGTTACTAAAAGACTCAGGGGAGGAGTGCCTTTTTTCCTCCCCTTTAAACGAGTCCATTTTTTGGTGATCGCTAGTCCCGGTAGATAGGATTTTAACCACTACTCTTGTTAAAGCCCAGGATCACGTTACTTTTTTAACCACGCCTCTTCTGAATTAAACATACTGCTAGAAGCCCCCTCAAAAAAGCCGCCGCCCATGACATAATGTTGCATGGCCCAACCTAACCCTGCCTGCATAATGGGAATCGCTGCTGCTTCTTTCGATAGTTGGTCGGTAGCTGCCCGTATTAGATTGATATCCATATCAGGTGAAGCCAGGCTCGCTTCTCTCAACTTCAGAAATTCAGGTGGCGGCAAGAAATTGTTGTTCCACATAAAATCCTTGCCCATGAAAAACATAAAAGTACCGTTAAAGTTTGTACTGGACATAATGGGCTGTATGACCAAAACATTCTTTAAAGAATTTGAATCAACAATAAACTTGCCCATATTTGCCGGGAAAGACAATTCTGCGGTGATGCCTATTGCAGCAAGATTACTCTGCAAGGCCACAGGGATGTTGCGGTCTATTATCGCGGGATTTACGAGAATCGTTGTCTTGAACCCGTTCGGGAATCCTGCCTCGGCTAAAAGCTGCTTCGCTTTGTCAGGGTTGTATTTTCTGGCGAGAGTGAAATTTGGATTATAAGCAGCATTGGAGGGCGGTGGTATCTGGTAAGGGGCCTCCCAATAGCCATAGCTGAAGGCTTTAGCTAATGCTTCACGGTCAAGAGCGTACTCTACCGCCTCACGAACTTTCTGGTTGGCATAGGGAGAATCGGGATGGGCTGAATCAGGCAGGAAAGAGTAGACGGTTATTATCTGGATTTTTACTTTGAGCCCCATAGTTTCCAGGTCCTTTGCCATCCTGCCGGGTTCCAGTTCCAGCATGTCGGCCTCTCCGGCTTGCATGGCTGCTTTCTGAGTTAACGTGTCAGCCACATAAAGTACTTCCACTGCGTTTAAATAGGGCTTGCCCTTTATCCAATAGTCCGGATTTTTTACGACCTTATAACTAACATCACGCTGAAAACTGGCGAATTTGAAGGGACCAGTCCCCACCGGGTTATTCCTCATCCAGTCGACGCCATTCTTCTCAAAAGCCGTGGGCGAGACCATCCATGTACCAACACCAGCAAAACCATTTATAATGGTATTCGTCCACATTTTAAAGTTAACTTTAATGGTATAGTCATCGATAATATCTACTGAAGCCCAATACTGTGAATAAGATGACTTAGCGTTAATATGATTGTCCAGGTTCCATTTAGCAGCTTTAGCGTTGAAATCGGTCCCGTCTTGGAATTTGATGCCTTTCTTGAGTTTGAAGGTAACAGATTTTAAGTCATCGGCGACTTTATAAGATTCCGCGAGCCAGGGAGATACACCTCCCTTGTTATCTCCGCGAAGCAGGGGTTCCATGCAGAATTGATAGGAGGTTGCGTCAGGGCCGAATATGTTTACCGGCCAGCCGCCGGGTGTCTGAGGACCGGCGATGATAATAATTTTCAAAGTGCCGCCATACTTGGGAGTTTCCGCTGGAGCCGGGGCAGGCGCTGGAGTTGGCGCAGGTTTTGGAGCAGGAACTGGAGATGGTGGCGGTGTTGGAGCCGGAGACGGGGCTGGGGCTGGAGCGGGCGTTGGTGCCGGTGCTGGAGCAGGCGCGGTCTCGGCGCAACTGATAAGCATCGAGGTACTGGCCAATAAGACTACCAGAGTGATGAGCAGCTTTTTCATTTGTTTTCCCCTCCTTTGCGTTTTTTGTGTGTACTCCTATTCTGATGTCGCGAACACTAACGACAAATTCACATGTTTTTCCAGTTAATACTTAATATTTGAGCCTCATGCCTTTAGCATAATTCAATTTACCGACGTAGAACTCCTCCTCATCTTCTGGCGGGGTTATCCCGGCAGCCTTAACGCCTGCTCTCATCGCATCTTTCTGTCGCTGAAATATCATCATGGCTGGCTGCCGGTATGTGCCGCCGTTGCCGCCGGTTAACCACTGCAGGTATTTCACTCCATGCATTCCGGATTGAAACATCGCGGCCCTAGCGCCTATGGTTATCGGGGCAAGCTCCCAGTATAAATCCATCGCCTTAAGGAAATCCCCCTTTAAAAACAGGTTGAACATTCTTACAATGCGAGTATTTCCACTGGTCGCATCGAATATAAAGTAATCGGCCGGGCCGGCCCATTGCTGCTTGTATTTAGCCACGGTTATGGGCCACTCCTCTATTTCAGCAGATTGTAACAGTATTTTATCGCCAACGCGGTGTTGAACCTCGGCCCATTTACCAAACCCGTCACTTAAGTAGGCTTTGACAGATACCACGTTGGGTATGTCGGTTATCTTTTCTATTAGCTGCGGGTTGAAATGGCTCGGGTGAAACCGGACGAAGTCAAACTTGGGCTTGGGCCAGAGGTCAATGCATACATTCGTAGCATCGCATACTTTCTTGGTTGCGCGGTAAATATCTTCCTCCGATTTCGCGTAAAACATTCCGGGCCAGCCCAGCAGGGTATGGGTGCCGCCGACCTTCTCAAAGTGCTTGAGCAATTCAATGTCTTTTTCGATTGTATTGATGCCTGTAAACATCGAAACCAAAACCTTGCCTTTGGCCTCGTCACAGACTATCTCCACGAATCTCTTGCGCTCTTCTAATGTCATGGCGCAGACTTCTGTTTGACAAAAGACGCTGAACATACCTCTGCTGATGTTAAGCCTAACGTCATGCCGGATACCTTCTTCATCCAGTTGCTCCAGGTCCGGAGTAAAAGAGGGGCTTACGTTGCCATCTAATCCGTGGTAATGCTTTTTAGCCCATTGCTTGGCTTCCGATTTCGTAAATTCCATGTGGTTACTCCTTTGAAGTAAATTACTAAATTCAATTGCGTATTTAATTCTTTTCTAGACCAGTGTTGTGTTACTTATCTAACCAAATCTCCTCCGGATTCCAGCCAGCTCCCCTGTCATTCCATCCCCCATTCATGACATAAGGCAGGAAGGCGTACCCGGTGCCACCGCAGAGAACCGGGATAATCTTAGCTTCTTTAGACAGATAGTCAGTTGCGGTACGAATAAGATTTACGTCCATAGTGGGCGAAGATAGAGTTTTGTTATACAATTCGATGAATTCCGGGGTTCTCAACCATACCGAATTCATCATCGTCATGCCGGGGCGTAATGCAAAAGATAAAGCACCATTCCAGTTTGTTCCGCCAAAGATAGGCTCCATAACCAGAACGTTCTGAAGAGTGTTTGAATCCTGTAAGAACTTAGGTATAGCAGCAGGAATACTCAACTCCAATTTAATGCCTATGGCGGCCAGGTTACTCTGTATGGCTACCGGTATGTTTCTATCGATGCCGACGGGTATCACAAGTAGAGTGGCGCTAAAGCCACTGGGGAATCCCGCCTCGGCCAGGAGTTGCTTTGCCTTTTCAACGTTATATTTACGCGCCAGAGTAAAGTTAGGATTATAAGGCACGGTGGACGGAGCGGGTATCTGGTAAGGAGCCCCCCAGAATCCGTAGCTAAAGGCTCTGGCTATAGCCTCGCGGTCAAGAGCGTATTCAACCGCCTCACGCACTTTCTGGTTAGCGAAAGGCGAGTCTGGATGGGCAGTGTCGGGCAGCAAACAGTGTGTGGAGGATACATTCACTTCCACTGAGAATCCCATGGCCTTGAGGTCGGCTGCCATCTTGGCTGGCTCGATCTGTAAAACATCCGCTTCACCAGCCTGTAGCGCAGCTTTCTGTGTCATCGGGTCGCCTACATAGAGAATTTCCACTGCATCCAGATAGGGTCTGCCTTTTACCCAATAGTCCGGATTTTTAACGGCCTTGTAGCTGACATCACGACTGAAGCTGACGAACTTGAACGGTCCGGTTCCCACCGGGTTATTTCTCATCCAGTCCGCCCCATTTTTGTCAAAAGCCGTAGGCGAGACCATCCAGGAAGCATTACTATCAAGACCTGTTACTATAGTGTTGGACCATTGATTTAAATTAAGCCGAATCGTGTAGTCATCAATGATATCTACCGAATTCCAGTTAGGTTGAGACTTTCTGGCGATTATATTGTCTAGGTTCCACTTGGCAGCTTTGGCATTAAAAGGGGTTCCATCATGAAATTTGACGCCTTTTCTGAGATTAAAGGTGATAGATTTCAGGTCATCGGCAACTTTATAGCTTTCTGCCAGACAGGGGATTATATTGCCCTTACCGTCAACATGGAGGAGTGGTTCTATGATGTGAAAGGAAGATAGGAAATCGTTGGCGAAAATCTCTGCCGGCAAACCACCGGTCCCCGATGGACTGGCCCACAAGATTAATTTCAGTGTGCCGCCGTACTTGGCGGCTTTGGTTGGCGCGGGCGCGGGAGATGGCTTTGGTGCCGGCGCTGGAGATGGGGCTGGAGACGGCGCTGGTGATGGTGCAGGGGTTGGTGCTGGGGCAGGCGCCGGGGTCGGGGCCGGTGTCGGCGCTGCTTCCTCCTTGGCGCAGCCGATTATCAGCGTGATACTGGCTAGCAGGATGGCTAACAGGATGAATAACTTTTTCATTTATTCCCCCTCCTTATTTTTTTATTTTTCTTTTCCCTTTACGAGGATATCATTAACCTATTATTTAAATTTTCGAGACTCTTCAAGCCTCGTACTTTTTTAGCCTGGCACCTTTAGCGTAATTTACCCTGCCTACATAGAATTCTTCTTCAGGCTCGCGAGGAGTCAGTCCTATTGCCCTCAGGCCTGCCCTGATTCTCTCTTTTTGATAATCGTGTAGTCTGCCGGTGGGTTGTCTTACAGTGCCGCCGTTGCCGCCGTTGCACCAGTGAGAATATTTATCGCTAAGAGCGGTGACAATACCGGTATGAAAATAGGAGTCTTCCAGCCCTCCCGCACCATCTCTCATAGATCCCAGTTCCCAATAAATATCCATTGCTTTATCGATTTCGCCCTTCATTAGTAAGTCGAAAATTTTGACCATACGAGGTTTTTCAGGAGTCTGCATCCCATAAAAAGGCCCGGCGCCGGCCCACTGCTGGCCGTATTCGGGGACGGTGACAAACCATCTATCAGGCATAGGATCATTGACCAGGATTTTATCGCTGCAGAGTCGGAAAGACATAACAGTAATTGCCATGGAACTACCTCCACCGACTTTCATAGCAACTACATTCGGGATATCGGCTATCCGGGGAAGGAGCTCCGGGGGGAAATAACTCGGGTGGAATTTCCTGGTATGCAGTCTGCCAGTATAAAAAACTATCGCCAGGTTGGTAGAATCGCACATATATTTATACATCTGGAAGATGTCCTCTACCGACCAGGGGTGGTATTGTATAGGATGACCAAGCGTGGCGAAGGTCCCTCCAACTTTTTCTATGTGCTGAAGCATCTCTATGTCCTGCTCAACGGTGTCCTGCATTACCGCCACCGAAGTATGTATTCTGCCCCTGGCTTCGTCAACTACTATTTCCACAAATTTTTTTCGCTCTTCAAACGTCATTCCGCAGGCTTCAGGCGCGGCCAAGGCAGATGTGAATCCATTGGCGATAATATGATTAACATCCCATCTGATGCCCTCTTCATCAAGTTCCTGGAGATCAGGTGTAAAGGAAGGGAAAATAGGTACTTCCAACCCCTTCAGGTTCTTCTTAGACCATTTTTTTGCCTCTGACTTGGTGTATTCCAAAGCCATTTCGGCCTCCTTATAAAGAATCTTGTTGAATATTTCTGGTAAACTAATCCCTCCCCAAATTTAGGCTAGGTCTGGTTCGATAAGAGTAGGGCTTTTATCTTTAAAATCTATTCAAGGGACACCGACCAGCTATTAAAATACAATTGGTGCCAATATACGTATACGTACTTGATTTTAGTTAAACAATATTATAATATACTTTCATGAATGTCAAGTCCTCTCCTTTGTATCACTCGGTCTAGTCCCTTTATTAGTTCAAATATTTATTTATCGATCTGAATAACAACAAGTAAAAAGAGGCGTATTTTTCAGCGTATAGAGTGTTAGGAAGCGATTAGGAGTAATTATTTATGAAAAAACAAGAGTCTGAGTTGACTAAAGAGCAAAAGCGTGAGCAGAGGTTACAGAGATGGCTTTCGCCGCCAGGGGTGACCTTTCGCGATGCCAGAGCCCAAAAAACTTACAAAGACAGAGTCATCCGATTCATGAAGGCATTTCTATGTGAGGAACCGGACCGAGTTCCGGTAATGGTGCCGGCGGGCAACTTTCCCATTCGCTACGCTGGGTTGAGCCTCAAACAGCTCATGTATGACCATACGCTTATCCTCCCGACGTGGACTAAGTTTATGAACGATTTTTATGATGATATGGATGATTTTCTCGGACCGGCAGGCATTAGTTGTGGGCGGATGCTTGATATTTTGGATTATAAATCATTTAAGTGGCCGGGACATGGCCTGCCTGAAGATGCGGGATACCAACAGTACGTAGAAACAGTCTTAATGCATGAGGACGAATATGATGCTTTGCTTAAGGACCCTTCCGATTTTGGGTTCAGAGTATTGACGCCACGGGTCGTGGGTTCCCTAGAGGTATTGAAGGATTTCCCTCCACTTAGTTCTTTAATGGGTATGCCTATAATGTTTGCTTATCCTTTTACCAGACCGGAAGTGAGGACAGCGTTTAAAAAATTGATAGAAGCCGGTGAAGAGTTAGAAAAGTTCCAGGTACAGCTTATGACCGTTAACAGAGACGCAGTTGCGGCTGGATTTCCGATGAGCATGGGTGGCCTCGCCCTTGCCCCCTTTGACATGATCGCCGATCATCTACGAGGGACGCAGGGGAGCTCCATAGACATGTATCGCCACCCAGAGAAACTCTTGGAAGCTACTGATATGATTCTTGAACAGATGATACAGCGTACTATCGACAGTGTTAACGCAATGGGTGTTTTTACCGTGAATTTCCCCTTACATAAGGGAGATGATACCTTCATGTCTAATAAACAGTTTGAAAAATTCTACTGGCCGAGTCTGAAAAAATTGATCCTTGCACTTATCGACGAAGGTATCATGGCTTCGCTATTTTGTGAGGGTCGCTACAATAATAGGTTAGAGTATATCGGGGATTTCCCCAAAGGCTGGGTAACCTGGCAGTTTGACCAGACTGACATGGCTAAAGCTAAACTGATGATCGGGAAAAATTGCTGTATCGTTGGTAACGTGCCGTCTTCTTTATTAGCTTTCGGGGCGGTTAAAGATGTCAAGGAGTATTGCCGTAAACTTATAGAAACTTGTGCTCCCGGCGGTGGCTATGTGCTAACCGGCGGCACCGCGGTCACAGAAGCCAAATCTGAAAATCTTCGCGCCTTCATGGAGGTGGCGAGGGAATATGGTGTTTATCATTAATTAATCAAACAAATAATGCACAAACAATGGCTTTTGCCTTGTTAAATAAAAGCTTATTCAAGAAGGGGTGAAAAAATTGAAAGAAAAAGTCTCATTGGTGTGTTTAAACCCTCAGGGTGTGGTTGATGTTCCGACGCCTTCGGGGCTCATCAACCCTCGCGTAAAGGATCTGGCAGGCAAGAAGATCGGAATAATCTGGGATGGTAAGAAAGGTGGGGATAATTTCTGTATCGCAGTCGAGGAACTGCTGAAAGAAAGGTATCCAACAGCGACGACCATTCGGCTTGTCTGGGGAGATGCCAAGGCGGCGGAGAAGGCAAAAAAAGAAATGGATACATTTATCTACGGCGTCGGCGATAACGGGATGGGAGGATGGATTCAGTGCCGGCAGGTAATTGCTTTAGAAAGACTCGGTATACCCGGCGTTTTCGTGATCGGTGAGAACGCTATTCACACTTCTAAAATGTCGGCCGAGGACGCGGGAATGCCGGCAGTGCGTATCGTAAGTCTGCCTTCCATAGATTATTACCCGAACCGGTTGTCCGTGGAAAGGATTAGACCTGTTGCAAAAGCGTCTATCGATCTCATTATCGACGCCCTAACCCGGCCCCTGGCACCGGAGGAGAAAAACCCGGAGCTAAAGGCCCCAAAAAAGACTGCCGAAACAGTTAAGGTCACTGTGGAGAGTTATGAGTCTGCCCTTGAGGTATTTAACCAGTTGTACCTCGACAACCACTGGGGCGATGGGTTGCCCCTGATACCTCCCACTGAACAGGCTGTTAAGTGGATGCTAACAGGGACCAGGCGTTCTCCCGCCGAAGTTATAGGCCGGGTACCTTATCGAAACGGTATCGCCACTGTTGAAAAGATAGCTATTAACGCGGTGATGGCGGGGGCAAAGCCTGAATATCTGCCGGTGATAATTGCAGCCATGGAATGCCTGACTGAAGAGGGTACTTACACTCACATGATGAGTTCGGAAGGTTCCTTCACTCTTATGATAATGGTAAGCGGGCCTATTGCCAAGGAAATTAACATGAATTCCGGCGTAGGCTTATTAGGTCACGGCTGGCGAGCTAACAATACCATCGGCCGCGCCGTGAGATTATGTCTAATAAATATAGGTTACTTGTGGCCGGGAGAGATCGATATGGCACTTATCGGCCGCCCGTCATCGCATACCTTCTACACTTTCGCCGAAAATATGGAGCAAAGTCCCTGGGAAACGTTTAACGTGGGCCTGGGATATCAACCGGAAGACAGTTGCGTGACGGTGTCCACGGTCATGGGTGGTATAGGTATGAGGATATATGGTGGAGGAGTGGTCGAGCCCTGGGATGTAAAGTCAGTACTTAACGATATAGTAAAAGACGTGGCTCGCGACCGCGGCACGTTTGCTCAATATAAACTTGGGGTGGCTAACCCCGCTGCTCACCTCAGAAAACACATAATCGTCATTCATCCCGAATTGGCTGTCATGCTGCAACGTCTCGGTTATAATAGCAAGCGAAGCCTGCGAGATTACATCTACGAGAGCACAAAGGTACAGTACGAAGAACTCAGTGAACAGGAAATACAGGGTATACATGACAGGATTAACACCAAACCTCCCGATATAGACATATTCTATCCACACGATGCTATTCCTAAGGACCGCTTACCGGTGATTAAAGAATCCCTCAAACCAGGAGGAAAGGTCCCTGTCGTAAACCCGGAAGACATTCATATCATCGTGTCCGGTAGTATACCGGGTTATTCTTTTGGAATGTCATATTTCCGTACGGCACACAAGACAAAGGTGATAAGAGGGGCCACATTGACCGAATCAGGCCGCTAAAACAAGCTACGGATTTTTTATTAAGCAGGTGTATGATATGCAGATTGTCAGAACCGATAAAGGTTACGTTTCAGGTACTCTAATTGGTGAGCCGGGGAAAGAAGTATCTATCTTCCGTGGAATCCCGTATGCAGCTCCTCCAGTGGGAGACCTTCGCTGGAAACCACCGCAGCCTGTTGTGCCCTGGAAAGGAATCCGTGAATGTACCCAATTCAGTCATATCTCACCCCAGCCTGTCATGCCCGGTATATCAGGTGAAACGCCCCAAAGTGAAGACTGCCTTTATCTGAACGTGGTTACACCAGCGCGCGAACCAGATGAGAAATTACCGGTCATGGTATGGATGCATGGTGGCGGCTATTCTACGGGTTGTGGTAACGACAAAATATGGAACTATTACAGACTCCCCCAATATGGAGTCGTTGTTGTCACTTTGAACCATCGGCTGGGACCTATCGGACTGCTGGCTCATCCCGCTCTTTCTAAAGAATCCCCGAAAGGAGTTTCTGGTAATTACTTGTTCCTCGATCTTATTGCTTCTCTTATGTGGGTACAGAATAATATTGCGGCTTTTGGCGGTAACCCAGACAACGTCACTATTTTTGGTGAATCAGGTGGCGGTGCTAAGGTATCTATCATGATGTCCTCACCACTTGCAGAGGGGCTGTTCCACCGAGCTATATGCGAAAGCGGCACGGCTTTGACTATCTTACTCAGCAAACCGCTGGCGGATATCGAAAAGAGTGGAAAAGAGCTTTTTGAAAAGCCGGGGATAGACTCGGCTGTTGATCCACTGGAGCAGGCGCGCGCGATACCCTTTATAGAAATCATCAAAGCCAGTCAGGCAATAGAGGGGTCGCGCACTCCCGCCAGACACCCGGCCTTTGTTTGGGATGCCGCCGTGGATGGCTGGTTGTTGCTAGAGAGTCCCGAAAATACGTTTAAGTCCGGTTCCTGTAATGCTGTACCCCTCATGGTTTCCGCTAACCTGGGAGAGTTGACAGGGCCTGGTCCGCTGGTCATGCCGTATATTATTCCGGCCTACATCGAGATGCTGGAAGCTGTTAAGAAGCGAGGATACAACGGGTACGCTTGCATCTTCGACCAGGTACCCGCACCATGGAGGGGCGAAGGCTGCGTCTCCGTGCACTCGATTGAACTTCCTTACGTCTTCGGCGATTGGGATGATTCCACAGGATGGTGGACCTCCGTGTATATGCTGGCTCAGCAGGTAGGTGCTAAACCGGCCAATCCCGGCTTGGGTGCGATTGACAGAAACGTTTCGGAGACCATGATGGGCTTATGGGCTAACTTCGCGAAGACCGGTAGACCTCGGGCACTAGGAGTTCCCGACTGGCCCGAATATTCGGGAAACACGGACCAGTACCTGTATATCTGCAACCATTCTGCAGTAAGAACCGGCTTCTCGAAAGTAGTGGAGCAAACTTCACCGTAGTGCCTTTCACAACATAAACTGCCATCAAATAATTTGCCGCCTGAAAAGGAGACTTCATTTGTTACTGCTGCTTTTCTTGAGTCTCCATACGCAGTTTAGTCCGAGGAATTTTACCCGATCCCATGTCTTTTTATGTTCCTTTGCTCAGTCAATGCGAGAGGGCCGGAGGTTTTAAAAACTCCAGCCCCTAATCATTCTATTGGGGTAAGGTCAGCGCTAGCCGAATGTTAATATCGGTATGAATATCATTCCGCAACAGAACCTGTAAAAAACAGGGCGGGAATTCGTTTCGTTTTTACCTCCATGTATCTACTGATGCTGACGCCATACAAGAAAGATCTCCAGCCATCCAAAATGCATCGGCTCCCCCTCCAACTACCACTATCTCAACCGGGACATCGCGCAGGATAAGTGGTCGTGGCGAGTTCGCTTCCGGTGGAAGTTTCAGCCAAGACGCAAATGGCTCGTTACCTGCCTTGGCAGATTCCAGGTCATCAGGCATAGCTGCCCAATAGTTCCAAAGAGTCATATACGTATTTTCCTTAAGCCATTGGCTTAACTGCTCCTTACTATCGAAGCCTTCATTCTTAAGATCCATAGACGTTATCGGGCTTAACAAAAGAGTAGCTTGAGTTCCGGGGTTTATTCCAGGAGTGTGATGTGTGCCGGCTCCACTGGTTTCAAAACTTATCAGCTGCCGCTTCATTATTTCGTGATGTGGATGTGGTTTATAAGCAGCATAGTTAAGCAGACTCCAACCACCCAGAATATTAACAACGCTTTCATCTGATTTAAAACCCTTTTGTACATGAAAAGGACTCCATCCTTCGGGCAGTGCCTCCTCATTCTCGGCGAAACAATTATTATTGTAATTGGTATTATTACCTAAATCACCCAAATAAGTTTCACCCCGTATCGATCCTCCCAGATTCTTGGATATGAGTGTCCAAGCCCTTCCAATGACAGCGTTAGCCTGATTAAATGGGCCCAGTGCACTCAGACCACAATTCATATTTATTTCTTTTCGTATAGGCCCATTAGCGACGACCATCCTGGTCATAGAAGTCGCGGAACTGAACAGCGAAGTTACCCCTGTCGATGCTATGGCCAATATTACCGGGAAATGCTCTGGTTTGGCTCCTGCCATCACGGCGTTAATGGCGATATGTTCTACGGTGTACTCCCAGGCCTCATGAGGAGGGGACGGCTGCATAATTACCGGGAAATCTCTTTCAGCTCCTCTTCTCGCACCAGCACCAAGCTGCTTTATGCGACGTTCCCAGACCTCGTTAGGAGGGATGGGTTGCATCATGCCAACTACTTCATCAGGTTTATGGCTTGTTCCTTTGAGCATCTCGGCTACTCTTTCTTCCGTAGGAAGCACTATCGGAAGATAATCAGTCCATCCTTTTTCAAGAAAGAAGCGCTCCAGATTCTCCGGGGTATCAGGCTCTAACAACCTTGGCATTGACCTATCTATAATCCCTATCTTCTTTTCTTTATCAGTTACCGGTCTGGTCAATGCCTCAATAATTTCCTCAATAACTGGCTTGCCGTTTATCGGGTCGTTACCCTCTAGATATTTGCGGTGTACCTCGAGTGGTCTATTTGCGAAGGGATGGGGAACAAAAGTAAATCGTAGTTCGGGCATTCCCTTCTTATATGCAAAAGATTTTATGAGCTCTGGAAATGCCTGGGTAACAACAGGTACTGTAGGCACCCCTAATTTTTCTAATATCGAGCAAAAGATGATAACCGACGGTGCACACGTGTCTAACTGACCGATACCCATTATCACTCCATCGCCTTTTTCCTTAATTTCAGCCCATAGCTCTGGGTCATTATGAAAGTAAGTGCCTACTTTAGTCCTGAGTACCCAGGTCGCCTCGGGATATCTGTTGGCGAGTATTTTTTGCATCTCTTCAAAGAATTGATGTGTTCGTGGAAAATTCATGTCTACGATGTATACTGTTTTGCCCTTGAGGGTATCAAGCCTAGGTGCCATAGGCTCCAATTGTATTGGAGAAGCTTTGCCTTGCGGTCTCAACACCACTACTTTTTTACTTGTCATGTCAATCTTTATACTCCTTTTTTTTAGTTTTTTCTCTAGATTGTACCCCCACTATGTACCTCCAGGGATAACCGGCAGCAGCATCGGCAGCCCATCTGTCTAGCCGCGTTCGCAGAACAAGTTGGTGATTTCTTCTAAAGAATCCTCTATTTTCATTTTTCCTGAAATCAAGTCTGTAGTATCCGTCAAAAAAGGCCTCTTTTGTTAATGAATTTCAGAGTTTTTATCCAGGTCCAAAAGAATTGCCGGATTCATTTTAGCCATCAACTCAACTTCTTCCTGTGATATTCCGTGATGAAGCAGGGTGGCCATAAGTAACCTCATGCCCTCGACCGGGAGCGGATTTTGGGGTTGACCAAGATCGGTACTGATGACACAGTGTTCCGCGCCGATAGTCTTGATTGTCCGCGCGATTTGTGCTGGATCATGACAAAACTCATTTGGTAACATTCCAACCAAAGTGAACTCGATAAACGCTCCTATCTTGGCCAGTTGCTGCAGCTCATCAATACTGAAATGTTTTTCTGAAAATTCTGTATCCGTAGGATGGGTGATGATGAATTTTTTTATCCCGATTCTCTGCGCCTCATTTAGGAGAATAGACGTTTCTTTCGGAGAAATATGACCAGTAGCTAATATCATATCATGTTCTTTTATAAGCGTGAGTATGAGTTCCATTTCCGGTACTAGTTTGCCCGCATCATCTATTAGTGAGAGTCCCTCACCTTTAAGGGGAAGTCCCAACGCTCTCATCTTATTGATTGAATTGGTGGAAGAGAAGGTAGGCATCCAGACTACTTTAGCCCCGAGCTGGGCTGCGTTTTCCACGGCATGAGAATTAAGCCCCCCGATTTCGTAATCAAGGCAGACACTTCCGAAAACGTGTATGTCAGGTACTAATTGATTCACGATGATTGCCACTGCAGAGGCAGTATAACTATGGCTCTTAAGGACAATGCCCCTCATTCTGGCCTGCTTTGCCTGCTCGGCTGCTTCAAGAGCATCAAGACGGCAAGGGCCTCCGGCAGGGCCCGGATGCATATGCATGTCTATTGAGCCGCTGAGAAGCTCATCAATATCAATATTTATCATTTCGCCTCTCCTTTTTAGCCGACAATACTGCAATTCAACTGGTAAGATTCTACCAGCCTTTTTATGTTATGCAAAACACTATCTGGAATAAGAGGAATATCAGCTATTGGATAGGCACGGTTCAGGCTATCGTACCTTGCCTTCCCTAGATGGTGTAATGGTAAAAGGTCTATATTTACCAGTGAAGATAAATCACGGGCGAACTCACAGGTAGCCCTGATATTCTCTTCTGAATCGTTGTAGCCCGGGATTACGGGCACCCTGATATAGAGAGGTACATTTCTCTCGGAGACAGAACGAGCATTACTTAGGATAAGCTTGTTAGAGACACCGGTGAATTTCCTGTGTTCTTCGCCATTCATATGCTTTATATCCCAGAGAAAAAAATCAATATAGGGTAACACTTTCTCAATGTTCGTCCAGGGCACATGACCGCAGGTATCAACTCCAACACTGATGTTCTCTTCTTTGAATGCCCGAAGCAATTCCTGAGTGAATTCAGGATTCAACAGGGGCTCTCCTCCTGAGATGGTGACTCCGCCACGGGAGTGTTTGTAGACAGTGGCGTCCTTTTTCGCCTCCGTAAGCAGTTCTTCAATAGTCATCTCCTGTCCTAGAAGTTTTATGGCTTCTGTGTAGCAAACCTGAGTACATTTGCCGCAACTGTTGCACATAGCACGATTAATGTTCACCGTCTCGCCCGTTAAGTTTATGGCGTTCGTGGGGCAGACCGGGACACACTGTTCACAATGGATGCATCTAACCGAGTAAAGAGCAATCTCAGCTTCGTCCTTCTGAGCCTCCGGCGTCGAACACCACAGGCAACGTAACGGGCACCCTTTGAACAGAATTAAGGTGCGTATTCCCGGGCCATTGTGAATGGTCATTCTGGCAATGCTTAGCACGAGTCGCTTTGTAGTGGCCGTTACTGAATTTTTCGCCAAGTCTTTTGATGCTCCCTTTGTGTCATTTATCTTGACACTGAAATCCTTGGGATAATGTCTGCTTACATAGATGGCCCTCAGTTCTCAGAAGCAGAGGTTTTTACCAGGCTTGCTGCTCGGTACGATTAATAATATCAAGCTGTTGCTCCTCCGTAAGCTCGCAAAAGTAGGCACAGTAGCTGGCTACCCTGACCAGCAGGTCCCGATAATTTTCTGGTTCTTTCATCGCCTTGCGCAGGAGTTCCGATGAAATCACGTTGAACTGTGTGTGATATATCCCCAGTTCTTCAATGGCTCTGAGGAAGGATACAAAGTTGTCCAGATCGCGGTCAGTGGCCAGGAGCTGACGACTCAGCCTCAGATTCAGGGGACCACCCATGGCAAACCGATGTGTTGGCAGTTTACTAACTGACTTGACTACAGCTGTGGGGCCATTCTTGTCGACGCCTGGAGACGGAGATATACAGTCAGCCAGAGGTCTTGGATAGATGCGTCCATTAGGTAGAGCACCAGGCCAGGGTCCGAAGGTTACATTGTTCTGACCGATAATCCCAGCACCAATGTATAAACCACCGTAGTACGGCAGCAAGTTTTTCTGATTGTTAATCCAGTCCACGCTATCGTACCAGGTGTCCATGACCCAGGACGCCCAGCCATCGGCAAAGTCATCGTCATTACCGTACTTGGGTACGCCGTTAATGCAGAGTTGCCGTAAGTTTTCTTGATCTTCCCAATTGGCTTTGATAGCCTCAAGCAACTGGTCCCATGTTACCTTCTTGTCACGGTAAATCAGCTTATCAATCACGGCTAGAGAGTCAGCGGTGTCGGCGAGGCCAGCAAGATATACACCATAGGTAGTGTACCAGGCACCGCCCTGAGAAAGGTCAAGTCCTTTCTGCAAGGGACCCTCAGAGAGGGAAGAACAAAACGGAGCCATCATCCTCTCAGCCTGTGCTTCCTTCACTACTTTTATGCCCTTGGTCATATGCTTCATCCAGTAAAACACCTGCTCCTGAAGCGCCCGCCTCACTGCTGCCATAGACTCAAAATTCCTAGGATCACCGGTCAAGGGTCCTGTCTGTCGGCCGCAGAGGGCACACTTTCCGTCGTTCAGCGCCAGTTCCAGTATCTTGGGTAGAATGCAAACTCCTTCCCAGCTATGCTGCATGGTTATGTGAGGCAAACAAAGCTCCGAGCACCCCATCATCACACACTCTCGCCAGTCCTCGATGGTTCTATCAGGATAGGCCTTAGCCATCATTTTAATAGCTTTCCGGTCGCCAATAAATTTTGGCTTACCCCAGCCCAGACGGATGAGCTCGGTGGCTTTCTTTAGATAATTATCAGGTGTCCCTTCCCATATTCTCATGGCAAATTCTGGCTGGGGCCGGGCTAGTTGTTCCTCAGCTTCCAGACAGAGCATGGTAACTTCGTTGCAGGCATCTCTGCCATCTTGGGTCTGGCCCCCGATGGTTATCGTCTGACTTAGCCCCTGCCCTGGCTGGTAACTGGCAACGTCATAGCTAAGGAGTATAGCCCACTCATTAAACTTTATCCAGAAACATTCTAGCAGTTCCAGAGCTTCGTCATGGCTCATCGTTTTCTCGTCAATTACTGATTTCTTGTAGAATGGATACATATACTGGTCGAAGCGGCCCAGGGAGTTGGCAAGGTTGTAGACATCGCAATGGATGAGGACATGAATCATCCATACGGACTGTGAGGCTTCCCACCAGTCCCTGGCAGGATTTGCCGGTACCCGCTGACAAACCTCGGCGATGTGTTCGAGTTCCTGCTTGCGCTTGGGGTTGCCTTCTCTAGCAGCTACTTCCCGCGCTAAGTCAGCGTACCTCCTAGCGTAGGCCATAGCCGCATCAAGTGCAATCAGTACCGCCTTGTAGAAGTCACGCTTCTCCTGAAGCCCAAAGTGCTGATACGGCTGGTCGAGCTGGGCCATATACCACTCGACCTCTTCTCTGATGCCTTTGAGACCTTTATGGAGCACCTTTTCATAATTGGCCATCTGGTGGCCAATGTCTTTGTCTAATGATAAATCAGCGATGACAGGAATGTGAGGGCAGGAAGAGGTCACCGAGAAAGCCTTTTCCTTGACTTCAGCGTCGGCTATTTCCAGAATATAATCGCCAAGAGTCTTCCCCTTGAAGTAGGGGATAAGCACTTCCCGAATCTCTCTCCTCTCCTCAGGGGTAATCATAATTTTTTCGTACGGGCGAATCTCAAAGTCCTTTACCGGGTCGCCGAGCTCTTCATCTACAAAACGAGACATTTCACTGGAGAATGAAGCACCGCGTATTTTGCTGGTGATATTGCCTGCGATGAGCTCATCTTCCAGAATATAGATGGTTTTCTCTTTAAGATAGGTCTCAAAGATGCGTGCCCGCTGAATGACTCTGGGTTCGTTCTTGTATTGTTCTAAAGCCTTCATCTCGGCATGAGCACGCTCCAGGCAAATCTCCATCGGTCTGAGAACACGATTTTTCACTCTCTGAACGCGCTCGGAACAAGTTGGAGTAAAGGACTCCTGCCAGTTGCTTGCATCTCTGACTTTTTTATCGCCGTGTACGGTTGACATATTCCGCCTCCTTTAAAGAGCCAACCTTACCCTGAATCCGTGTTAGTTACATTAGGTTTTTCTGACGATAGTACTTCGATATCTGCGAAGGCCGCATAATCGTCTTTTGGGTGATAGAAAGTTCATTGATGGCACTATCCCGCAATATTTCCAGGGCTGACTCAAGTTGGCGTTTTTTTTCTTCAGTCAGTGATAACATTACTTTGTGGAGATATTCTCTGTTTTCGGAAAGGGTTAAAGCCTTTTCGCCCTTGTCTGTTAGGGTAACTATAACACGCTTATTACCACCAGATTTGTTTGTTTTTCTTATCAGGCCTTGCTTTACCATCCTGTTGAGAATGTCCGAGACTGAACTTCTCTGTTGATAAACATATTCGGATATTTTTGAGGGAGTAGTTTCATCGCCGAGGGCTTTGATAATAAATAAAATATATGATTGTACCGGTAGAATATCGTATTTTGAAAGCTCCAGTTTTCTTAACATGGCTATAAGGTGATATACCCGGCTTAACAGTATCCAGATGTCGTATTCTTTATCATCGATTTTGCTCATTCTTAATCGGCCCTCTCTTTTACTATGATCAACAAATTGACAACCAAATATAAATCTAAAGCATTGGGGCAATAAAAATCAAGGGCACGCATTGACTCATAATAAAAGTTACCGAGAGGAGGGTCATTGACTCATAATAAGTGTTACCGAAGACCGTAGCAAAAGGAGGTCAGGTGACACGGCAAAGTATTAAGGAATATATAGAAGCGATTCGCGGGCGTTACCGGAAGGTGTCGAAAGAAGAAAAGGGGAAGATATTGGACGAATTCACCCAGGTAACGGGATTACACCGGAAGGCGGCCATAAGGTTATTAAATCGTGAGGTAGGGTCTTTAAGCAAGAAAAGGGGCGGTCGGTCAAAGAAGTATGGCTCTATAGTCATAGATAGCCTGAAAGCCCTCTGGGAGGCATCGGACCGGCTGTGTTCCAAGCGTCTGAAGCCTTTCATGCCGGAAATACTGGGCGTGCTCCGGCGTCATGGTGAGTTGCGCGTTGACGGCCGTACTGAAGCGTAGCTCTGCGGGATGAGTCCAGCCACGATAGATAGGCTGCTGAAGCCATACCGTAAGTTAGGAGGCCGCAGGGGGCTTACTACCACCAGGTCTGGCAACCTGTTAAAGAATATGATACCCATCAGGACCTTTACCGACTGGCAGGAAAACAAGCCGGGCTTCATGGAAGTGGATCTGGTGGCCCACTGCGGTGAGAGTGCAGATGGGTTTTATCATAACACGCTTTGTGCTGTAGACGTTTGGAGCGGCTGGACGGAATGTCTGCCGGTATGGGGCAAAGGCCAGGTAAGAGTACGCTCCGCGGTACACAAGGTAAGGCTACGCCTTCCTTTCCGTATGCTCGGAGTGGACTCGGATAACGGCAGCGAGTTTATCAACCAGTGCTTCTATACCTATTGCAACCAAGAGAAAATCACCTTTACGAGGTCTCGTGCCTACAAGAAAAACGATAGCTGCCACGTAGAACAGAAGAATGGGAATGTGGTGCGCCGTCTGGTAGGCTACGATAGATATACCTCAAGGGCGGCATATCAATGCCTGGACAGGCTGTATTACCTGGTGCGACTCTACCTGAACTTTTTCCAGCCGACCATGAAGCTGGTAAGCAAGACCAGGCACGGGGCAAAGGTATATAAGGTTTATGAGACTGCCCGGACACCCTATCAACGTCTACTTGAGGCCGGTGTGCTCACGGAAGCTAAACGGGCAGAGTTGGCAGCGACTTATAGCGGGATAAATCCGGTAGCACTACTAAAGCAGATAAACAGTAACTTGGAACAGCTATGGTGCCTGGCTGAGCACCCGGCTAGTCTTGGTAACCGTAATTATGAGTCAACGAAGAAACCTTCGGTAACAGTTTGATTTGACGCAATACGGGGCATGTTCAGGGTATCGTTTGCATTTGGTTGCTAGCCTCTTTATAATGCTCTTGATATGAAATTGACTAATGAACAATTGGTGATTTATTTTGCTGTTGTTATATGTATTATTTTGGGTATTTGGGGACTTGTTACAGCTATCGATGCCATTATAAATTTCTTTTCTACACATATGTGGCTCTTGTGGTTGATTATTGCCTTGCTCATTGCTATTCCTGTAATATTCTTTACTCGCCACTATATTGTGATAGGGTTTAATCGATTGTTTATGATACTCAAGAATGATACTACGGATAACAAAATACTACCCAATAATAATCAACCCCCCAATCCCAACGAAAAACATAAATAATCCAAAATTCATCTTAACCTCATCTCCCTATCTGAAATCTTGGGTACAGGCGGAGTTATTCTCGGTGTCCGCTTTGAAATTCTGATGCGTTTATGCGGCCTGCCGATATGTGTTTCCTGTAATCGCAGAGATGTTCTAGGCTGATGTTCAATAACTATCTTGGTAGTAGGCTTATGTTTGCGTATAATATCAGCCCAGTTCCGATAGGGGTATTCTAACCCTGCTACTTCGGCGGGTGTTTTATCCTGAAGGCTCTCATGCGGTCTCAGGTAGTTATAGTGGACTAGCCAGCCTTCCGTGAAGTCTAGAGCCGTCTCAAAGTTTTTAAGCCCTTTCATTACCTTTGTGCGCTGTTTCAAGGTTGAATGAAAACGCTCTATCTTTTGGGTGTTATCCTCCGCCCTTGCTATACCACCCTGCCGATGTTCTGCACCCTTGCCATAAAACACATCCATGTATGAAGCTAGACTATCAGTAAGTACCACCTTTGGAGACTTGCTAGCCGTCTTGACGGCTCGGTCAATCAATATCTGGGCGTCTCTGGTTGTACGACTTCTGGATAGCCTTGTCGCCAGCAGGAAACGTGTTTTATCGTCTATTATGTCCCATAGCCATAAGTCCTGCCCGTCTATATTCAGGACTGTTTCATCGGCTATCCAGATATCGCCTACCTTTGGGCGGTAGTCTTTTACGCTGTCTGTTGCGTACTGGGTGTATTTCTGTATCCATTCATAGATAGTAGCTAGAGACGGGGCATGGGCGTGTTCCTGCAATAGATTCCTGCGCACGGCTCTAATGGGCATACCTTCGTAGTACATGTTCAAAGCCGATGATACTAAATTGGTATCCGTTTTCATGTGAAACATAGTGTCATCGTTCTTGAATTTACTTCCGCAGTCATTGCAGAAATAACGCTGGACACCTTTGTATAAGCCGTATTTACGGATATGGGTTGAACCGCAAGATTTACAGGGGGGTATCAGAGTTCTTTGTATCTCCATTATTCTTTCCCTTCTTTTCATTCAATTTTGAGAGTTCGTGTTTAATTGAAACAAGTAATAATGAAATTGTCTCGAATCTTTTAGCTTCTTCCTCTCTTTGTTCCGCCTTTTCTGTTTTATCCCTTTCCCCTTCCCGATATACACGTATCAGTGATGTAATTAATAACAAAAGTGCAGTAATAAAAATTGCAAAAGCTATCGGGCGGTCAGCCTCTCTACCTTCAACCAGTAAATAAACAGCCGTTGGTAGAAATATAGCTACAAGACTTACTGCTAACGTTGTTAAATTCATATATTTTTTAATCCTCCCTGCAATCCGCCTTAAGAGAGTTGGCTTATTCATTTATGCCACCCCCTTTGAAGGCTGTTGTAGGAATGATAAATCGGGGTGACACCAAATGCAAACGATACCATGTTCAGGGCGTATTGACAATTATTAGAAGATGATGTATATTAAGTCCTAAAATGTGTACGTATACGTATTAATATTAATTGATTAAATAGTTTTCTTGTCTTGAAAAAAATTAGCTTGATTCTGTTTTTAGCGTTATAAATGTATTGTTTAACGCACCGATTCGATAACTCATAAATTAGCTTTTACTTGATATTTTGACAAATATTCTTCCTGGAAGATGTGCATCATGGCAGAAAAAAAAGGTAAGATGGTCGAAGCACGTATTACTCAAGAGATGATAGAAGGAATGCGGGCCAAGCTGGGGACAAAACTCCGTATTGAAGATTCAACGCATAATGAATTCGCTACCAGGATGGCGATATTAAAGTTCGCGGAAGGCATCGGTGATCCGAATAATCTCTGGGTTGATGCTGATTATGCCAGAAATACCCGGTATAAAAGTATCATTGCCCCTCCATCATTTATCTGGGCATGTTTTGCCCAGGTGCAGTTTGGCTGGCGGGGACTCGGGGGTTTTCACGCCGGTTGTGATGTAGAATTCCTGAAACCGATTTTTCTGGGTGATAAAGTAACGGCAGAGTGCGTGTTTAAAAGTTTTGAGGGACCAAAAAAAAGTCGCTTTGCCAAAGAGACCATCATCGACCATTTCGATAATCAATATTGGAATCAAAGAGGTGATTTAATCGCCAAGTATCATTGGTGGGTTATACATTTTGCTAGAGCAAGAGCCAGACAGAAAGCCAAAAGAAACAATATTGAAATTCCTCATCCCTGGACGGATGAACAGTTAGCTGAGATTGAGGAAGAGGCTCTCTCGGAAGAAATCAGAGGGGCCATCCCCCGTTACTGGGAAGATGTTGATATTGGAGAAGAGCTAAAACCAGTGATTAAAGGGCCATTGGGAATTACTGACGAGGTCGCCTACATTATCGGAGGGGGAGTGCCTATACCGAGGATGGCGGCTCACGGCATTGCATTAAGAGCCTACCGTAAACATCCTGCTTGGGCGTTCAGGGACCCTAATACATATGCTCTCGAACCGATATTTGCCGTCCATTATAACCAACAGGCGGCCAATGTCATGGGAGTCCCCCAGGCGTATGATATCGGTCTTCAGAGACACTGTTGGGGAATTCACTTGGTTACCAACTGGATGGGCGATGACGCGTGGTTAAAAAGAAGCTATGCCGAATATAGAAAGTTCGTTTATCTGTCTGATGTAATTTGGCTGAAAGGCAGAGTTATTAAAAAGTATATCGATGGGGATGGGGATTATTGTGTTGAAATTGAACGTTATGCGATTAACCAGAGGGGAGAAAATGTAATGCCCGGGTTCGCTATCGTAGCCCTACCATCAAGAGAAAATAAAATTTCACCTCTTGACAGGCGTTTGAGAAGTCGGATTGGAAAAAATCCCACCCGGAAAAGGGATGAATCTCTATAACTTTTTAAAGCCTATTTCCGAAGGAATATACATATGGTTGGCGTGAACGCTATCTAGAAGAGAATTTTTAGCATATGGAACAGAGAAAAATGCTGCTGGGTTCCTATCGTGTGCTGGATTTGACTGATGAAAAAGGCTTCCTTTGCGGGAAAATACTCGCTGACATGGGAGCCGATGTTATAAAAATTGAAAAGCCGGGGGGAGACAAATCCCGCAACCTCGGTCCATTCTATCATGAAATGCCTGATCCAGAAAAAAACCTCTTCTGGTTTGCCTATAATCTCAACAAACGAGGCATTACTCTGGATATCGAGGCCAGAGATGGGCAGCAAATTTTCAAGAAATTGGTGAAGACAGCCGACTTCGTGATTGAGTCTTTCCCACCCGAATACTTGGACGGGCTAGGCCTAGGCTACACAGTCCTTAGCGAGATAAATCCTCGTATGATAATGACATCGATTACACCTTTTGGTCTTGACGGACCATATAAAAATTATAAAGCATCGGATATTGTGGTTATGGCTATGGGCGGCCTCATGTATATCACGGGAAATCCGGACCAGCCCCCCTTGACGATAAGCCTGCCCCAGGCTTTTTTACTGACCTCGGCCCATGGCGCGGCTGCTTCAATGGTGGCCCATTTCTATCGTGAAACAAGCGGGGAAGGACAGCACGTCGATGTATCGGCTCAGGAGTGTGTGCTGTGGGAGATCGCGAACGCAATTCCTCTTTGGGAGTTAAATCAGACTATCCTGCGGCGAGCAGGCTCTTATATGGCTGGGCGGTGGACGGGCACCAAGCAGCGTCTGCTGTGGAAATGTAAGGAAGGATATGTACTATTTTACATATTGGGTGGCGCATTCGGGAAAAAGACAAACAGAGCTATTGTTAAGTGGATGGAAGATGAGAACATGGCTCCTGAATACTTGAAGAATTTTGACTGGGCGATTTTTGATATGGCGAATCAAACTCAAGAGATGCAGAACCTAATAGAAGCACCGATTGCAAGTTTATTTTTAAAACATACAAAAAATGAGCTTTATGACGAGGCGTTGAAACGAGGAATCATGTTATGTCCCGTTTGCACCAGCAAAGATATCATTGATAACGCTCAATTGAAAGCCAGGGAGTTTTGGGTGGATATCATCCATCCCGAGCTAAAGACCAACGTAACGTACCCAGGTACTTTCGCCAAGTTGTCTCAAACGCCATTAACGTTCAGGTACCGTGCTCCTTTAATTGGCGAACATAACCTGGAGATATACCAAGGTGAACTGGGGTTGTCTCGTTCAGAGCTGGCCGACCTGCGACATGCCGGGGTGATTTAGAGCGTAAACTGCTTCGGGTGAACGTAAAGAGAGGATAGAAACAAAAAGTGTATAAGAAGGTTTTCGAAGGGATAAAAATAATTGATTTCGGCTGGGCGATTGCGGGTCCGTTGACGTTAAAATATTTGGCGGACTATGGCGCGACGGTGATTTGTGTTGAATCTTTCCAGCGGCCTGACCTTCTGCGCACTGCTACACCCTATAAGGATGAGGTTGCTGGCGTAGACCGTGCCGGTTATTTCGCCTATTTTGCCGCGAATAGATATAGCATCAGTCTCAACCTGAATAAACCTAACGGTCAAGATATTGCTAGAAAATTGGTGGCCTGGGCGGACGTTGTTGCGGATAGCCACCGGCCAGGGGTAATGGAGCGCTGGAAACTGGGCTATGATGACGTGGTAAAAATCAAACCGGACATCATTATGATACGGAATTCGAACCAGGGTCTTACTGGGCCGGCGGCGACCCATCCGGGGCTTGGTAACCATATTAACGGATTAGCCGGGATAGTCAATCTAGTTGGTTGGCCGGAGCAAGAGCCGATATCTTTAATGGTTGCTTATAGCGATTATCTGGTGCCGCATTTCGCTGCCGCCGCCCTGATAGGCGCGTTAGACTACCATAGAAAGACAGGCAAAGGGCAACTGCTCGATATATCGCAGTTTGAGGTTAGCCTTCAGCTATTATTGCCCGCTCTCATTAACTATTCTATCAACGGGTCAGAAGAAAAATTAAAAGGTAATTCCTGTGATTACGCAGCGCCGCACGGTGCATTTAGGTGTAAAGGAGATGACCGCTGGTGCGTTATCAGTGTATTTAATGATTTGGAGTGGCAGGCATTTTGCAGCGTTATCGGTAAACCGGACTGGTCAAAAGAACCAGAGTTCTCTAACTTAAGGGGCAGGAAAGAAAACGAGGCACAGCTTAACAGCTTAATAGAGCAATGGACTATGCAACATGAGGCTGAAGAAGTCATGAGGCTGCTTCAAAAGGCAGGTGTGGCTGCGGGCGTCGTTCAGAACGCAAAGGATTTGTACGATGATATCCAGCTTAAAGAAAGAGAATGTTTCTGGATTGCCAACCATAAAGAGTTGGGGAAATTTACACATCTGGGGCAACCGTCCCGTTTATCAAAGACCCCGGCCAAGTTGCACCGTGCTGCACCTTGCCTTGGCGAACACACGGAATACGTATGCCGAGAGCTGCTGGGTATGTCAGAGGAAGAGTATGATGAATGTCTTATAGAAGGGATTTTTGAATAAGACTACCTTGGGATTGATCTAAACATAATGAGTATAATTACTGCGTATTAAAAGGAGACCCACTCAATGAAGGCCAAGAAAGGACAAGTCAAGGTAATCACCGGCAATGCCGCCGCTGCTTACGCCGCCATGCTCTGCCGTCCTGACGTCGTTACTTCATATCCTATCACCCCAATGAGCGAGGTTGCGGAACAACTCTCGACCTTCCATGCCGACGGCATCATGGATGCCGAGATGGTAGAAGTTGAGGGAGAAAATTCTGCGATGAATGTGGTCATTGCCGCCTGCATCACGGGAGGTCGGGCTTTCACCGCTACTTCTTCATGGGGATTAGCCTTCATGTATGATGCTGTGCAGCAGGCCGCCGGGTTCAGAGCCCCTGTGGTGATGGCTATAGCCAACCGCGAAACACCTGGCATCTTAGCTGTCTCTGGCGGCCAGCAGGACATTATCAGTACGAGGGATACCGGGTGGATTCAGATAATCGTTGAGGATTGTCAGGAAATATTCGATACAATAATTATGGCCTTCAGGCTCGCAGAAGACTATGATATCCAGCTTCCTGTGATGGTGAACTATGACGGATTTTACCTCTCCTATCTGGCGCAGGCGGTAGAAATCGCTGCTAGAGAAGATGTCGACAGGTTCTTGGAGCCTTTAAAGCTGCAGCCGCAGCGTCCAAGGCTGATCCCTGGAGAGCCGCTGGGAGCGGGCACGCACGGCATCGAGTTCGGATTTGTCGAGCTACGCTATAAGCACTGTGCGGCCCTGGAACGAGCAACCACCAAGCTGGATGAGATAGACAAAGAGTTCGGGGAATTTTTCGGCAGGAGCTACGGCGGCCAGATAGAAGATTACCGCACCGGGGATGCCGAGATTATATTAGTGGCGCCAGGAGGTGCGGCCGGGACAGCGCGTACCGTAATTGACACCGAAAGAAATAAAGGTTTGAGAGTTGGCTTGGTTAAAATAAGGTTGTTCCGTCCCTTTCCCCGCCAGCGCTTGGCTGAAGTTCTTAAGGGAAAGAAAGCTATCGGCGTTATTGACCGGAGTGTCAGTTTCGGCTGGAACTGCGGGCCAATGTATATGGAAATCAGGGCGCTTTCCCCAGAAATCGGCACGGTTCCCTTGCTGAGCTTTATTGACGGTATGGCTAATCTGGACATAACCTCGCAGCATATAGAAAGAATCATCGAAGAGACCTTTACCGCCACCTCCGATAAATCTTTCCAGGAGGTTACTTGGATTCCTTTAGAATGGTAAGGACAAAAATGACACAAGAACCGAAGAAACAACCAAGAGTTTTTAACTATTATAGTGAAAAAGAGGAGCAGTTTTTTGGAGGACTTTCATGGTGCGCCGGCTGCACATTGGAACTCACCGCCAGGTTCATCCCAAAAGTCCTAGGGAAGGATATCGTGCTGGTTGGTTGTCCCAGCTGCTCAGCAACGGTTTTATATGGGCAGAACACCGGAGCATGGCATCGATTGTCTTATTTCAGCTGCTTGATGACCGGAGTAGCTTCCAGTGCCACGGGTATTTCCAGATATTTGCGTCGGGTAGGCAAAGAAGCTACCGTAGTCTGTTTCACCGGCGATGGCTGCGCTGCAGATGTGGGTTTTCAACCACTGAGCGGCGCCGCAGAAAGAAACGAACATATAATTTATATATGCTACGACAACGAAGGGTATATGAACACCGGCTATCAGAGAAGCAGCACCACACCTTTTGGCGCTTCTACCAGCACGACTCCCGCCGGTGTCGCCAGCAAAGGTAAGCCGACACCCGCCAAGAACATGCCCCTTCTCATGGCTTTACACGGAGCTACCTATGTGGCCACGTCTACCCTGAGCAACCTTGAGGACTTTGCCAAAAAACTGATCATTGCCAAGGAAAAGAAGAACGAAGGATTTGTTTATATTCATGTGTTTGCCCCCTGTGTAATGGGCTGGCGCTTTGATAGCTCTTTATCCATTCAGGTATGCCGGATGGCCGTAAGAACCAACTACTTTCCGCTGTGGGAAGCCGACGGGGGAAAGTTCCGCCTTACCCATGAGGTAGATAATCCCAGGCCTATTCAGGAATTAACCAAATTAGTGCGTAAATTCGCCCATTTAAAAGAGGCAGATTTAAATAGACTACAGCAAATGGTCAATGAAAGGTATGCGTTCCTCAAAGCTCTTTGCGCTATTGGTAACTAGATGAAAAGCGACTCAGATTATTTTTAATGAACTAAAGGATGGAAGGGAGGAAACATCATGTATAGCGGCGGATATACCGGCATGATATTGAGAATCAATTTAAACGAGCCATCGGTAAAAGAAGAACCCGTCTCTGAAACTTTAGTAAAAAACTACCTCGGAGGCGCCGGTTTTGCTATCAAATACCTTTACGATGAGCTGAAACCGGGCACCCCTGCCCTCGATATAGACAACAAGCTCATTTTCGCGGTCGGTCCACTGACAGCCTCCGGCGCCCCCTGCGCCAGCCGCATGGCCGTCGCCGCCAAGTCGCCCCTGACGGGCGCCATGGGCATGGCTCTCTCCGGTGGCCAGTTCCCGGCGGAGATGAAGAAAGCCGGTTATGACATGATTATCATCGAAGGCAAGGCGGACAAGCCCACCTATATCTCGATTAAAGACGGCGAAGTCCGTTTTCATAAAGCTCAAAAGCTCAGCGGGATGATGACTACCGATACCCAGCTTTTTATCAAAGAGGAACTCGGCGACTGGAATTACCGGATTGCCTGCATCGGACCGGCCGGTGACAGGTGCGTCCCCATTGCCTGTATCGTCAACGAGCGGCGGGCGGCGGGCAGAAAGGGTCTGGGGGCGGTGATGGGCTCCAAGAACCTTAAAGCCATCGCCGTAAGGGGCACCAAGAAACCGGCTATCGCCAATCCTGAAAGCTTTAAAAAAGCCCGGCAAGCCATGAACAAGAACATGAAAGACAGCACCGTGCTCTATCCCCAGTTCTCCAAGGCCGGCACGCCCATGGTGGTCGATGCTATGACGGAGATGGGAATTTACTCGATTAAAAACTGGTCATCCACCGGACAGATAAACATGATACCGGGGCTGGGCCGCGCCGCCCAGGACGCGATGATTATTACCCGGAACCACTGCTACGATTGTCCGGTAGGATGCAGCCAGGTCAAGCTGGTCACGTCAGGACCTTATGCCGGTTACCTCAGCGAGGGGCCGGAGTTCGAGACGACCTACTCGCTGGGCAGCACTGTCGGCGTGGACTACCTCCCTGCCGTCATCGCCGCCGACCGGCTTTGCGACGAGTACGGCATTGATACTATTTCGGCGGGGGTCGCTATCGGCTGGGCCATGGAGCTCTACGAAAAGGGCATACTCACTAAAAAGGATACCGACGGGCTCGACCTGAAATTCGGCAATCACGCCGCCATGATTGAAATGCTGCGCCGGATAGCCTACCAGGAAGGTCTGGGGGAGCTTCTGGGACAGGGCACGAAAAAAGCCGCCGCAAAAATAGGTAAAGGCACCGGAGACTATGCCATGCAGGTCAAAGGGCTGGAGATGCCGGCTTATGACGTCCGGGGGGCTAAAGCCCACGGTCTGAACTACGCTACCTCTTATACCGGCGCCGACCATAACCGCGGTTACGCCTTCCAGGAAATTTTCGGTATCCCTATCCCCGAGCAGGTGGACAGGAACGCCATAAAGGGCAAGGGCAAGCTGACCAAATGGAACCAGGATATCCGCGCCGTCACCTGCGACTGCGCCACGATGTGCGCCTTCCTCCTCGATATGGCTGTGCCCGCGGTAGCCTGCCAGAATACCGCCGACCTGGTCAACGCAGCTACCGGCATGAATTTCACCGTGGCGGAAATTGAGAAAATCGGGGAAAGGCTCAATAATGTGGCTAAATTGTTTAACATCGGCGAAGGCTTTACGCGCAAGGATGATTCCTTCCCCAAGCGTATCATGACCGAGCCTATCAAGGCGGGGGCTTCCAGGGGACAGACCATCAGCCAGGCAGCCCTCGATGAAATGCTCGACGAATATTACGCGGTGCGCGGCTGGGATAAAAACGGCAATCCCACGCCCGCCAAGCTTAAAGAACTGGGGATTAAGAAACGCTAAGAACCTATAAATGATTACATTCTCGAATAAAGGCCAAGGCCTAATATGACAACATATATTATACGCAGGTTGATACTGGCCGCCATTGTCTTGTTTCTTGTCTCGGTATTCGTCTTCCTAGCAATGCGCCTTCTGCCGGGTGACCCGGTGCTGATGTATATGTCAGCCAGTTCCGTTCAAGAAATCACCGAAGAACAGCTTAATTTGGTGAGGCATCAGTTCGGATTGGATAAAACATTACCAATGCAATATCTCGACTGGATTACTGGTGTTTTCCGTGGTGACCTGGGAACGTCGATACTTAATCGCTCTCCTGTAATGCAGGAAATACTCAGACGTTTACCTATAACCGTGCATCTTGGTATTCTGGCTTTTATTATCGCCACTATTGTTGGTATCCCCGCAGGAGTGTTGTGCGCCGTCAGACGGGGCTCCTGGTTGGACAACCTCGTAACCACTTTAGCCAATATTGGAATAACCGTGCCCGTTTTCTGGCTGGGTATTTTATTAATATACTTATTTGCTCTATATTTCAAATGGCTTCCCGTGATGGGGTATACCTCACCTTTCGAAAATTTCTGGTTGAGCACAAAGCAGCTTATCATGCCGGTTTTTTGTCTAGCTGTCGGACCGATCGCTGGGAACGCCCGTCAGACTCGCTCCAGCATGCTCGAGGTTATCCGTAAAGACTATATCCGCACCGCATGGTCCAAGGGTTTGAGGGAGAGGGCGATAATAATGAAACACGCCCTGAAAAATGGCTTGATGCCGGTGGTGACTCTTTCAGGCATGGGCGTTGGGACTATTTTAGGCGGGGCGGTATTAATTGAGCAGGTATTCAATATCCCCGGGATTGGTAGACTGACAGTGACATCTGTCATGAACCAAGATTACCCCTACGTGCAGGCGATTGCTTTAATTATGGCGATAAGTATTGTGTTTTCTAACCTCCTAGTAGATATCTCTTATGGCTGGCTCGATCCCAGGGTACACTACGACTAATGAGGAGTAAGATATGTCAGGAGAGGCTACCTTGAGGCCAGATATAATCGAGAATACTCCCCGCGTTAGCGAATTTCGTCGCTTCTTCCGGGTATTCTTTAACCGGGGAGTGGTGGTGTTTGGGATGTTTATTATTCTATTATTTGTGATAGCCGCTGTTTTCGCCCCTTGGCTGGCCCCTTATAACCCAGACAAAATTGACATGAACAACGCGCTGCTTCAACCTGGAAAAGCTCACTGGTTGGGCACAGATTCTCTGGGGAGAGACACTTTAAGCCGAACTATCTACGGTACACGAGTTTCATTGATAATCGGTCTGGTCGTGGTCGTCCTTGGCTCCATAGTCGGAATGGCGCTGGGATTGATTGCCGGTTATTTTGGCGGTTGGACACACGCAGTCGTTATGAGACTTGTAGATATGTTGATGGCCTTCCCTATGCTAATATTAGCTTTGCTCATCGTATCTCTTCTCGGAGGAGGAATTGAAAATGTCATCATGGCACTCGCTTTTGCAATGGTGCCCGCATATGCTAGGTTAATGTGCGGTCAGGTAATGACTGTCAAGGAAAACGACTATATACTCGCGGGACGCTCCATGGGAGCCAATCACATGCGTATTATGCTTCGCCATCTGGCCCCTAACTGTTTTCCACCGCTGATAGTCATGATGACTATGATGTTGGGGACGACAATATTGGCTGAAGCCGGGCTAAGCTTTCTCGGAATCGGCGTACAGCCACCTATCGCTACTTGGGGCAATATGGTCAATGATGGCCGCCAGTATTTGCTGTCGAACCCGATCCTTTCTTTTGCTCCTGGACTGGCTATTATGCTAGTGGTATATGCCTTCAATATGGTAGGAGATGGACTGAGGGACGCCCTCGACCCCCAGTTAAGAGGCGTCATTTAAGCAAGCCTGTCAGCCCGGGTACTTGTTTAAATTACTATATCACATTTTAATCCGAATGATTCTATCATTCTTTTTATTGTTTGCAAAACAACATCGGGAATGAGCGTAATATTAGCAATAGGATAGGGACGATCTAAACTTCTATATCTAACTTCGCCCAGGTGATGTAATGGAAGAAGATCCACTTCCACGGCAGAATGTAAACCCTGACTAAACTCGCATAACGCTCTAATATTTCCCTCCGAGTTGTTATAACCTGGGATTACAGGCACCCTGATATATAGCGGGACATTTCTCTCAGAAACGGAGCGAACGTTATTGAGAATTAGCTCGTTGGAGGCGCCTGTTAATTCTTTGTGTTTTTTAGGGTTCATGTGTTTGATATCCCAGAGAAAAAAATCAATATATGGTAACAATGGCTCGATATATGCCCAGGGCACGTAGCCACAAGTATCAACTCCGACATTGATGTCCTCTTCTTTAAAGGCTTCGAGTAATTGATTGGCGAAAGTAGGGTTCAACAAAGGCTCCCCGCCTGAGATAGTTACGCCGCCATGAGATTGTTTGTATATGACGCTGTCCTTTTTCACCTCCTCCAGCAACTCTCCAATACTCATGGATTGTCCTAAGATTTTTATAGCTCCTGCATAACACTCTTGCGCACACTTACCGCAGGCGTCACATAGAGACCGTTCGATATTGATTGTTTCATCAAAAATTTTGATAGCTTTTTTGGAGCAGACAGGTACACATTGTCCGCAAAGAATACATTTGTCCGGGTAAACTGCAATCTCGGGCTCTGACTTTTGAGATTCTGGCGTCGAACACCACAAACAACGTAACGGACACCCCTTAAATAGAATTAGGGTACGTAATCCTGGCCCGTTGTGTGTCGTCATCCTGTAAATGCTCAGGACATTGCGTTTTTCGTTAATCTTGTTAGCCAATGTTATTTCTTCTTACATAGCATCTGGAAAAAGTACTAATTTGAGAAAATATATAATTATCCAGCAGGATGCTTACCAACCCTGTTGTTCTGTTCGGTTGATTATATCTAACTGCTGGTCTTTTATGAGCTCGACAAAGTAAGCGCAGTAGCTGGCTACTCGTATAAGCAAATCCATGTAATTTTCTGGTTGTTTCATTGCTTTTCGTAATAACTCAGAAGAAACCACGTTGAATTGAGTATGATATACCTCCAACTCCTCAATAGCTCTTAGAAACGACACGAAGTTCTCGAGACCACTTTCAGTTGCTACGAGTTGAGGACTCAATCTCAAATTCAGAACGCCCCCCAGGGCAAACCGGTGCATTGACAACTTACTAACCGATTTAATTACAGCTGTCGGCCCATTTTTGTCTACTCCTGGAGATGGCGATATACAGTCGGCCAGAGGATTCGGATAAATGCGTCCGTTGGGTAGAGTGCCCACCCAGGGACCAAACGTTACATTGTTCTGCCCAATAATTCCCGCCCCGATATATTTACTTTGGTGCTTTTATCGCCAGATATGAATGGCATTTTCCACCTCCTTGTGTAGATTTAGGCACGTACCGAAAAAAGGTATCACGTATAAAGCTTCAAATTAATGGCACATTGTACGTATACGTCATTAACCGTAATTAATAAATACTACATATACTAGAGAATGTCAAATACAATTTCGCAGGCTATTGACATTTATAAAATAATAATATACTATTTATTTTAATTAATAGTACGTATACGTATTACATCTAAAGTGAATTTTCGATTTAAGCATAAGTAGTCAATTACTAAACAAATATATGGAAATAATGAAATAAAAGGAGGGAACTAAATCAGATTTACTAAATAAAGGATACATAAACAGGTGGATGTCATATTCGTTAAAGAGTACCAACGGTAGTAGATTTTCTCTTATTATGTTATTTAAACCAGTGATTACCTATTGAATATTAAAAATAACAAGGAGGAATCAGATGAAAATGAGATTTTATCTGACAATTGTAATATGTCTCGGTATTATACTACTCAGTTCCTTTATTGTAGATGGATGCGCTAAGCCAACTCCAACCCCTGCACCCGTGACACCAGCGCCACCGACAACTCCGGTGAAGGCGGTGACTATTAAGCTTGCCTCAGGACTTCCCCCTTTAGATCCTGTTGTAGTCAAAGCCCAGGAATTAGCTGAAAGATTCAACAAGCGCGTTAACGGCAGGTATATAATCGAAGTCTATCCCGGAGGCGCGCTGGCTACTATGGAAGAAGAAATGGAAATGCTGAGAACAGGAGCTATTCAAATGGCCGAATTCCCGATCGAATACTTATCCGGCAGCGACATCCGATTTTCGGCTGTTACATTGCCCTTCTTGATTAAGAATCTAGAGGCAAACGTAGAGTTCTTAAAAAATATTAATGAATCACTTTTTGGTGATATACTAGCTAAAAAATTTAATGCCAAGCCACTTGTCGCATGGACTACCGGTATACACGAATATTGTGGCGCTAAAAAACCGGTAAAAAGTCTTCAGGACTGGAAGGGCTTATTAATATGGGTAGCGAACCCCGCTGAAGCACAAACTGTAGAAGCATTTGGTGCCTCACCTGTATCACTTCCCTTTTTCGACGGATACCCGGCATTACAGAAGGGAACGGTAGATGCCGGTGTAGGCCTGAACCCAACAGGAGTATGGAATTTCAAATGGTATGATGCGATTCGTTATATTACAATCGCTAACACGTTTGGTACCTCGGGTTATTACGACATTAACCTGGACACGTGGAATTCTATGCCAAAAGATATCCAGGATATTCTACTTGATGAATGCCAGCGCGCCGAAAACGAGTTGAAGACATTCTTCTCGCAATATGCCAAGGACGCGATAACCAATTTGGAGAAAGAAGGCGTTCAGGTCTATCGTCTGCCTGAGGCTGAAAGAGCTAAATGGATTGAGGCGAGCAAGCCAGTTTTAGACAAATTCTATGAGCAGATTGGAGCCGCGGATGCTCAAAAAATACAGGAGGCTGCCCGCAAGGCTAACCGGTGACTTGTCTAGCTAACGCAGCCAATAACTGGAGGAAGCGTAGGCCGCTTTGTCGCTTCCTCCAGTGAATAATTAACCAATGATTGGGCTAAAATTGAACAAAACCAAAAAAGTATTACAGATTTTGAGTTCATGGCTAGACCGCGTGGTTCATTTCCTCTGGTACTTTGCTGGAGCTCTGATTACCCTGATGGCTTTTGTGACTGGTTACGGGGTTTTCACGAGATATGTCTTAAGGAATCCCAACCCATATACTTATGAAATTGATTCTATCTTGATGTTAGCATGTGTTGTTTTCGCTATAGCTCACACCCAAAAGCTCGGCCGGCACCTTAGGATTGATCTTTTGGACCGTTCTCTTCCAGAAACGTTACGTGCAATTTTACTCAACGTTATTGGTCCCGTCGTAGGTTTAATTTTTTGTGTTGTTATAACCTGGAAAACCTGGGAAACTGCGTGGAGCGCTCTACAAACCTGGGAGGTCACCCGTGGTACTTGGGTAATACCCACATTCCCTATAAGGATGATAGTTCCCCTTGGTTTCGGCTTTCTTTGCCTAGTATTATTAGCTCAAATCTTACGTCATTTTGCCTCGCTAAAAGGTACAAGCCAATCTTTTAAAGAATAAATTAGAGTAGCCAGGTATTTTCGCGTAATTACGTTTGCCGTAATAAGGAAGAATTGTGGATATTCTCGCGATAAGTATCATATTCATTTCTTTATCGGTATTTCTGATTATTATAGGCATACCTATAGCCTATGCTTTAGGGTTTTGCGCTTTATTTGGTATTCTGTTTGGCTCAGGCGGAGCTCCTCTTACAAAGCTGGGATTGACCCCATTTTCTGTATTTCATGGCTTGAATTGGCTTCCGCTCCCGATGTTCATATTGATGGCTTTCATTATCAGTGAAACTGACATAGGTCGAGATATTTTCAGCACAGCAAATAAATGGCTTTCGCGTATTCCTGGAGGCTTAGTCGTCGCCTGCATCTGGGCAGAAGCAGCTATGGCGGCTACGATGGGAGTAAGTGGAACGACCATACTTACGGTGGGAACAGTAGCTGTACCTGAGATGGAGAAGCTTGGTTGTGATAAGAAATTTAGCTTGGGTGCATTATTGAGCGGGGGCGTTCTTGGCCCTTTAATACCACCCAGCATCCCTTTGATTGTCTATGCGATCTTGTCACAGCAATCCATAGGTAAACTCTTCATAGCCGGCATAATCCCCGGCATCCTCTTAGCTATCATGCTTTCAGCTTATACTATGATGGCTTGCTTGAGAAATCCTGCTCTCGCTCCTCGTCCATCAGGGGCTATCTGGAAAGAAAGACTGGTTTCTCTTAGGAAGGTCTGGCCTGTAATTATTGTGATTCTTGGTGTATTGGGCGGGATATATCTGGGAGTGGTAACTGCTACTGAGGCGGGTGCAGCAGGTGTTCTTATTATCTTGCTTATTGCTTTCGTATTTTATCGCTTTCGCCTGGCCAATTTAGGCCGGGCGATGTCTGAAGCGGCGACATTAACGGGGATGGTTGGCTTGATGATTATTGCCACCACGATTTTTTCCTTTGTGGTAGGAGTATCCGGTCTTGCACAGAGACTGAGTAGTATAATCGTGGCTTCAGGGTTATCCCCAATGATGGTAATAATTAGCATTAGCATCGTGCTGCTTCTTTTAGGATGCATTATGGATGGGCTTGCCATCCTTATGGTGACTATGCCTCTATTCATTCCTTTGGTCATCAACCTCGGCTTTGACCCGGTGTGGTTTGGGATAATAGTAACCGTCAACATCGAGATAGCGCTAATTACACCGCCAGTAGCATTGAACCTATTTTTAGTGAGTGGGACTTTTCGTGTGCCTGCTACCGATGTCATCCGTGGCGTAGCCCCCTTCTTGGTCGTGCTTATAATCTTCTTGGGGCTCCTGATTGCCTTTCCTCAAATTAGTTTATGGCTCCCCAACATGATGAGTGGGAGATGAAGGGTAAATACACTGGTTCCGATATCCAGGTATTTTTTAATTTTTTAAATTGTTATAGTGAACGCGCTAAAGCTAGGACAATCACCAGATGACGGAGAATCATGATGGCAATCACATTCAACTGGCCGGTCCAGCAGCGGGGATATTGAAGGAACAAGGCCACCGGGGAAGTCTATCAAATCTAGCGCCCTTACGCATCGACTTACGAGGAGAACTACAAGCAACGTCATGAGCTATAACCGGATTATTAACAGATAGGCGGGCTCTGCCAGGGGAGAATCAGGTAAAGGCTGGTGCTGGTGCCCCTACTATTGGCAACCTGATGCACAATTGGTCAAGTGGCATCCCGCCTACTTTATCAAGTAGTCAAAATGCTCAAAGTAACATCAGTTTTTCATTTGGCCTTGGGCACAGTCGAAGGTTCTATTACATAATACATGAGAGAGAAACCAACAATCGTCCAATTAATACATGAGGTCACTTTAAAGTATTTTGTTGGGTAACAGAAGCTTGATTTGTGCAGCCCCATACACGAAAAAAGGGGGCTCTCCTATTGAATATTTGGGAGAGCCCCTACCTTACAACGAGAGAAGCTCTGTAGTCAAAATCTGGGCTGCTTTAAGTTGTTCTGCGATGGATTTTCTTGGTAAAGGCCTTCACCACCGATAAGGCGGTGCCAACCCCCCTTAAAAGGGGTACCTCCCCTCTCTAACCAGCCTGGGTAAATAATTGTTGGCGATCGCCAAGAAATGGACAAAAAAAGGGGCCGGGGATTCGAACCCCCGGCCCCCATTCTGCTGGTATATTACTATTAGTATATGATTATAAGTCAAACAATGCCGGCTGCAGCGCAATCTTTTCGGCCAGATCCGCTTCTTTCCGCTCCCGCCGATCGGCGTGGTCCCGCTCCTGTCTCACTTTAACCCGCTGCCGGTAAATCCATTCCTTCAGCCGGTCGAGGTGCTGCATCTGGTAATTGCTGAGCTGGTCTACCCTGATATCCTGAGGCATGGTGGCTCCGGACTCTTTAGCGTGGTGTTTCTCGTAGACCTTGCCAGCGATGTAAAGGTAGATTTCTGACCAGTCGCTGTCCATGGGCTGGGTGAGGGAAACCGTATAAAGATAAACGCAGGCTTCGGCGTCCGTCCCGATAATCTCCTCTCCCTTGAGTGCCCTCATGTTCATTACGAGCCTCTCCAGGGTGATAGTTTCCTTGAGCCATTCCGGAAGGGTATCGCCCCAGCCTCCAGGAAACACAAGAATAGGGTCCGTAAAGACACCCACGATATCGGAGATGTCTTTCTCAAGCTGCTTTTCAGTTGTCAATCGTTATCCTCCTTTCTTTTCATCTTCGACTAGCACCCTTATCACCAGCTCGTTAGGCTCAATATGGGCGTCATTCAGGTATTCGTTTTTCTTAATCGTGCCTTGCTTCTTAAGAAGTTTCTCTAGGTTGGGCAGTTCCATCCTGATTATTCTTTCCTTCACAAATCCTCCTTTCTGGGCATAGTTACCCCTGCAAAACCGTTGTTTTTCAACGGTTTACCCGTTGTTTACCCGTTAGTCCTTGAACTTGGTTATCGTCAGACAGGCATAGTGAGACCGGTAGTTGTCAATCGGGCTTTCCCAGAAGCCGTTACGGAAGTCGAGAAGATAATGCCAGTAGCCCTGATATTCCTGAGTGCGGACGTCCACCAGGTAATCGGTGAATATCCGGACACAGGCACTCCGGCTGCCCCAGAGAACTATAACGGTAGGAATGAAACTGGTATCCTCTCTAAGGTGGAAAGGATGATATTCCAGCTTGAGACGTTGCAGTTTCAGGTTATCGAGCCAGAAATGCCGGCCTCCGGCATCATACGAGCCGATGTGGATATCCTTGCCCTCGAGGTCTGCAAGGATATCCATTAGCTTGGCCAGGGCTACCCTGCGTTGCTTGCGCAGCGGGACCCGGGCGGACCGGCGGCCTAGTCTGACCTCGGTCATCGGTTCCGGCTTCTCTATCTCGACCTTCGCTTCGTTGAAGAGGTCGAGCGTTGCCATCGATGTCACCTCCCTTCTTCTCTTATTTTGGGCATGGGTTTCCCCTGGAAGTGATACAATTTGCATCAGTTTGCATCACTTTGAGACAGTTTTAGACAAGAGCTTGCGTGCTGCCGTACTTCTGGCTCACCTGGTCGGCTTTTAGGGCATCTTTTGGTATGTCGTCGCGAAGCCTGTCAATGGCTCGTTTTATACTGCCATCCTGATGCTCTTTGCTCCAGGAAACCTCGCCGCCAGTGACTCTCTCAATTTCGGCAAGGATAGAGTTGAGTCCCTGCTCGATGTACTGAGGCAGGTTGTCTATCTTCCGGGCCTCTAGGGCAGTAATCCTGGCTTGTTCTAGTGGCTCGGCTGCCTGGTTGATGAGTTCTTCAATCCTGTCGGCTGCCTCGCTCACCTTCAAGGCGTTCCATTTTATAGGCACAGTTTAACCTCCTTCCCAGGGCATGGGTAGCCATGTAGATTTGAGCGGTAACCCGCTCATCCCTGACGCCTAACCGAACTAGGCGTCAGATTGAAGGGGTTACAGGTTAGCTCTTGAGAGCCATGTTGATAGCTTCCTTCACCACTTCTGACCAGCACCCCAGGCCCCACGAGACGCCCTTCTTGACCTGATAGAGCACGTCATCGGTTATCGCTTCTTCGGGGATACCCATCTCCCGGGCGCACTCCAGGACGTCCTCTTTGGTGAGAACAAAAATAGTGTCCTTGTCAGCCATATTCGGCTTACTCCTTTCCGATTGAATTACGAGAGAAAGTCATGGGAGTACCTACTCTCTTTGGTTGTTTTTCGTACTGTGCACCTGTCCTAGTGGACTTCCAAAAGTACGTCCTTCAGCCGAAGGACCGGTAGTATCCCTGCCATCGTCCCGATTACATTGGGACTGCCATCGGGCATCGGCACTTGCCCAAGACGCAAACAAAAAAGGACTCCCTTTGTCAATCCCCTTGGGACGACAAATATAAAAGATTAACGAACAAAGGGGATT
>Ga0315282_10001422_pt1 | contig 45012 bp, 42 predicted proteins | sample YL17G07_20_MG_FD_203693 | JGI IMG/M metagenome (GOLD analysis project Ga0315282, IMG submission 203693) | Sediment microbial communities from Yellowstone Lake, YNP, Wyoming, USA - YL17G07_20 | ecosystem: Environmental > Aquatic > Freshwater > Lake > Sediment | place: USA: Wyoming | collected... | reverse complement strand
GCTCATATACTTCTCGAAGGAGACCCGCCAAAAAGAAAAAACACAAACAATATGTTTATTTTTTCATTTACCCGGCGATATCCCCATGCGCACGTCCAGCGCCAGGCACCCTTTTCCCTTCTCGTAGACCTTTACCGGGTTGACGTCCATCTCCAAAATATCCGGGAAATCGGTGACGAGCTGCGACAGACGTTCCAAAAGCTCGACAAGCTTCTCAATGTCCGAGGGGTTTTCACCGCGAGTACCTTCCAGCATCTGGTGGGTCTTGATTCCGTAGATCATGCCGTAGGCGTCCTCCTCGTTCAGGGGCGCCACCCGGAACTGCACGTCCTTTAAGACTTCCACGTAGATCCCGCCCAGGCCGAACATTATCAAGGGGCCGAACTGGGGGTCCCGGTTCATCCCCAGAATGACCTCCTTGCCGCCTGTGGCCATCTGCTGTATGAGGACGCCGCCGATCCGGCACTTCGGGGCGGCAAGCATGACGTCCTTCATCATCTTCTTATAGGCGTTCTCCAGCTCCTTTTCATTGTTTATGCCGACCTTTACCCCGCCCACGTCAGACTTGTGGATGATGTCCGGGGAGACGATCTTCATGACGACGGGGTATCCGATCTCGCGGGCGGCGGCCATGGCGTCGCCGGCGCCCCTCGCTATTTTATACTTGAGGGTGGGTATCCCGTAGGCCTCCAGAACGGGCAGCGTCTCCAGGCCGAGCACCGTGATCCCCGAGCTCCGGGAGCGGTCGATGATGCCCCGGACCTTCTCCGCGTCCACGTCGAAGCGCCGGGGCTGCCTGTAAACGCGCTGGCTGATCCCGTGGTACCGGGCCATCATGCTCATGGTGTAGGCGGCACGGGCGGGGTCGTCGTAGTTGTACGTGCCGTGCTTTTTGAGGACCTCCATGCCCTCTTCCATGACGACGCCGCCCATGAAACACGGCAATATGGGCTTGCTCGTCCGCTTTTTTATCTCGCCGACGACCCCCGCAATGGCGACCGGGTCGGTCATGGCCTGGGGCGTCGCAAGCACGAGGACGCCGTCCACCCCGCCGTCCTTCACCGCGGTCTCCAGGGCGAAACGGTAGAGCTCCGGGCCCGCGTCGCCCAGCACGTCCACGGGGTTATAAAAGCTCGCCGCGGCGGGCAGCGTCGTTTTTAGGGCCTCGATGGTATCCTTGGACAGCGTCGCCAGCCGCAGGCCATAGCGCTCGCAGGAGTCGGTGGCCAGGATCCCGGGCCCGCCGGCGTTGGTGATTATCGCCACGCGGCCCCCGCCGGGCACGGGCTGCCCCGCGAAGCCGCCGGCCAGGTCGAAGAACTCGAACATGGTCTCCGCCCTTATTACGCCCGACTGCAGGAACGCCGCGTCGTACGCCGCGTCCGAGCCGGCCAGGCTGCCCGTGTGCGAGGACACGGCCCGGGCGCCCGCGCTCGTGCGGCCGCTCTTCACCACGATGACGGGCTTGTTTTTTGATACGGCCCGTGCCACGTCGATGAACCGCCGGCCATCGTTGATGCCCTCCAAATAGGCCAGGATGACCCCGGTGTTCACGTCGTCCTTCCAGGCCTCCATGAAGTCGACCTCGTTCAGGTCTGCCTTATTGCCCAGGCTCACGAAGCTGTCGAAGCCCACGCCCGTGGCGTCCGACCAGTCGAGGATGGCGGTGCCCAGCGCCCCCGACTGGGTGATGATGGAAACGTTGCCCGCGGGCGGCATTTTCTTGGCGAAGGAGGCGTTGCACTTCGTGTGGGTGTTCAGCACGCCCAGGCAATTGGGGCCCACGATCCGCATGCCGTAATTTTTAGCGGTCCCCCTGACCTCGTTCTCGAGCCTGGCGCCCTCGACGCCCACCTCCTTGAAGCCCGCCGATATGATGACCAAATACTTTATGCCCTTCTCGCCGCACTCCCTCACGGCCTGGGGCACGAGCTTTGCCGGTATGACGATGACCGCCAGGTCGATGGGGCCCGGCACGTCGAGCACGCTCTTATAGCACTTCAGCCCCTCGATCTCCGCGGATTTAGGGTTAATGGGGTATATTTTACCTTCATAGCCGCTCAGGAGGTTATCGAGCACCGCCCTCCCCACTTTACCCTTCACGTGCGAAGCGCCTATGACGGCGACGCTTTCCGGGTTGAACATCTTCTCCAACATGTAGCTCAATACCTGAAAGTTCGTTTACGCGTTAATAATGTCATCCATGCAACAATACCGGAGGAACGTTATACCACCGAGATTAACGCTAATGATAAATAACGTTTGCTACATATTCAATGAAAAATGATGATAGATCAAAAAAATAATTAGGGGGGGCGATTTTGCCCCCTCAAAAAAGGGGCTTACGGTGGGAATAGTTCGGGGTGGACGATCTTCGCCATGGCCACGGCGGCCTCGACCACCCGGGGTCCCGGCCTGAAGATCGGGTCGGAGGAGACGGCGTACACGCTGCCGTTCCTGACGGCCGATAGCTGCCTCATCCAGTCGTCCGTGCCATTCCTGAGCTTTTCGAAGTCGGCCTGGCTGTACTGGTCGACCGGCATGATTATTATGTCGGGGTCGGCGTCGATGATGGCCTCCTTGCTCATCGTTGCGTAGTCGTTGAGCTCGCCGGCCACGTTCTTCCCGCCCGCTATTTTTATGAGGTCGTCGCCGTAGCAGTTGGAGCCCGCCACGTAGAAGTCATAGGTGTCCAATAACATGAGCACCGTGGGCTTCTGGCTCTCGTTGAGGGCGGAGGTCTTATCGGTGATGGCCTTCATGCTGGCGTTGATCTGGCCGATGAGGCGGGTGGCATTGTCCGCGGCGCCGGTGACCTGGCCCATGTTTTTAATTGATCTCTCGATGTCCGAGATGTTCCTGGGGTCGTTGACGAAGACCGGGTATCCCATGGAGTCCAGCTTCTCGGCCGTCTCCTTCTTGGTCAGGGAGGCGGCGAATATGACGTCCGGGTTGAGGGCGGCCACCTGTTCCACGTTGACGTTCGTTATCCCCCCGACCTTGGTCCTGTTCAGGGCCTCGGGCGGGTAGTTGCAGTAGTCGGTGACGCCCACGACCTTATCCCCCAGGCCCAGGGCGAAGAGCAGCTCTGTGTTCGCGGGCGAGAGCGATACGATGCGCTCCGGTATTTTATTTATGGCCACGACCCTGCCCTTGTCGTCCGTGACGTTGGTGCCGGGGGTCGGCACGGGCGAGGGGCTCGTGCATCCACACAATACTAGCACGGCCAGGACCATTAGCATCGATACGATAATCGTTAAGTTTCTCTTAGAGAGCATGGCATTACCTCAAATTTAATTGAGTTAAGTTAAATTTTTTTGTTTAGTTATGCGCTTCATGTATAAATAATTACTCTTATATCGCCTGAGGCCCCGTGATTAAGTATGTCAACTACCACGGCTTGAAGGTCATGGCCTGGAGCTTCATGGCTGGTATGGGCTTGCCTTTCTCGTACACGAACTTCGAGGCGTAATTCATGCCTTCGGCATAACGTTGCATGGTGTCAACTAAGTCCTGGTCCGGATTCGCTATTTTGAGAATCAGCGTCTTTTCGCATGAGCGAATTCGAGCAGTCAACTCCATGCTTTATGCTTCACACGATTGTAACTTATATCTTTCGTGTGAAAGCCTATGTTGGGTATGTGCCGCATTCCTCCCCACCCTGAACGATGAGGACTCCTGTTTCATTAAGTATTTGAATGGGGCCGTTGTATTATGGCGTTAAGCGTTTTTCGAGGAGTGAGGGCTTTGAGGTATTTCGTCAAGGACAGGACGCTCGTCATAAAAGGTGACTTCGACGGCTTAAGTACGGGCATCGACGGCGGCCGCCGTAGGGTCAAGGCAATCCTTAACCATGAGGTGAGCAAGGACTTCGACCACGACGACCCCATAAAGTACATGGATGCGGTGGCCTCTAAAATAGGATTGGAGCGCCCATACTTCTCGTTCTTAACGGCCGTCCACATGGAGAACCTGTGCGTCGTGCGGGACCAGCAGGTGACCGCTTTTATCACGGCGGGCGTAAGCAACCCGTGCCACGACTCAATGGCGGGCACCATCAACGTCATCTTAATAATCCACGGGAGGATGTCCGAGGGAGCCATGGCGAGCGCCATCATCACGGCCACCGAGGCAAAGGCGAAGGCGCTCTTCGAGATGGGCCTCGACTTCACGGGCACGACCACCGACGCCGTCGCTGTCCTGGCAGACGGGAGGGCAACGGAGGCCTGTGAGCCCGCCTACTTTGAGTACTCGGGCACTGGCACGGACATCGGCGAAAGTATTTATCGATGCGTGAAAAAGGGCGTGGCGGAGGGCATCAAGCACCAGCACGGCGCCATCGATAATAAAAATCACAGGAGCCGGCTTTTCGTATATGCCATCGGGAATGATGGCCCTAAGTGGATCGAGCATCCCCGGGATGACCAGGGTAAGGGTAGGTGCGAGTATTACCCGTGCCACTTCGAGGGCCAGGACTGCACGCACTGCTACTGCCCCCTGTACCCGTGCGAGGACCCGGAGCTGGGCGAATGGATCAAGAGCAGCCGGGGCTACGCCGTCTGGACGTGCAAGGACTGTACCCTCATGCATAAGGAAAAATCCATCGATTACCTGGCCAGGCATCCGGATGCCAGCATCGAAAAGTTAAAGTCGCTGGACTAAGCGCTGTTTTAATTTGGGGTAACCCTTAAATAGTTAGAACGCCTCAACACTGACTTACTGTCAGTCAATCGGTTTCGTGGTTTGCCATGAGAGTGACAAAGGACCCCGAAGTGAGGCGAAAAGAGCTCATCGACGCGGCCGAGGAATTGTTCAGGGAAAAGGGCTGCGAGGAGACCTCGGTGAGCGACATCGTGAAGAAGGTCGGCGTGGCGCAGGGCACGTTCTACTATTATTTCGAGTCCAAGGACGATATCCTGGACGCCGTGCTGGACCACTACCTGCGGGACCACCTGGAGCGCACGGTCAGGGACATCATCGCGGACGGGTCGAAGGACGCCCTCCAAAAGTTACAATCGATCATCAGCGCAACGCTGAGCTTCCAGACCGGCGAAAAAAACCTCATCGAGTTCCTGCACTCCGACCGGAACATGGTGTCTCACCAGAAATACATGGTCAAGGTCCAGGAAACGTTCGTGCCGCTTATCACGGAACTTGTGGAAGAGGGGGTCAAGGAAGGCCTGTTCGTTGTGCCCTATCCCAGGGAAACGGTCGAGTACCTCCTGGCCATGTTCACCTACCTGCACGACTACGCGGCGCTGTATCACCTAACCGACGGCTACGCCAATAAAATCAAGGCGGCCGAATACATCGCGGTCAAAGTATTAGGGTTAAAAGAGGGAAGCCTCCGGCTTAGCCTCCAGGAAGAGGCATAACCATGGTTTCGATATTCAAGACGCTCGGCGAGGTAATCACAAAAAGGCCGTGGGCGTTCATCGCCCTCTGGCTGGTCGTCCTCATCGTCTCGCTCCCGCTCGTAGGGGTATTCACCGCCAACATACAGTATGACACCCAAAAGTTCATACCCAAGGACCTGGGCTCCTTCGTCGCAAAGGACAAGTACGACGAGCAGTTCCCCGGGGAGTACAAGAACCAGGTCCTGGCCGTGGTCGAGTCGGACGATAAGGCCGCGGTCATGCGGTTCATCGACGACCTGGACGCAAGGGTGAGGAACGACACCTCGATAGCCAACCTCACTGGCACCTCGTCCATCTACAGCATCCAGCGGGACATGGTCGTCAACATGACCCCCGACCTGTACAGGACTTTGTACGACGCCTACGACAACGCCAGCGATGGCAACCGTGAATTATATAACGCGACCGACATGGTCGCGAACACGAGCCATGGCCTGTACTACCTGTGGGACAACGTCACCGAGGCGAACAGCGAGTTCATGAAGGCCCGCAAGACGATAATCAGCTCTAGCGCGCAGCTCTACTCCGCCAGGGACCAGGTAGTCATGGCCCACGGCGGCCTATATCAGATCAAGGGCATCGCCGACGTGTTCTTCGGCGTGCCGTCCGTCTACGCGGGAGCCTACGCGCAAGCCATCGGCCAGCCCGGCGCCAACGACTCCACTGCCAGCGTGGCGGCCTATGGGAGCACGTCGGCGTTCATCGCCGGGAACTACCCGCCCGACAAAGCCCCCATGGCCCAGAACTACCTGGACCAGTTCAACGGCTACTGGGCCGCTAATTATGACGCCGACCCGCAGGCCAGGGCACAGAACGTCATCGACGGCGTCGCCGCCCCCTTCATTAACGGCATGTACGGCGGCGGGCAGATACCCGCCGACCAGCGCGACATGATGCTTGGCGTAGTCTCCTCCCTGACGCTCTCCGATTATGGTAACCCCTCCAGGGTACGGGACTTCTGCGTGGACAGCGTGGCCGGCATGCAGCACATCACCGACCCCGCCCAGAAGCAATTACTATATAATGCTTACGACCTCGGCCCGGGCGCCTCGGCCGCGGCCATCGATAGCCTGGTAATTAGCATGGCCTCCTCGATGATGCCCGGCGCCGACAGGAGGTCCGTCGAGGAAATATACTACATGGGACGAAACCCGTCCGACGGCGTAATAGGTAACTACCTGGTCGACAAGGCGGTATCGGGGCTGAAGGATTCGGACGACGGGAAGAACATGAGCCAGTCCGACCTCCAGAACGCGACTGACGTCATCCGGGACGCCTGGAGCCTGGGCCCCTCGGCCACGAAGCAGGACTTCGATAGCTACGTCCTGAATAAGGCCAAAAAGGGCCTCAACGCCACCGAGAAACAGGCCGTGGACGAGATCTGGGGCTGGGGGCCGGACCCCGACGAGGCCACCGTCAGGTCATACGTGCTCGGGGAGGCCGGGAAGGGCCTCAACGCCTCCGAAAACCAGACGCTGGCCGAGCTCTACGGCCTGGGCAGGAACGCGAGCAACGAGAGCGTCAAGGGCTTCGTGGTATCAAAGGCCCTGGACGAGCTCAACCTGACCTCCAATTGCACGTACTTCCTGGCGCTACTGGGCCTGGACCGGAACATGACCGACGAGCAGCTCAAGGGATTTGCCAGGGACTGGGAGGCCTCCCACGGCTACGACGACCCGAAGATTTTGCCCGACTCGGTGGTCAGGAACCTGGCCGCCGGCAAGGTCACGCTGTACATGGTCTCCATCACCGACCTGGAGGAATCCAAAGCTTCCCAGGACGCGGTCAGGGCAGTGAGGGCGCACATCGCCGCGGCGCAAAAGGACGGGCAGTATGAAGGCGTCAACGCCTACGTCACCGGCGCCTCGGCAATGGCCGTGGACACCGAAGTGTCCTCCACGAGCGACATCGACAACATCGACAAGGTGACCATAATCCTTGTATTAATAATACTGGGCCTGTACTTCCGCTCGTTCCTGACCCCGTTCGTTCCCCTGGTCATCATAGGCTTCGCAGTGGTGGTGAGCCTGGGCTTCATGGGCCTCGTCAGCACCCAGATAGACGTCTTCTACCTGGTGATGACCTTCATGATAGTCATCATGCTGGGGGCGGGCACGGACTACTGCGTGTTCATGCTTTCGAGATACGCTGAGGAGCGCTCCAGGGGCGCCGAGGTCAAGGACTCCGTTAAGACGGCGGTCGAGCACGCGGGCAAGAGCATCGCGTCGAGCGGCTCCACCGCCATGATCGGCTTCGGCTCCCTGATGCTCATCGACCAGGGGATATTCCGCTCCATCGGCATCGGCACGGCCACGAGCATACTGTTCTCCATGCTCGTGGCGCTGACGCTGGTGCCGGCGGTGATCTCGATCGCGGGCGACCGGCTCTTCTGGCCCAGGAAGATATACATGTCCGGGCCGGGAGTGATGGGGGGCGTCTGGCGTGGCATCACGTCCCGCGTGCTGAAACACGCCAGGCTGGTCATCATCCTGGCGCTCCTCATCACAGTCCCCGCCGTATACGTCTATTCGCACATGGAGCTCGGCAACGACTTCGTCTCAATGCTGCCCGGCAACATAGATAGCAAGGTCGGCTATGACCTGCTGAACAGCGAGTTCGGCAGCGGCGCCATGGACAGGGCGATGGTCGTCGCCACCATGCCCTCCGAACTAAAGGACGTCACGGGCAACCACACGCCGGAGGCGCTGGACGGCGTGGAGTCCCTCGCGACGGTGCTGGCCGGCACGCCGGGCGTCGACAGGGTGTATGCCATTACCCGGCCCGAGGGCTCTACGATAAACTATAACGACCTCTCCTCGTACAAGGGCGCCGAAAAGGAGTACTACGAGGCGTACATGGACAATAACACTGGCAAGGACGACCGCACCACGCTGCTGTACGTGTCCTTCGTGGGCTCGCCCTACTCAGGGGAGTCCCAGCGGGCCATCGACGCCCTCAGGGAAAAGATGAAGGCTTACGAGCGAGATCACACGGGCACGACGCTGCTGCTGGGCGGGGGCAACGTGGGCACCTACGAGTACCAGAAGCTGTGCACCGACAAGTACGCGTTAGTGATACCAGTCGTGCTCATCGGAATATTCATAATACTGGTGTTGCTGCTCCGGTCCGTCTTCACCCCGGCGAGGTTAGTGTTCACGCTTCTCATGAGCATCTCGTGGACGCTGGCCGCCTTCATACTGGTGTTCCAGTACTGGATGCAGGTGTCCGTGTCCTGGATACTGCCCATTATCCTGTTCTGCGTGCTGATGGGCCTGGGCGTTGACTACGACATCTTCCTCGTGTCCCGCATCCGGGAAGAGGTCCTCAAGGGCAAGGGCGAGGAGGAGGCCATCAAGCAGGCCGTGGAGTCCACGGGCACGATCATCACGCTGTGCGGCGCCGTGATGGCCTCGGCATTCGGCTCCATGATCCTTTCCAACATGATGGAGTTAAAGGAATTCGGCTTTGCCCTGTGCCTGGCCATCATACTGGACGCCATGATCATGCGGCTGGTCATCGTGCCCTCCATCATGGTGCTCATGAAGAAGTACAATTGGTGGATGCCCTTTATCAAGGAGCAGGCCCCCCTCGCCACGGCGCCCGAAATACAAAAGCCCGGGGAACGCCGGGGCTAACAGCTCCGGCCCATGTCTTTTTTAATAGCCCTCTTTTACTCAGCCGTCCATAATCCCCGCTAATCGCAATGTTTATATATTAAACATGATGTATGTTTTTATACATTTACGTATAACATTATACATTGGTGATTATATGAACTTCGCCGACATCCTTCAGGCACGCAGGGAGAGCTTTGTCCCCTTTGAGGGCAAAGTAGCCCGTAACAGGAGGCCGCGAAGCCTCATCAATGCCATCGCGGATGCCAGAAGACAGGGCAAGAGGCCGGTCATCGCCGAAATAAAGCCTGCCTCGCCCGCGGCCGGACAGCTCAGGCGGGTCGACGACGCGGCCGCCATGGCCCTCGAGCTTAAAAATAACGGCGCATGCGGCATATCCGTCCTCACAGAGCCCAGGTACTTCGGGGGCTCCCTTGATAACTTACAGAGGGCGGCATGCGGCATTCCGCTGCTCCGGAAAGACTTCCTTTTCCATTCATCCCAGATAAAGGAATCATATGCATTCGGGGCCGACAGCGTGCTCCTCATCGCATCTTTTTTTAACGCGAAGGAACTATCGGCAATGGTCAGCGAATCCCGGTCCTTCGGAATGGAGCCCCTGGTAGAAGTACACGGCGAGAGGGACGTCGGGAGGGCCGGGCAGGCAGGCGCCCGGCTCTACGCCATAAATAACCGGGACAAGGATACCCTGAAGGTCGACCTCGGCCGGACAAAGCGCCTGGCCCCGCTCATCGACGGCGTCAAGGTGAGCGCCTCGGGCATCGGGACCCCGGAGCAGCTGGCGGCGGCCCTGAAATACTGCGACGCGGCGCTCGTCGGCAGCGCGCTCATGAGGTCCCCGGACCCGGGTAAGGCCCTCCGCGGGCTCGTATACGGAGGGCAATAAATGCTCCAGTACGACCATGGCCCGCTGAGCGCATCGTCCATCAAGGGGCGGCTCGCAGAGCCCGTACATGTGACCCCCGTCATCGAGGCCGTCGACATGGACCTGGGCCCCCTGGAGGCGTACATGCGCCTGAAAAGGCCCGGCGGCCGCTCCTTCCTGTTCGAGTCGGCCGACCTGGGTGAAAAATCGGCCCGGTTCTCGTTCGTCGGCAGCAGCGCCCACGCCATCGTGGTCAAGGACGGCGCTGTTTTCGTTAATGGCAAGAGGATCTCTTATGAGAGCGGCCCCGTGGCTTTCCTGAAGGACGTTTTATCGGGCTTCAAGCCTTCGGCTCCCATCTTCATCGGGGAAGAGGTCCCGGTGCCCGTATTTTACGGGGGATTGGCCGGATACATCTCCTATGATTTCATCCGGTACATCGACAACATCGGCCGCTCGGCGCGTGACGACATCGACTGCCTGGACGCCGAGCTGGCCCTGGCGGAAGACCTCGCAGTCTTCGACCATCGCCTCGAGAGGCTTTTACTCATAGCCAACGATTTTTCCCGGGGAGAGCCCGATATCGGAGGCGCGGAAAGCAGACTAGAAGGCATGAAGGGGGAGCTCTCCCGTAAAAAGGAGGCCGCTTCCCGGCCCGGCGTGGCAAAAAGGCTCGAAGTAAAGTACTCCACGTCTCGGGAGCGCTACATGGAGATGGTGGAGCGGGCAAAGGAGTACATCCTGGACGGCGACGCCTTCCAGATCGTGCTCTCCCTGCGGGCGGAGGTCGACGCAGACGTGGACCCGGTGGCGCTGTACCGGGCGCTGAAGGAGATAAACCCGTCGCCGTACATGTACTTCCTGGAATTCGGCGACACGGGCATCGTGGGCTCCAGCCCAGAAATACTGGTCAAGGTCGAGGGCAGGAAGGTCATAGTGCGCCCCATCGCGGGCACGAGGAGGAGGGGCAAGGACCCGGAGGAGGACATGGCGCTCGAGAGGGAAATGAAGGCCGATCCCAAGGAGCTCGCCGAGCACGTCATGTTAGTGGACCTGGGAAGGAACGACGTGGGCAAGGTATCGAAGTTCGGAAGCGTCCGGGTGGACGATTACATGGCGGTGGAGAAGTACTCCCACGTCCAGCATATCGTATCCAACGTGGTGGGCGAGCTCCGGGACGATAAGGACGTCATCGACGTGCTGGCCGCCACGTTCCCGGCGGGCACGGTGTCCGGGGCCCCGAAGACCAGGGCCATGCAGATCATAGAGGAGCTGGAGGGCCAGAGGCGCGGCCTGTACGCGGGCTGCGTGGGCTATTTCTGCTTCAGCTCGGACTCCGACCTGGCCATCGCCATCCGCACCATACTGCTTAAAAATGGGAAGGCGTACGTCCAGGCCGGCGCGGGCATCGTCATGGACTCGGTGCCGGAAAACGAGTACGTCGAGTCCATGAACAAGGGGGCGGCAATGTTGAGCGCCATCAGCCGCGCGTGCGGCCCTACAAAGCGCTCCATTAAAGGAGGACGGTAAAGTGAAAGTGCTGATCGTGGACAACATCGACTCGTTCGTGTATAACCTTTACCAGTACGTGGGCGAGTTGGGCGGCGAGCCCGAGGTGGTGCCGAACACCATCACGGTCGAGGAGATCGAGAAGAAGGCCCCCGACCGTATCATCCTGAGCCCGGGGCCGGGGAAGCCCGAGGACTCCGGCTCCTGCGTAGAGATCATAAGACGGTTAGGCCCGAAAATACCCATAATGGGGGTCTGCCTGGGCCACCAGGCTATTGGTATTGCTTTCGGCGGCGTGGTCTCCAGGGCGTTCGCCCCGCTGCACGGCAAGTCGAGCAGCATCCGGCACGACGGCCGCGGGATATACGCGGGGATTAGGGACTCTATAGTGGCAGCGCGCTATCACTCGCTCACGGTGAAACAACAGGGCCTCCCTGATTGCCTGCTGATCACTGCAAAAAGCGACGACGGGGAGATCATGGGCATAAGGCACAGGGAGTATCCAATCGAGGGCGTCCAGTTCCACCCCGAGTCCATCCTCACGGACTACGGCAAGGTCATCCTGAAGAATTTCCTGTACAGGGGCATATGATATGGTTCAGCTAGTAGTCGGCGATATGAGCTCGTTTATCCAGAAGCTGGTTGACCGCCAGGACCTCACGCAGGAGGAGGCCGGCGAGGCGATGAGGTTCATCATGTCCGGCAGGGCCACGCAGTCCCAGATCGGCGGGTTCCTGACGGCCATGAGCATGAAAGGCGTCTCGGTGCCCGAGGTCACCGCTTTTGCGCGGACCATGCGGGAGTTCGCTTTGAGGATCAACCCCCGGGTGGACGGCACCCTCGTGGACATGTGCGGCACCGGGGGCGACGCCATTAAGACGTTCAACATAAGCACCGCGGCCTCCTTCGTGGTGTCGGCCGCGGGGATACCCGTCGCAAAGCACGGCAACAGGTCCGTGACCTCCAGGTCGGGGAGCGCCGACGTGCTCGAGGCCCTGGGCGCCAGGATAGACCTTAAGCCGCCCGAAGTCCTGCGCATGATAGAGGATATCGGATTCGGCTTCATGTTCGCTCCCGTATTCCACGGCGCCATGAAGCACGCCCTGGGGCCCAGGAAGGAGATCGGCATCCGGACTATCTTTAATTTGCTGGGGCCATTGACGAACCCGGCGTCGGCGAAAGCCCAGGTAATGGGCATCTATGACGAGACGCTCGTGGTACCCATCGCTGAGGTGTTGATGAACTTAGGCGTCGAGAGAGCGATGGTCGTGCATGGTGCCGGCGGCCTGGATGAGGCATCCACCTTCGGCCCCACGTACGTGGGCGAGATTTACTGCGGGGAGGTCCGCCAGTATACGCTGACGCCCGGGGACTTATCGATCGAAAAGGCGAGCGCGGCCGACCTCGGCGGCGGGGACGCGAAAATGAACGCCGAGACCGTGCTCAAGATCCTGAACGGCATGAAGGGCCCGAAGAGGGACATCGTGCTGTTGAATGCCGCGTGCGGCATATATGTGGGGGGCAAAGCCTCCTCGCTTCGAGAGGCCATGGCCGTTGCCGCCGAATCCATAGATTCCGGTGCGGCATATAAGAAATTGATGGAGTACGTGGAGCGCTCCCGGTCGGAGGCAGGCGTTTGACCCGTGTCAAGATATGCGGCGTGCGCACCGTCGAGGACGCCATGAAGTGCGTCGATTCCGGGGCCGATGCCGTGGGCATGCTTCTGGCCCCGTCGCCCAGGCGCATCCCGGCCGAGCAGGCGAGGGATATCGTGGAAAGCCTGCCGCCGTTCGTCACTCCCGTAATAGTGATGATGCCATCGGCTGCGGAAGAGGCGATAGAGGCTGCACGCGCGATAAGCCCCGGCGCATTACAGTTACAGGGCGACGAGCCGCCCGAAATGCTCGTAAAAATAAATCGGGCGCTGCCGGGGGTCCGCCTTATAAAGGCGGTCCACGTGGGCGGCGGCGACGAGCTGGTAAAGGCCAGGCTATATGAAAACGTGGCGGATGCCATATTGCTGGATACCGTGTCCCCGGAACGGGGCGGGAGCGGCCAAACGCACGATTGGTCGGTGTCGAGGAAGGTAGTTGCCTCAATAAAAAAGCCTGTGGTGCTCGCCGGCGGGCTCAACCCCCATAACGTGGCCGGGGCCATCAAGGCGGTCAGGCCTTACGCCGTGGACGTGGCGAGCGGCGTCGAGGCGGAGGGCAGGATAAAAGACATGGCGCTCATTAATACATTCATAAGGAACGCGAGGGAGGCCTCAAATGGCAGTTAGCGGACGATATGGCGAATACGGCGGCACATACGTGCCGGAGATGCTCGTGCCCGCCCTCAAGGAGGTCGAGGCGGCATACCTAAAGTACAAAGACGACCCCGGCTTCAGGGGCGAGCTTGACGAGTACCTTAAAGAATATGTGGGCAGGCCCACGCCCCTGACGCCGGCGAAGAACATGAGCTCTAAATATGGCTTTAGGATTTACCTGAAGAGGGAGGACCAGGCGTTCACCGGGGCCCACAAGATCAACAACACCATGGGGCAGGCGCTGCTGGCTAAGCGGATCGGCAAGACGAGGCTCATCGCGGAGACGGGCGCCGGCCAGCACGGCGTGGCCACGGCCACTGCGGCGCGGGCAATGGGCATGAAGTGCACGATATACATGGGCGAGGTGGACATCGAGCGGCAGAAGATGAACGTGTTCCGCATGAGGCTCCTGGGCGCCGACGTCGTAACGGTCAAGAACGGGACGAGGACGCTGAAGGACGCCATCAGCGAGGCCATGCGGGCGTGGGTTACCTGCCTGGACGACACGCACTATTTATTTGGCACGGCATACGGCCCCCACCCTTACCCGGCCATGGTCAAGGACTTCCAGAGCGTCATTGGAAAAGAGGCGAGGGCGCAGGTGCTCGAAAAGGAGGGCCGGCTGCCCGCAGCCATAGTAGCCTGCGTTGGCGGCGGCAGCAACGCCATAGGCATCTTTTCCGGGTTCATAAATGACGAAGGCGTGCGGCTCGTGGGCGTGGAGGCCGGGGGCTGCGGCATCGACACGAAGAAGCACGCCGCCAGGTTCCAGACGGGAAAAAAGGGAGTGCTTCACGGCTCCTACACGTACATCCTGCAGGACCGCTACGGCCAGATCCTCGACACGCACAGCGTGTCCGCGGGGCTCGACTACGCGGCCGTAGGCCCGGAGCACGCCCTGCTGAGGGACGCGGGCCGGGCGGAGTACAGCTACGCCACTGACGACGAGGCGCTCGCCGCCTTCAAGGAGCTCGGCATGGTGGAAGGCATACTGCCGGCCCTCGAGTCGTCTCACGCCGTGGCATGGGTCATGAAGAGCAGGCGACAGTTCAAGGACAAAGACATCGTGATCATCAACCTCTCGGGCCGCGGCGACAAGGACGTTGAGACCGTGGCCAGGCACATGGGGGTGACCCTATGAGGCTTAAAGATAAGTTCGACGAGCTTAAGGAAAAAGGCGAAGGCGCGTTGATAGCGTACATCACGCTGGGCGACCCGACGCCGGAGGCGTCCTTCGAGCTGGCCCAGTCGCTCCTCGACTCGGGCAGCGTGGACGTGCTGGAGCTGGGCGTCCCGTTCTCCGACCCCATCGCGGACGGCCCGGTGATACAGGCGGCCGTGGACAGGGCGCTGCGGGCGGGCATGAACACCGACGAGGCCTTCCGCCTCTCGGGGCGGTTAAATAAGCGGGTGCCCGTCGTGTACCTCACCTATTATAACATCGTGCTCCAGCGGGGCGTGGAAGAATTCCTGAGGGATTGTAAGGACGCCGGCGTGTCCGGCCTGATCATCGCGGACCTGCCCTACGAGGAGAGCGAAGAGGTGAGGGGCGCCTGCGCCCTTAATGGCGTCGATTACATCAACATCGTGACGCCCAATACGCCCCCGGACCGCATGAAGATGATATTAAGAGAGGCCGCCGGGTTCGTGTACCTCGTCTCTAACATGGGCGTCACAGGCGCCCGGCAAAGCCTTGCGAAGGGGCTCGGCGCCACGGTCCGGCGCGCCATCGAATGCGGGAACGGCACGCCGCTGGCCGTGGGCTTCGGAATATCGAGCCCGGGGCACGTGACAGAGGTCATCGACATGGGCGCCGACGGGGCCATAGTAGGAAGCGCCATAGTGGATATGGCCGCTAAAGGGGCGGGGATCGCAGAGGTATTGGGCCTGGCAAAAAGGCTAAAGGAGGGCACGAGGCCTAAAGCCGGCCAGGCACTCGAGGTTCACAGTTCGATAGAGAAAGCTTAAATAGCCTCATGAGGAGTATCCTGTTTATATGGCGGGTCTGAAGGGGTATATCAAGCTCGCGGCTACCATTATTGGGCTCACGCTGCTGTGCGTCCTGTCATATTACTTTTTATTATATCTGGTCTCGCCCCATCCTCCGCATGTCGATCATCCCATCCCGAGCGGCCTGCCTCCGGGCGCTCAGGCGTACGAGGGCGGCTATGTCATCGTGCCCGGCTATAACGTAAACCTCACGGAAGAGCGGCAAAAAGGCTACGTCGACGATACGGGCTCGGACGGCCAGGTCAGCTTCTTCCAGCTCCCTCTATGGATACAGCTTTACGTGCTCCCTGCCCTGTTGTTCGGCATCGTCGCCTCGTTCCTGGCGGCGGCGTTCGTGGTGCGCCATAAAAAAAATGAGAACCAGAATAAGCGGGGCGTCATGGCCTATGTTTCGGGGAACCCGGGCTGCACGGCGCCCGAGCTCGCCCGGGACAGGGACATGAACATCGGCACGGCGCGGTACCACATCCAGCGGCTGCAGGGCGAGGGACGGATCGTCCTGGAGAGAATAGGCAAGTACTCCCGCATCTTCGTGAACTCGCACACCTACGACGACCGCGAGAAGCTCATCGCCTCGCACCTGCACAGCGGCTCCAGCCGCCTTATAATAAGTACGATCATGGAGATGCCGGGCGTCAGCAACCAGATGCTCTCCGAAAAGCTGGGCATGGAAAAAAGTTTAGTCTATCGGTACATGCAAAAGCTCCTGGAGGACGGCGTCGTGACTTTCGAGTGGGAGGGCAAGAACAAGCTCTATTACATCGATACTACCGCCAGGGAGGCGCTCATCAAGCTCATGCCGCTCCACTACCAGTGCCCCGGCCTCAAAAAAGAATGATGCCCGGAAAACGCCAAGGTTTATTACTCATCAGCGTATTAGTCCGTCATGAGGTAGTATTCGTGTATCTAGTCGGAGAAGCATTGATCGGCGAGGGCAACGAGGTAGCCCACATCGACCTGCTCGTCGGCGATAAGGCCGGCCCGGTCGGGATGGCCTTCGCCAGCGGGATGACCAACATGTCGGCAGGGCATACGCCGCTGCTGGCGGTCGTGAGGCCCAACCTCATACCAAAGCCCGCAACTTTAATGGTACCTAAAGTGACCATGAAGAACCTGGAGCAGGCCAGCCAGATGTTCGGCCCCGCCCAGGCGGCCGTGGCCAAGGCCGTGTCCGACTCGGTCGAGGAAGGCATCATACCTAAGGACCAGTGCGAGAACCTTGTCATAATCGCCTCAGTCTTCATCCACCCGGCGGCAAAGGACTATACACGCATTTACAAGTACAACTACGGCGCCACCAAGCTGGCCATCGCCAGGGCCATGGAGGGGTTCCCGGGCATCGATAAGATATTGTACGAGAAGGACAGGGGCGTACATGGTGTCATGGGCTACAAGATCATGCGCCTCTGGGACCCGCCGTACCTGCAAATAGCCATCGACGCCCCGGACATTTCGGTCGTGGAGAGGGTGCTCGCCCAGGCCCCGAAGAACGACCACATCATCATCGAGGCCGGCACGCCGCTCATCAAGCGCTACGGCCTGGAAGTTATTAGCAAGATAAGGCAGATCAAGAGAGACGCCTTCGTCGTGGCAGACCTCAAGACCCTGGACACGGGCAACCTGGAGGCCAGGATGGCGGCTGATGCGACGGCCGATGCGGTCGTGTGCTCGGGCCTCGCCCCGCTGGAGACCATCGAGAAGTTCTGCGAGGAGACCCGCAAGGTGGGCATCTATTCCATCATCGACATGCTTAACGTGGAGGACCCGGAAAAGGTCGTCGAGGCCCTGAAGCACAAGCCCGACATCGTTGAGCTCCACAGGGGCATCGATACGGAGGGCAAGAAGACCGAGTACGCCTGGGGCAACATCCCGAAGATCAAGAAGGCGGCCGGGGGCAAAAAGCTGCTCGTGGCCGTCGCGGGCGGCGTGAAGGTCGAGAACGTCGACATGGCCATGAAGGCCGGGGCGGACATCCTGGTCGTGGGCAGGGCGATCACCAATGCCAAGGACATCGAGGGAGCCACGAGAGGGTTCCTGAGGGCCATGCATAAGGACGAGATCGACCAATACAGGATAATGACCGACTTCTAAGGGGAGCATCATCGCTCTCCTTCCTTTTTTCATCTCTTAGAAACCATTATTATCATAAGAGCAGAGATTATTTTGATCATCATGCAGAAGCCCATCATAATCCTCAACTATAAAACGTACATGGAGAGCACGGGCGATAAGGGCCGGGAGCTTACCTGGGCCGCCCGGGATGTCATGAGAGAGACGGGCGTGCGCATCATCGTATGTCCCCAGACGCCCGAGCTGTTCCACCACAAAGGCTATGGCATCGAGGTATTCTCCCAGCACATCGACCCCATCGAGCCCGGGAGCCATACGGGCCACGTGCTCGCCCAGGCGCTCTTGCACTGCGGCGTCACCGGCTCCTTGATAAACCACTCTGAGGACCGCATGCCCACGCCCGAAATAAAAAAGTGCGTGGATATCTGCCGCAAGCACGGGCTGACGTCCGTCGTTTGCGCCGAGAGCATAGAAAAAGTGAAGGAGGTCTCGCAGTTCAAGCCGGACTTCGTGGCCATAGAGCCGCCCGAGCTTATAGGGAGCGGCATCCCCGTGTCTAAGGCCGACCCGGGCATCGTGCGCAACTCCGTAAAGGCGGTCACTGACCCGGACGTCAAGGTGCTCTGCGGGGCAGGGATATCCAAAGGAGAGGACGTGAAGGCGGCCCTAGAGCTGGGCACCGTCGGCGTGCTGCTGGCGTCCGGGGTCGTGAAGGCGAAGGACCCCAAGGCGGCGCTGAGGGACCTCGTCGCCTTCAAATGACCCGGTAATAGATGAGCATCATGGCGCCGCCCGCGGCCAGCAACGCATAATTCAATAGCGGGTTGGAGCCCTTGAACCAGCGCAGTCCTCGCATCGTGTTGTCCACCGGCCCGAACAGGGGCACGCCCATTTTCGTCATCGAGTCCAGGATCACGTGGGAGGCGATGGCGCTGAAGGCGGCCAGGGCCGCATAATAGGACAACGGCCCCGCCATCAGGTATGAGTTGAAAAAGACGAACGTGCCTGCCGTAACGAAGAGCACCGTCGTCAGGCTGTGAGTGATCCAGCACCTGTGGAATATGCCCCAGAGTATCTTTTTATCGGCGTCCGGCTTCATGGACATGGCGGCCGCTATGCCCGACGCCGTCACCGACAGCGCCAGGGCCTGGAGCGTATCGGCGCCCCGGGGCAGCAAGAACATGAGCCCGAAGAACAATAGCATGGCGCCTCCGAAATGGCCAGGCCTATCCATCTCTCATCCCCATCAGTAATAGCGCTCGTGGGGCTTATGCTTTGTGCCGGGAATAAATATTGGCCGGGCAAGCGCTCAGCAAAATAAATAATATTAAAGCGCCAATATTATTTTGTGATGTTATGCTCGAACCATCCCAGAAGTATATGTCCAAATTATTTAAAAACGGCAGGGCCATGTTTTTGGCCTATGACCAGGGCCTGGAGCACGGGCCCAAGGATTTTAACGATAAGAACTATAACCCTGAATACATCATCGATATCGCCCTGAGGAACAAGTTCACCGGGCTGATATTCCACAAAGGACTGGCGGAAAAATACAGGGAGAACTACTCGGGAAAAGTGCCCCTCATCGTCAAGGTGAACGGAAAGGACAACATAGCGAAGGCGCAGGCCAACGAGGAGCCCTATTCGCCGGTTGTATGCTCCGTTGACTACGCCGTGAAGCTCGGCGCCGACGCCGTGGGCTATACGCTCTACGTGGGCTCGCCGATCGAGGCAAAGGCCATGGAGGACTTGCGAGAAATCCAGGAGCGCGCTCGTGACTATGGCTTGCCTGTCGTCGGCTGGATGTACCCGAGGGGCAAGTACGTGCCCAACGATGTTGACCCCACCGTCGTCGCCTACGGCGCCCGGGTGGGCCTCGAGCTGGGCTGCGACCTGTTAAAATTAAAATACACCGGCTCGAAGGACTCCTTCAAGCTGGCGGTGAACATGGCCGGCCGGGCGAAGGTGCTGTGCGCAGGCGGCTTGAAGTCGGACCTGAACACGTTCCTCCAGCAGACCCGGGACATCCTGGACGTGGGCGCCGCCGGCGTGGCCGTCGGCCGGAACGTTTGGCAGAGCGAAGACCCGGATAAGGTCTCGAAGGCGCTGGAGAAGATAATCTTCGAGAATAAGTCCGTACAGGATGCGCTAAAATGAAACAGGCACCGTATGGTGCCTCTTTTTAATATGTGGTAAGCCTGCTGATGACGTCCATGCGGGTTATCATGCCCTTCGGCCTGCCGCCTTCCGTCACGAGCAATCGGCCGATCTTGTTCTGGTTCATGATAGATACGGCCTCGTACATGGGGCGCTCCTGGTCGATGGTGACCACGTTGGTCGACATCACGTCGGTGACCTTATCGTTGGACTTGTCCCTCGATATGGCGCGGCCAATGTCCGTATAGGTGACGATGCCCACGATGTCCCCGCCGTTCTCCACGGGAGCGCCGTGGATGTCGTTCTTCGCCAGGATCACTAGGGCGTCCCTGACGGTCGCCGTGGAGGGCACCGTGATGAGCCGGTGGTTAATGTAATCCCTGACGGGATTCTTGGGTATGGATATCATCTCGTTGATGCTGCACAAAATGACGCTGTTGATGTCGTCCCGGCCGACGACCTCTCCCCTTATTACGAGCTTGTTCACCGGGGTGGGGCCGACCTGGATGCTGTCCCCCACGTTGAACAGCCTCGCGTCCCCCAATATTTTCACGCTGGCCCTGCACATGTCGGGGTGCCTGACCGTGTTGAGGTCTATCTCGGCCACGTTGGCGTTCTGGATGCGCTCGCCGTTCCTGTAGATGGCCACGTCGGCCTCCTTATCTATGTGCGTCATGTTCAGCGCCTGGTAAGCCTCGCTGGTGGCCTTGTATCCGCCCTTGGGGCCGGGGACGCCCTCGACGAGGCCCAGGGCCTTGAGCGACTGCATCTGGTTGCGCACCGTGCCGGGGTTCCGGTCGATGCGTTCCGATATCTCCTCTCCCTTAACTGCCCTGCCCTTCTCCCTGAATAAGTTGATGAGCGCCGATAAGATTTCCCTTTGGATCACCGTTAACTCTACCATGAGCATCACTAAGCGTTAATCGCTTAATCATCCGAATTATATTGATAGGCAATATATGAGGCTTTTGTGCTGTTTATACGTAATAAAAGCCCCCCATCGTCTGTCGATTTTTCATAGTATTATAATGTTTTTTCATTATATACTTTCACGTCCGTGTGTTTATTATATTATCCTTGATTATAGGAAAGTGAAGCGGAAAGCCCGAAGAACCGCCCGATGTCCTCTACTTCCTCCCCTATGAGCCCTTTGACGCGAGCGCGCAGGTGCCGGGCGTGAACCCGAAGCGCCCGTAATTGTCCAGGAGAGATACAGGCCATTCTCGTTCCCCGATGATATAAATAACAATTTTTATAATGATCGGTCCGGTGGCTCAATCGGATCGGCCCCGGAAACGCTGTCACCCTGGCCCAGCCTCTCGGCCCTGGCATCGTTGTACAGCCGGTCGGCCCTGTGCTCCATCTTCGCGATGATGTTGAACAGCGCCTTCACCTCTTCATCCGTGAGGCTCTCGAATAAGCCGAGAATCGACTTCACGTCGTTCTCCTCCCGCTTCTTGAATAAGGCGTGGCACTTTTCCGTCACCTTCAGCCGGATGATCCGCTTGTTCTCCGCGTCCCTCTCCAGGACCATGAAGCCCCGCCGCTCCATGCTGGCGGCGATCTGCTTTACGTTCTGGTGTGTCGTGCTCATGGCGTCCGCCACTTCCTGGATGGACGGGGGGTACTTGAACCCGCTGGCGATGACGATGAGCATGAGCCACTGCTTCGTGGTGATGCCGTCCGGCTCGAGCTCCTTCTCGATGATGTACCTCCACCTCTGCTCGACGATGAAGAACATGATGAGGATGAACCTCGCCACGTCCAGCCGGCCGGAGGCGTGTGCGGCCTTTACTTCGTCCACTTCAACCAAGCTTTGCCATCTCCCTCGCGAACTTCCTCGCCCCCTCCAGGTCTTCCCTGCCGGGGCGACCCATGTTGGCGACGACGAAAGCTTTCCCTTTACAGTAGTAGCTCCCTATTACGTTGGCGCCTTTTTGTTTTAAGGCTTCCGCCATCACATGGACTTCTTTACCTTCGCCTCGCCCCGACGTGCCGAACAAAGCCACGCTCCGGCAGATGGACGCCAGCGTGTACCCCCAGGCGTTCCTTTTCAGGAGCAGCGTTCCTGTTATTATGCCCAGCGGCGCGAGGATGCCCAGGTCCATAGCCTGGATGACCAGCGTGGTATAAGTCTCAAGCCGGGCGGGAGCCTGGCCCGCCATTAGCGGCGGGATGATGTCCCCGAGCCACATCGCTAAAAGTAACAGGCTGACCGCGAACATGAACGCCGCCGTGGCCTTCACCGGCGCTTGCGGGAAGCATTCCTTGACCTTATTCACATCGAGCGTGAGCAGGCTGGTCCCTAGCGAGCACAGCGATATCGAGTAGATGGCCACGTAGACCAGGAAGAGCTGGTTATAGGCCGTCATGTACGACATCATGGCATATGTGTAGAGGAAGTAGAATAGCATCCCTGTCCAGGCAAGCCGGCCGCGCAGCGAGCCCTTGGCGGCATAGTACGCCGATGCCAGCAGGAGCGGCACCGATAGTACCAGCGTGACCAGGTCGTTGCCTATCTCCTGCACGGCCCCCGATCTGGTGTCGTTCTTATACAGCCCGTTCCAGAACAGCCCCGAGCCGGCCGCCACAATAGCGAGGACGGCGATGAGGGCCGATGCGATGAGTATGATCTTTCTGTCCATTTTACATTTTCTCCTCAATAGGTAATATGTTACCTTATTATGGGTAATATATTACCAAAGTATATAAGGGTTACGATTAGGTAACATATTACCTGTTAAGCAAGGCATGGAAAAAGGAATATAAGTAATATGATTTTAGATGCGGGGGACTTGTAAAGAATATAGAATAACTGTTGGCAGGAAAATTTATTGAAAAAAGTTTTCCGCCAGCCTTTCAAAAACTTTTTTAAGTGCCGTCTCCTTCGGAGACGAAATTTTTTAACTTACTTAGGTAGCGCCCCCACGGGGATTCGAACCCCGGTCTAGAGCTCCGGAGGCTCCAAGGATATCCACTACCCTATAGGGGCATCTGACGAATACAAATATGCGAACTTAGATATAAACTTTGAGTCTGGCTGCCTAGAAAGCTTCATTACGATGAAGGATGAAAACTCTAGAGGCCGGTGGGTTATGAAAAAATATTTTATGGTAATTATAGGGCTATTAATGATCCTTTCTACCTTCACTTATGCCCATGCTCAATCCGATGTAAGATTGCATTATGAAAATGGATCCACCACAGGGTTTCCTGGAAACCAATTACCATTTTATCAAATCATCGTAGCAACATATAAAAATCAGGACATAACCTCAAACACGTTTATCAACGGGGAACCCGTTACCATCGAGACAATAGCTCAGCCTGTGTATTTCCCTAATGGCACGGTAAGCAGTACAATGATAACGACGAAGATATATGGGTTTAATGGCACGTTAAGGTCGTCTTTAAAAAATTATTTTACTTGTTACGGTTTGACCATAAAAGTATCGTTAACCTTGTATAATAACACCATAACACAAACCGCCGGCCCGATACCGGGAATGGAGCAATCGGTAAAAGACTATCTGATAATTGATAATAGCCCCGTTAATTCTATCCTCGTAATTTCAAGCATAATCATCATAACGTGCATAATACTTTATGCGATAAAACTATGGGATGATAGAAACCAGCGGGCCCTGACGAAACTGACCAAGAAGGCCCGTAAGCTAATAAAAAAGCCTGAAAAAACAGAGGCTAAACAAGAATCTCCCGGTACACTAAAAATTTTCAGTTATATGATCGGGCTTTTTATTCTCACTCGTATAGTTTTAACGATCGCGGGCATAATATCAATAATATACATTAACCATTCCAGTGTAAATGGATTGTCAGATATAATAAATATCTGGACTCAATACGATGGCAATTTCTACACGTTCATTTCGCAATACGGGTACATGGCCCCGGCATCAATGCTACCGGCAACTTACACGAACATCTTCCTGTATGCGTGGTTTCCATTATATCCTTTGATGATACACTTATTATCAATTATAATCCCGGCTCAAATATCGGGATTATTGATCTCTAATGTCTGCTTATTCGTTGGCTGCTATTACCTGTTTAAGCTTGTCACGTTAGATAACGATACTTCAACGGGGATCCGGGCGATAAAATATTTTATCATATTTCCCACGGCGTTCGTATTTTCGGCCCTGATGAGCGAGTCCCTTTTTATAATGCTCGCCTTAATGAGCTTCTATTATGCTCGAAAAAACAAATGGTATATCGTCGGGTGTACAGGGTTTTTGGCTGGCCTGACGCGTCCGGTCGGCGTTTACCTGTTGTTGCCCCTGGCGTTTATCTATATCAAAAATCGTGGGTATAAGCTTGAAAGTATAAAGGCCGACATATTAGGCTTGCTCGGGCCGGCGTTAGGGTTTTTCACGTATACTGTTTATTGTTATCTGACCATTGGCTTTTGGACGCCGTTCATATTCAATGAGTCAACTTTTGGTAATGCCTTGATACCCCTGTATCAGCTTTTCAAGACCCTGACAAATTTCGATGGCGGATATACTGGTAACCCGTGGATCACGTTTATTTTTATCAACGCAGTGTTCACTTTAATTATAATAATAGCGCTAATAGTATTTTATAAAAAGATCGACACGTCGATGATGATCTATGGGCTGCTCATGATATTAGTGCCTTTATCGAGCCCCGGCAGCATCGTGAGCATGACCAGGTATGTAACCGTCGTATTCCCATTATTCATTATTGCCGCGAAGCTTGGAGAGGACAGGAGAACCGACCTTCTATTAACATCGATCTTCATCATATCTCAGGTCATCATAATGCTTATGTGGGCATCGGCTATACCGATAATGTACTAAAAACGCTTATTCTCATAATACCAGAAGCAACTGCAAAAATTGAGGCCCTTAGCGAATGTCCTGCAGGATCGACTTCGCCCACTCCATGACATCGTTCACATAGGTCTCCGGGTCGTCGATGTGGACATCCGCCATAGTCATGGACCATTCGGAACTCCGGGGCTTATCGGGCACCTTCCTCAGCACTTTAACATGGCCTCTAAAGTTTTTCTGCGACCATTTTCGCAGTTCCGACGGCGTCAGGCCCTCCTCGATGATGGCACGGAGGGTCGAGCGCATCCAGGCGAGCGCCTCTTCTGAGAACGCCGCCGGGTGCTGGAGGTTATAGCAAATGACCGTGACATGGTGGACGGCGCCGAAAACCATAGGGTACTGGAACTCCAGGGCAAGCATGGATTCGAACTTATCCCGGCATAAAATAGCGCCGCATTCGGGGCATACGGGGCCTTCTACCATTATGCGTTGACCTTCAACGTGTCCAGCAGGTTCATCACGCCCGCGGCCACGCCCTCGACCTCGATGTAGCCCTTGCCTTTGGCGCCGTCACCCACGATGTACAGGTTTTTCACCGGCGTCAGGTTACCGAGGTCGAAGCCCGAGGAAATTCTGTTCACGGGCCAGTCGTCCCGGTAGGACTGTACCATTAAAACCGAGTATTTCTTATCGGGGAACATGCGCCTGATGTCCTGCAGGCCCAGCTTGATCTCGTTTTGTACGTCGCCTGAACGCATGGCCTGGTGGGTCATCGCCAGGTGCATGCCGTCCGGGGCGAGCGACGGGTCGACGTGCGTTACTTCGTTCGCGCCATTGACACGCTGAGTATAAGGCGTGAAAAGCACGCCCGGGTGGCCGATGAGCGGCTCCTCGGCCGCCAGGCAGATCTTGATGCCCGCCGACGGCTTCACCTTCTGCAGCACGGCAAGGTACTCAGGACGGGAGAACTTCGCATCGTACATCCCCGCGGTCAGCCTATGGCCGATATCCGAGACCACCATGTCGGCCTCGTGCCTTTCGCCGTCGACCGTTACTCCGGCGGCCTTCCCGTCCCTGACCAGGATGGCGTCGACCTTCGAGCTTAAGTGAATTTTGCCGCCATGGGATTCGATGACGCCGGCGAGGGCGTCGGCCACGGCCCCGCAGCCGCCCATGGGCACGCCCGGCGTGTTATACTTCCCCGGGCCCCCGCCGATGGTGTGCCTCAGGATGCCCGAGGCCTCCGCCGCCGGCGTGTCCTTCGACAGCGTGGAGAGCGCCCAGCCGCAGCAGCTGTCGGAGATGGCCAGCCACTCCGGGTCGTTCAGGACCACGTCGGCCACGGTGCCGCTCTTCTGGATGAGCATCTTCGCCATTATTACGGGCAGCTTCGCCTGCGCCGCCGGCGATAAAAGCCCCCTGAAGCTATAAAAGGAAATTTGGCCGCCATCCTTCCGCATGATGTTGCCGTCGGGCACGCATTTCACGATGTCCACGGCGGCGCCGACCCGCTTCAGGAGCCGAGCCAGCGGGCCGGCGGGCCCGTGGGGGATCATGTGCAGGGCGCCCGTGGAAAGCTGGAAGCCCTTGTAGGGCAGGTTCGTAAAGCGGCCGCCATAAATATCCAGGCGCTCGTAGACGTCGACGTCGTGCTCTTTTGCGAGCGCGGCGCCCGCCAGCAATCCGCCGAGGCCGGCGCCGATGACGGCGACCTTCATGGCCCCTCCTCGATGGCGCCTATGGCGCAGTAGCCCTTGCAGATGCCGCACCCGGTACACTTATCGGTTATCTTGCTCACGCCGCACGTCTCGATGGCGTCGGCCGGGCAGAACGCCTTACAATGGCCACAGCCCACGCAAGCCCCGGTGATCCTCAACATATCCCTCTCTCGTTTTTTACCGTAATGGGCCTCCTCCTAATAGTGCTTTTCGGTTATCTCCTGTCCCTTCCATCCCTGGCCCGCATCTATCTTGACCTTATGGGCGCTCGCCTGCGCCTTGCGGCGGGCCTGGTCCACCGTCTTACCGCAGGAAAGCACGACGCCCATCCGGCGCTCCGGGTAGGTCTCGGGCTTGCCGAAGATGAGCACGCTCGTGTCGTCGTCGTAGGCGCCCGTCACGTTATATTGCGGGTACCAGCCCTCGGTATGCGAGATAATGACGTGGGAGGCGGCGCTGCTCCGGGGCTCTATGATCCGGTCGTGCCATTTTATGGGCATGCCCAGGACCGCCTTGGCGTGGAGGGCGAACTCCGAATAGCCCAGGGGCATCGAGGCAAGCGTGACGAGCCCCGTGTCATGGGGCCGGCAGGCGGTCTCGTTGGCGTACACCTTGCCGTTTTTAAGGTCGACGAACATCTCGTGGGCGTATAAACCGTAGCCGCCGAGCTGGTCCATGATGCGCTCCGAATAGTCGTAAACCTGCTTCTCGATCTTTTTGACCATCTTCTCATCGCCATCCTCGATCCAGGGGTGCCACGAGGCGTGGTAGTCGCCCTCGATCTGGTAGTGGCCCAGGGGCCGGACGAACTTCGCCTCGTCCTTGCCCTTCTCGTTGACGTATTTAACAGATAGTTCAGTGATCTCGACGTCGAAGTCTATGAACTCCTCGACGATGATCTTGGCGGCAGAGCCCCTCGCCTTTTCCGCCTCCTTGAACGCCTTCTCCACGTCCTTCTTACTTTTTAGGAAATATGAGCCCTTGCCGCTGGACGACTGGATGGGCTTGGAGACGCAGGGATAGCCGATCTTATCGCAGGCCTTCTTAAAGCTGGCCAGATCGGTGGCGTACTCGTATTTAGAGGTGCGGGCGCCGGTCGAGGCTATTGCTTCTCGCAGGCGCTCACGGTGCATGGCCGTCCACACGGCTTTAGCGCAGGGCGCAACGAAGTAGCCCTCCTTTTCAAGCTTGAACAGCGTGTCGATGTTGATGGCCTCAATCTCGGGGATGATGGCGTCCGGCTTTTCCCGCGCCACGATGGCCATGAGGGCCCTCTCGCTCTTCATGTTGACCGGATATGCCCGATGCGCCACCTGCATGCCCGGCGAGTTGGCGTACCGGTCGACGGCCACGATCTCGATGCCCATGCGCTGGGCCTCGATCATCGTCTCCTTTCCCAGTTCTCCTGCTCCCAAGAACAGCAACTTAGCCCCGTTCGCGTAGGGCGTGCCCAAAATCTTCCTAGGCTTCAAGCTCATACCAAGACCTCAAGGATTCTTACATTATTAACGGCGGGATAGGTTAAAAAATTTAACCATTCATGAAAAAACGATAGATACCATTCCTACGAGAAGCACGAGGCCAGATCCTGGCGCTTAATCGCCCTTAGCCTGTCCTTCAGCAGCTTGCGAAGGTGCTCCACGTCGCCCTTCCTGGCGGTTATGGGCGCTATCCTGTCCAGCCAATTAGTCCACGGGGGGCTGAACCCCAGCCTCAGCGCGATATCGTCGAGCACCATGTTTTTCTCCTCATCGTAGATGTTGTCCATCTTGTTGACGGCCACGATCACGGGGATGTTCAAGTCCTTCAAGAACTCGAAGAGCTCGATGTCGATGGGCACCTCGCCCCGGCCGTCCCAGCGATCCACGACCTCCGTGAAGGATTTGGCGTCGACCACCTGCACGGCGCAGACGATGCGGGGCGCGTTGTCCTCGAAGTACTTGACGATGAGGTCCCTTATCCGGTGCTGTTTTTTGTAGTCCACGCCCTTCATGTACCCGTAGCCTGGCATGTCCGTGATGAGCAGATCGCCGCATTGATAATAGTTAGGACGCTGGGTGACCCCGGGGCGCCTGCCAGTCCGGACCTTGACGCGGACGAGCTCCCTCATGAGCGTGGACTTGCCCACGTTGGAGCGGCCGATGAAGACGACCTCGTGCTTCGCCCCGACATGCTCGAACGACCTGTAATCTTCCAGCGACATCAACGCCAATAATGCCGCCGGAAAAAGTAAACTTATCGGGGCGCCAGTATTTATCCATGCCACAGGTCTTTTTCATTGATGGCGTGCAAGACGAGCCCGCGGCGGCGCAAAAAGAAAGATAACGAGCCCATCCAGTACGTGCCCCCCGAGGAAAAAAAGACCGTCGTCGAGTCCCCCGCCCGGGAAGAGCCGAAGGAGGGAAAAGAGGGCGGGGAGCCGGAGCGCGTCTACCTCGTCGATGAAAAGGGCTGCATCTGGCCTTAGCGTCCGCTGGATGATAAGATAAAATAAAAATATCGCTCCGCTGCTCTTACCAGAGCCGCCCGAAGTACAGGTTAAGGCCCCAGACGATGGCGCCGAAGATGATGCTGGCGGCCACCACGAACAGGGGGTCGATCTTGATGGCGGATTCCTCGGCCTCGAAGTACCGCATGATACCCGCCGACGACATCAATCCGCTAGTGTCTTTCTTCGCCATTGTGCGTGTCCTCCAAATCATATATCTAACATGAAGAAGTAATTAAGTCTTAACATGCCCGGGGAATATATCGTTTCCGGTCCCATTATCTATGGTGACGACTTCGAGCTTAAAGAAGGTTATGTCGTTATCAACGGCTCAAAGGTCAAAGAAGTGGGCTTCGAGCGTTGCGATTCCGACATAAAGGGCCTCATATGCCCGGCTTTTATCAACGCCCACACCCACGTGGGCGACTCGCTCGTCAAGGACCTGCCGTACATGCCCCTGGCCGAGCTGGTCGCCCCGCCGGACGGCCTGAAGCACCGGATCCTGGACGCCGCCTCCCGAGACGAGATATCCAATGGCATACGCTCGACGCTCGACGACATGATGCGGACCGGCACCTGCCACTGCATCGATTTCCGGGAGAACGGTGCGGCGGGGGCGAGCCTCCTGAAGAGCGCGGCGGGTAAAAGGGCCACGGTGCTGGGCCGCCCGGCGCCGGGCGATGCTATCGAGGACGTTTTAAGGGAATGCGATGGCGTGGGCATCAGCAGTACGAGGGATTTGCCGGGGGAAGTCCTCCATGCCGTCGTCGAAAATGCGAAAAAATCCCGCAAAATTGTGGGAATCCATGCTGGCGAATTAAATAGAAAGGACATAAAAACAGCGATAGAGATTATGCCTGACTTTTTAGTGCATATGACCCATGCCATCGCCCCCGACATACAAAAGGCGGCCGACAGGAACATACCTGTCGTCGTCTGTCCCCGCTCCAACGCGATGACGGGCGTAGGGCTACCGCCCGTAAAACGGATGAGGGAGGGGGGAGCCCCGCTGGCGCTGGGCACCGATAACGTCATGCTGAACTCGCCGGACATGCTCAGGGAGATGGAATGGGTTACTAAATTATTCCTGCACGACGACGCCTACACGTTGAAAATGGCCACGCTGAACGCCGCCAGGCTGGCCCGGCTGGAAAAGAGAAAGGGCTCCATCCTGCCGGGCAAGGACGCGGACCTGCTGGTGTTCGACACGGGCTCCGATACTTTTAAGTCCTCACAAAATCTCTTAAGCACCATAGTCAGGCGAGCAAGGCCCGACGATATCAGCTATTTTATCACCGAGGGTAAAGTATGGCGGAACTCTTCAAGAAGATCCTGATTGCCACGGACGGCTCGAAGCGGACACAAAATGCCGTCGAGATGGGGCTTAAGATCGCTAAGGAGCAGCGCTCCAGGGTGTACGCGGTGTACGTTGTGGACACCGTCACCTTCACGTCGATCCCCATGGACGTCACCTGGGAGAACATGTACCAGCTATTAAAGGACGAGGGCGAGGAGGCCGTTAAGGCCGTGAAGGATAGCGCCCCCGACGTGGACGTGGAGACCCACGTGCTGGAGGGGAACCCCGCCGTGGAGATAACGAAATTCGCCGGCGACAACGGCGTGGATTTGATAGTCATGGGCACGCTGGGCAAGAGCGGCATAGACAGGATACTGCTCGGCAGCACGGCCGAGAAGGTCATACGCATCGCGAACTGCCCCGTGCTGGTCATTAAAAGCGATAAGAAATAAGCGCGCTAAAACACATTAATAAAATTTAAATAATATGGAGTAACCTTCGAGGGATGTTATGAAGCAAGCATTGACCGTCGACGATATAATGATCAAGAGCGTCAAGAGCATCGAGATCCCTGGCTCGCGGGATGAAGTGCTCGACCTCATGCAAAAGGAGCGTATCTCGGCGGTGCCCGTCGTAAAAGAGGGCACCCTGCTGGGCATCGTCACCCGTATAGACCTTTTGAAGCATCCCACGGAGGAGCAGATCGCCCTCCTGATGACCCGGGACCCGGTCACCATCACGCCCGACGCCCCCATCTCCGAGGCCGCCCGCATTCTATTGATGACGGGGCTGCGGAGGCTGCCCGTCGTGGTTAAAAATAAGCTCGTGGGCATCGTGACCGTGGCGGACATCGTGGGCGCCATCGGCCAGATGGACATAACCGTGCCAATCAAGATATACGTCAAGAACGGCATCGTCGCAGTATGGGAGGAGACGCCCGTCAGCGTGGTCAGCGAGATAATAAGGCTTTCCAAGCACGACGCCCTGCCCGTGCTCAACAACAAGAACGAGCTCACTGGCATAATCACGATCACCGATTTAATTAACATGAGCCGCATCGAGGACTCGGTGGAGAAGTCCGACATGTCATCCGGCGCCGACGAGGACAAGTGGACGTGGGAGAGCATGCGGGACACGATGAGCCTGTACTACGGCGTATCGCGCATCAAGCTGCCGGACATCCCCGTGAAGAACGTGATGGTCAAGGAAGTCATCACCGCCTTCCATAAGACGCCCGTGTCCGACTGCGCCAAGAAGATGCGGCGCAACAGGATCGAGCAGGTGCCCGTGATCACGGCCGACAACAAGCTCGACGGCCTGCTGCTGGATCGAGATTTATTGGCCGTGCTCGTGCAGCACGAGGCATAAAATCAAAAGAATGCAATACTGCTTTTTCTAGGGGCTGAGGGGGCTTCTAGAAGAATAGGATAACATAGCTTCTTCTGTGACTGAAGGGGGGGCTTCTAGAAGAATAAGACAACATAGCTTCTTCTGTGACTGAAGGGGGGGCTTCTAGAAGAATAAGACAACATAGCTTCTTCTGTGACTGAAAGGGGGCTGCGCCCCCTCGTGGACCCCTAATTTTGATTGCCTCCGCTTCGCTCCGGCAAACGTTTAGTGCGAAGAGGGGCTCCGCCCCTCTCTAGACTCCCTCACCCGGAAAAACGTTTAACTTCAAGAAGCCTATGGTTCCTTTTTTTTATTCGTTTGCCTTCAGGCAATCTATAAATCGGGGGTCCACGAGGGGGCGAAGCGAAGCGGAGTCCCCCTTTAGTCTCAGTAATAGAAGCCGTGGTGCCTAACCATCCTTTATCTTCTAGTAACCATCCTTAATCTTCTAGTAACCATCCTTTTTCTCGTTATCATACTAACGGCTTGGATGCGTCCTGCACCAGGGCTCTTTTATCCTTATGATCTGCCTGGCAAGGTGCCTCCTCGCCGAAGGCGGCACCTCATACAATCCCAGCTCGAGGTCGCGGTTTATTTTTTCGTAGACGGGCGATGCCCGCCTCGTCCCGCATTTCCTGCACCGGTAGCCCTTATCCTTCCCGACGGACTCCATGCTCCTGCCGCATGCCGGGCACTTCGGCGGCATTTTTTTATACTGCTCGGCGAGCTTTATTACTTCCAGCTTTTCCAGGTTCACCGTATCGTCCTTCACGCTACCATAAACTCGCACCTCGTCGCCTTTGACGAGCTTCTTGACGACCTCCCGGAAGTTCTTCGTGGGCTCGAAGGCGGCGCACTCTATGGAAACGCCCGTTTGCTCTATTTCAAAGAACACGTGGCCGCCCTCGATGGCGTGGGGCTCCAGGAACACGAAGCCCCTGAGGATGTAAGAGCGGTCGTTCCTTGTTTCAGAAATGTTGGCCTTCAGCAGGTGCATGTCGGTGCCCTGGTTGGTGATGAAGATCTGGGACCTTTCCACGGCCTCACTCTCGAGCATCTTTTGAGCTTTTAGCAGGACGTCCGGGTCGTTCCCCCGAATGCCGTAGAGCACCGGGTCGGGGGTGTGCGGCGAGAACACGATGACCTTGTTTCGCATGTCCACGTTGTCCCATGTATCGGGGTAGGTGGCGGCGTCCATGCGGTAGACAGACTCATTATCGAGCTGTCGGGGCTTATCGTAGTTCTCCGGCATGCGGTAGGCGAGGAGCTCGTAGGTGTGGTCGTAGAGGTCGAGCCCTATGGCCGCCAGGGCGCCGATGATGCCCCTGCCGTTCTTGAAGCGGCGGACGCGCATCCCGCATCTCTCTGCGAGCAGGGCCGCATCCTCGATCTCCACCACGTCCCGGACCACGCGGAGGGCGAATGCCTTGACCTCATCGGGGACGCTCCCCTGGTGGATGACGATGCCCGGGTTGGTGTCCTCGGCCTCGAACCTGGCATACTCTTCGACGGCCCCCACGACGGCCTTCTCCACCTCCTCGACAGGGCCGTTCTCCAGGACGAGGCAAAGGGCTGCGTTGCCCCTGGTCTTGTACTTGATATTGGGGTTTAGCCGTATGAGCCTGGGGTACCCGTGGATGCCGAACGGGCTGAGGCGCTCCGCTAACACGGCCGCCAGATAAGTAGTACACATCCCGAGCTTGGAGTCGGTGTCGTCCATTCCCACGTACAGCATAATCACAATGTTTTAATATTAGGAAAAAGACAGTTGAATGTTACAATATAAGTCTTTCGCCATCATGACCCGAGAAACGCTGCTCGACCACGCCATCCGCGTCCTGCAAAGGGCCGAGTTCATCATCTCCGAGAAGTGCGACATCAGGCCCCGGAGCTTCGACGTCGGGGCCCGGAGGGGAAAAACGTTCCTCCTTATCAAGGTGCTTTCCAACATAGAGGGGCTCGGGGAGGACACCTCCAGGGAGATGCGGAGGCTGGCCGTGCTCTTTAACGGCACGCCCGTCGTCATCGGCGAGCATACCAACGACCACCCCCTGGAAAGCGGGGCGGTGTACCTACGGTACGGAATTCCCTGCGTGAACGTCGAGACTTTCCAGGATAACTTCCACGAGGGCGTGCCACCTCTGGTGTACGCGGCCCCGGGGGGCCTGTACGTCGAGATAGACGGAGACACGCTCAAGGCGGTCCGGGAGGCGAAGAACATCTCTTTAGGCGAGTTGGCCAAGCAGCTCGCCGTCTCCCGCAGGGCCATCAGCAAGTACGAGAACGGCATGAACGCCACGGTCGACATCGCCCTCAAGCTGGAGGAGATCCTGGACACCCCGCTGGCCAGGCCCATCAACATGCTGGTCAGGTTCGAGAAGCCCGAGAGCCCTGAGAAGGACGACCTGGGGGACGCTCGCGACCTGGAAAAGGAGGCGCTAAGGACTATGATGAGCATCGGCTTCGACGTGTTCAGGACCACGCGGGCGCCGTTCAACGCCCTCTCCAGGGACGACGACAATAAGGTGCTCACGGGCGTGAGCGACTACTCCGAGGCCGTCATCAAGCGGGCCCGGTTCATGTCCAGCCTGGCCGAGGTGGCCGACACCTACTCCGTCTTCATCGTGAAGAAGATGAGCAAGTCCCGCAACATAGGCAACACTGTTTTAGTACGGCACGAGGACCTGAAGGCGCTCGACGATAGTGAGGACCTGTTGACCCTGCTCCTCAAGAAGCACGCCGGCAACGGCGCCAACAATTAGGCAAGCTTTCCCGCGGTATAAGCACTTTTATAATAACAATATTTATATTTAAGCGTTAATTTACATTACATAGGCATCTAATTCATTAATACCGCAGCACTCACCTTCGGTGGGTTTAAGCTGCGGTAGAGGTGGTGGTACTTTTGGCTGGCCTCGGGGAGACGGTAGGCAAGTTTATCAAGGGCAACACGTACTTCATCGTTCTAACGGCCCTCATCCTCATCGCTCTAGCCACGATGTACGCCGGCAAGATCTACATGGCGACCGGCACCGAGACCTTCGTCTTCAAGGACACCCAGATATACAAGGGCATCGACTACTATACGAAGAATTTTCAGTCCACGACCTTTTTGATCCTTGTCACTGCGGACGACGTGCTCGACCCTTCCGTTTTAAGCGCTATGGACGACCTGGACCGCCAGATACGGAATAACCCCAAGGTGGCTAACGTAACGGGGCCGCATACGTTCGTCAAGCAAGCATCGAGGCTGGCCTATGGAAGCGAGGACATACCAGGGAGCCGGGCCGCCATTTATAAGCTCATGGCCATGGCCCCTGAGGGCCAGGCCGCATTCGTCGTGCCCGACGAACACCACGCGATCATGACAGTGGAGCTGCGGGGCAACGTGGAGGAAAAGGACCAGGCGGCCGTGCTGGAGGACATCAAGTCCATAATCTCATGGTCGCCAATGCCCGTGGGGACCTCCGCCGTCGTGACCGGCCAGACCGCCCTCATGCTCGAAATACAAAAGGAGATGATGACGAGCATGGCGGTCATGATGGCCACTGCAATAGTATTCATGGTGCTGGCGCTGTGGTTCACCTTCGGCCACGCGAGCTGGCGGCTCCTGCCGCTGCCCATCGTGCTCGTCGGCGTCATCTACACGGGCGGCGTCATGGGGCTGACGGGCGTGCCGCTCACCATGGTCTCCATGGCCGTGTTCCCCATTTTAATAGGGCTGGGCGTCGAGTACGCCATCCAGTTCCAAAACCGCATGATGGAAGAGCTCGGCTCGGGCAAAGGGGCCGGCGACGCCATCGTGTCCACCATCAGGAACATCGGCCCGCCGGTTTTTTATTCGATGATGACCACGTGCCTCGGGTTCTTATCCATCCTGCAGTCGCCCGTGCCCATGATCTACGACTTCGGCCTGATGTGCTTGATAGGAATCATCGTGTGCTTCCTCACGGCCCTGTTTTTATTGACGTCCGTGGTCTACCTCATTGCGAGGCTGGGCGCAGTGAGGCCTCCGGGGGCGGCCTCCGGCCGCCTGGAGAAGGCGATCAGCCTCGTGGCCGAGGGCACGACCCGGCGCCCCGCCGTGGTAGCCATCGCCATACTCGCCATGTTCGTAGGCTACTCTCTCGACCCTCTCGTCGGGGTTGAGATCGACTCCTCCACATTCGCCCCTCAGGACCTGCCTTCCGTAGTGCTCTTCCGGACCCTGACCTCCATCGTGGGCTATAAGACGGCCGACACGGTCGTACAGGTCAAGGCGCCGGACGTCACTAGCCCGGAGGCCATCAAATGGATGGACGATTTCTCCCGGTACGAAAGGCAGAATAACCCGGACGTCCTCGCGGTGGGCAGCATCGCCTCACTTTTGGGCCAGTATAACAACGGCGCCCTGCCCCAGACCCGGCCGGAAATAAAGAGGGCTATGGACAGGATACCGCCGGACTTACGGAAGCTCTACGTCGACGATTTCATGACCACCGCCGTCGTGAAGATGACCGTCCAGGACCACCCCACCGACGTCAAGATGACCGGCCTCCGCCGCATCCAGGGGGACCTGGAATTTTACCGCCCGCCGACCGGCATCGCCGCCACGCTGGGCGGCCAGTCCATGATGATGCTCATGACCTTCGGCTCGCTTACCAGCGACCGGCTGTCGATGACCGCCTGGGGAGGCCTGTGCGTGCTTGCGAGCCTGCTGTTCGTATACCGGGGCGACTGGGTGAAGGCCTCGGTGCCAGTGCTCGCCGTCATGATCGTTACGGGGCTGTCCTGCATGGCGATGTTCCTCCTTCACCTCAAATACACCCCCCTGTCGGTTACCCTGGGCGCCCTCACGATCGGCATAGGCATCGACTTTTCCATACTGCACATGGAGCGGTACTACGAGGAGAAGGCCAAAGGCCTGCCCCCGGCAAAGGCCATGCAGGTCGCCACGGCCAAGATCGGCAACGCCATCTTCTCTTCGGCGAGCACCGTGATCGCCGGCTTCGGCGCCCTGGTCATGTCCAACTTTTCCATCCTGAGCAACTTCGGGCTTGTGACCATAATCGACTTCATGCTGGCCCTGATGAGCGCCCTCGTCATCATGCCCCCCCTGCTCGTGACGCTCGATACCTGGCAGTCCAAAAGAAGGGCGCAGAGACGGGCGGTGAAGGCATGAGGAAGATACGTTCGGCACTTTTATGCCTGCTCTTATTAATGGCGATCGTGAAGCCCGCGGTGGCATTGCAGGGGCCCTACCTGCCCCAGACAATCATGGGCGGGCCCATCATCGATGCCTCAATCTTCGGCAACCGGGAGCTTTACCCCGGCCAGACCGCCCCAATACAGGTCGTCATACAGAACGGCGGCATATTGGAGGGGTTCATCGGGTACGAGACGCCCCAGCCTTACCCCGTCACCCTGACGGTTTCGCTACCCCTTGATAGCCAGGTCCCCGACCCGGGCAATAACAGCTCGGCAGGCAATAATGGCACGGATACGGGGAGCGCCGCCACGCCGACGCCCACGGCGACCGCACAGTATAACAGCCCGGGCTCAGGCGGCATCCCCGCCGGGTACGGCCTCGAAAGCCTGGCGGGGATGAGCGGCGGGGGCCTGGTAAGCATGACCCAGACGGTTTGTCCCCCATACGACGATTTCTCGGTCAACGCCGGGCTGAACATCGACATCGCCGCCACCACCGCCCTCGGGGTGACGGCCAGGCTCTCGACATACGGCACCCCCGTCGAGATAGTCTCGGGGGATTGCGTGGTCGGCGGCTCCCTCCCGGCGGGAAGCGTGAGCCCCCCATTCACGTTCATATTGAGGGTGGACCGGGGGGCCAGGCCGGGCGTCTACGCCCTGCCCCTGACGGTCACATACAAGCACCTGGCGGGCGAGTACGACCTGAAGTCCGCCTTCGGCGGGCTCGCCTGCTATAACAACTACGTTGAGGACTGCGTGACGCTGCCCATATACGTCGTCATCCGGGATGCCTTCGACCTGGTTGTGAGGGTTGCCGGCTGCGAGAACATGGTGCCCGGCTCGGATGGCATCGTCACGCTCAAGGTGAGCAACGTGGGCGGCATCTGCGCCGGGGAGTCCGTCGTCTACCTCATCCCGTCGCTCCCCGGCCCGCCGCAGGACGGCTCGCCGCCATATACCGAAGCGCTGCTGGCGCCGAGCATGGTCCTGCCTGTGCAGAGCTCTCAATTTTTAGGCCGCATGGACCCGGGCGACGAGCGCTTATTGAATTTCAAGGTGGCCATCTCGCCCGATGCGGAGGCTGGAATGTACCCGCTGAGCGCCCTGGTCTCCTACACGGACGCCTGGGGCCAGCAAAAGTCCTCGAACGTCGACACGTTCGGGGTGCCCGTCCAGCCCGAGATGAGGTTCGCGGCCGAAGAGACCCCCCTCATCATAAAGTGCGGCCGCTCCTGCGAAGCCTTGCTGAATTTGACCAACGCCGGCCCCGAGACGGCGAACGACGCCGTCGTCCGGGTGAACGCCCTCGACCCATTCGTGGTGAGCTACGACACCGCATACCTGGGGGACGTGGAGCCCGGGGACAGCGTGAACGCCACGTTCGGAATTAAAGTAAAACCGGACGCCGTGCCCACGACGTATTATGTCACCATGGAGGTCAAATATTACGACGACAAGGACGACCCCCACGTCACCAAGATAATAAGAAAGGCCATCGTGGTCACGCCGCCGCCCACCCTGTGGGACAACATCCTGGAGAACTGGCCGCTGGCGGCCGGGATAGGAGCCGTGGCGTTGCTGGGCTTGCTGTATGCCGGCAGGAACCTGCTTAAGAGGCGCCCGGGCAATAAACCGCCGCAGGCGCTACCGCCGGCCACTATACAGGAGAAAAAGTAATAAATATCATTACAATTTTATATATTTGTACTGTAATAATTATCATGTGGAGAAAGGGGGCCGATGGCACTATATAAATAACCACAAAGATTTTATTTTGCCGTTACACAGTAAATGGTCGAAGGCCGCATTTTTCGCGTTCCATTCTGCGAGGAACCCTGCATCCACACTAAAATGGGCGGAGAAAATAAGCCGAGGCCAGTGATAATTAAAATCGCTAAAAGTATTTATCCTATGTATGAAACTAAAACGGTGAGAACGAACGGTGATGGCACTTGAGCGAAAAAATTGTTGAAAAACCAGATGACCTGTGCGGAGGCCTCGAGTTCAGCTCGACCAGCGAGATCGAGGTGCCCACGAAGCTGATCGACCAGGTGATCGGCCAGGAGCACGCGGTCGAGGTCATCAAGAAGGCCTCGAACCAGCGCCGCCACGTCATGATGATTGGCACGCCGGGCACCGGCAAGTCGATGCTCGCGAAGGCCATGGCCGAGTTGCTCCCCAAGGAGGAGCTCCAGGACGTTCTCATCTACCAGAACCCGGAGGACCCGAACAACCCTAAGGTGAGGGTGGTCCCTGCCGGAAAAGGCAAGCAGATCGTCAACGCCCACAAGATGGAGGCCCAGAAGAGTTCCCAGCTTAGAAATTTAATCATCGTGTTCGCCATGCTGGGCATACTCATTTTCGCCTGGACCATGCTGCCCAAGGACCAGTTCATGTTTGCCGTCATCGCAGTCATTCTATTATTGCTCTTATTGAGGTATGTGACGCCGAAGGAAACGGTCATCACTCCTAAGCTGTTAGTTTCTAACCAGGGCAAGACCACGGCCCCGTTCATCGACGCGACGGGCGCCCACGCGGGCGCTCTCCTGGGCGACGTGCGCCACGACCCGTTCCAGTCCGGCGGGCTGGAGACCCCGGCGCACGAGCGCGTCGAGGCCGGCGCCATTCACAAGGCGCACAAGGGCGTCCTGTTCATCGATGAAATAAACACGCTCCGCATGGAGAGCCAGCAGCATCTGTTGACCGCCCTCCAGGAAAAGAAGTTCCACATCACCGGCCAGTCCGAGCGCTCATCGGGCGCCATGGTCAAGACCGACGCCGTGCCCTGCGACTTTATCATGGTGCTCGCGGGGAATCTGGATGCCAAGGAGGGCATGCACCCCGCGCTGAGGAGCCGCATAAAGGGCTACGGCTACGAGCTATACATGCAGGACACAATGGAGGACACGGCCGAAAACAGGAGGAAGCTGATCCGCTTCGTGGCCCAGGAGGTCATCCGTGACGGCAAGATACCGCACTTCGACCGCAGCGCCGTGGAAGAGATCATTAGAGAGGCCAGGCGCAGGGCCGGCCGCAAGGGCCACCTGACGTTAAAATTAAGAGACCTGGGCGGCCTGGTGAGGGTCTCCGGGGACATCGCCCGCGCCGAGGGCGTCCCGGTAGGCACGGCCGACCACGTATTAAAGGCTAAAAAGATATCCCGCTCCGTCGAGCAGCAGCTCGCCGACACCTACCTCGACAGGCGTAAGGACTACCGCCTGTTCAAGGCGGCCGGCGAGGAGGTAGGGCGCGTCAACGGTTTAGCGGTGATCGGCGGCGACTCGGGCATCGTCCTGCCCATCGTGGCCGAGGTGACTCCCGCCATATCCAAGTCCGAGGGCCACGTCTACGCCACCGGCAAGCTCAAGTCCATAGCTAAAGAGTCAGTACAGAACGTGAGCGCCATCATTAAGAAATATACGGGTTATGATATCGCCAGCATGGACGTCCACATACAGTTCGTGGGGGCTTACGAGGGCGTCGAGGGAGACAGCGCCTCCGTATCAATAGCAACGGCGGTCATCTCCGCCCTGTCGCAGATACCCATCGACCAGAGCGTGGCCATGACCGGCAGCCTCTCAGTAAGAGGCGAAGTGCTCCCCATCGGGGGCGTGACCTACAAGATAGAGGCGGCGGCGCTGGCGGGCATCCAGACAGTGCTGATACCGAAATCCAACATAGGCGACGTGCTCATCGAGGAGATCTTCAAGGACAAGATCAAGATCGTGCCCGTCTCCAACATCAGCGAGGTGCTGGAGTATGCACTCGTGGGCAAGATGAAGGAGTCCTTCCTGGACAAGATCCGCAACTTCAGCATGGACAAGATGGGCATCGGCATCTTTGATAAGGCCCTGCCGCACTGAATAATTTTATTCATCCGGGACGCTGCCTTTAACGGGGCGCCCCCATCCTTTTAAAAACTTTTTTATAAAGACGTGAGAGCATGGAATTCTACGACGTAAGAGAGATAGACGGCTATACGACTTCCATAACGTATGATAACGGCGAGGTCGACGAGATCTCGGAGAACTTCGTCACGGGAGGAGCGGCCAGGGCCCTGGCGGGCGGCTCCTTCGGGTTCACCAGCGTGGACGACGTCACGAAGGTCGGCGCCGCCATAAAGGACGCGATAGCGATCGCCAGAAGGCTGGACAGGCTCAACCCGCAGCCCAGCATAGGGCTGGCGCCCATACCTAAGATCAAAAAGAGCGCCTACAGGGTAAAAAAGAACCCTGCGGACGTCTCCCTGGAGGACAAGCAGGGTCTCCTTAAGGCGATCGAAGAAGCCCTCGGGGGCGGCCTCGTCAAGAGCACCAAGGTCGCCTACTCTGAGTCCTATTCCCATCACCTCTTCAGGTCCTCGGAGGGTGACGAGGCGGAGTTCGAAGTATACCGGACCGGCTTTAGCTGCATCGCCGTGGCGAAGGACGGCGATAACATGCAGATGGGCCGGCGCAGCTACTTCAACTCCGGCGGCTACGAGGTGTTCGACCAGTGCGATCCCATAAAGCTGGCCGGGGAGGCCCGGGAGGAGGCCCTGACGTTACTAAAGGCGGGCCCGCCGCCCGGCGGCCGCTTTAATGTTATAATGGACCCGGAGCTGGCCGGCGTGTTCATCCACGAGGCGGTGGGGCACGCCTCCGAGGCGGACACGGTGCTGGAGGGCGACTCGTGCATCGAGGGGATGCTCGGTAAAAAGGTCGGCAGCAAGCTGGTCACCGTCAGGGACGACCCGACGCTCGTGCGCTATGGCTACTACCCCTACGACAGCGAGGGCGTGCCCTCGCAGCCCACGACCATCATAGAGGACGGAGTATTAAAGGCCTATCTAAACTCCCGGGAGACAGCGGCGAAGCTGGGAGGGCACCCGGGCAACGCCCGTGCCGGGGGCCTCATGCGCCCCGTCGTGCGGATGAGCAACACGTTCATAGATAACGGAGAGATGAGCCGGGAAGAGGTGTTCGAGGGCGTCGACGGGATATACCTGAAGGGCTCCCGCGGCGGCCAGGTGAACACGGGCGAGGGCATCTTCCAGTTCAACGCCGTCATGGGCTACGTCGTCAAGGACGGCCGCCTCGAGAAGCCCATCAGGGACGTTTCCATCTCCGACCACACGCTTAAGACGTTGAATAACATCGCCCGCGTTGGGAACGACCTCAAGTTCAGCTCGGGCCGGTGCGGCAAGGCCGGGCAGGGCGTGCCCGTGGCGGACGGGTCGCCGCACGTTCTGATAGAGGACGCCGTCGTGGGGGGCTCCGCATGAGCCTGAAGAATCTCGTGGAGCTGGCGCTCCGAGAGGGCGCCACAGAGGCAGAGGTATTCTACTCGAAGGGCAGGGTGGTGACCGTGGAGACGCTGAGGGGCAACGTGGGCTTCGCCGAGGAGAGCGTGTCCGACGGCGTCGGCGTGCGCGTCATCGCCCGCAACGCTATAGGCTACTCGTCCGTCAACGACCCCCGCAAGTACGAGGAGGCCGTGAGGGCGGCGGTCAGGTGCGCGAAGGCCCGGGGCCCCGACCCGTTCCTGAAGGGGTTGCCGGTGCCCAGGCAATACAAGAGCGTGACGGGCGTATACGATAAGCGCATCGCGGACATGGGCCTGGATACGTGCATTGACACTGCGGCGGCCATGGTGGCCGGGGCGAGGATAGATAAGGACGTGGCCGTCACGTTCGGCAAGTTCTCGAGCCAGGCCTCCGAGACCGTGATCCTCAACTCTAACGGCGTCGACGCCCACGATGTTGATACGGCCGCCTACGGGTACGTCGATGTCATCCTCAAAAAGGACGGCCAGGTGTCGACGGCCTACGACTACGACGTCTCCCGGGCCCTGGACGCGGACTTCACCAAAATAGGCGCCAGGGCGGCGGACCTGGCCAAAAGCTCTCTGAACGCAGTGTCCATCGAGAGCAAGACTTGCGACGTTTTATTGGGCCCGCAGGCGTTCTCCGACATCATGGAGGGCACTTTGCTTTTCGCCATAAACTCGGAGAACGTGCAGAAGGGCAGGTCCGTCCTGGCCGATAAGATTGGTAAAAAGATATCCGTCGGCGGCCTCACGATGATCGATGACGGCCTTTTGCCGGGTGGGCTGGGCACCTCGGGCTTCGACGACGAGGGGGTGCCCACGCAAAAGACCACCATCGTCGGGGACGGGGCGCTGGAAACGTTCATCTACGACAGCTACACGGCCGGGAAGGCCGGCCGGGAGTCGACGGGCAACGCCGTGAGGGGCACTTACCAGCTAAGCCCCAAGGTGGGCCCCCACAACGTCCGATTCGAGTGCCCGAGGGGCGACGTCGTCGGCGAGACCGGGGACGGCGTCTACGTGAACTCCATCATCGGGGCGCACACGGCTAACCCCATCACGGGCGACTTCTCGGTCGAGTGCAGGAACTCCTTCGTGGTCGAGGGCGGCGTTAAGACAAAACCGATAAAATCCCTCATGATAAGCGGGAACGCCTTCGAATTTTTGAAGAGCATCGATGGCATGGGCAGGGACGACCGAAAGATCGGGGCTTTCGTGGTGCCAACTGTGCGGATAAAGGACGTCCACGTCACCCGGGGCAGCCAGTAAACGCCTTTTATTTGGCTTTTTTTACCGGAGAACAAAATATAAATCGGTAATGTTCCTATAAGCATGGATTGTCGGCCCCGGTTTTGTATAATGGCCCGCAGGAGGACGAAAATGTATAAAAAGATACTCGCCGTCTGTATAATCGCCGTGCTCGCCCTTGTGGCCTCGGGCTGCGTGCTCCCGCCCACGCCCCAACCGTCTCCGACGCCCCTGCCGACCATCACGCCGGTACCGCAAAAACAATGGCCGCCGTCAACCATCGGCACGATAGCGAGCAGCCAGGTGAGCGTCGACAGCGTCAAGGTGTCCTACGACAGGGACGTCATGGCCATGCAGGCGGAGAACTTTTCGGTCCTCCTCACGAACAACGGCCGCACCTGGGCCAATAATACTTTTTTAACGCTCCGGGTTACGGACGCCCTCACGGACCAGTATTATTATAGCAGCCCCCAGGTCAACGTGGGGAACATGTCCCCGCGTTCCTCGAAATGGGTAAATCTTTCCACGGGCTCCCATGATTATGGGTTCTCTGTCCTGGTGCAGATGGAGTGGTTCTGGGGCGACGACCTGGAGTTCCACAATACGTTTAAGAAGGCCTACACGCTGGCCCCTGTGGACCCTGATCACCTGTACGATTAGGATCTTTATGAAGGTTAAACCATTAAATAAGCGGAACATGGACGAGGCAGGGATCATCGAGCTACTGGATAGGGCCTGGGTGGGGCAGCTGGCCACTTCGGGCGAGGGTGGTAAGCCCTACGTCGTGCCGATTTGCTTCGTGTTCGCTGATGGTCGTATCTATTTCCATTGCGCCCAAGCGGGTAAGAAGCTGGACAACATCAGGGCGAACCCCCAGGTTTGTTTTTCCGTCCATGAGGTCCTTGGCCTGGGCGTGGGCCCCCGACCGGCCCTGTAATAGCTGGGTTTATTTCCATAGCGCCGTGGCCACGGGCACTGCCCGCATCCTGGAGGGCGACGAGAAGCTGCGACCCCTGAGGCTACTGGCAGAGAAATACGCCCACGGCCCGGTCGCCGAAATGCCCGCAGACTCCGCGGGGAGGACTTGCGTCGTCGAAATAACGATTGACGAGGTCACGGGTAAAAAGAACGAGAAAAAAATTGAGCCAATCTTTTTTTAGTTGGGCGATATGGACAGAAACAATATATCTGGCCTTAAACACCATAAATTTGCGGTACAAGTATATGAAAAATGAGTTACTTAGCTTCATAATGTCATCTGAAAGAAGAAAAGACATCATATATTTGTTATTTGATGAAACTATGACATTAAAAAAGCTAACTAACCATTTCGGCGTAAAGGCTTCGGGGCTCATTCCTCGTATAAGGGAACTCGAAAGCAAGGATCTAATAGTTAAGGATGATGGTAAATATCGCTTAAGTAATAAAGGAATAATTCTAGTACAAAAATTCCAATTGATGGATACCCAGTGTCCGTGATTTGATGGTATCATAATTATATATTTGGGTGTTTTTGTGGGTTATGGTGTGATTTGAGCAGGCCTAGTACTTGTGGGGAGGATGTTACCTGTCAGAATAGCGAGTGTTCTT
>Ga0315282_10001421_pt1 | contig 45021 bp, 35 predicted proteins | sample YL17G07_20_MG_FD_203693 | JGI IMG/M metagenome (GOLD analysis project Ga0315282, IMG submission 203693) | Sediment microbial communities from Yellowstone Lake, YNP, Wyoming, USA - YL17G07_20 | ecosystem: Environmental > Aquatic > Freshwater > Lake > Sediment | place: USA: Wyoming | collected... | reverse complement strand
CCTCTTCCTGCATCTCTGCCATTTTAGTCTGAAGCTTCTGAGCCTCACGCATGATATCTCCAAGCATTTTTTTTGACATGTCATCCTCCATTTATTTCAGTATACACCTAAGTGTTGCAAAACTTGTTATTGATATGGGAAGCAGATGTGCTGGAAAAGGCCTGCCAGCGACACCTTAAAGCCCTTCAGATTGGCCAGCCAGCCTTCTTGTAAGATGCACTTGCTGTTAGAATTGCAGTCATGTGAATCATAATGAAAGCTTGTCGCTTTGCAGGGGTTTTTCGGCATATCTGCTTCCCTTTTTATACAACGTTTAGGTACATAATCAAAAATTCTATTTTCTGTCTTCCGTTATCGGTCTCACATCCACGATCCTACCCTCGAAAAGTTCGAGGACCTCTTTAATCGCTGGGTCTGCCATGACCTCTTCCTTCAAATCTTTTTTACGGATTGTCTTTTTCTTTGCAGTTTCTACTTCTATTTCTATTTTACTTCCAAGTTCTTCTGAGAAGATTTGCTCTATTAATGCTGTATTCTTTTTAATAGAATCTGCAAAAAGTGAATCTCCTCCATTAAGGGTCAGAACCAGTTTATCTCCGACAAATTTGAAATTTGCCTTTGATATTTTTGAGGCAAGTGGCGGCGCCATCTTTTTTATGACTCTGTCCATGATTTCATCTGTTAGAGGTTTACTCTCTACTTGTTTCCCAAAAGATTCCTGCACAGCAGGTTCCGGTGATGGTACAGTTTTCACTTTTTCATCCGGCAAACTCTGTTCGATACTTTTTGTTTTGCCTCCAACGACCTTTTGTTTGGTATCTTCCGCAAACCTCCGGACCTCAAAACCTTTGGCCTGAGGCTTCGAGTTTTCTATCTCCGACCCCGACTTTATATATGTCTCTATATTTTCCATAAGCTCTTTCAGAGGTTTAATACCACTCAGAAAACTCGCCTTTATGAGGGACATTTCAAAGGCAAGGCTTGCTGATGATGCATTTCTTATATCAATTTCTGTCTTTAATAATTCTGCGAGTATAAGGGTAAGCTGCTCTTCAGATGTCTTTAACAAGATATCTTTGATAATGTCCATTTCCTCTTTACTCAGGTCAAGTATTTCCTCAGGTTTTTTCACAATACTTGCAACAAGCATATCCCTGAAAAACTGAACAAGTTCTTTGGTAAAAGATCTGGTATCAGTGCCCTTTTCTACAAGCTCGCCTGAAATCTTCAGTATCTCCTCTCTGTTTCCTTCAATCAGTGCCGCTGAGAGCTGAGAAAGAAGCCCAAAGTCTGCTATTCCGAGAAGATTTTTAACATCAGACTCTTTTATGTCAGATGAAAATGATGATATCTGATCCAGGATTGTGAGTGAATCTCGCAGGCTTCCGTCTGCAGCTCTCGCAATCATTTCAATGGCAGGACCAGATATGTTAATACCTTCAGCATCCGATATCTTTTTCAACCTCTCCTTTATATTATGCTTGGGTATCCTCCTGAAAGGCAGGTGCTGACAACGTGAAAGTACGGTCGGGGGGATCTTTTTTGGGGCTGTTGTAGCAAGGACAAAGACAACATGAGGTGGTGGTTCTTCAAGGGTTTTTAACAGTGCATTAAATGCAGCATCAGACAGCATATGAGTTTCATCAATGATGTAAACCTTATATCTACCACCTGAAGGGACATATTTCACCCTTTCCCTGAGGTCTCTTATATCATTAACGCTGTTGTTCGATGCACCATCTATTTCCATCACGTCCATAGAATAACCGTCTGTTATCGAAGTGCAAAATGTACATGTACCGCATGGAGTAGATGTTGGGCCATCTTTACAGTTCAGCGCCTTTGCGAGTATCCTTGCTGTAGAGGTTTTACCAACCCCTCTTGGGCCGGAGAAGAGATAAGCATGTGCAATTTTTCCCTGATCTATAGAATTTTTAAGAAGACGTATTATGGATTCCTGACCGATAAGGTCATCAAACCCCTGAGGTCTCCATTTTCTTGCTAAAACTAAATAGCTCATATCCTCTCAAAGTATAAAGTTATTAATAAGTGTATTATCTGCTTTTCTGTCTTTCTGCAGCCTGAGAGCGGCTACCTGCGGCACCCAGGAAAAATGCTTACCGCTGCTTCCTTCCGGATCTGACGGAGTTCACATCCACCTGCTGCGAAGGGCCGCTCCCAGGCTGCAGAAAGACATCCAGCTAACGCTGGAGGTTGAAAGTCCCAGATAAATTCAGCGTATTTTAATTCGAACTCATAATTCATAACTTTTAACTGTCTTAAGTGGCGGAGAGAGTGGGATTTGAACCCACGGTACGGGTTTAGCGTACACACGATTTCCAGTCGTGCTCCTTCGGCCTCTCGGACATCTCTCCCAATTCTCTATAATTTGAGACTGCTGAAAAACCATCTAAATATCATAAAATGTCATGCTGAATTTATTTCAGCATCTAATGAGATTCCGAAACAAGTTCGGAATCTCATTTTAAAAAGCAAAAAATTTTACTATTTATAAAATCTCTTCTAACCCCTCTTTTCCAAAGAGGGGAATCATATCCCCCTTTAGCAAGGGGGATAGAGGGGGATTTTATGAATGTATTCTTTTTCCGGATTTCCATTTTTTGGAGAATGACAGAAACCATCATTATTGTATTACAATCTTGGATATTTTGCCCAATTGAACAAATCCTTATTAAGATTAAAGAAAAGAGATGTATAAAATCAAGGTTACTTTGAAAGCTTTTTCTTTAGTAACTCATTCACCATCTGAGGGTTTGCTTTCCCTTTAGTTAATTTCATTACCTGACCTACAAAGAAACCTACGAGTTTTTCCTCTCCTGCCTTATAGCGTTCAACCTCTTTTGGATTCTTTGCAATCACATCATCAACAGCCTTCTCTATTGCTCCCGCATCACTTATCTGTATTAATCCCTTCTCCTTAATAATAGCTTCTGCAGTTACTTCCTGCATTTCCATTTTTACTTTTAGCATTGGCAAAGTAACATCAAGTGTTATTTTATTTTTTTTATACATTTCTTCAAAGACAGTCTTTGCTATCTTTCCGCTGATAGTGCCATTATCTATGAGTTTCAGCATATCAACAAGCTGTTTCGGCTTCAGGGGACAGTCTTCAAAGGATTTATTGTCCTCGTTCAACAATTTCATTAAATCACCTTTTATCCAGTTTGCAACTGCCTTTGGCTGGCCGCCAAGTTTCACGGCCTCTTCGAACCAGTCAGACGTTGATTTTTCCGATACCAGCAGATCAGCGTCATATTCAGGCAGAGTGTATTCTTCAACAAAACGCTTTCTCTTTATATCAGGTAGTTCCGGCAAAGATGATTTAATTTCATCAATCCATTTCTGATCAACTGTTAGAGGAACCAGATCTGGCTCAGGAAAATAACGATAATCATGTGCCTCTTCCTTTGAGCGCATTGATTGTGTTGTACCTGTTGAAGAATCCCATAGTCTCGTCTCCTGCACAATCTTCCCGCCGTCTTCTAAGACCTTTATCTGTCGCCTTATCTCATAATCAAGTGCCTTTTCAACAAACTTGAATGAATTGATGTTTTTTACCTCTGTCCTTATACCGTATTCTTTTTGTCCCATTGGCCTTACAGATATATTTGCATCACATCTCAGGGAACCCTGCTCCATATTACCGTCGCAGACACCAAGATACCTGAGAATGGTTCTGAGTTTTTTCATATACTCTACTGCTTCCCCGGGGCTTCTGATATCCGGTTCAGAGACAATTTCCATAAGAGGTACACCAGCCCTGTTTAAATCCACAAAACTGTAACTGCCTGCACCCTCATGGATGTTCTTACCTGCGTCTTCTTCCATGTGAATTCTTGTAATACCAATTTTTTTAATACTACCGTCGACAACTATTTCAGTATATCCGTGCTCGCATATCGGAAGTTCATACTGGCTTATCTGATATCCTTTTGGAAGGTCGGGATAAAAGTAGTTCTTTCTTGCAAACCTGCTATATGGAGAAATTTTGCAGTTCATTGCCAAGCCGGTTTTTATAGTAAACTCAAGGGCCTTTTTGTTCAATACAGGAAGCACGCCTGGCATCCCAATACATACCGGGCATGTCTGTGTATTGGGTTCGGAGCCGAATTTTGTTGAACAGCCGCAGAATATCTTTGTGTCTGTCAACATCTGTGCATGAACCTCAAGACCGATTATCACCTCGTATTTCATCTTTACTCCATAATTACTTTAGCATTTTTCTATTACAGTTCTTATTCTTCCAATCTCGCCTCAAGCTCTAACCTGAAATCTCTGTAAGTCCCTATTCTATTGTTACCTTTTCCACCTCTGGATAAATCTCATCAATCTCTTTCTGAATTTCAATTGTTCTTGAAAGTGCTGTAACAATCTTGCAGTAATGTTTTATCTCATCAAGGGATAATCTTCTTCCTTTTCTGTCTTTGAGCCATTTGTCACAAACCTGATAACCACCAATCTGATATTCCCAGATTTCAGGTTCAGTGCCTTCAAAATACTGGTCATGATTTATATAGACTTTTTCCTGTTCATACCGCAGCTTTTCAACTTTATTGTCTCCTTTGCCCTGAAACCTGATAATTGACGGTTCAAGGTCGGATGATTTCAGCAGGTGTAAATCAACAAGATACTTGCCATGTTCTCCCATCGTTGTAAACAGCTTATAATCTTTTGGAAAAGGAATCCGTGGGAAATCTATTCTAAGGAACTCTGCATATTTTTCCCGATAAATATTAGAATAGAGGACAGCATAGATGTAAAAAAAAATTTGTTCAGGTGATGGTGGGTTTTTATATATGTTCGATAATTTCTCAACTAATGCAGGAGATAAGTTCGGTTTTTTTACTCCATACTCTGCCTGTGGGTCAAAGAGCATCATGATACTGCTGAAAGAGCGCTTTTTAGGATTGTCTTTTTCTTTATACAAGTAGAGAGGAAACATGTAAGCACTTGCATTTGCAGTTTCTAAGATATGCAAATCAACAATTTTATTGGTTATCCATGCATGTTGTATTTTTTCCATACGAATTTGTCTATTAACAATCAAGCCCAAATTTGCTTTCAGCATATGATTCATGACTTCTCTACGAGAACGTTCAATAACTGCATCGTGATAAAAAATCCACTGTTCATCAAAGGGACGATACAGGATTTTTGTTATTGCTTTTTCCCAATCATCATCTTTCATAACACTTTCTCTTGCATTCTTTAAATCCCAATGAGATTTGTCTTGCAGTTCATAAGTCCGCTGTATAATTTCATCGGGCAGTTTTTTATCTCTAAACTGAGCAATTCTTTTCTTCAAAGCATTCTTGTCTAAATCGATCACAAAATTGTCTCTTGATGTGACTATTCCAACACTATTTACAGGGAAAATATCTGTAATCTTAGGATATTTTTGATACTGTTTTAAGAGTCTTTCATCTCTTGCAATAAAAAGATAAAAGTCGGATTTTGGTTTTATCTTTTTCCACTTCGTTGTTTTTATATCATTATCGTAAAGCCAATCATATTTAAATTCTCTGTTTCCCCAAACATCAAAATGGTGAACTTTGCATTCGTGTTTTTTTGGCTTTTCTTCTTTAATCTTCTCAAACACTATGCCCCTTTGGTGAGAAGGGGCTATCATCGGATGTACCAGCTCCTCTTTCTTCTTCTGTCTCTTTATAAACAAAGCAATGGCAACGCCCTGCTGAATATCAAATACATTTTCATCTTTTGAACCGTCAGGGCATTTTTCTTTTTTCAGGCTGTTTCCATGAAGATCAAGCAGGTAAATCTCATCGAAACTCTGCATCAGTGACTGACGCATACCTCTGAAGGTCGGGTTATCAAGATAGCTGTGGTTTGTTATGAATCCTAAAACTCCCCCTCCAGCCTGTTCAATCTTCCACTGTGAAAAGCGAATAAATTTTACATAATCGTCCTGAAGCCATTTGGGATTCTTCTCACCGAGAGGTTTACCATCAATCTGAAAATATGCCTTAATCTCATTTGAAATCCATTCACCAATATTGGATGAATGACCAGAATAAGGAGGATTGCCAAGTATTACTAAAATGGGTTGTTCTTTTTTAACCTCTCCTGCCAAATGAGATTCTTCGGAAAGAGATGCCATCCCGGGCAATTCAGTTTGAGCAAGTTCTTCCATTTCCAGCGTATTAGTCAAATAGAGTTTGAACCTGTCAACTGCCTGTAGTTTATATCCGAGTTCCTCTAAAAGAAAGGACATCTTTAAATGTCCTACTGCGTATGGTGCCATCATTAATTCAAATGCATAGAAATTATTAAGGATATGCTCCTTAATAAACATCTCTTTTGCTCCTTCACCATATTTAGAGGTGAATTCTTCTATTGCCAGCTTGGCCGCTTCTGCCAGGAAGGTAAGAGTTCCTGCCGCAGGGTCTAAAACTGTAACTGATTGATCTGCGAATCCATCGTTCTTGTTTAAATGCTCTTTGAGAATATGATGAAGCGAACGGACAATATAGGAAACGACAGGTTCAGGTGTGTAATAGACGCCTCTTTTTTCCCGTGTTTTGGGATCATACTCTGCGAGAAAGGTTTCATAAAAATGGACAATGGGGTCTTTGCCTTTGTGTTTGTGAAAATATTCATCGAGTATTTTATATACATCAGTAACAGCCAGGACTTCCGAAATATCATCGATAATCCATTCCATCTGTTGGGGTAAATCTCCAAGAGATATGAACTTAAAGACATCCCTTAATATTCCGATTGTGCGTGGTATTCTGTCATAGGCGAGCTTTCTGTTAAAACCGTTTTCTGTGCGTGTGCGCGCTGCAAAAAGTCCATAGGTAATAGTCTGCGAATAAAGGTCGGCAAAGTCTTCTTTTGTGAGACCGCTTATAAGATACTTACTAAATGCGTTATAAAATCCAAGAATATTACCTTTCCCTTTTCTTTCTTCCTCCTTCAGTTCCTCGATGATAACCTGTTCTTTTAAGAACCTTGTCCTTTTTGCGAGTTCTACTGCAAGGGTTTTTGCCGTAAATGTCTTTGGCAGAGAGAAAGAGAAGAAACGTTCAAGGAGATTGTAAAACTCCTGCTCTTTTTCAATGGGTGGAATCGTGCCGAGCTTGTGTATTACGTAAGGTCTTGCAATCTGTACTTTATCTAACAAGTGACCATCACGGTAAAGACGAAATTCAAAAAAGTTTGTGAGGATAAGGTTTGGGAATGTCTTTAAGTATCTTTTAAGCTGCTCGGTATGTTCAATTTGAAGAAGATTTTCTTCAGCAGGTTGCTTTGCCTCTATATAACCAACTATGCTTTGTTTTCCATCCCATACTCTAAAATCAGGATTCCCTGCATCGGTTTTCTTAGGAAGTGTAGTAATAGAAGTCTGTTTTCTATTAATGGAATTTGCGTAATTCTTTAAAAGTTCTTCAAGGCAGGAATAAAAGCTTTCTTCCCTTGCATCTCCTCTTTTTGCAACCTCAAATATTTTTTTCACATAAGACTTTAGCATTTTGTCCCTTTTTCAAAAGGCTTATAATCTTTTCAATCTGCTCATCAGATAATTCTTTGCCTGAACCTCTCCCTTAAGAGCATCGGTGAGATACATCTAAGAAAAAGATTGGTTGTCTTTTCTCAGCATTATTTGCTTTTTATTTATTCCGTTTTATAGCTACTTGAAATCTGCCTTTGGGTGTTTTTTCTAACAATTCTCTTTCCCTGATTCTTGCGTGCACTAAATCATTGAGCAATGCCCTGTCAAACTCCGTCATGTTTATAAACAAAAGTTTCTCTTTAAGCTCTTCCAAGGAATACTTGAGCAGAAGCTTTGCAAATGCCTCATCAATAAAAGATGGCGATGCTATTGAGATGTTTGAAAAATCAATCGTATTTTTATCTTTAATTTTTTAAAGTTGCTTTAATAATTCTTTCATCCCATCCTTTACATTTACATTCTTTTTGCTATTTTTCCATAGACATGTTTCCTATGAATAATACCAAATATCCATACCTCATTACTTACTATTTTAAATACTACCCTGTAATCCCCGACCCTTAATTTCCAGTATCCTTTAAGGGTTTTTCTTAAAGGTTCACCATATTGATGTGGCGCAGTTACAAGACGAGATTCTATCGCTGTCTTAATACGTTTTTTAACCCTATTGTCAAGTAATGGGAGATCAACTGTCTTAACATCAGGATGGTACCTAAGCTCAAAAGGCAAGGTTACCAGACCTCGCTATGCTTTAAAGCCTTTGTTCTGCTAAAAGTCTGCTCCCTTTTTTCGGCAAATGATGCCAATGCTATGTCCTCTTCCATCTCCAAAGCTTTTTTTATCAGGTCACGGGCCTTTAAAGAAAGTGAAATCCCTTCTTTTTCCGCAAGATGCCGAACGCTTTTGTAAAGCGGCTTTTCCAGCACTATATTAATTCTTGGGTTTTTTGTAGGCATCGTCTTACCTCCTACTTCTCACTTTTTGCTTTCTATAGTGTAACACTTATAATACACCATTACAATTGCAAATTTACAGATTCGGTTTTCTCTTATGCCAATCGGTTGCCTGCTCATAGGCATATGCGACTTTTAAAATTGACTCTTCATCAAAATTTTTTCCGATCAGCTGTAGACCAATCGGTAGATTGTTTGATGTAAATCCACAAGGTATAGAAACAGCAGGTACTCCAGCCAAATTAACTGATATAGTAAAAATATCAGATAGATACATCTGGAGAGGATCTGCGGTCTTTTCGCCAATTTTAAATGCAGCAGTTGGTGATGTTGGGGTAACAATAATATCGGCTTTTCTGAATGCTTCCTCAAAATCCCTTTTAATCAAAGTCCTCACCTGCTGGGCTTTCTTGTAATATGCCTCGTAGTATCCGGATGAAAGGGCATAAGTGCCGAGCATTATTCTCCTTTTGACTTCAGCGCCAAATCCCTGTGCCCTCGTGTTCATATACATATCCATTAAATCCTTGCCCTCTGCTCTGAAGCCGTATTTCACGCCGTCATAGCGTGCAAGGTTAGATGATGCCTCTGAGGTCGCAAGGACATAATAGGTTGCAACCGCAAAGCCTGTATGCGGTAGAGATACCTCAACAGGGATTGCGCCGAGTGATTCAAGTTTTTTTATAGCCTCTTTTACTGATAACTCAACTTCTTCATCCATCCCTTCAATAAAATATTCATTTGGAATTCCGAGCCTCATTCCCTTTATATCCTTTCCGAGGACTGCTGTAAAATCAGGCAGATGAACAGGCGCTGATGTAGAGTCAAGAGGGTCATGGCCTGAGATAGCATTCATTAATATCGCAGAATCTCTTACACCTTTTGTAATCGGCCCTATCTGATCAAGTGATGAGGCAAAGGCAACAAGACCATATCTTGATACCCGGCCATAAGTCGGCTTCAACCCGACAACCCCGCATAAAGCGGCCGGCTGTCTTATTGAACCCCCTGTATCTGAACCAAGTGCGGCAATACATTCATCTGCAGCAACAGCAGCAGCAGAACCGCCGCTTGAACCTCCTGAAATTCTTTCAAGACTCCATGGATTTTTTGTTGTATGGAACCCTGAATTCTCTGTTGATGAGCCCATTGCAAATTCATCCATGTTTGTCTTCCCGATAAGTATGTACCCATGCTGGATGAGTCTTGATGTGACAGTACTTTCATACGGCGGCACAAAATTGTTTAGTATTTTCGATGCGCAGGTTGTGGGTATACCCTTTGTGCACATATTATCCTTGATAGCAAGCGGAATCCCGAGTATGGATATAGTTTTTTGTGTTTCTCCTTGATTAATCTTCTTCTGCGCCTCATCAGCCATTTTCATGGCTCTATCTTTTGTTATGGTAACAAATGCCTTTACCTTCTCCTCAACAGCATCTATCCTCTGATAAATAGAGTTGACTACATCTTTAACAGAGACTTCTTTTCTATCTAATAAATCTCTTACCTCTGAAATTGTAAGCCTATTAAACTCCAATATTTTCCCCTCCGTCTGCACTGTAAGATCTGGGGTTCATTACATGAAAGGTTTTTTTGATACTGCTATTATAGTCTATATTATTCATTTTTGAATACTGAGGTTTTTGAGATCTAAAATGGCTTAAAATTTAACTGGCGGGAAAAGTAAGAAGCACTCTTATGGCCAATTATGATTTTACAAAGTCTATAAATGACTTTTTACGTAACAAGTTTTAGTCATAACCTTGACAACAATGCGTCGTATCCTTGACAATACGCTGAAAAATAAATTATTGTTACATTTGCACATGAATTTATGTAAGGATAAAAGGAGAAAAATTTTGAGGGTCAAGGTATCTTTTTTCATAATAATTGGTCTGATTCTATCATTTTATATTATTCCCTCTGCTTTTTCAGAGGATACAGAACTTGAGAGAGAACTGGAAAATAGACCCGGGCCGGTAAATTCGCAAACAGGGCCTGCCGGAACAATACCCTCTGAGGTCAAGCCTGCTGAGGCAAAACCAGCACCTGCTGTAACTGAGCCGGCCGCTACGGAAAAACCAGCCCCCACCGAGACAAAACCAGAGGAAATAAAACAACCTGAGGCAGTACCGGCTATACCGGTTGAACCCGAAAAGAAACCGGTTACTCCACCAAGGGCACCTCAGCCACGCGTGGCATCAGGCACTGTAAGTTTCTTTTTTGATGATGCGGATATATTTGAAGTTGCCCAGACAATTTTTGGCGATGTCCTTAAGGTAAATTATATTATCGATCCAAAGGTTAAGGGAAGGGTAAATTTCAGGACAGTTACTCCTATTCCAAAGGATGAGGTTCTCCCTGTAATGGAGATTATCCTGCGGTTAAACGGGATAGGTTTTGTTGAGGAGAGAGGGATTTACAATATAGTTCCATTGGATGAAGTCTCAAAAGAGCTTGTTTATGCCCAGATAGGGAAATCCCCTGAAAATGTTGCTATAGAGCTGTTTACTTTTAAAAATATGAATCTAAAGGATTCCATGGCTGAGATTGAAAGCGCCTTAGGGTTAAGCCTGAAAGGCGGAATGGTCAGGATACTGCCGGTATATCACATGAATTCGCTTATCGTGGTAGCGTCCACAAAAGAACAACTGGATTATATAAGGAAATGGATTGAGTTGTTCGATAATATGTTTTCAGTAGCAAGACCCAAGATCTTTGTGTATCCTGTACAGAACAGTAAGGCAAAAGATGTTGCCTCGCTGCTCCAATCTATTTTTGGTGGTGGCGCCGGACCGACTCCATCGGCTGCGCCAAGAACAGAAGTACCTAAGACACCCACACCAGGTGCGCCTCCAGTTACAGCACCACGAACTGGCGCAGCAGCAGTTGTCAGCGGAACAGGCACCTTAATCTCTGCTGAGACGAAGATCTTTGCTGATGAGATAACGAACTCATTAATAATTCTGGCAACCCCTTCAGACTATGAATTTATCAAAGAAACCATACAGAAGATTGATATTATGCCGAGACAGGTTGTGATAGAAGGACTTATAGCTCGTGTAGACCTGACAGACAACCTGAGCTTTGGGCTTTCGTGGTCTTTAAACACCGATGTCAGGATATCGGGCATAAAACCCTTTGTAAACAATATAAATCTCAATGGTAATGTAGGGATCAATCCCGGAGGATTAGACACAACAACATTGTCGGCGAAAGGTTTTACATTCGTTGGTACTGATCCCAAAGGCGTTGTTAGGGCAGTCCTTACCGCCCTTGCTGAAGAGTCAAAAGCCAAGGTTCTTGCAGCGCCACATATCCTTGTATCTGATAACCGGGAAGCGAGGATTCAGGTAGGGCGGCAGGTTCCTATCGCGACCTCAACAACCACTACCCCTCTTACAGGAGGTACTGCGGCGACGAATTACTCTACATCTACAATTCAGTATAAAGACATAGGGATTATACTTAAGGTAAAACCTCAGATTAATGACAGCGGATTAGTTTCCCTTGAAATAACTCAGGAGATTTCCTCACTTGGAGAAACAGTAAAAGTCGGCGGGTTAGATGAAATATCTATAAATAAGACAGAGGCTACTACAAACCTTGTTGCGCAGGATGGCGACACGATTATTATCGGCGGCCTTATACAAGAAGACGTTTCAAAGTCAAAGGATGGCATCCCGTTTCTCAGCAAGATACCTATTATAGGCAGTCTATTCGGCAATACAACAGACAAGAACACAAGAACAGAACTCATAATCCTTCTAACACCTCATGTCATGAAAAACCAGCAAGAGGCTGGAGATGTAACGTCAGATTATGTCGACAGGTATAAAGGCAGCACTAAGGATAAAGATATAAACAAATTCTTAAAAGAGAGGGGTCAGAAAGAAAAAAGCGGTGAAGAAGATAAAGATTCCAGGCACTAGGTATATGGCAAAAAATATACAAAGTGATTTCTAAATTACACAAGCATAATATAGCGCATTCATTAAATATCAGGCATTTCAGGGAAAATCCGTCTGGCCCGACCATATGGCAGGAAGATATCATAAAATGGCTGAGCTACCAGCGGGCAATTTCTGAGCATTTATAAGTTTTTGTTGACTGATATACCTCCATCAAGGTATCCTTTTGACAATGGGTTCTATAGTCGAATCGCTTCCTCTTAACTATAATGAACAGCGTGCCCTCAAGGGTATTATCGAAGAACTTACATCCTGATTTCCTTTCATAAAAAAGATTATCCTTTACGGCTCAAAGGCAAGGGGCGATTTCATCGAGGATTCTGATATAGATTTACTATTTATTGTTGAGGGTGATATCCCAAGGGCAACAAAGATGCAAATGAATGACCTCATATATAACTATGAATTATCCCACGATGTTGTGATTTCAGCCATTTTTATTAGCGAAAAGGATTTCAGGGATAAAGTAAACACCTTTCTCATGATGGTTAGAAAAGAGGCCATTGTTATATGGTCGAGAGAATAGGCAGAGAAGAAGGCAGTCTCCTTGCACAGGAGGAATTGAATCGTGCGATGGATGAACTTAAGGCGGCAAAGGTTTTGCACGAAAATGGCCTCTTTTATAAAAGCGTGGCTTCTGCCTATTGCGCTGTATATCACACTGCAAAGGCTGCCCTCCTTATTAAAGGGGTGGTACCTCAAAGCCATGAAGGTGTGGAGAGGATGTTCAGTCTTTTATTATGTGAAGACAAAGGATGTAGAAATCGATATTGGAAAGATTATAGGGAGACTAATGAAACTAAGAGAAGAGGCAGACTATTATCCAGAAACCTCCTTTAGTCTTGATGAGTCATTGGATGCTATACAAAAGGCGGAGACATTTTTAAGGAGAGTCAAAGAGGTTTTAGCGGCATAAAATATTCATTTTGACGTGTGTCAAGGTTTCCCATCACTCCGTTGCCTCGGTTAATACTCTTGGATTGAAAGAAGCGGGAATTTTATTAAAGGCTTAACAAAATTATTTCAAGCATTTTCCTTTTAAGGCAAGCTGATGAGAAAAAAAACCTTAATAAGAGGGCTTTTTATAGATAGGACTAAAAAAACATCCATACAGCTTTTCCGCTAATCCTGAAAGAAAAACGCCGTGATGTTAATCCGCAGGCGTCTCTCAAGGATATTTTTCCTCAGGAAATTCTTTAATTATCCTATTTCCCTGAACCTGAATACATTTTCTAACCTCGGACTTTTACGGGTAATCAAAATGGAATGAGTTATATAAAAATCCGCCTTTTCCCCATAAAGGATGAGAAATCCCTTGAAGATTTCTTTATAAAGGTTCGGCAGGGAACTTTATAACACGTTTTTCAAAGACTACACCGCAAAGGTCCGGGGTGTGTCATGCGACAGGATAAAGCCCGAATGGGAGCACAGCGTGTCAAGGGATTATCTGTTACGGTATTTTATCCCGGCAGACCCGCTTTTCTTTCTGTTTTTTTATAATAGAAGGCTTTGCTTTAATCTATAGGGTTTTGGTAGGGCGATAACAAGTTATTCTTTACCCATCAGTTGCAAAATCTATATTCATTTGACCTTGTGAATGCTTGATAGAAGGGCATTTGAGCTTAATTGCCATAATACCGCCAAAGTCCACCGGTAGTTGACTCCTGTCCGTTATTCCGGACTTGATCCGGAATCCAGTGCTTTTGTTCTGGATTCCCGCTTTCGCGAGAATGACGACTTTTTATAGAAATGACAGTTTATGGACAGACACTAATTAAGCATGTAGTACATGGAGAGAATGAAGGGATATCAAGAGGTTTTTATGAGTAGTAATATGAGTAATAAGAGGTAAAAATAGTTGGCAATTAGTGAATGTTTTTGGGTAAAATAGAAATATTTCTCGTTTGAAATCTTACGAATATGGCAGATGTAAGTAACAACCCATTAGTCTCAATAATCGGCAGGACAAAGGACAGGCCCAAACTATTAAAGCGAGCTTTGCAGAGCATTGCGTCTCAAACGTATAGGCCGGTAGAAGTTGTCCTTGTGAATGACGGTGGCTATGACCTTGAAGTTGAAGAACTTAAAAATATCCTTGGAGATGTATTCTTAAATTATATCAGACTCGAAAAGAACATGGGCAGGGCACATGCCGGAAATGTCGGAATTGAGAACGCTGTAGGGAAATATATCGGATTTCTGGATGATGATGATGAGTTTTATCCCGAACATGTTGAAACCCTTGTTTCATTCCTTGAACAAAGCGATTATAAAGTCGCATATACAGATACAGAGATGGTCTTTCAAGATTTTGTCCCTGAAGAAGGAAAGATAGTAGATGTCGATAAGGTAATATTCTCAAAGGATTTTTCATACACAGACTTACTCATTGTTAATTATATTCCGTTTAATTCTATATGTTTTTCCAAAGAAGTCCTGAACTCCGTCGGATCGATTGACGAAAGCTTTGAACTTTATGAAGACTGGGATTTTCTGATAAGAATAGGGGAAAAATATCCCTTCTATCATATTAAAAATGTTACTGCTATTTATAATCAGTGGAGTAAAGATCTACAGATAAATCGAGCAAATACTGATCAAATGAAAATTGCCCATCTGAGGGTCATTGAAAAAAACCTTAAAAAGATTACTCCTGCAATGCTTTTAAATTTAAAACAGGAAAAAGATGAGATCGAATTAGATCTGATAAATATAAACGGAACAATAAAGGCAAAGGACCTATATATTTCCCAACTGGGGCAGTCAGCAAGAGAAAGGGATAGCCATATTTCCCAACTGGGGCAGTCAGTAAGAGAAAGGGATAGCCATATTTCCCAACTGGAGCAGTCAGTTAGAGAAAGGGATAGCCATATTTCCCAACTTGAAAACATCATTACTGTTATGAGAGATACTATTGGATGGAAGATACTTGAGAACTTCCGAAGGCTCAGGGAAAAAATCTTACCACAGGGTAAAATACGGCGAAAAATCTATGATCTTGTGATAAAAAGTTATAGAGTAATAAGTGAAGAAGATTTTCATAGTTTTTTTGCGAGAGCTAAAAGAAAATTAAGAATTAATAAATCACGTCATCACTTCACAGGTTCTGCACAAACTCTTAAAAGTCTTAAGAGTATTTCTATAACAGAAAAGAGAGAGGTAGATAAAAACAATTTCAAAGTATTGTTTATTGTCAATCACTTGGATGGAGGACAACGGTATAGAGGGTTCAATATGAGCGAATATTTGAGATTGTCAGGCATAGAAAGCAAGGTTTTCTTAGATAATGAAATTGAACGATGGATAGACAGTATATTTGAGTATGATATCATGGTGTTATATAGACTCTTTTTCACTCCTTTAATACGAGATCTAATTTTAAAATATAGAGAAATAGGAATGCCGGTCATTTACGATATTGATGACTATATTTTTGATGTTAAGGCACTGCCCCTTCTTAACGTTAGAGGTGTCTCAAAAGATGAATTAGGTCAGGTTATACAGAAACACAGAAAGGTTCTTGATTTATGTGATTGTTGTATTGTGCCTACTGAAAGATTGGCAGAACTTAGTAAAGAACTCGGGAAAGATACATATGTCATAAGAAATGGCCTCTCTCAAGAGTTAATAGATATATCAGAATCTGCGTATTCTAAAAAACCTAACAAAGACAATATTGTCAAAATTGGATATTTCAGCGGCACTACAACTCATGATAAAGATTTTTTAGTAGCAGCTGATTCAATTCTCAGGATATTGAAAGAGAACGAGAATGTTTTTTTATGTATTGGAGGCCATATTAATATCGATGAAAGATTCGATAAATTTCAAGAGAGGATAGAACTTTTACCTTATGTCGACTGGAAATTACTTCCTTATAACATTTCTATTGCCGACATAAACATTGTTCCTCTTGAAGTCAATGTTTTTAACAATTCCAAAAGCGAACTGAAATACTTTGAGTCGGCATTATTAAGGATTCCCACAGTAGCTTCGCCCACAGAGTCATATACATTTGCAATAAGAAATGGTATTAATGGTTTTATTGCAACCTCTAAGGAGGACTGGTACAGATACCTCAAAATACTTATTGAAGATATGATGCTACGGCAAAAAATGGGAGAAGAAGCTTATAAGCAGGCTCTTTCATACTATTCACCGGAGGCAATGTCGAACAAGATTCTGAGCATTTACCATGCGGTTATTGATAAATATGTTATGCAAAGGGATAGGTTATGAAAGTATTATTTACAATTCACGGATTCCCTCCATATGAGCTCGGAGGGTCGGAAATTTATGCCTTTTCCCTGGCAAAAACTCTTCGAAAACATGGTATTGATGTAACAGTTTTTGCCCGCTCAGTTAATTTTGATAAAGATTCTTATTCCTTGCTGGAAGAGGAAATAGATGGGATAAAAGTTAAAAGGATCGTCAATAATCTCACCGATATTCATACATTTACCGATCATTTTATTAACAAAAAAATCAGAGACTTATTTCTTTCTGTACTCTTGCAAGAAAAACCAGATATTGTTCACTTTCAACACCTCATTTTTTTGTCAGGGGACCTCCCTTCGGTGGTCAAATCTTATGGTATCCCAAATATAACAATGCTTCATGATTATTGGTATTTCTGTATGAGGGTAAATCTTTTTAAACCAGATCATACGAGATGCTCCGGACCTAATGAAGGATTAAATTGTGTAACCTGTTTTAATAATGTTACACCTGCCCATCTAAATATTCCCAGATTAAGATTAATTGATAAATTATACGGGCTGGAAAAGCTAAGACTATTTTTAAAAAAAATAATCCCTCACAGATTTAAGTCGACAATGAAATCTATCATCTTTAAAAAACAATTGTCTTCTCTGCCGAGCGATTCGGCGGGCGACATTAACAGACTGCAGGAATTTTCATTTCGGACTGAATTTTTAAAAAAACAACTATCGAATTGTGACTGTATTATAAGTCCGTCAAGACACCTGCAAATGAGGTATATCGAGCAGGGTTTTGGTAATGTAAACTTTATTCCACTCGGGATTGATCCTATGCCCGATGTGAATAAGAAGTCACGTGACAGCATAATCAGGTTTGGATTCGTCGGAAATATTACCCCGACTAAGGGGTTCGCAGTTTTGTTAAGAGAGTTGCAGCTTTTAAAAACCTGGGAAAATATTGAAGTCCACGTTTTCGGTCAAGTTTATGATGAAAATTATTTTAAGAAGGAATTTTCTTGCGTAACATCCGAATATCTCAATAAAATTAGATTTCACGGACGATTCGAAAGAGACGACCAATCTTTAAAAAAAGTATATGAGAATATGGATGTATTAATTTTTCCCTCGATATGCGAGGAGAATTCTCCACTTGTGGTCCGTGAGTCATTGATGACCGGAACACCTGTTATAGCAAGCAACCTCGGTGGAATTCCCGAAATCATCGAAGAAGGAGTTAATGGCCTGTTATTCGATCCGGATAGTATAGGTGATTTAGCGAAGAAAATAACAGGGCTTATTGAGAGCAGGCATTTACTATTCGATCTAACTAAAGGTGCAAAGAAAACAGCAGTACTTGATATTAATAAACATGCGGAGAAAATTATCAATCTATATACGGATTTGCATAAGGATCATTTTGAGAAGAAGCAGAAAACTTTATCATAAATAGTATCGGCGGAATTTTTCCGAGACAAAGGACTATAAATTTAATCCATGGTGAGTGACGAAAAGAAATCGAAAACCGTTGCTGATTTCTGGGATCAGCACCATAAATTAGAGATTCCAAAAGGCTATTGGACATGCCATCCAATCATTAATGAATATGTCAACTCTATTATCGCCCCTGATTCAAGTAACATCTTAGAGTGGTTTGCAAAAAACTTTGCTAAAGGCGCTACCTTTAAAAGAGGTCTCAGTCTCGGTTGTGGAACCGGGGCTGCTGACAGGCAGGCGATCCAGGCCGGTCTATGTCGTTTCATCGATGGGATTGATATATCCCAATCCTCTATCGAGGCGGCAAAAAAAGAGGCTTTTAAAGCAGGCATAAGTGATAGATTGCAATACAGCGTCAGCAACCTGAATTCGATAAAACTACCAAGAGGGTATTATGATTTTGCATTGTGCGTAGGTTCATTGCACCACATAGAAAATTTAGAGCATATATTTAATGAAATAAGAACGAGTCTTAAACCAAACGCATATGTTTTTATTAATGAGTATGTAGGGCCTTCTCGCCTACAATGGACCGAGAAGCAATTGGACATATTGAATCGGGTATGGGAAATAATGCCCCTTGAATACAGAAAAGCTGGCCCGATATTCCCTGTCAATAAGGAAGAACTTAGCAAGGTTGATCCTTCCGAAGCAGTCCGTTCAGCCGAAATAATTCCTTTAATTTACAATACCTTTGAAGTCGTTGCACATATAGAATATGGAGGCAGCTTTTTAATGCCTTTCTGGAATCAGGGAATCATACCAGATATTTTTCTTGATAACCCAAATATAGATAAACAAGTGATAGTAAAATTGCTTTGTGTTATTGATGAATTAGTGCGCGGAGAAAATATACTGCCAAGTTGTTATGTGCAGATAGTTGCACAAAATAGTCCTCCTAAGAGTGGCAGGCCGGTATGTCTCAGCCGACTTAATAATAATTGCAGAAGATGGATTGATTTCTGGATGTATTCACCAGCTTATAAAAAGAAAAGAAATTTTGAACTGGTCAGGAAGGCTTTTTATGTGTTTCGAAATGAAGGCTTTATTCCCTTATTTAGAGCTGTTTTGAGGTATTTGAAAAAGTTTTTGGTTCCATAATTATTATATAGGCAGATACACTTCACTCTTGTAACCCCTATATGTTGTGCAGTTCATGAAAGTGGTCACTATGACCGTATACTCCATGTTGTATCAACAAGAGTCAAGTGTATATCCCTATTATTATATTCTATCACTCTTGTCCAAAATAGGATTCAGGAAAATATCCGATCCGGGTAATATAAATGTAGCACACAAAAATAAAACCCGGATCGGAGGAACATATGAATAAGTTTAGCAGTATTTTCAGCCAGATTCTATCCCTTTTTGGGAGAACGGACTTTGAGAGGGCAGGGAGAGAGACAAAGGCTGAGTGCAAGACAAAAGGATTTACATGTTGGGGGCAATTTGTATCCATGCTATTTTGCCAGTTAGGACGAGCGCATACGTTAAGAGAAATTACCGATGGACTAAGGAGTTGCGATGGAAAGTTGAAAAATCTTGGCATAACCGCACCCAAGCGATCAACCCTTGCTTATGCAAATGAACATCGACCATGGCAATTGTATCAGAAGGTGTTTCTATCTTTATTAGGGCGTTGCCGGGAACAGGTAACAGGAAAGAAAAAGTTTCGTTTCAAGAACAAACTTATGAGTCTTGATTCCTCGACTATTGATCTATGTCTTTCAATGTATGACTGGGCAAAATTCCGTCGCACAAAAGGTGCAGTAAAGCTTCATTTAGTGCTGGATCATGACGGGTACTTGCCATCCTATGCATATATTACCGAAGGGAAGATTTCCGATGTAAAAGTAGCACATCTCTTACAGTTTAACCCTGGCACTATTCTAGTGGACGACAGGGGATATAATGACTATATCTTATTTGGTAAATGGACAGGTCAAGGAGTCTTTTTTGTAACACGCATGAAAGATAATGCAGTTTATGAAGTTGCCGAGACACGTGATATTCCTCAAAACCGTCATATTCTAAAAGATGAAATTATACGGTTGACCGGTGTCAAAGCAGAAGAACGCTGTCCATATCTTCTCCGGAGAATTGAAGCATATGATCCCGAAAAGAAGCAATTTTTTGTATTTCTGACGAATCACCTGGAATTGGGATCGACGGTAGTGTAAGATGAATTCTGCAAATAAGAAACAGGGTATAATTCTCAATGGTTTATATCAATCCCGGATTGCCGGGAAAAAGGAGAATTATACCCATGAAGAAGAGTTTATCAAAGAAGGCGAAAAAAGTCATTGAGAAAGGTATTGAAGATTTGAAGCGGACGTTGTAATAAGGTTGGGGTTTGTTGGAAATATTACCCCGACTAAGGGGTTCGCAGTTTTGTTAAGAGAGCTGCAACTTTTAAAAACCTGGGAAAATATTGAAGTCCACGTTTTCGCTCAAGTTTATGATGAAAATTATTTTAAAAAGGAAATTTTGAACATATCAGCCCAGCATCTTAATAAAATAAAATTTCACGGAAGATTTGAAAGGGATGCTCAATCCATAGAAAATGTATATGAGAATATGGACGTGTTGATTTTTCCTTCAATATGTGAAGAAAATTCCCCACTGGTGATCCGTGAGTCATTGATGACCGGAACGCCCGTTATCGCAAGTAATCTTGGTGGAATTACAGAAATCGTTGCAGATGGTAAAAATGGCCTGTTATTCGATCCGGATCGTAAAGGTGATCTGGCTAAAAAAATAACAAAGATCGTTGAGAATCAGAATCTTCTGCTCGGTCTAATAAAAGGTGCAAAGGAAACAGCAGTGCTTGATATTAACAAACATGCGAAGGAAATAATTAATTTGTATACGACTTTGAATACAAAGCATAGGGATTAACCTTTGATCCCCACGGTCCAGTTTAGGAGCGTGACATCTTTGCAGCCCACAAATTATTTCGGCCTTCCTGGGGGCGATGGAAAAAATATGAGACCATTAGCGGTGCTATCAGAATTGCAGAATACATATATCTGACGTCCTGAGCTGGAATTGTTAAAAGCATGCCGAGAGAATTGAATATAAGCGGACAAATAACTAATAACTCCTTTATGTTACCATTCCTGTAAATGAGTAAAAAACAAAAATATATTGATATATATAAGTAAATAGCAGGCCTAAAGAAAAACCAAATCAGAACGGGCTTTGAAGTTTTTCGAATGATATTTTTAATAAACTTTTCTGCGTCCGGGAGAATGCTTGACGTTTGCAACCCGAAAGGATTTTTATCAATTCCATTGTGGATTGCATAGGTATAACCATCAGGAGGTTGGCAGATTTTCCAGATCAAAGAAGCACACCATAAATGGTGCTCCAGAACAACTAAAGGATTTCGACTTACTATATTTATCCAAATTTCGAAAAATTCCTTTCTGTGTGAAAAGACAAAGGAAGTATTAAACGGATTTTTTAAATCGTAAACTAATCGATCCACAGAATATTTGTAATAATTGTTCTTCCAACTTGCCCAGGGCAATATTTCATTTAAAAACAGACGTTCATTATCCTCTATTTTCCCGTCAGCATTAATTACAGCAGATATCTCATACGATAAAAGGAAAAAAATCTGCACAGGAGGCCCGGTTATAACATTCAGTGCCCTGTATAAAGGCACCTTGACCAGAAATACAATTAATATTGTCACAAGAGATACAAGAACAATATTCTTCCATTTATCTCTTAAACATATCAGCATACCAATAACTGTACCGAAGGCAGGTAATATCCCGTTATGACGGAACAATATGATGAGAGAAAGTACGACCATAAGCACCGTCATATTTTTACAGGATGACAACCATTTTCCATTACTTTTAACGATATTTATCATTATTACAGTCAGCCACAAAAGAGAAATACTATAGGGAATATCCTTCCATAAGGTGATCACATATGCCCCATTAATGGGCAAAACGCTATAAAATATTGTGGCGCCTATAAGTATGGGAAGAGGCACATTATTTCCATAAAGCTTAACCATCCCAAGCGCAAAGACCGACGACAAAAATAGTATCTGGAAAATACCGATTACGGCTGGTGAAAACCATATTCTCGTAAGCAGCCAGTTAAATAAAGCATGGAATGCCGGCTGCCAATCTTCCAATTGAAACGTAGCAAGTTGCCTCCATTGCTCAATAGAATCAGGCGACATCATTCCGGGATAGAAAGCCAGTAAATAGACCGTCCAGACAATTGCGCACGGCAAGAAAAATAGGAAGAAAATTATGTGAGCTTTCTTTGTATGGTCAGTACTATCTTTTAGATTAATCCGTAATAGCAATAAAGAAACTGAGAGTATGCAAACAAGAAAGAATAATGTCATTCCAATGTAACCGGCTGCTTTACTGATTAATCTCGCAGACTCAGGAATGTTTACGGGAATTACAAATACTAAAGCTAAGCCAGATATGAAAGAAAGAGATGCTAAAATAATCTTATCCCTGCAACGATAACTATTCAGTCGCGGGATAATAAACGCTTTCAGGAGTATCAACGAAACGGGGATTAATAAAAAAAAGATTATTTCTCTCATCAATACCTCACGAGCGCAGAAATTGTTCCAAAATCATACTACAAAGGTAAGATATAGCGGGTTTGTTCAATGCTTGTTTCTCACATAATTGTATAATTCATCAAATCTTTTGTTTACTGAATCTAAAATAGCACCGGTTACGAAAAATATTATAGACAATATCATTGTTCCGGAAGCAAATATAGCGAGCGGGACATGTTTGATATACCTCGTTTCGATAAATTCCTTGATCACAAGATAGCCCGCAGACACAGATATCAAAAACAAGATCAGGGAACTGACTGAAAAAAATACTAATGGGTTATAATCCTTAAATATCATGAAAATGGTTTTTATTACCGAAAAACCATCACTTATTGTTCTTAACTTGGAAAAACTTCCTGCTGGCCTTTCCTTATAATATATATCAATTTCTCTTATGACATAGTTATATTGCAATGCCTTTATCGTCATTTCTGTTTCAACCTCAAAGCCACAAGCTATAATATTAATGTTCTTTACAAAAGTCCTGTTCATAACTCTCAACCCTGACATTATATCTTTCAAATTAGCCCTGAAAAAATTATTAACCAAACTCCTCACTATTTTATTCCCCAGAGTGTGCAAAGGTCTAAACGACTTGGTTGTGTAATTTTTAAGTCTGTTGCCAACGACCATATCAGCCTCATCATTGAGAATTAAGGATATCAATTCGTTAATTTGAGACAGGTCATAGGTATTATCGCCATCCACCATTATATAAATGTCAGCATCAATTTTATTAAACATCGATTGGACAACGAATCCCTTACCTTGCCTTTTCTCTTTTATTACTTCAGCTCCACAGCTCTTGGCAATTTCAGCACTCCTGTCGGTTGAGTTATTGTCAAACACATATATCTTGGCTGCAGGCAAATACATCTTAAAATCATTTATTACCTTTCCTATTGTTAATTCCTCGTTATAACACGGAATCACTACGGCTACTTTAGAATCCATAGTTTTCTTCTCCGAACTATTATTTCGCCTAACTCTTCAAGCTATTTCTCGATGATTTTTCCGATTGTTTTGGTAATTTTTTTAAGAATAAACTCTCCTCTCTTTTCTTAGAGGTTCCTTTTTTAACCATTGAGAATTATACCAAAATTTATATATAAGATTCATGTTATACAACTTCATTTTAGAATTACTATGGAAATTTTATTGAATCTTTTCAAGAAAATACCATTCTTTCACAAAAAATTACCTGGGGATAGAAATTTTCTAAATCAGGATGCAGATCATCCCACGCAAACTGACATGTCAGTCCTGATCACTTTTTCTGTATTAAGCGAATTGGAAAAGATGGATATACTCCCGCGTATTGACCCTCTGTATCCTGTTGATACGTTAATTTATGTAGATTTTCCCCGTCGCATACCCTTCGAAAATCCGTTTCCAATCCAAGGGTGGATTGCCAGCCGCTACGAGATAAAGAAAGTATGAATACCTTTCGGCACTGATATAGAACTGGATCTCATAGAACGTCCGGACGTCATCAAAGTATATTCGCCTTTCCCTAATGTCAAAGGTTTTGCCGGCACAGCACCCAAGCAAATAATAGAGGGACATACTATCAAGTTCCGCTACCGGCTGGACAAAGGTGATTTTACCCATACTGCAGTTTTGGGCATGAGCATTCTGCCGGAATTAAAAAAAGCAAGAAAAAATCAGGAAGCTTGCTCGAATTTCGCCTCATCTAATTTGTCCAAGATGTGCCGCTAAACTTGATAATACAAAAATACATCTTGATAATGCAGCTCGTCAATTTCTCGGTTGTCCGATTTGTTCTGCATCATATAGTTACACGGCCGACAACTTTAATTTCTTGCCAGAGGAGATCAAGGAACAATTCGATATTGTTGAAACAAGCAATGTCTCTTCCCATGAACTTGATCCCTTGGCCTTGTCAATTGTTGGAAGATTCAGTGAGGGCTTGATTTTGGACCGTGGGGCAGGAAGCTACGATTTTGAGTACCCCAACGTCATCAATTTGGAGGTAATAGCTTATCCCGGCACTGATATCCAAGCTGTTAACGAAAGACTTCCTTTTCAGGATGAGACCTTTGATGCAGTTTTTTCATTTGCCGTTTTAGAACATGTTAAGGATCCTTTCCGCAGTGCTCAAGAAATATCTCGCGTATTGAAAAAGGGTGGTATTCTCTATTGTGTGGTTCCTTTTTTACAGCCTCTTCACGGCTATCCCAATCATTTTTTCAACATGACGTCTCAAGGCTTACGTAATTTATTCGATAAAGCTATTATATTTTTAGATTACAGAGTTCCGGTAAGCGGACTTCCTGTCTGGACGCTCAGTTGGTTCCTTAAAAGCTGGGCCGACGGTCTAAGCAAAAAAACACGCCAGGATTTTCTTAGCATGAAAGTAGCAGATCTGATCTCAAACCCGTGGGATTATCTAAAACAAGATTTTGTGACAGAATTATCAAAAGAAAAGCAGTTTGAGTTGGCCAGCACGACAATGATTATAGGTAAGAAATCACAAAATGGTTAAGGGGTGGTTAATTAATATTATTTTTTTTCTGTGATTTTGTAAATAATGTTTTGAAAAGAAAAAAAATAGATTTTAATCCGAAAATAAAATATGCTCCAACGATATCCATGCTCATGAGTAAAAGAGGTGTTTTATTTCTGTAAAGGTTTTTTTTGATCGAGTCTACTGCCTTTGATGCAATATTCTCCCAAATAAATTCTGAGGATATCTTGTCTATGTTTTCTTTCATTTCTGACAGAAGCGATTTGTCATTATAAAGCCTTAGAATTGCATTAGCTACTTCATGTTCATTGCCGGTAGGCACAACCAAACCGAGTCTATTTTTATTTATTATTTCAGCCCATACGTCTCCTTCGGAGTGAACCATGGGTAAACCACAATAGATATAATCAAGATTTCTGGTTCTAAAAGAAAATAGGGTTTCAAGAGATTTAGGATGAAGGCTGATACCCACATCTGCTTCAAGAAGAAAATCTATCCTTTCTTCATAGGGTGTCCAACTATCATTAATAAAGACGTTCTTATTGAGGAGACCGAGTTCCTTAGAAACTCGAATGAGTTCTTTCCCCTTCTCTGGTAAATACCCTGAAGGTGCCTTGACACCCATGAAATATAGTTTTATTTTTTTATCTATTCCCCAGATTTGCGACATGGCTTTTATGAGGGTAACGGGATCGAGCCAATCCCATACGCCACCCCCCCATATAAGGATAAAATCATCTTCATCTATTCCATCGACTACTCCTCGAAGAACAGCCTTTTTCTTTACCGGTTTCGTGGAAGGATAACCAAAAGGGATTAATGTAATATCTTTTTCTTCTCTTAGGTTTTTCGTTGTATAGAGGACTCCATAAAGAAAATCTCTTTGTCTGTCGTTGGCAACCCAAAAATTTTTGAAATATTTGCAGTAAAACTTTAATTTAACATCATGAAAGATTTTGCGAACTTCTACAATGTACCGCTCAAAAAAAGAAGTGGGTGTAAGATGCGGTACTTCAAAATGTGTGAAAGCATAAAGGTCTGCAATACGATCTTTATTGTGAGTAACGAGTAACACAAGTAATGTGGTTAGAGGACCACCTCCACGGATAATCAGGCAGTCGCTTTTTATTAAATATTTTATAAGATTTCTGAGTGTTAAAGAATCGTAAGAAAATGGTTGATGAGAGGTGAAAGAGGGATTTTTTCCTAAAAGGGTAACGTGGTATCCTTTTTGGACTATTATTCGCCCGAGTTCAATATATCTTATTCCGGGTCCGGCACATCTATCGCCGATAATGTCGTTAGTCACCAGTACGATGTTTTTCATTTCACTTATTATTAGATAATATGCGGATAAAATTAATTCATATAAAAACTAAGAAAATATTATTATACCATGCTTATATTTTGTTTCTGTCTCTAATTTGCCATAAATCACGAAGGTGCATCGACAAATCTTCTTGGATACAAGAAAAAGATTGAATTCTATAAAGGGCTTTTTAGATTTTATCTTAAAATATTTGCCCGGCCGCAGGTTATTTTTTTAAAACCAGGCATTATTCAACTGGTGACTTTATTAAAAGTCAATCTATATAAATTTTAGAAGAGGTAATTCGTTATTTTGAAATAGTATCAATATGCCACTATAATTATGATTAAATCATTGTCTTTAATGGAAATCTTTTTTATTATAGTTGTGAAATCACCACATCTGTAACGGAAAAGAACACGTTAATGTTTTACTATGCAATTAAATAAGGAATCTTATCGGCACAAGGGGAGTACATCCTCATTTGCGATGCGGATATGGCGGTACCCATAGAAGAGGTTAACAAGTTCCTTCCTTCTCAAATCAATAACTATGACGTTGCAATTGGTTCTCGCGAGGCTCCAGGCGCTGAGCGATATGGCGAACCTCTCTATCGACACCTTATGGGACGGATTTTAATATTATTGTTCAGTGGCTGATACTGCCAGGGATCCATGACACACAATGCGGCTTTAAGTCCTTCAGACATGCTGTCGCTTATGACTTATTTAATACTGGCAAGCTAAATGGTTGGGGCTTTGATGCAGAGATCCTTTATATAGCCAAGTTACGGGGCTATCGGATTGCTGAAGTACCTATTAGCTGGTATTATGGAGAAAAAAATAAAATCAACCCGATCCGAGACCCTTGGCAGATGTTCAAGGAAGTGATAAAAGTGCGTTGGAATGGGCTTAGGGGCCTTTACAACATAAAACAAAATATATAGGTAACAATTAGGTTATTTTCTTCAATCTTCCTATCATTTTGCTGTATAAGTTTCTTCTCTTTGTGCCTTGAGGTAAAAATTTATCCCTTGCCTTATAGAATCTACTTATAAATCTCCAGAATAGACTGCTCGTTAATAAATTAAGATCGGGTTCTAATTCCTGTTTTTCTCCTTCCGCCGCAAGCAGTTTTCTTTCTCTTTCTTTTAAAGTCTGGCTCAGATTACTGATCTCCGCGTCTTTTCTTTCTAAAGCCACATGGGCTTTCCGCAATTCGTATATCAGTTCATCGGCAACTTTTAATTTAGAGAGGAAAATCTCCGCAGATGTATCGTTATAATCAAATGTAGACCATTTCATTATTTCATCCCTTGAAACAGGTTTATCTATAAGCCAGAAGGCCTCATAGAAGCCTTTCTTTTTTACTAAAAGCGACCTGTATGCATCAAGGCCTTCTACTGAATACCAGAAAGTCTCGGGAATATCCAACAAACTCTTTTTGTAGGTTAATACAGCTTCTTTTTTCTTATGAATAACAGAAGAGATGTCTACAAGGACATTAAACCTGATAGGATGGTATATTTCATAAAAAGCTATTTTAAAACCTTGTACCTCTCCCATTAATGACAAAGCAACTTCAGAGGTGGCCCTGTGATCGGGATGAGGATCCAAGGGGAAAGGGGCAAAAATAAGGTCAGGGCTAATATCTTTAATAATTCCGGTTAGTTTTTCTTTTATCTGTTCCTTATATTCACTAATCTTCTCATCAGGAAAATCAAGGAATATGGTTTTCTTAATATTGAGAATATCTGATACCGCAGCAGCTTCAGATCTTCTTATCTCAGCCATATTTTCAAGTTTGAGCTCTGCCTTCTCACCATTTGAAATAAAGCTCAAGTAAACATCTATATCATTTTTTGTATAGAGAACTATCGTCCCTCCACATCCGAGAATTTCATCATCTGGATGGGGAGCCAGTATCAATACCTTTTTAGCTTCTGGTGGCAATAAATTCGGCAAAAAGTCAATCATTTTAGATCAAATCAAGGGCACTTAACATCTTAGTCTGCCATATATTCATCGTATAGTTTTCTTCTACAAGTCTTCTGCCCTCTTCTGATATCTTGTTTTTCCATTCAGTATCAGTCCTCAAGGAATAAATTCTTTTGAGAGATCCATAAATTAAGTATTTTTCATCTATTGAAAAATCAAGCTTTAATTCTGAAAAGGGTTCACTCTTATATATTTTCCTGGCAATTCCAACATCACCTGCAAAAGTGGGAAGACCACAAGCCATAGCTTCTAAGATAACTAAACCAAAACCTTCATATCTGGATGGAAAAAACATAAAGTCTGACAATGAATAGATCAAGGGCATTTCCTCATAAGGAACCTCGTCAAGAATAGTAACATTTTTTGTTTGCCTGAGGGGACAATTATCGCTGCCAGTGCCTAAAACAAGTAACCAATGATTATCAGGAGTTTTCTGTATAATCTTTTCGAGTATATCACTACCTTTGGTCTTATGCCATCTACCAACAAATATTCCAACAAAAGCATCTGCAGGAATCGAATACTTTTTCCGTAAATCCGTTTTGGGTTTAATTGGCTTAAACAGACCGGTGTCAACTCCGCTTTCCACGACTCTCACGTCATCAAAACCGTAATATCTTACAAGTTCCTCTTTTACAGGATCGCTCACGGCTATCTTTATTCTATCAAAGCCGCTTACCATTTCTCCTAAATATCCACAGAGATATGTCCATTCCAGGGAAGTAATATGGGATATGATGCCCTCAACAGACTTGTCAAGGGTGACATGATTTGAATGGTAGATGTTAAAGGCTTTAATCCCCGGGGGGAAATACCCAAGGCCATAGAAGGAATTGGATATGACGAAATCATAATTTCTCTCAACCTCGCCGAATTTGCGACCAAGGGCATATATCTTTCCAAGCATTTTATGTTTAAGCCCCATATCTTCATCTATAAGTCCGGTATGGTATACGTCCACTCCGATTCCGTGTCCTTCCAGCAATCTGATCAGTTGCAGGGTGTACCTCTCTATCCCTCCCTTAAACACATAGGGATCAAATGCCGTTATTATTGCTGCCTTCATGTTCAGTGCCGGAATGATATTATATCGGATAACTGCGTATTTGCACCTTTATTATTGACACAGGTCAAGATCAAAAAAGAATAATTTTCGGACAGGGGCATTCCGTCAATCAACCACTTTCCCTTATCATAAGAGAGACTTCCCCTCGGTAATACCTCTGCATCCTTTACATCAAAAGCATTTGTGAGATTGACAGACTCAATATAGGGAGCGATATATTTTATTGCAGTAGGCCTGCCTTCAACGTTTTTCACTTCGAAACCTGTAATCCCCTGAGCAGAGGCGCACTTCACATTCATGTTAACTATATTATTCTGTTTGAGTAATGAAATATGCGGTTTCTCATCTGAGACAGATTTATTGAAATGCTCGATCTTTCCATGGATTGAATCAGAAATATTCAAAACCTCCCCTTCCTTTATTTCATAGATATCCCTGAAGTCATTCAAAATCTTAGGATAAAAAGAAAGCAACTCTAACGGGTAAAAAGGCGAATATGCCTTAATACCGTGAATCTTCTGATAAGCCGTTGAGATATGTTCTATAAAGTTAGAACTTGCCATCCAGTTACTCTCAGGAAAGAGAATAATGGCTTCCCGATATTTTTGATCAAACAAAGCCTTGGTAGTTCTTTCTGCCATTAGCATTTCTTTCCCTGCAATACCTTTTATTTCATTACCAAGAGCAAGTGAGTGCATGAGAAAAAGTGCGAGGATAAGGGAAGAATATGATATTTTTAAAAAAATGCTCTTTATCGCACTGGAGTTGAACCCCACCCAGAAGGAAAAAAGAACAGCAGGAATAAGCCAGTACCGGTATGTATCTACCTGAGGATATTGATGCATAACGAGGAAGGACACCATAAGGGATGTTACCCATATTGAAATTGACAGGAAAAGACTTCTAAATTTCAGCAGCAGAGGTGCCCCAGCCAAAAGGACAACCCATGGATATCCAAAGAGCACCTTTGAAGCAGTGAAAATAGATTCATAGGTTGTTTTCATATATACAATAGGATCATATTGGACCCCAAGATAGCCACCTAATCCTCTCAGAACCCAGAATCTCAGGATAAAATGTCCTGCAAATAATAGAAAATACGGTAGGGTCTTATAAAGCCTTTCTTTGAAACCCCCTTTTGCGAGCATGAACAACACAAATGGAAGGGTCATAAACTGTTCCTTCCCCATAAAACTCAGTTCAGTAAAAATGAGAATAATTATAAGGACCAGACGATTTTTCTTAATATCAGGCTGATACTTTAAAAAAAGAAATATTGAAAAAAGGGCAAAGAGCATTCCGTAAAGATATTGTCTGAGTGTTATCCACAAGAGGCATATCAGTGAAGGGAGAGACAACAAAACAATAAGGGCCGGCACAACAGAACTGATTGTGTCAGTATATTCCCTGAGTATTGTATATACCATGAAAGATATTAATATGAGGATAATGGTATTGTGAATATGAAACGGAAATGGGTTGATACCAAAAATCATTACATCCGGCTTAAATGAGAGTGCAACTAATGGCGTATAGAAATACTGCGAAAAGATACGATCGAAGAAAATATTCCGCAATGTCTCTGTGGAGGAGACCATTGCCACAGCATCATCAGAGACAAACCAGTAATTAAATATATCGCGGTAGTAAAGAAAAGCAATTATTACAAGCAACACTAACACAATCAATTGCTCATAGCGATCATGCTTCTTACTTAGTCTCAAAGGATATTTCTTCACTTTCTCTGCATGGTATCTTATTTAAGAATCATTCAACTCCGATTTTGTTTCTTACAGAACCCGAAGGATATTTTTATAATCCTTAATTTACTGATACAACCCTATGAAATATATATATCTTTCTGTTAATATAAAAAATTCCCTTATTTATTCTATAGCATGATAAACCTATTAATCTATTTTATTAAAAAAGATTTAAAAACTAAATATGCCGGTTCGGGATTAGGATTGATATGGGCATTTCTTTTGCCTGTTTTCCAGGTTCTCCTTTTCTGGTTTATTTTCGCCGGAATTATGAAGGCACGCCCTTATGCTAACTCACAGATGCCCTATCTTTACTTCCTGCTCTCGTCATTTTTCTTCTGGCTTGCTTTCTCTGAAGGTCTTAGCAGGTCATCAAACATAATACTGGAAAATGCTGAGATAGTTAAAAAAGTATCATTCCCAACCATTGTATTACCCATCACAGCAACCCTCTCCAGTTATTTGCATCACCTGATAGGTTTTGCCATCTTTGTTTTAATATATACAGTGACAGGCTCTTTTAGTCCCATTCTTTTGCTTGTTATCCCGGTCTTACTGATCCAAATCACCTTTTCTGCCGGTCTTGGCATGATATTTTCTGCCCTCCTTCCTTATATCAGAGATTTGGGACAGATAATGGGCTATGTGCTCCAGGGAATTTTTTTTATTTCACCGATAATGTACAGCATAGATACAATTCCCGAAAGGTTCAGGATACTCTTCTATTTTAATCCTCTCACCTATTTCGCTATGTCTTATCAGAAGATAATCCTTTTTTATAAACCGCCAGAACTCTATCACATTTTCATAATTCTTCTGCTCGCTATTTTCTCTATTAGCGCCGGAATCTTTATTTTTAATAAACTCAAGGATGGGTTTGCTGACGTTTTATAACTGGGCATATGGACACTGCTATTACTATAAAAAACATAACAAAGATCTACAAACTCTATGATCGACCCTCAAATAGGTTAAAAGAAGTAATTTTTAAAAAACCCTTTCATAAGGAGTTTGTTGCTCTCGAAAACATATCTTTTGAGCTTGCTCAGGGTGAATCCCTTGGTATTATAGGAGAAAATGGAGCAGGAAAGACCACTCTCTTGAAGATCCTCGCAAAAACGCTTTCGCCTACATCCGGCAGTATGGAAATAAACGGTAAAGTTTCCTCTTTACTTGAGCTTGGATCGGGCTTTCACCCTGAATTTACCGGGATGGAGAATATTTATTTTTACGGTGCCCTCCTGGGTCTGAGCAAAAACGAATTATCAAAGAGGATAGCAGAAATTATCGAATTTGCAGATATCGGGGATTTTATTAATTATCCATTAAAGACATATTCTTCCGGAATGTATGTAAGGCTTGCTTTTTCAGTTGCAACCACGATAGACCCTGATGTCCTTATAGTTGACGAGGCCCTTTCAGTCGGAGACCTTTATTTCCAAAAGAAGAGTATTGACAAAATACTGTCCTTCAAGAAAAAAGGTAAGACCATTGTATTCTGTTCACATGCCATCTATTATATCAATCAGCTCTGCAAGACAGTATTGTGGCTTAAAAACGGTAAGATTGAAATGTACGGACCCCATTATGAGGTAACACAGGCATACGAAAAGTATCAGCTTGAAAAACATTCGGACAGGGGCGAGCAGAGGGAAACGCCTGAAGCGGATTCTTCTGTAACACCGGTCCGGATTAAAGAAGTTCAAAGCCTTCCATTCCCTAATCTCAAAACAGGTGACGATCTCAAAATAAAGATAAAGGTAGTTGCCGATGATTCTTCTCCTTACAAAGTAGCTGTCATACTCAAGAGGATTGATAATCTTGACGTAACGAGTACCTATACTTCAGATACGGGACATTTAAACGGGGATCGTGAATTGTCCCTCGAGTTTCCGTCAATACAACTGAAAGCCGGTACATACTATATCAGGGCTTATGTGCTTGATGAACACATGTTACATGTTTATGATACAAGAGATTCTTTTCCATTCAATATACCTAAAGAAACAATTGATGTTGGGCTTGTTGAATTACCTTGTAAATGGATAATTTAGTCTATAATACAAGTAATGACGGATACCCCATCGAAACATAAAATCCTTTTTGTATTGCCCACAAATACGTTTGGAGGAGCTGAAAGGGTCACATTGAATGTCATAAAGGGAACGCAGTCTTTTGAACCGATATTGTTGACCCAGAAACAGATGAATAGATTTTATTCTCCTCTTGGAATAACGATTTACTCTTTCGAAGATTACAACTGCCTCATTCCTGATATTTCGTTGAAGACGATATTCTCATACTCCAAAGCAATAAAAGAAGTCTCAAAATCAATTCAACCATCAATTATTTTCGGCATAATGCATTTTGCGTCTCTATTTATAACTCTTGCCAAGGACATTTATCCTAACTTACGAAGGGTTCCAATTGTTACAAGTATTCATGGGACGTATTCGTCTCACTTCAAAAGTATAAATCGTTCCCCGACTCTTAAAGAAAAATTCTTAATTCGTTATCTCTTGCTAAGACTTAAAAATGTTATTGTCCCCTCAGTGGGCATTAAATCTGATATTATTTCACACTTCAGCATAAACGATAAAAAGTTTAAGGTTATCTATAATGGTTTTGATCTGGAGTGGATAAGGTCATGCGGACTAATGGACATTTCCATAATAAAGGACTGTCCATGGATTGTTACAGCATCGAGACTTGGCCCTCCGAAAGATTTTAGCACACTGTTGCATGCCTTCAGGATAGTAAGAGATCAGGTAAAGACAAAACTGCTTATTATCGGTGAAGGCCCTTATGAGCAAAAAATAAGGGAGGAGACAGCATTATTAAAATTGGATGAAGATGTTTATATGCTTGGTTTTCAAGAAAATCCCTTCAAGTATATAGCTAAAGCGGATGTTTTCGTATTATCCTCACTGTCCGAAGGACTCCCTGGAGCTATAATAGAAGCAATGACACTTGGTGTCCCAGTAATTTCTACTGACTGTCCTTCAGGCCCACGTGAAATAATAAAAAACAATGATAATGGTATCCTTATCCCTGTTGGAGATGCTCATAATCTTGCATCAGCTTGTTTCTCTATCCTGAATGACTGCTCACTCAGGGATCGTCTCGTTGCCGGCGGACGTGAGAGAGCCGAATACTTTTCAATTCAGAGAATGAACAAAGAGTATAATGAATATTTTGTTAACCTCATAACATGAATTTTCACCTGAGTTTTTATGCCTGAGATTACTATTCGTGAGTATAAGCAGGGTGATGAGTATGGCATTGTTCAACTCTTCAAAGATATCTTTGGCAGGGAGATGACTCTTGATGAGTGGCATTGGAAATATAGAGGCCAGGGGAATGAAAAGGTCTATTCTTTTGTGATAGCTGATGAAAATGGACAGGTAGTAGGCCATTATGGTGGGATACCACTTCGGATGACATTTCATGATAAAGACATTATTGGTCTCGCCACATGTGATGTTATGATTCATCCAGAATATAGGGGCATATGGGTATTAAAAAAACTTCATCACCATTTCGTTGACACACATGTAAAAAACGGTGTATCCATGTTTTATGGATTTCCTACTGAAAAAACCCTTCTTTTACCTGCAGAAAAAAAGGGACTTTATGAAAGGATAGAAACTGTCCTTGAGGCTTCTAAGGAGTTGGCTTTTCATAATGATCCCGAAAGATTTATCTATAAACTGATATCTTTAGAGTTCGATGATTATAGAATTGATGAATTATGGTCTTCTGTTAGGAAGCATTTTCCCCTTTCAATAATCAGAGACAGGGCTTATTTCCAATGGAGGTATAAGCAACACTCTCTCTTTTCTTACGAAATCTGGGGGCTTACAAAAAGATGGGGCAACAATCTTCTTGGATTGGCAATTTTTAAAAAAGATGAATCAGAAAATATTTTATTAATGGATATGGTTTTTAATGTGAAATCTTTCATGCCTCTTCTCAAAAAAATTGAAAATCTTGCATCCAGGCTCGGGAAGAAAAGATTAATTCTCTGGCTTCCTCAGCGGATGCATCCGGAATTAAAAAAACACGGATTTGTATTCAAACCTGCCGGAGCGACTTTGCCGCGTTCTACACACCCTGCAACATTGAAAGCGGAGGAAGTCCGGTCTCATTTTTACTATACCTGTGGTGATACGGATTTTCTCTAAATTAGAGATAATGCCAATTCTTTATGAGAGGGTGTATAATTCCCTGCCGAATTATAAAGATTTGCTCTAACAATTCTATGCCACACAAAAACGCAATGGCGAAATTAGTATGAGGTGTTTTATATAAGACACACAACTATGTCAAAAAGTACACACATCTACATATCTTCTCAAAAAAGACCATTGTGGAAGGTTATTTTTCGTTCTGGCTTGAATTTTGCGTAGAATTCATTGGTGGTTATGAACAGTATATAAAATCGCAGATAAGAATGAGAAAATCCTTGACACAGTAAGTGTCTTTTAGTACTATATAGGTGCATTAAATTTTATATGAGCATTAATATAGAAACATTATTCCCAAAATGGAGGTGGTGTGGAAAGCAGTAAAGGATTCCTGAAGAGGTTTTGGCTATTTGCATTTATTGCGATTTTTTTCTTGATTATTATTTCAGGATGTGCTAAAAAAGAGGCAATAAAAAGTCTCCAGGATGAAGAGGTTATAAAACAGAGGGTAATGGCTTACTGGAATCACAGGATAAACAGAGAGTTTGAAAAGATGTATCCCTATGAGGATCCCTTATTCAGGAAAAGGATCTCATTGGTAGCATACATACGGCAGTATGGCAACCCGGCAATGTCCTATACCAGCTTTGAGATTCATGATATAAAGCTGAAGGATGGAGATAATGCCGAGGTTATGCTGAAAGCGGGTGTGAGGTTAAAAGTTCCTGGCACTAGGGCATTTGAGCATGATACTGACCTGACGGAACAATGGGTGATGATAGATGGAGAATGGTACCATGTTCCAAAAGGGAATAAAAGCCCTAATCAGTAAAATAATACTGGATACAAGGAGGTGATTAGGAAAGCAAAAAAGGAAGATACCGTTAGCGATAAAGTTTGCTGTAATAAAAAATTACCGGCATAGTCGGTAAAAAAAAAGGAGGAGAAATGTTTAAGAAAAGGTTTTTAGCGGTTTTGCTTGCGGCTATCTGCATCATTGGATTTGGCGTAGCAGCCCAGGCTGATCAGATCGATGGCTTGACTAACCGCACCGCTGCTCAAGTACAGCCAACAGGTCTGAACTTGTATGTCAATCCCGGAGGCCTTGGTGATGCCCTTATTTATGGGTATTACAACGCAAGGAATTCCTGGGATTTCATCAGGGTTATAAACACCTCCACTACCAGTGGTGTTGCTGCAAAGGTCAGGTTCAGAGAGGGTGATGACAGTAATGAAGTCCTTGACTTCTTTATCTGTCTCAGTGCAGGCGACCAGTGGTCCGCCTGGATAATCGGGGATAACAATACCGCAAATCCTGCTCAACTTTTCTGGTATGACAATGATACACCGACATATCCTGACCCTCAAGGTAATAACAATGCAACAGATAACATGATGGCTATAGTTCCGTTACACTATTCAGCGTCAGGTGCAGCAGCTGCGGTTTCAGCTAACGACACCAAGGAAGGATATTTCGAGATCATCGGTGTAAATTCATGGCCTGATACGCCTGGCGCAACCAAGCTAATAGACACACCTAATGAATGCGCTTCGCAGCTCGGACTACTTGCTCCTATTGTAGGCCCTCCAGCTATTCCCGCTGCAGGAACAGCAGACGTGCCTAATGTTCTCGCTGGTAACACCTACATCTTTAATATCGGGGATGGCGCAGGGACTTATGCATATAATGCAACCGCGCTTGCTAACTTTGTAATGGTTCCGATTGCCGGTGCGGGTCTTGCTACAGACGATCCTCCGAGGCTTAATAATTCTACCGATATCAGCGTTGCCGGTTCAGACGGCGCAGGTACAGGTATTGACGAAGTGAACTACGTATTGACAAAAGGCGTAGAGTATTTCATGTATGATATCGAGACCCTCCTTGCCGGCGGTACAGACCTTATCGAGACATTCCCGACAAAGAGACTTACAATTAGTGCATCACTCGGTAATGCTGTACCTATCGCTTTGAACGGTCCATTCAACGATCGTGCATGTATAGCAACTGACAATTCAATAGGTACTTCTGCCGCTGCTGATGGTACCGGTGTATGCAGCACAACCGTAACAGCAAGGGACGAGACAACAAATGGTCGCTGTGAGTTCATCAGGGTAACAATCTTTGATGACGCTGAAAATTCACCTACAACAACAACAGGGTTCTCACCTGGTGAGACAGCAACCCTCGTTAAATGCAAAGAGGTCAACGTAATAACTGTTGGTACCGGTGCCTCACTGCTCAATACTGCCCTTCTTGAGTTCAACCTCAATACAACAGGGTTCGAGCTCGGCTGGATCGGCATTAACCTCGAGCAGAATGCCGCAGCTGCTAACAGGACAACCTATATTGACACTACTGTTTTGGGTCCCGGTGCAGGAGACGCAACAGCAGTCGGTCTTCCTGTGATCGCATATGAACTCCAGGGTTTCCTGGATGGTTACTACACACAGATGCTCCCAGCAAGATACAGAGTAACAATTACCAATCCTTAGTAGAAGTTTCTTAGGGTTGTGTAGTGGTAGTTATAAGAGGTGGGGGAAATCCCCCACCTCTTTTTTTATGTCAGGCTATTGACAATAATTGTCATTATTTGAAGGATGAAGTGCCGCCGGCAAAGGTTTTGAAAGAGGTACACAAGTCAATTCAATCCCTTATTTATTCAAAAAAAGCTTGCATAATTCTTGCATATACTCTATAGTAGTATAAATAATTGGAATACTTTTTAGGAGGTTTACAATGCGAAATAAAAGTATGTCATTGCGAAATAAAAGTGTGTTATTGATTCTATGTGTATGGCTGGCACTGTGGGGGATATTTTCTGCCGCATCTGCACGGGCAGATGTATTTATCAATGATTTTCCCGAGGATATTACGGTCTATGCAGGACAGCCCCTGGATATCCCGATCTTCTTTCTCGGGGGGAGTAATTCCGGTAAACCGATAGAACTTTTTGTCTGGATAGAGGGACTTCAGAGCGGCACAAAGTTTTACGACAGTTCCTCAGGCTGGGTCCTTTTTACTGACCTTGCAAATTTGGGACCCCTCCTCAGCGTCGATTCAATGATAGACTATGCCCATATCGTCTGGCCGATGTTGAATAGTACATCAGGGGTTGAATCTTTTAAATTGTCAATATGTATGGATAGCAAAGTGGATGGGCTGTTTACCTTAGATACATCAACCTGCGGCGAGGGGGTGGTTAATATCGTCACACCACCACAGAATTGTGAAGGGTTCACCGTTGCCCCTGCCTCTATATCAGAATCCCTTCAGAGGGGAGGGAGCAAAACAGTACAGCTAAGCGTCAAGGATTCCTGCAACCAGCCGATTTCTTTTAGTGCAACCTCCTCTCAGGGATGGATAACCCTAACAAACCAGCAGGGGATTTGTAATGTAACCTTGAACGCAGCTTCACTTATTCCTAACAGCTACTCAGGAACTATTAACATTACATCAGGCAGTGCATCTAAGGCGGTACCTGTATCACTTACTGTAACAGCTCCTGGATTTTCTTTCCCCGGTGGTGGCGCCTGCACGCCTTCTTCAATCAGTAGTGTATGGCCTGTCACCATAACCGCTGCATCAGGGGTGACAAAGACAGCTACTGCATCTGTAGCAAACAACTGCGGAGCTGCGGTCAGCTACACCGCCTCAGTGACGAGCGGCAGCGAGTGGCTGAGTGTTCCTACGACTGGGAATGGGACGATAACGGTAACTGCAAATACTGCAGGAAAAGCAGCAGGGACATATTATGGCACGGTAAGCATATCGTCAAGCGGATTAACAGGCGCAACACTCAATGTGACCCTTAATGTTACAGGACCGTGCACCCCGTCAAGTGTTGAAATAAGTCCTGCGTCTATTTCGAGCATAGTGTTTAAGGGTAGTAACGCTCCGGATGTGCCTGTCACGGTGGGGGATAATTGCGGCAATGCCCTTGATTATACGATTACTGCGGTCTCTGCAGCGTGGGGTGACAATGCGGGGATAACTTTACCAGCCCTCGGCGGCAGCGGGAATGGAAGCTTTACCGTAAAATTCAGTACGAGTACGCTTGCGGCAGGCACATATACGGGGAGTATCACCCTTAATGTGACATTAGGCAGTTCGACGCAGACAAAGACGATACCTGTTACTGTCAGGGTAGACGAGACCACCGGATCTACTTCCGCCATAAGGATTTATAACTCGATAGATAATTTTTATGGTTTTTCTCCGGGGCAGATAAGATATTTCTATTTTATTGAGAACAGCAATAAGGGAATTGGCAATAATAATGTACTCTTAGTTCAGATCGCTGATATGATACAGACCTATATGTACAATGTTGATATGGTTGTAAGATATGCCGGTGAAACCTGTGATGACTCCAAAATGCCGACCATGGCAGACCGCGATAAGATATTGAGAGGACAGATTATATGGGGTCAGGACGGTTTTTATGCGAGCATGTCAGCAGACGGCTTTGAGTCCGTTATGATTTATAACAACCCTTTGGGATGTTATTACATTATGGTTGTGAATGTTGATCAGTTTAGTGAGGATAAGATAAGGGTTAAGTATTCTGATCTTGACTCGAATTACGGTACATAAGGGGATTCTTTAAAAGGCGTTTGCTGTGATTGCACTGATACTTATACAAGAGAGGGAATTATTCCCCCTCTTGCTAATTCTGCAGGTAATCTTGTACTATATTCCTGAGTCGATATAACCTGGCTTCAGGACTGCAAAAAATCGTTGGACAAAAATCTATTTGAGGAGTTTGATAATGAAGAAAGTTATTGTCTTGTCTGTTTTCCTGTTTGTTTTAATGATTGGTCAGGCTTTCAGCGAGGGCAAGGATGATATTATTGCAAAGGTAGGTAATAAGACCATTTCCCTGTCTGATTTGGACAGGATAATCAAACTTTATCCCGAGGACAGGCAAAAGGCGTTTGCGGAAAATCCAAGGAATAAGGATGTATTGCTCAGGAGGATTGTCCAGGGGATAGTGCTTTCTGATATGGCAAAAAAAGAGGGATTCGACAAGGAACCATTAATAAAAGAACAGCTGGATATGATCGAAAACGATTTTCTGGCATCGGAATTTGTAAAACAAAAGGCAATAAAGGATATCATTGTCACGGACAAAGATGTCGAGATATATTATAAGACCCATCAGGATGAGTTTAAGGTCAAAGAGCAGGTACTTGCCAGCCATATCCTCGTCAAGGTGGATAAATCAGCCTCTGAAGACGAAAAGAAGAAGGCAAGGGCCAAGGCAGAAGATTTGCTGAAGAGAGTTAAAGCCGGAGAGGATTTTGCAAAACTGGCAACCGAGTTTAGTGACGACCCTTCAGCCAAGATAAAAGGCGGAGACCTTGGATATTTCTCACGGGGCAGGATGGTAAAGGAATTTGAAGAGGCTGCGTTTTCGCTCAAGCCGGGGGAAGTCAGCGATATTGTGGAAACCCAATATGGTTATCATATCATCAAGGTTAGCGACAGGAAAAAAGAAGATTTGATCCCTCTTGAGGCTTCTAAGGATAGGATACTTAAAAAGCTTTATGATGATTTCAAACAGGCAAAGATAAAAGAATTTATTGAAAAGGCGATCAAGGATGCTGGTGTAGAACTTTATCGCGACAAGTTAATTCCGCCCGGGATGGAAGAACCGGCGAAGGAGTTTAAGCAAGAATCAAAATAGGTCGCTGTCGCCTGTTGTTTATCTGATGAAGGATGCGGGCGTGGAGATGAACCTCGAACCTTTTATACCAAAGAAATAATAGATAACTTGACAGCATTCTTATTTCTGATATAATTATTATAAAAAATGGGATCATGACAAGAAGGGGGGTGGAATCGAGGTCTTGGAATTATCGCATCTTATTTAGATCGTGTAATGAAAGGAGGATATCAACATGAGGAAGGGTTTGATAATCTTTAAAAAAGAAAGGATATCGAGATGAAAAGGGGTATATTGGTTGTCCTGATTATTTTAGCAGTGGCAATGTTTAGCGCTGCGACGAGTGAGGCAGGGATATACGTCGCAGATTATCCTAATTACGATAGTCAAGTTATCTTTGATCGCTATAGCTGGGATGGATATAATCATCTTGTGATGACATTTAACAACGGTTCAGATACAGCATCTGCTACAGTGTTAGACCCCTATGGTGCTCCCTCTGATGACTATGGTTTTTATTACTTCTGGGCGGATTTCTACGGAGATTACTATGACTTTTATGGTTCACTCGATGGTTCTTACTGGGATTTCCTTGAAAGAGTTTACTATTAATAAAACTTTGTTGTGACACTTTGATGTCATTCCTGAATGATTTTGAACACCCTGCAGCATGCTGCAGGGTGTTTATTTATGCAGCCTTGCTATTGTTTTCCTTTTTTGAAAAAATTTAAGAACGTCTTTTTTGCATCCTCCAATTTTTCTGGTGTCATAGGTTCTTTGGCAACCTTTTGTTTAGGTGGTACAACTGACTGCCGTGGTGCTGCTGCTGTCGGCTGTTGTGCCCGGGTTGCTTGGCTGGGTGCTGTTACTTGACCTGGTACTACTTGAGTGACCGGTGCGGTTGATACCCTTACTTTCGGATGTGATGGATCGTTCATATTAACAACCATCTTTTCTTCCCCTCTTACCATTACTATCTTCTCGACTTCTATCTCTTTAAGGGTGAACCCGCTTAGTGTATCGCCTTTTTTCATAGATATCTGTCTTTTGCCCCTTCCCGGGGAACTCCGGGGAGCTTTCAGGTCTTCCATATATGCGATTCTCATGTCATCTGTTATCAAAGTCCCGTAAAGAACAAAATCAGGCTTTGGTAGGGGTTGTTCGTCCTTTTTCTCGACCGGAATTTTCCGTTCCGGATGAAACAGGTTTTCCTCTGCTATCATTGTGTAATCTGTAAGGGAAGGAATATGGCTCTCAGCAGGTTTTTCATCCGTATCACCTATGGTTTTCTTTACAGCAGGCAGTGTATATCTAATATTCATGTTAAACATAGGCAAGACGGTATAGTTAGCCAATATGATGATGGATGTTATTAGCATTATATTCAGCAGGTTAATGTTTCTAAAAAAGTTTTTCACTTTAAGCATCTCATCTTCCAGCTGTTATAGCAGATATATCTAACTTTACCATAAGTTCCCTCGGATTTCTGTAGTCTCTAATCCTTATGTCAAGCTCTTTTACTATGAGGTAAGGAGTCCGTGTCTCTAAGGAATAAAGGATGTCACTCAGCGCCCTCGAATCAGGCAAAACAGTATCTATACTTACACTAATGACCTTGAATTTACCGAGGTCTTCGGGTTTCACAACCCGCTCGCTTGATATTGTCCCGCCACTGCCAGTTACAGTATTTTTGACTATATCCTGAAGTGTAGCTGCTGCAAGAGAAGGAGTCTGCCCCTCTATGAGCTTTGAATCATCAGCCTTCCTTGACTCTTTTAATGAGACAAGTTTTTTTTCCAATTGAGGTTTTTCTGATATAAGAGTGATGTATTTTCCGAGGGTCTTTGTCTTGATAGACTGACCTTCCTTAATCAAGGCAACATGAGCCTGAGTTCTTAAATAGACAAACTGGTACATAACAAGTCCGAGGAGTGTAACCATTAGGGGTATGGTGATTATCAATGTTTTACTCCTTTTCATTTTTAAGCCTTTCTCCTTCGTCTTTCTTAACACCCTCTATCTCCATCTTTATATTAAACCTGTCAGCATTCATCCTTGCATCCCTGAAGGTTGGAGATGAAAACTCAGCTTTTTTGAAAGAAGTTGATGCCTCGAGTTTTGGTAAAAGTAATGAGGCAGAGCCTGCATAACCTTCAATATCAACTGTTGACTCTGTAACCCTAACCCTTGTCAGCCAGGTAGTCTTAGGGAGGATGGCTGTTAGCTCCTTAAGAATATTCATTGCTTTTGGTCTATTTTCCTTGAAATTATTTATTGTAGAGATCTCATCATTTAATGTATCTATTTCTTTTTTCAATGTCTCAACCTTCCTGACCTCTTCCTTTCTCAGCATAATCTGACGGTCAATCTCGTTGAGCCTCTTCCCCTCTATTTTAAGTGGGGCAATCATATAAAGAATCCACATGGCTATGATTGAGAGCATGAGAATTACTGTGAAAACCATAGGAGTCCTTGGTATCTCGTGGCGACCTTTTTTGAGCAGATCCAGCCCGTTTGCCTTGCTCCACAATGATTCCAAGACCCCTCCAATAGCAGCAAAGGGAATCTTTGCTTGTGGCCCTGAAGGCTCGGTACGAGTCGATCCCGACATGAACTTTATATCCGTCTCATTCAGTATCCTGACAGGCGGGTTTATTTGCAGCTTTAAAAGTTCCCTTAAAGTGGGGCTCTTATCCTTTAAAAGAACAATAATCTCAGGTAACTTACCCTGTTTTTTGGCAGCAGCAATAAAGGGGTCGATTTCTGACATAAGTGTATCTACCTTTGATTTCTCGACCCCACCTTCGCCCCCCCTTAACCCCTCTGTATCCCACTTCACCCCCCCTTCACCCCCCCTTACTAAGGGGGGGATGGGGGGGTAACCGCCTGCAAAGGCATTATTTATAAAGCCATCAAGGAATAAGGCGCCTTCATATCCTTTACTGCTTATTTCTATAAAAATAAAGTCAGTTTCTTTATCTATATAACGGCATAAAGTTCCTATGCCTGAGAGATTGACTGTTATCCTGTTAACAGTAATGTCTTTCTCCCTGAGTGCCTCTATGTATGGTTTAACCAGATCAGCCCTTGCAGCCATAACTAAAATGGTAAGCTTTTCTGCACCTTCTCTCAGTATCTTGAAATCATAGAATGCATCTTCAGGGCTGAACGGAGTCAACCTGTCCAACTCGTATGAGACAGCATCCGGGAGATTTTCTTTAACAGTTACCGGGAAATCTGCGGTCTTAATAACAGCCCATGCTTTTGGGATGTTCAAGGATAAATCTGTACCTGCTGCCCTGAAGTCATTGATGGCTAAGGCTAAAGAAGATGCGAGACCCTCTGGTTGTGGATATTTTCCTTCTTCAAAAGAATACTCTCTAACCCCTTTAATTTTAATCCGTGACAGGAATCTTGAACCATAGGCTACAGACAAAGTGCCTTTTTCTATGGAAGCAGATAAGTTCTTTTTAGCAGAGATCGTATCATTTGCCGGGCTGAAGATTAGAATTTTCCATAGAGGTCTCCATATGGTATCCTTCAGTTTCGCTGCTGAATCTGAGGTAATGGAGGTTAATTTCTTAATGGCTATATTCACTACTACTGTTTTATGCTTGTTGGGCTTTTGTAATAAACATATATGTATTTATTATTACCACTAATGGTAACTGTAGCCCTGATAGCATAACCTCCTTTCTCATCGCCTTTGTAACCAACAGCCTCAATGGTGAATGTGCTTGACCCTCCTACGCTAATATATGGTGCCATGAGATTGTAAGTTTCTGCAGGAATCCCGG
>Ga0315282_10001420_pt1 | contig 45025 bp, 40 predicted proteins | sample YL17G07_20_MG_FD_203693 | JGI IMG/M metagenome (GOLD analysis project Ga0315282, IMG submission 203693) | Sediment microbial communities from Yellowstone Lake, YNP, Wyoming, USA - YL17G07_20 | ecosystem: Environmental > Aquatic > Freshwater > Lake > Sediment | place: USA: Wyoming | collected... | reverse complement strand
AAACTCGAAACTCGAAACTATTCGTACCTGATCGCCTCCACCGGGTCCAGGCGGGCCGCCTGCCAGGAGGGGTAGAGGGTGGCCAGGAAGCTGATGGCCATGGCGGCCAGCACGATGGCCAGCACGTCCAGGGTCTGGATCTGCACCGGCAGGGTGGAGATGTAGTAGATGTCCTTGGGCAGCGAGATGAACTGGTAGCGTTTCAGGATGCCGCACAGCCCCAGGCCCAGGCCCAGGCCGAAGACGGTGCCCAGGCCCCCGATAACCAGGCCGTTGAGCATGAAGATCTTCATGACGGACTGCCGGGTGGCGCCCATGGACTTGAGGATGGCGATCTCCCGGGTCTTTTTCATGACCATCATAAACAGGGTGCTGGCGATGCCGAAGGCGGCCACCAGGATGATCAGGGTGAGGATGATGAACATGGTGATCTTCTCTAACTTCAGGGCCGCGAACAGGCTGCGGTTCATCTGCATCCAGTTTTTGGTGTAGAAGCCGGGGCCCAGCTTCTTCTGGACGGCCTCCTCCACCCGGTCGGCGGCGTAAATATCCTTGATTTCCACTTCCAGGCCGGTGATGCGGTGGCCCAGACCCAGAAATTCCTGGAGGGCCGGAATGCTGGTGTATACTAGGGAGTTGTCGAATTCGTACATGCCGGAGTGGAAGATGGCCGTGACCCGGAAGGCCTTCATCCGGGGCAGGCGCCCCATGGGGGTGAGGGTCCCCAGGGGGGAGATGATATTCAGGTAGTCTCCCGGCGACAGGTTGAGGTTGCGGGCCATCTCGTTGCCGATGGCGATGCGGGGCGGGTCATCTTTACCCCCTTCCGCCAGGTCGGCAAAGCGTCCCTGCAGCACCTCCAGGGCCTGGGGCCCGCCCCGCCGGATGATGTCCAGGTCCAGACCCCGCACCACCCCGCCGGAGACGTTCCCGGGGGCCGAATACATCACCTGGGTGTAAATAAAGGGAGTGGCGGAAATCACCCCGGGCATCGCCTGGATCTCGGCCACTTCCTTCTGATAGGAGTTGAAGCCGCTCCCCGTTTTCATGACCAGGATGTGAGCATTGACGCTGAGGATCTTCTTTTTCAGGTCCTGGTCGAAGCCGGTCATCACCCCGATGACCACGATGAGGGCCATGACTCCGACGGCGATCCCGGCCGTGGAGATGAAGGTGGAAAGCGACAGGAAGCCCTTTTGACGTTTGACTCCCCGCAGGAGTCGCAGGGCCACGAAGGTTTCGAAAAAACCCAAGGGACCTACCTCTCCGGCCTGAGCAACGGGAACAGGATGACGTCCCGGATGGAGGGCGAGTCAGTGAGCAGCATCACCAGGCGGTCGATGCCGATGCCCTCGCCGGCGGTGGGCGGCAGGCCGTGCTCCAGGGCCTGGACATAGTCTTCGTCCAGGGCATGGGGCGCCTCTTCGTCGCCGGCCGTATGGGCCTGCAACTGCTTTTCAAAGCGCTGCCGCTGGTCTTCGGGGTCGTTGAGCTCGGAAAAACCGTTGGCGATCTCCCGGCCGGCGATGAAGAGCTCGAAGCGGTCCACCACTTCCGGGTCGTCGTCGCTCTGGCGGGACAAAGGCGAGGTCTCCAGGGGATAGCCGGTGATGAAGGTGGGCTGCTGCAGTTGCCCCTCCACCCGCAGGTCGAAGAGTTTGGTCAGGGCCCGGCCGTAACCCTCGCCGGGGCGCAGGACCACGCCTTCTTCACGGGCCAACTTAACCAGGGCCTCCCGGTCCCGGACCAGCGCCGCCGGCAGGCCCCCGATGGCCGTCAGGGACTCCCGCAGGTCCAGGCGGCGCCAGGGCGGGGTCAGGTCAATCTCCTCTCCCAGACAGGTGAGGCGCGGGCTCCCCAGGACTTCCCGGGCCACGAAGCTGATGAGTTCTTCCGTCAGATTCATCAAGTCCTCATAGGTGGCGTAAGCCTGGTAGAACTCGAGCATGGTGAATTCGGGGTTGTGCATGATGGAGAGGCCTTCGTTGCGAAAATTGCGGTTGATCTCATAGACCCGGTTGAGACCGCCCACCACCAGGCGCTTCAGGTAGAGCTCCGGGGCGATGCGCAGGAACAATTTCAGGTCCAGGGCGTTGTGGTGGGTGGCGAAGGGCTTGGCGGTGGCCCCCCCGGGGATGGGCTGCATCATGGGGGTCTCCACCTCCAGGTAGCCCCGCTGGTCGAAAAACTGGCGCAGCAGGCGGATGATCCGGGCCCGGGCCTCGAAGACCTGGCGCACTTCCGGGTTGACCATCAGGTCGAGATAGCGCTGGCGGTAACGGGTCTCGATGTCGGTGAGGCCGTGGTATTTTTCCGGCAGGGGCTGCAGGGATTTGGTCAGGAGCACGAAATTCTGCACCGCCAGGGTGAGTTCATTGGTCTTGGTGCGGAACAGGGTGCCCTCAACCCCGATGATATCCCCCAGGTCCAGGAGCTTTTTAAAGCGGCTGAAGGCTGCCTCGCCCACCACCTGCTTCTGCACATAGATCTGCAGGCGGCTGGTGCCGTCCTGAAGGTGGGCGAAGCTGGCCTTGCCGAACTCGCGCCGCAGCATCAGACGGCCGGCCAGGCGGAAGTTTTTTTTGTCAGGGTCAGGGCCCAAACCTTCCAGTTGCTCGCCGGTGAGGGCGCCGAATTCTTCGATCACCTGGGCGATACTGTGGCTGGGGTCGAACCGGTTGAAATAGGGATCGACTCCCTGTTCCCGCAGCTCCTTCAGTTTTTGCAGACGCTGCTCGCGGATCTGATCGGTTAATGCCAATTTTAAGCCTGTTCAAAGGATAAGATCGATTGGCGCATGTAGTCCCAAACTTCAAATTTTTAGATTATTCCGGCGACATAGTCAAGCCTTAAAGGACCGGAGACCGGAGACCGGGGACCGGGACGAAGTTTGGTGGGGCGGGTCTGAAAGCGCCTTCAATCTTTAGACTTGGGGCAAGTGGGATCGTTAACCAGGGGCAGAGAGTGGCGGCCAGGCCAAACAAAGAGATGGAAATTTCACTGAGGCTCAAAAATTCCCCAAAAATCGATAATTATCTTGAAAAGGTTGATTGCTTATTTAGACTAGAATATGAGAAAATCAACTTCTCTGCGGAGGTTGCCGCGGCATTTGTAATTTAAGCCGGATTCTGATAAAGAATCAACATATAAGATGTTTTCCTTGCAGTCGTTCAGTATCGAGGTAGAAACCACGGCCGGCACCGATATATTGGACCTGACTTCTCAGGTGGCCGAGAAAGTCCGCAGCACCGGGGTGGACACGGGTTTGCTGACCCTGTTCATTCCCGGCTCCACCGCGGCCTTGACCACCATCGAATATGAGAGCGGTGCGGTGCAGGATTTAAAGGCCGCCATCGAGCGGCTTTTCCCTCAAGACCTGGACTATGCCCATGACCGCCGCTGGGAAGACGGCAACGGTTATGCCCATGTCCGGGCAGCCTTCCTCAAACCCTCACTGAGCATCCCCATCGAGCAGGGACAACTCCTTCTGGGCCCCTGGCAGCAGATCGTTTTGCTGGATTTTGACAACCGCCCCCGGCAGCGCCAGATCCGGGGCCAGGTCCTGGGACTCAAGCCTGCCAACGGATAAAACGCCAAACCCAAAACCAACCATCCATGTCCACCGTTCAACTCACCTTTGAAGACAACGCCCTGGCCCAGGCTCTGTACGGCGAGCAAGGCAAGCACCTTAGGATCGTCAACCGCAGCCTGGGGGTCAAGACCCAGGTGCGGGGCAACCAGGTGAGCGTGGAAGGCCCGGAGGCCGAGGTCCATTTGGCCCAGCGGGTCCTGCTGGAGCTCTACGAGCTGCTGCGGGCCGGCTACCCGGTGCTGGCCCAGGACGTGCAATACACCATCCGGATCCTCCAGGACAAGGAGAGCGCCTCGGTCAAGGAGATTTTCCTGGACACGGTGTACATCTCCGCCATGAAGCGGCGCATCTCCCCCAAGAGCCTCAATCAGAAACGCTACATCGAGGCCATGCGCGCCCATGACATCGTCTTCGGGGTGGGCCCGGCGGGCACCGGCAAGACCTACCTGGCCATGGCCATGGCGGTGGCGGCCCTGATGAACCAGGAGTTCATCCGCATCGTCCTCACCCGGCCGGCGGTGGAGGCCGGGGAGAAGCTGGGCTTCCTGCCCGGCGATTTGGCGGAGAAGGTCAATCCGTATCTGCGGCCCCTGTACGACGCCATGCACGACATGATGGATTTTGAAAAAGCCTCCCGGCTGGTGCAACGGGGCATTATCGAAGTGGCCCCCCTGGCCTTTATGCGGGGCCGCACCTTGAACGACTCCTTCGTCATCCTGGATGAGGCCCAAAATACCACCTCGGAGCAAATGATGATGTTTCTGACCCGTCTCGGGTTCGGCTCCAAGGCGGTGATCACCGGCGACGTGACCCAAATCGATCTGCCGGCCGGGGCGACCTCCGGGCTGGTGGAAGCCCGGGAACTGTTGCGGGGGGTCGAGGGCATCGCCTTTGTGCACTTCACCGATCGAGATGTGGTGCGCCATCCCCTGGTGCAAGACATTATCCGAGCCTATGACAACCGCCGGCCCCGGCGCCTCTCTGAGGTGGAGCCTTCCCGTGCCTGATAAAGAACCGACCGCCAAAATTTGGCATATCTTCGGTCTGGAGCGCCTGCGCGCCCGCTGGCCCCGCGGCCTGTCCCGCAAGCCCGCGGCGCCGCCCCGGGATGAGCGGGTCTCCAAGCTTTGCCTCCTTTTGGCCTTGAGCCTGGGACTGGCCTTCATCCTGTCTCCCCGGCCCCCCGCCACCTCCAGACATTATCAGGTGGGGGACATCTCCCGGGAGAACGTCAAGGCTACCGGGGAGTTTTTGGTGGAGGACGTGGAGACCAAGGCGCAGCGCCAGGATGAACTCCTGGCTCAGAGCCCGCCGGTCTTCGACCTGGAAGAGCAGATGGCCGACAAGGTGCAGCAGCGCCTCCAGAAGGCCATGGACTACATGCGCCGCCTTTCTCAGGAAAATCAGCCGGAAACCTCCGGGGGCAGACGGCCTCCCGGGAGAAAGGCCAGAGGCAACGTCCCTTACAAAACTTTGCTGGAGCATAAGCCGGAGTTTGACCGGCTCCTGGGGGTGTCCATCCCCAACTCCACCTTTCAGCTTCTGGCCAGGCTGGAATTTTCCCCTTACCTGGAGGCCATGACCGGCCAGGTTTTGGTCCAGTTTTTCAACCAGGGAGTTATCGGCAGCCGCATCGTCCAGCAGCCGTCCCCCAGGGAAATCCTGGTGCGGCGCCTGCCTTCCAAGAAGGAGCACCCGGAGAGGGCCCCCTTCCCCTTCATCCAACTGGACGAGGGGCGGAGAGCGGCGGCGGGCTACTGCCGGGATGTGGCGGCGGAGTTTTCGCCGGCGGAACGCTGGCTGGTGTGCGACCTGACCCAGTATCTGCTGGTTCCCAACGTCTCGCCCAATTGGGCCGAGACCCAGGAGCGCCAGAAGGCCAGCCTGAAAGAATTGCAGCCGGTATACTTCAAGGTCAAACGCGGCGAGATGCTGATTCGGGAGGGGGAGCCCATCACTTCCCTGCACCTGGCGAAATTGGAGGCCCAGGGCAAGCTCTACCCCCGCAGCCGGGCCGTGGTGGTCTTCCTGGGCATTTTCCTTAGCCTGACCCTGCTGCTGGCGGTCTTCTACCAGTTGGCCAGTCTCTCCCTGCGGAACTTTTCCCAACGCCTCCGGGACCTGGCCTTTCTGGCGGCCCTGCTGTTTGCCGGCGCCCTGCTGAATAAATCACTCCTGGTCTTGGGGGAGCACCTGACCCGAAACCTGCCGGAGGTGGGCCTCAACTTGGTCTACCTCCTGCCCCTGGGGCTGCCGGCCATCTTCGCCGCCATGTTCCTGGGTCTGGAAACCGGGGTGGGAGTGGCCTTCCTGAACGCCACCTTTACCGCCCTGATGGTGGAACGGCCCTTTCCCCTGTTCATCTACTTCGTCATCGCCGGCTTTGTGGCGGTTTGGGGCGTGAAGAACTGCCGCCGCCGCAACTCCCTGATCCAGGCCGGGCTGGCCATCAGCCTGGCCAACATGTGCCTGGTGGGGACTTTCAAGCTGCTGGAATACCCCTTCGCCTTCAAGGACCTGCTAAACGGCGAGCTCTTCGCCTTCGCCGGGGGCCTGCTCACCGGCATTCTGGCCCTGGGCCTCACGCCCATCATGGAGGTGGCCTTCCGCTACTCTTCCAACATCCGCCTGCTGGAGTTCCTGAACCTGGACCAGCCGGTCCTCCGGGAGCTGATGCTGGTGGCCCCGGGCACCTACCACCATTCCCTGGTGGTGGGCCAGATGGTGGAGGCGGCGGCGGAGACCATCGGCGCCAACCCCATGTTGGCCAAGGCCGCGGCCTACTATCACGACGTCGGCAAGATCAAAAAGCCCATCTACTTCGTGGAAAACCAGATCGGGGAAAACAAACACGAGAAACTGGCCCCCTCCATGAGCGGCCTGATCCTCATCGCCCATGTCAAGGACGGGGTGGAACTGGCCCGGAAACACCAACTGGGTGAGGCCATCTCCGACATCATCCGGCAGCACCATGGCACCAGCTTTATCAGGTATTTTTACCAAAAGGCCCAGGCCCAGGCGGCCAACCCCCAAACGGTGAAGATCGAGGACTACCGCTATCCCGGCCCCCGGCCCCAAACCAAGGAAGCCGGGCTGGTGCTCCTGGCGGACCAGGTGGAGGCGGCCTCCAAGACGCTCACCGAGCCCACCCCGGCCCGCATCCAGGGCCTGGTGCAGAAGATCATCAACAATGTCTTCGCCGACGGCCAGTTGGACGAATGCGAGCTGACCCTGAAGGATTTGCACCACATCGCCAAAAGCTTCAACAAGATCTTGGGCGGCATCTTCCACCAGCGCATCCTTTACCCCCAGCCCGCCGACAAGAAGAAGCCCCATGAAGATTTGGATAAGCAACCGCCAAAGAAAAACGGCCATAAGTCCGCAGAAAATCAGGAAAAGAGCCGGGAAGATCTTAAACGCCTTGGGCTGGCCTGAGGCCGAGCTGAGCCTCACTCTGCTGGGCGACCGGGCCATGGCCCGCCTCAACCGGGAAACCTTCGGCCGCCGGGGCCCCACCAACGTCATTGCCTTTCCGGTGGATGGAATGATGGTTGGAGGAGGGGGCCAGGGGCCGAGGGCCCCTGCCCCCTCCCCCAAACCCCCACCCCCAACCCCTTATGAGGGAATGGTAGGGGAGCCAAAGGTGGCACAGGCTTTCCAGCCTGTGCCCGAATCGATTGGCCGACCAACCCCTCCGCCCCTATTGGGCGAAGTAGTCATCTCCATCGAAACCACCCGGCGTCAGGCCCAAGAATCCGACTGGCCCTGGCCGGAACTCTTCGATTTTTTCCTCATTCACGGTATATTACATTTGCTGGGCTACGATCACGGCACTCCGGCAGAAGAGGAGGCCATGACCGCCCGGACCTGGGAGTTGATGCGTCTGCTGCATCCGAAGATGTAGCCGCAAGCTTTAGCTTGCGCAGGCTGAAGCCTGCGGCTACAGCCATTTAATTAAAGGAGTTTCGATTGTGCCTCGACTGGAAGTGAACGTGGACCATATCGCCACCCTGCGGCAGGCCCGGCTCATTGATGAACCCGACCCGGTGACCGCCGCCGCCCTGGCGGAGCTGGCCGGGGCCGACGGCATCATCGTCCATCTGCGGGAAGACCGGCGCCATATCCAGGATCGGGACCTAAGGCTGCTTAGAGAGACCGTCAAGACCCGCCTCAACCTGGAGATGGCCGCCACCCAAGAGATGCTGGAGATCGCCTGTGAGGTGAAGCCGGACCTGGTGACCCTGGTGCCGGAAAAGCGGGAGGAACTCACCACCGAAGGCGGCCTGGAAGTGGCGGGCAATCGGGCCTTTTTGAAGGATTACGTCCGGCAATTGAAAGAGGGGGGCCTGCGGGTCAGCCTCTTCGTGGACCCGGTGACTCCCCAGATCGAGGCGGCCAAGGAAGTGGGGGCCGAATGGGTGGAGCTGCACACCGGCACTTACGCCGACGCCCCTTCCCGGGCCGAGGCCACCCGGCTCTTCCAGGAACTGCTCAATGCGGCCCGGCACGCCAGGAGCCTCGGCCTCAAGGTGAAGTGCGGCCACGGCCTCAACTACCGTAATATCAAACCTTTCCGGGGCCGGGAGGAGTTCGCCGAATACTCCATCGGCCATGCCATCATCGCTCGGGCCGTGCTGGTGGGGATCGAACGGGCCGTCCGGGAGATGATCGAGCTGCTCAGGGGATAATTTCACCTGGTAGCCGCAGGCTTTAGCCTGCGCCGCACAGGCTGGAAAGCCTGTGCTACCAAACTATTTACTGTTTCTGGTAAGGCGGCCGTCCCCGGCCGCCCGGATGGAGACGTAGGGCGGGCGTCTAGCCCGCCTCTGTTGAAGGCGGGCACGGAGGCCCGCCCCACCTGGGGTATTTGCATATAACGAAGGAAATGTAAACCCGCCGCCCGCGGCGGTTTCTTAAGAGTCATTTTCATTGTAGGGGCACAGCTTGCTGTGCCCAAGAATCATATAAGTTAATGAATGAGCAAATCAAAACCACGGAAAAACCAGACCGAGCGAACCTGAAATCTCTTTCTCTCGGCATGGCCAGCGAGATCAGCCTGGTGGTGGCGGATGAAGGCTTTGGTGAAAAGCCCATCGACCTGGTGGAAGCCCTGGCCTTTGCCATGTTCATTGTCGCGGATACCTATTCCTTGGCCCACCGTGACAAGGATAAGGCCATCGCCGCAATCCACGGGTTTTATGATGATATGCAGGATTATTTCATAACAAACGTCATCATTAAAGATCGCCAGGTTGCCGATGCCGACGAGATTCAAGCCATCGCCGATAAATTTCATGATCTCAGCCGCCGCCGCTTTATGGAGTACGGGAAAAGATTTAAACAGGACATTTTAGACCCCATGGCCATGTCCTGTCCCATCACGGTGAGCTACCTCTTGGATAACCTTTTCATAGAACCGATAAATAAGGAAGAGAAGTTGCAACTGGTGGGTGCGGTGTCGGAGAAGGTTCTCTATTTCTGGGCCGGCTGCGTGCAGTCTTTTAAAGGAAATTATGCAACTCATTGACCTCCACGTCCATTCCAACGCCTCCGACGGCACTTTTGCGCCGGCGGAGGTGGTGCGCCTGGCCAAAGAGGGAGGCCTCAAGGCCCTGGCCCTGACCGACCACGACACCATCGACGGCCTGGCCGAGGCGGTGGCCGCCGGGGAGACGTATGGGGTGGAGGTCATCCCCGGGGTGGAGGTGAGCGCCCGCTGCCCCGGCGGCTCCATGCACGTCCTGGGCCTGGGCATCGACTATACGAACGGCCATCTGGACGAACGCCTGGCGGTCCTGAAACGGGCCCGGATCGAGCGCAACCCCCAGATCATCGCCAAGTTGAACGCCCTCGGGGTCAAGATCACCCTGGAGCAGGTGGAGAAGATCTCCGGCCGCGGCCAGATGGGCCGGCCCCACATCGCCCGGGCCTTGATGGAGGCAGGCGTTGTCCGGTCCATCCAGGAGGCCTTCGATATTTTCCTGCGCAACGACGGCAAGGCCTATGTCCCCAAGTTCCGCTTCCCGCCCCAAGAGGCCATCGCCATGATCCGGGACGTCCAGGGGGTCCCGGTCCTGGCCCACCCCTTTACCCTGAATCTGGGGTCCGCCTTTGCCCTGAAAAACACCCTGACGGAGCTGAAGGCCCTGGGTCTGGCCGGCATCGAAGCCATCTATGCGGAGCATAGCCCGGAGCAGGAGGCCCTGTACCTGAGGCTGGCCCGGGAACTGGGCCTGTTGGTCACCGGCGGCTCCGACTACCACGGCGACAACAAGCCGGAACTCACCCTGGGGAAAATGCGGGGCCAGGAGCGGCTCACTTACCGCCTGGTTACGGCTCTGAAAGACTGGCGCCGCCGGGAGTACGGTCTGCCCGGCTAATATAGAGCTAATTTTAATAACAAAACCGCGATTTTTCGCCCCCCTTTTATGGACACCCCCTGACTAAGGATAAGGGGGGCTCATAGGGCAAAGATGGGTTTTTCCAACCCAAGTAAGCCCAGCCCTTAGAACCCCTGAGAGGCTTTATCTAACGGCGGCTACGGGGCGGTAAGCTCAGCCCATGGCCTTCCTTCTCTACATCAAAAACATTTGACAATGACCCTCCAAATGTGCCATGAATGGCTTAATGGGAGGGATATCATGGATTTCGCAGCTCAAATTAGGGCGTTAGCAGCTCGTTTAGATGCTGACAAGGATCATGTCTTTAACGAGGAAGCAACCAAACATTGTATGGTCATGCCGCTTCTCCAAATACTGGGCTACGATATTTTCAACCCCAAAGAAATAATACCCGAATATACAGCTGGATATGACATAAAAAAAGGCGAGAAGGTTGACTATGCAATAGCATTCAATGGGGAACCCAAAATACTAATTGAAATTAAGAATGTCAATAGTATTCTACAACATAAAGATGCTATCCAACTTTATAAATATTTTAGTGCTACTAAAACAATTATTAATATTGCCATTTTGACCAATGGAATACAATATCAGTTCTTTTCTGATTTAGATAATAAGAATAAAATGGACGATCTGCCATTTTTTACATTGAATTTAGACAAATATATTAGAGATTCAGATATTAAAATATTACAACTTTTTTCCAAGAGCAAATTTAATATCGACCAGATAATTATAAAAGCCCTCGAAATTAAATATACAAGTGAAATCAAAGAATACCTTGAGAAACAGATTGTGGTTCCTGAAGAGGAATTCATAAAATTTTTCATGAAAAAGACTAAGTTCCAAGGCCCATTTCATAAAAAAGCAATCGAGCAATTCTCACCCATTGTTTCCAGGGCCTTTAGGTTATATGCAAATCAATTAGCCAAGAAACCCCCTCAACCTGGGGAGAGTATAATAACTGATCCTGAAATTATCAAAGTAGAACCGCCACAAAGAGATATGCTTCATTTCCGATTCTGGGAACAGCTTTTGGGGTATTCCAAAACAATAACCCCTCTTCATTCCAGGATAACTCCCGGAAAAGATTCTTGGTGCGGCATGGGGGCGGGCACGAGCGGCCTTGGTTACAACTATGTCATTTTCAAGCATCAAACGCGAATCGAGCTATATATTGATAAGGGCAATAAAGAAGTGAACAAGGAAATATTTGATAGGCTGGTAGCAGCCAAGGCGGAAATTGAGCAAAGTTTTGGTGGGCCTTTGGAATGGGAACGGAAAAATGAAAAGCGAGCCTGCCGTATCAAGAAAGACCTAAGCCAGGGCGGCTATCGAGATGATGAGCAAAACTGGCCCAAGATTCACGAAGCGATGGTAGATGCTATGATTCGCTTTCACAAGACCATAAGCCCCCACATTCAATATCTCAGGAAATAGGCCAATGAACAGGGGCGGTTTCTCCTGGAAACGGGCCTTGGGTATCTCATCTGCCAAGGCGAGACTCAGCCGGAAGATCGGCATCCCCCTAACCAGGTCGGGGCGGCAACGCAAAATAGGTGCGCTCATGGGCTGCCTGATTCCCGTCCTCTTGGCCCTTATCATCGTTGCCGGGTTTCTGGTGGCGATTAGATAGGCCATGTCCCCTATCTTTCCTCCTCCCAGATAAATTTTTCGAGAAAATCCCGAAACTGCCTATAACCTATAATAAGACAGGTCCCCTTAATCATGATAAGAAGGCGGTGAAAAAATAACATCTGATATCATATACAATAGCGCCCCAATGTCATCCATATGAAAAAAAGGCAAGGTCAGCCAATTAATTGGAGCGTGAGAATAGATCTTTCAGTCAGCCGAGGCTTTCCTGCCCTGACACACCGGGCAACCTTGCAAACACAACGGTTTTTCCAGATTGCTGGAGTCCAGCAGCTCCTGGTTCTGCAAAATAGCGAGGGTGGGGCCATCGGCCACCACCTGGCCCTCCTTGAGCACAATGGTGCGGGAGCAGAGGTCCAGCACCAGGTCCAGGTCGTGGGTGGCGATGATGCGGGTATGTTTGAAGGTCTTGAGCAGCTCGATGAGTTGCCGCCGGGTCTTGGGATCAAGGTAGGAAGTCGGCTCATCCATCACCAGGATGCTGGGAGACATGGAGAGGACGGCGGCGATGGCCACGGCCCGTTTTTCGCCGCCGGACAAACGGTAGGGAGGGCGATCTTTTAAATGGGCCGCGCCCACCGTGGCCAGCGCCTGCATGACCCGCTCCTCCACCTCCTCCGGGGGCAGGCCCAGGTTTAAGGGGCCGAAAGCCACGTCATCATAGACCCGCGGCATGAACAGCTGATCGTCCGGGTCTTGGAAGACCATACCCACGGTGCGCCGGACGTAGGACAGGGTCCCCTTATTTAAGGGGAAGTCGCCGATGCGCACGGTCCCGGCCTGGGGGAAGAGGCAGCCGTTGAGCTGGAGCAGGAGGGTGGACTTGCCGGCGCCGTTGGCCCCGACAATGGCCACCGCTTCGCCATGGGTGAGGCGGAAGGAGACGCCGCGCAGGACCTTAGTGCCATCGGGGTAAGCGTATTCCAAATCTTTGACTTCAACCAGGTGATGACTCATCGTGCCAGCCCCGTAAGCAGATGTCCCAACAGCTGAGGAATGTTATACCAACGCATCAGGATAAAAAGAGTAGACCAGCCCACGAAAAAGACCGCGTCCTTTAAGTGGATTTCCAGGGGACGCACCAGCCGGATTTTGCCGTCAAAGCCGCGGGAGCGCATGGCCAGGTGGATGCGTTGCGCCCGGGCCAGGGTGCGTAACAGCAACTGGCCGATCAGATAGGTGAAGACCTTGAATCCCAGGCCGCGGCCCTGAAAAGAACGCAGGGCCCGGGCCCGCACCAGCCGCAGCGCCTCGTCGGTTAACACGAAGATATAGCGATACAGAAACAGCAACTGGACCACGAAACTGGTCGGGGCTCCTAGTCTCTCTAAAGCCAGGCAAACCGCATTGAGACCGGTGCTGGCAATTAAGATCAAGGCCGCACTGACGGTGAGGGTGAAGCGGATCATGATGGAGGCGAAGGAGATCCAGCCCCCGGAGAGGCCCACCGGTCCCAGTTGTACCAGGACGTTCCGGTCCAACAGGGGATTGAAGATGCCGATGAAAAAGGCAAAGGGCGCGGCCAGTAGAATCTTCCTGACCAGATAACCCGGCGGCAGGTTGCCCACGGCGATTAGCGCCACCGGGTAGATCACCAAGGGCAGGAGACCGGTGATCTCGTATTTCCCGAAAGAGACTACGGCAATAATAAAAACCACGGTGGTGAGGAGTTTCGCCCTGGGGTCGAGCCGGTGGAGGGGCGTCCTCTGGTAGGAGAGGGTTTCAAAGTAACCTATATTTAATAAGGAAGATTCAATAGTTACCATAAGTGGTTCACGAAAAAATAGGGACACCTCCCATTTTTTGGGCAAGACCTTAATAGGGCGAGGATAAAGATAGTAAAAATAGGAAGTGTCCCTATTTTTTACCCCTTGCCCGGTGAACAATATCTTCTCAAGCCCAAACCGATGACCCCGGCCAAGAAAAGGGTCAGGGCGGCTCCGAGAATGCCGGCCAGAGATTTGCCGGGGCTGATCTCCGGCCAGCTTTCCGGCTTTTCGGCCTTCTTCTCTGCTTCCGGCTTTTTAAAATCATAGTCCGGCAGGAAAGAGAGCTTCTCCTGAATCCCGGCCAGCGCCCCGTGCACCCCCTCCCTGGGCGCCGCCAATTCCTCCTGGCCGGTCACGCCCTTAACGGACCATTCCAGGCCATCCGGATGGGTCGAGGCGAACCAGGATAAGATTCCCCCGGTGACCACGGCAAACAATGCCAGCCCGAGCCACAGCCTCTTATGGGAATGGACCCGGGCGGCGGGGGCAGAGAGCGCCAGGGCCAGGATTTCCGGGTGCGCCTGCCAGACGAAGCCCACCACCGCCGCGGTGACCAGGCCCTCCACGATGCCGATGGCCAGGTGAATGGGCTGCATCAGGAGGAGAAAAGTTGTGAAGGGCAATTCAGAAATGCCGGAGAACCAGGTTTCCAACACGACCCCGAAAGCCCCCATCTGCAGGGCCACGATGGCGGCGGCCAGGGCTCCCAGCAAGATGCGGCCCCGGGTCGGCCGGGCGCCGACAATCTTCTGATAAATGAGCGGGTAAGCAATGAAACAAGGGGAAAAACCCATGTTAATGATGTTGCACCCGAGGGCCAGCAGCCCGCCGTCGGCAAAAAATAGAGCCTGGATAGTGAGGACCGAGGCCATAGTGATAAAGGCGGCATAGGGACCCAGCAGGATGGCCAGGATCATGCCGCCGGCCAGGTGGCCGCTGGAGCCGGTGGCCGGAATGGTGAAGTTGATCATCTGGGCGGCGAAGATAAAGGCCCCCAAAACCCCCATCAACGGCACCTTATGTTCATCCAGGTCTTTTCTGAGTTTTTTGGCGCTGTAAGCAGTCAAACCCGCGGTGGCGGCCCACATGGTGCCGCCCACCGCCGGAGACATCAAGGCATCGGCCATGTGCATGATTAATTCTCCTTATCGTTCATGAGCATTATTGCCCGGTATCTCGCCAAAATGTCTTGGCCTAAAAATTATAATACACTGTAAACAAGGGCGTGTATTTCCTGCTGCCGGCCTTGCCCACCAGGTCGAGGGCGGCGCCGGCGGAGCAAGCCCATTTTTCATTTATAAGGAATTCTATTCCTGGCAGGACCCCCAAAAGCGTGGAAGGCGATTGGAAACCCTGGGGGGTATCGATATTGGTCCAGGTCCAGGTGCTGTACATTTCCAGCAGGGCCACCCAGCGCTTGGTGATGGGATATTCGGCAGCCAGGTTGAAGGTCACAAATTCCCGAGAGCGGACTGCATCATCTCTCGAGGTATAGAGGTTAATCGGGGTATTTAACCAGATATTGCTGTATATCATGAACGGTTTCAGCCATTTGAAGAGGTTAACACCGGTGGTGAACGTGAAAGCCCCGGTGCCGATGGCATCCTGGCCCAGGAACCTCGGGTTGAGGTTGGAGGCGTGGCCGCTGGGAAAACCCACCCCAGCCACTCCGGTGACCGCGGGCCTCAAGGCGGTTTCTTCCAGCAGCAAGTACTTGCCCACCGCCGTAATATCCCCGACGCCGCCGTAGTTGGCAGAGGTTTCGCCGTTGGGGCCGGCCAGGCTGGCATCGACTTTGCTGGCCCAGTTATGAATGTATGGAACAATGATATACATCTCCAGGTTTTTGGTGGGGCCGTAGGTAAATTTGACGGGCATGGAGAAGGTGTTGAAGTTTCCGTGGGCGCTGGTATTGCGCCAGTTGGGGGAGAAGGCTCCCGGGTAACAAGACCAGGCCCAGAGGACCTGGAGGCTGGCGTGGCCGGTCTCGATGGGCAAGCAGGAATCGCTGACTAGGGGACCGCAGGTGCTGGGGGCCTCTTCTTTCTTTTCTTCTTCCGCCTTTTCTGGTCCTGGTTTCTCCAGAATGGCGGCCGGGCCTTGGGCTGCGGCCGGGGATAGGGCGAGGTTCCAGGCCATCCAGAGCCCCAGAACCAATAATATCCAAGCTTTTTTGGCATAGATCGGCTGCATTTTCCCTCCTCACGATCACAAAAAAAGCCACGACTCCTGGCCCTTCAAGGGCCGGCCTTCGTGGCTTTGTTGTTCAAATCTTATGGTTATAGAGCGTCCGGGGTTCTTTCCCGGATTTTTCAACACTTTATTGCAAGAGAAAGGCTTTGTCAACATTTTTCGCTCAAGCGAGTCTTCTTCCCTTTTCCTCTTCCTAGCCGCTAAGTCGGAATGGCGGGTGCAAAGGCCGCAAACACTTTTGGTCTGTTTCCGCCACTAAGAGTTTGATATCCCCATAGCCCTTGATAAACAGGTGGTGCCAGGCATCGTCCACCTCAAAAAATCCCTGCCTGGCCCCCACCAGCTCCACTCGATCGGCGGGGCAGCCGATTTCCTTACAGCAGCTTGTCAAATCAAAGCCCTCCGGCAATTCCGCGCCGCCCACCAGATAAACGATCAGCCCGCATCTCATATAATCCCCTATAAGCCCTTCAATGCCTGGGCCAGATGGTCCAGGTAGATATTGACGATTCCTTCCTGATAACCGAGTCCTTTAGTAATCCCCTCGATGTGATAGGCTTTTTGCTTAAGAAGCTCGGATTTCCAGCTCTGCGGATCATTTCCCAAGATATCCTTGGCCACATGCTCGCCGGCCACAAATAAGAAGGGCATTAGCACCACGGTGGCAGCCTGGGATTTCTTGACCGCCTCCAGGGCCTCTTGCCGGGTGGGTTTGCCTTCCACGGTTCCCAGAAAAACGTTTTGGTGGGGATAATGGGAGCGCAACAGCCGGGTAAAGGCCAGATAGGTTGCGGTCCCCTCGGGGCTGGGACTGCCGTGCGCCACCAGGATGACTGCCGTATCCTTCAGATCCTTGGGGAAGGTTGGGGCCAGGGCCTGAAGGACCCGCTCCTGATCCTGTTGGCTGCTCAGCAGCGGTTGGCCCAGGGCAACTTTCAGACCGGGGATCTTCCGGCTTTCTTCGACGATCTTCTTTTCCCACTCCTCCCCCGGCACTAGATGGAGAGACTGGACGGCCACTCGGGTATATCCGGCTTCTTTTAATTCTCGTAAAGTCGTGGGTAGGTCATTGAGCTTTTGGCCTTTCTCTTCGGCCACCTTGTGCCGGACTTTACGGGAGGTGAAGGCCCAGCGGATGTCGTGATCCGGAAAACGCTTTTTTACCTGCAACTCAAAGTGGTGGTACGTGTCAAAGGCTTCTGTGGTGGTGCCAAAGGCCGCCAAAACGATGGCGGGTTTTGCCGTTGATGCGGCATTCAGGGTCCAAGGGGCGCTTATCATTGAGAGGATAAGTACCAAAGATAACCACCCAAATCTGATCCGTTTTACCATGTCGTCCTCCTTTAAGCGGTTTTTACTGCAAAAAAAAATCCTTAAGTCACGATGACTTAAGGATTGCACCCAGCTTCTTTATCCTTATTGGAGCTTACCGCCCGCTAGGCCTCGTAGGGGCTTAAGCCTTCATTCGGGCAGGTCTTCTGACTTCCGGCTCTTCCTACCGCCTGCGCCTTCCCATCTCGCTTAAGTGAGACAGTGGCTTGTGCAGGTTTCGTCCCCGGTTACAGCGGCGGGACCGTGCCGGTTTTGCACCGGCTTCCCTATTATGCCCTATATGGGCACCCGAATTATTTAAACCGCAACATATAGGACTTTTTTCCACATGTCAAGGGAAAAACTTAGGCGTGTCAATGGCACATCCGATATTCATTCATGCCAAAGCGATTTTGGTCCCATCCATCCCATTGAAGCTGCCATTGACATCAGCAGAAGCCAAGTTATAATATATTGAAAATATGGTAAAAAGGAGGTGAACTGAGATGTGCTGCCACAGCAAAGACCAACATGAGCACGAACACGCCCACGGGGCTGAGACTCATAGCCATGATGGCCAGGAGCACAGCCACGAGGCCACCGTCCATAGCCACGAGCACACCCACGACGAGGGCCATCACGCCCACGATCATAAGTGCTGCCAATAACGGAAAGCCACGGGTCCGCTGAGTAAATAAGCCACGAAGGCCGTATCCGGTCTGAAGACCGGGTAAGCATTCGTGGCTTTCCTGTTTGCGGTAAGCTGACAGCCTTGCATTTTTGTGCCGATCTGTTAGAGTGAGGCCGCTCGCGAACCTGAGCCAATCCTCAAGAGCCGTCGGCACCAGATTCGAAAAATATGGCTACCATCAACGACCTGGTTTTGGTGCACCTGGACCACAAGCCCGCCTTTTATGCCCGCCTCAACGACATCAGCCCCGACGTCAAGCGGGGCTGGTATCAGGTGGAGCTGCTGGTGCTCAGCCTGCCGCCCCAGACCATGGTGTGGATCCTGGAAGAGCCTCACCTCAGGGGAGAAGAATTCACCATGGGCGGCCGGCCGGTGAGGCTGGAGCTCCTGCCCCCTAAGCCGCAGCCTGAACCGGAAACCGGCCCTCCCGATAGCAAGGGCAAGATCATTCCCCTGGTGCGGAAACCTTCTTAGCCCAAAGGGGGGCCGCTGTCGGCCGGTTGCCGGGGAGTTAAGCGGCGCCGCGGTCGCCTCGGATCGGGCCGGGGTGACTTTTAGCTTTGAATTGCCTATATTATATAATTACAATAAGAAGTGATTCCTTTCCTGGGAATTGGGATTTTGGTTTTTTCTATGAGAATCTTACTGGTTCAACCCACGACCAAATATCCGGGTGGACGGGTGCTTAGGAGCCGCACCCGTTGGCTTTTGGGGATCACCTTGCCTTATCTGGCGGGGCTGACGCCCCGCGGCATCATGGTGGACCTGGCGGATGACCGCCTCATGGACATCCCTTACCACCGCCAGTACGACCTGGTGGGCCTCACCGCCACCTGCGCCACGGCCGAGCGGGCCTACGAGATCGCCGCGGAGTTTCGCCGGCGGGGGGCGCCGGTGGTGATGGGCGGCTTCCACGTCACCCTGCACCCGGAGGAGGCCCTGGAGCACTGCGACGCGGTGGTGGTGGGAGAGGCGGAGTCCGTCTGGGAGCAAGTCCTGGAGGACGCCAGGGTCAAGCGCCTGAAAGGGCGCTACCAGGCTGCGGATTTTCATGATCTGGTCGGGTTGCCCCGTCCCCGCCTGGAACAGGTGGATTTCCGGCGCTACCGGGTCAAGATCATCCCCACCCAAACCAGCCGGGGCTGCCCCTACCACTGCGCTTTTTGCGAGGTCCCCATTGTTTACGGGCACACCTATCGCCGCCGGCCCCTGGATGAGGTGATCGAGGAAATTAAGGCCAACGTCCGCATCACCGGCCTTAAAAGCATCTATTTCATCGACGACAACCTCACCGGCCACCGGGACTACGCCAAGGAGCTGTTTCAGGCTCTGATGCCCTTGAAGCTGCGCTGGAGCTGCCTCTGGACCATCAACACCTCCCGGGATGAGGAACTGCTGGACCTGGCCAAGCGCTCTGGGTGCAGCCACGTCAACATCGGCATCGAAAACGTCTGCCCGGAGTCCATCTCCGCCATCGACAAGGTGCAGAACCCGGTGGTGGAGTATGAATGGCTGTTGGGCCGCCTGCGGGCCAAGGGGATCTTTTATTCCCTGAACTTCATGTTCGGGCTGAACGGGGACCATAAGGAACTCTTCGACGAGACCCTGGCCTTTCTGGAGAAGGTCAAGGCGCCCATGGCCTTTTTCAACGTGGCCACGCCCCGGCGGGGCACCCCCATGTGGGACCAGCTCAACCGGGAAGGCCGGGTGCACAACCCCGAGGCCGAAAAGTATCTGGGGATGGTCTGCAACTTCTTCCCCCGGCATATGACCCCGGATGAGTGCGAGGCCGGGGTCTGGCGCTGCTTCCAGAAATTTTACTCCTTTAGCTCCATCTGCCGGCGTCTGCTCATGCCGCCGACCGGTTATATCTTCCAGGGGCTGCCCAGCAACCTCTTTTTTCATTGGTCGGCGAGGCGCAAGATCGACCCGGTGGATTTTTATTGACGCAGCAGCGGGAAGGCCGCCCTGATTCCCTGGATGACGAACTCCACCGCCAGGGCGGTCAGGATCAGCCCCATGATGCGGGTCAGCAGGCGGAGGCTGCTTTCCTTAATCAAGGCCAGGATCCGGTTGGCATAGCGGAAGCAAAGATAGGAGATGAGCAGAATTATCGCGACCGCCAGCAGGATGGTTAGGGTTTCCGCCAGGGTCTGGGTCCGGCTGGTCAGGACCAGGGCGGTGGTGATGGACCCGGGGCCGGCCAATAGCGGCACGGCCAAGGGCGCCAGGGCGATATCCCCGTATTCTTCGGCCTTAAGACTGGTGGCGGTGTCCAGACGGTTGAAGTGGCCCCGGCCGTGGAGCATGTCAAAGGAGATGCGAAAGAGGATGAGGCCGCCGGCGATCTGAAAGGCGGCCAGGCTGATGCCGAAAAAATCGATGATGAACCGGCCCACGAGGACAAAGACGGCCAGAACGATAAAGGAATAGAAGCAGGCCCGGCCGGCCACCTTCCGGGCGGCCGCGGCGGGAGACCCCGAGACCAGGGACAGGTAGGCAAAGATGTTGCCCGTCGGGTCGATGATGACGAAAAATGAGACCAGGCTGGTAATGAACAAGGACCAGATGGGACCCAGGAAGTCTTGAATCATGGTGAAGGATCGCCTCGCACAGAAGGATAGATTATGGCTAACTTTCAGGTAAATAAGACCTATCAAGAAATTAATGACAAAATCAGGAAAGGTCAAGCGGTAGTGGTCACCGCCGAAGAGATTATTGACCTGGTCCGCACCAAAGGTGAGGTGGCCGCGGCCCGCACCGTGGACGTGGTGACCACCGGCACCTTTTCCCCCATGTGCTCCTCCGGGGCCATCCTCAATTTCGGCCACACCAAGCCCCCCATGAAGGCGGCCAAGGTCTGGCTCAATAACGTGCGGGCGTACGCCGGGCTGGCCGCCGTGGACATCTACATCGGCGCCACCGAACCCACCGTGGATGACCCTTTGAACCAGGTCTATCCGGGCGAGTTCAAGTACGGCGGCGGCCATGTGATCCAGGACCTGGTGGCGGGCAAGGCCGTACACCTGGAGGCGGAGGCCTACGGCACCGACTGCTATCCCAACAAGCGCCTGGACCGGGAGATCACCCTGAAGCAGATGCCCAACGCCATCCTGTGCAACCCCCGCAACTGTTACCAGAATTATAACGTGGCGGTGAACCTGTCCAAGCGCACCATCTATACCTATATGGGGCCGCTCCGGCCCAAGGCCGGCAACGCCAATTTCTGCACTTCGGGGGCGTTGAGTCCCCTGTTCAATGACCCCTATTACCGCACCATCGGCATCGGCACTCGCATCTTTCTGGGAGGCGGGGTGGGCTACGTCGTCTTTCCCGGCACCCAGCACAACCCTGCCAAACCCCGGTCTGAACATGGCGTGCCGCTGGGTCCGGCGGGCACCTTGTTCCTCATGGGCGATCTGAAAAAGATGACCCCCCGCTATCTGGTGGGGGTGAGCCTTATCGGCTACGGTTGTTCACTAAGCGTGGGGGTGGGGATTCCCATTCCCATGCTGAATGAGGAGATCGCCCACTTTTGCGCGGTCTCCGACGAAGAGCTGCTGGCCCCCATCGTCGACTACGGCAGCGATTATCCCGCCGGCACCGGCCGCGTGCTGGGGCAGGTGAGCTACGCCCAGTTGAAGCGGGGCCACCTGACCCTGGCAGGGCAGGAAGTGCCCACCGTGCCCCTGTCCAGTATGGTGCGGGCCCGGGAGATCGCCCATCTCCTGAAAGAATGGATCTTGGCCGGCCAATTTCTGCTGGGTGAACCGGTGGAACTGCTGCCGGGGAGCGAGCAAGTTCACTGCGTCCGCACCGGCAGCCGGGATAGTTGATAGGATAGGGCGGGCGTCCTCGGCGCAACATGTGCCCCGGTAGCATAGGCGTCTCGCCTGTGCGGTCGGCAGGATGGCCGTCCCCGGCCGGCTTAGCTTCTCGTCCCCAAGCTCCTGCTTGGGGACGGAAATTTTAAGCGAAGCTCTGCTTCGAACCATTCCAAAGCAGGAGCTTTGGACAAAATGGCGTTCCCAAGCGGGAGCTTGGGAACGAGAGGAATAATCTCCAGTAGGGGCACGGCGAGCCGTGCCCCTTTCCACTTTATGGCGTTCGTGTCATAATTACCTAAATGCAAGTAAATCATTCATATAAGGCACTGAGCCAACTGGGAGATCACCTCCGCCGGCACCGCCGGGCGCTGCTGCTCTTCTCCGGCGGCCTGGATTCCAGCCTGCTGCTGGCCGTGGCCGCCCGGACCCTGGGCCCCGGATTCTGCGCCCTGACCTTTGCCGGCCCCCACATCGCCCCCGGGGAGCTGGCCGCGGCCTGGGCCCTGGCCCGGCGCCTTAAGGTGCGGCACCTGGTGCGGTCCTTCGACCCCCTGGCCCTGCCGGATTTCCGGGAGAACACCCGCCAGCGCTGCTATGCCTGCAAACGAGCCATCATCGGCCGGGCCTGGGAAGCGGCCCGGGCGCAAGGGGCCGAGGTCTTGTGGGACGGCACCAACCTGGACGACTTGGGGGATTTTCGCCCGGGCCTTAAGGCCGCCCGGGAGCTGGGGGTGAGCAGCCCCTTGCTGGAGGCGGGCTTGAACAAGGCGGCCATCCGGGCCCTGAGCCGGACCTTGGGCCTCCCCTGGCAGAAGCCGGCCCAGAGCTGCCTGGCCACCCGCTTCCCTTACGACACGCAGTTGACCCGCGGGGCCCTGGAGAGGGTAGGGCAGGGGGAGGCCTGGCTGCGGCGCCGGGGCTTCTCCCACGTGCGCCTGCGGTGGCCGGCGGCGGGGGTGGCCCGCCTGGAGCTGAACCCGGAGGAGTGGCCGGCCTTCCTGGCCCCGGAGGTGCGGGGCCCCTTCACCGCCCTGGTGCGGCGTCTGGGATTCGACCGCTTGTCCCTGGATTTGCCTCGCTAAGGTGGTAGCACAGGCTTTCCAGCCTGTGCCGGCGCAGGCTAAACATTCATGAACCGAGAGTGTCTCACTACCGATAATGAAAATCCCCCCTACCCCCCTTTTTCAAAGGGGGGTTTTAAAGTCCCCCTTTAGCAAAGGGGGATTTAGGGGGATTTGGGTTTCACGGTAAAGTCTGCGGCTACCCTTACCTGTTCGAACGCATTTTCGTTTTAGAGGGCATCGCAAGCGGCGTCCTTACTTGTAATAATCCTTAATTATGAAGAGAAAAATTCGAGCCTTGGGCCTTCTTTCCGGGGGTCTGGACAGCATGCTGGCCGGGGCGGTGCTCCGGGCCCAGGATATTGAGGTCACCTGCATCTGTTTCGTCACCCCGTTTTACGGGGCGGCCCGGGCCCGGGAGGCCGCGGCCCAGTTGGACCTGCCCCTGAAGGTGGTGGATCTCTTCGAGAAATTCCAGCCCCTGCTTTATGAGCCGCCCCACGGCTTCGGCAAGGGACACAACCCCTGCATCGACTGCCATACCCTGATGATCCGGGAAGCCGGGGTGGTGATGGCGGCCGAGGGGTTCGACTTTGTCTTTACCGGCGAGGTTCTGGGGCAACGGCCCATGAGCCAGAACCGCGGCTCCCTGAACCTGGTGGCCAGGGAGTCCGGCCTGGCGGAGCTGCTGCTGCGGCCTCTGAGCGCCAAATTGCTCCAGCCCACCCGGCCGGAGCTCGAAGGCTGGGTGAACCGGGAGCGCTTGCTTAACTTCAGCGGCCGGGGGCGCAAGCGCCAGATCGCTCTGGCCGCGGCCTACGGCATCAGCCGCTATCCGGCTCCCGCCGGGGGCTGCCTCTTGACGGACCCGGGTTTCGCCTGGCGGATTAAGGAGTTGCTGCGGCATCAGGGCCGGGCGTCCCGCCGGGATCTGGAGCTGCTCAAGTGGGGCCGCCATTTTCGCCTGCCTGGCGGCGCCAAGGCGGTGGTGGGCCGCACCGAGCGGGACAATGAAGCCATCTTCGGCCTGAAGGCGCCGGGGGACCACTGCCTGAACGTGGAGAATGTCCCCGGCCCTCTGGTCCTGGTGCCCGGTGCGGCTACGGAGGTGGATCTGCAGGGGGCCGCCGGCCTGGCCGCGGCCTACAGCGATGCGCCTTTGGGCGCGGCGGTGCAGGTCAGCGTGGAAGAAGGAGGCGCCATTCGGGTCCTGAACCTGGAGGCGCCGCCTAAAGACCTCTTCAAGGATTTGCTCATCTAAACGTAGGGGCGACCCAGCGGGTCGCCCCTACAATATTTCGATGGATTGTCTGGTCTTGTAGGGGCGGCTCGCGAGCCGCCCCTACATTTTGTCGTCACCACCTGTAAAGCCGCAGGCTTTACTGTGAAAATAAAAATCCCCCTAAATCCCCCTTTGCTAAAGGGGGACTTTAAAACCCCCCTTTGAAAAAGGGGGGTAGGGGGGATTTTCATCTGCGGCGGGTGGCCGAAATCGGCCATGAATGTTTCGCCGGCGCGCGCCCAGGCGAGACGCCTGTGCCACCAAACCCTCGATAAGGGCGACCCAGCGGGTCGCCCCAAATCATAGTGGCACAGGCTTCCAGCCTGTGGCCTTTCACCGGCCGGAGGCCGGTGCCACTATCCTCCCAGCGCCTCGCCCAGGCGCGGCACCAGGTGGTCGAAGTCGCCGTTGGACATGACCAGGACCAGGTCCCCGGGCCGCAGAAGGGGCAGGAGTCCGGCCAGGAGCTGGTCAGTGTCGGGGAAATAGCGGGCCGTCTGGCCCTGCCTTTCCAAGTCCGCTACCAGTTGCCGGGAAGAAAACTGCTCTTCCGGCTCCACCTTCCACAAATCCGGCGGCTCCCGCACCAGGATCAGGTCGGCGTCCTTAAAGGCCGCGGCATAGGGCGCCTGGAAGATGCGGCGCCGGGAGGTGTTGGTGCGGGGCTCAAAGACCGCCACCAGGCGGCGCTCCGGATAGCCCTGGCGCACCGCCTGCAGGGTCACGGCCACCGCGGTGGGGTGGTGGGCGAAATCCTGCAAGACTATGATTCCCTTGAATTCCCCGGCCACCTCCTGGCGCTTGTGGACCCCCTGGAAGCCGGCCAGGGCTTCCTGCAAGGCCCCGGGCTCGGCCCCCAGTTCCGCCAGGGCGGCGATGGCGGCCAGTCCGTTCCAGACATTGTGGGCGCCGAGCATGGGCAGGAAAAACTCGCCCCAGGGCCGGCCTTCCTTAAGAGCAGTGAACTTCATGCCGCCGGAGGCCGGGATAATATTCACGGCCTGCCAATGACAATCGGGGCTCACCCCGTAAAACGAGACCGGCGCGGGGGCTCGCCGGCAGACCTGCAGCACCAGGGGCGCATCCCCCCAGGCCAGGATTTGGCCGTCCGGAGCCACGGTTTCCAGGTAAGAGGCAAAGGCCCGGATGACGTGGTCCAGGTCGGTGTAGATGTCGGCGTGGTCGAACTCGATGGAGGTGAGGACCGCCACCCGGGGCCGGAAATGGACGAACTTGGGACGCTTGTCGAAAAAGGCGGTGTCGTATTCGTCACCCTCCAGGACCACATAAGGGCCCTGGCCCACCCGGTAGTTGGCCTGAAAATTCCGGGCAATGCCTCCCACCATGAAGCCGGGGTCCAGCCCCAGGACGTAGAGCAGCCAGGCGATCAGGGCGGTGGTAGTGGTCTTGCCGTGGGTGCCGGCCACCACCAGGCTTTGCCGCTCCCCCACCAGGAAGCGGTTCAGGGCCTCGGGCAGCGACAGGCGGGGGATGTCGGTATTTAACAGGGCCTGGGCCTCGGGATTGTCCCGCCGGATGACGTTGCCCACCACGGCCAGGTCCGGCCGGGGCTCAAGATTTTCCGGTCCGTAGCCGTTCTGCACCGCGATGCCCAGCCCTTCCAGAAAAGTGCTCATGGGCGGGTAGGCGTGTTCGTCGGAGCCGGTAACGCCATATCCCTGTTCCTTGAGGATGCCGGCCAGGGCCGCCATGCCGGTGCCGCAGATGCCCAGGAGGTGGATGTGTTTCGGAGAAATGGAATTCATTTCGGAGCTATTTGGTCCTCATCGGTAGCCGCAGGCTTTAAACCGTGAAAGTCTCTGTAGGGGCGGCTCGCGAGCCGCCCCTACAAGAAAATTCATTATCGGGGACGGCTGTTTTTCAAGCCATGAACGTTTAGCCTGCGCCCATTTTTTCGAATTATTACCTATACATTTTGTCAAACCCCAGGGCCAGTGACGCCGCCTCGTGGAACCGGGGCCGGAAGGTCTGAATTTTCGTCTTATCGTCCCGGCCCAGGTGCACCCGGTTGGTGAGTAAGACTACCATCTGCCCCAGTTTGAGGTCCAGCCAAAAAGAGGTGCCGGTGAAGCCCAGATGGCCGACGCTTCGGGGGGAAAAGTAGCGCCCGGCCGAACACTGGGAGGCCTCCGTGCCAGGGGTGTCGAACCCGAGGGCCCGGGCGCCTGGAGCCACGGGAGTTAGAAAAAGGCGCACGCTGGCCGGGGAGAAGGGCTGCCCGGTGTCGCCCTGATAAGCCCGGTAGAGGGCGGCCAGCAGGGCGAAGACCTCGGGTCCGGTGCCAGAAAGCCCGGCGTGCCCGGCCACGCCCCCGGCGGCCCAGGCGTTTTCGTCGTGGACCTCGCCGACAATATTTCGCCCTGGGATGAGCCCCATCTCGGTGGCGGCATAGAGGCGGTTTTCTGTTTTCTGTTTGCTGTTTTCTGTGGTTCGAACTGCCTGGGCCAGAGTTGGCAAGGGGTTGAACCCCAAGTTTTTCAGCCCCAAAGGATGGTAAATTTTTTCCTCGCAGAAGCGGTCCAGGGGCAGGCCGGAGACCGCCTCCACCACCGCCGCCAGCAGCATGAACCCCAGGTCGCTGTATAGAGTGACGGTGTCCGGGGCGTGCTCCAAGGGCGCGGCCGCGGCCAGGCGCGGCAACAGCCCGCCCCGGACCTGGGGTGGAGCCTGGAGAATTTCCCGATAAAACGGCCGCCAGGCCGGCAACCCGGCCCGGTGGGCCAAAAGCTGGGCGATGCTGAGGGGTCGTTTGTCCGATGGGAGCCACTCCACGGGCAGGAGTTCACCCAGGGTGGTGTTAGGGGTGAGCTTGCCTGCGTCCGTCAGGAGCATCAGGGCGGCGGCGGTGGCCAGGGGTTTGGTGAGGGAGGCCAGATCGAAACTGGTCTCAAGAGTAACCCTATTCGCGTCCTCAGCCAGAGAAACCTGGCCAACGGCTTCTTCCCACTGCGGCTCCCCCTTGAGGCCCACCACAGCGGCGGCGGCGGTGTAGACGCCTTGTTGCAGGCCGTCTTCCAGGAGTTGGGTTAGGAGAGTGAAGTGGTTGGCCATAGCGGTCGGGAAAAGTGGTCAGCCTCAGTGAGGGCGACCCAGCGGGCCGCCCCTGCTATTCCTTCTCCAGGGCCAGACTGACGAGCTTATCCAGCAAGGCCGGAAATTCCAGGCCCGCCGCCTTGGCTGCCTGGGGGAACAGGCTGGTGGCGGTCATGCCGGGAATGGTGTTGGTCTCCAGGACATAGATTTTATCATCCCGGACAATCATGTCGGTGCGGCTGTAACCCCGGCACCCCAGGGCCTGATGGGCCTTGAGGGCGCAGGTTTGGGCTCTCTCGGTCAGCTCCGGATCCAGGCGGGCCGGGCAGATCTCCTTGCTGGCCCCGGGCTGGTATTTGGCGTCATAGTCGAAAAAGGTGTAGCGGTCGGCGGGAATGATCTCCACCAGGGGGAGGGCCTGGGCGGTGGCATTTCCCAGGACGGCGCCGGTAATCTCGGTGCCCTGGATGAATTCCTCCACCAAAACGTGGGCGTCATAGCGAAAAGCCGCGGCCAGGCCCTCTTCCATTTCCGTCAGGGTGCGGGCCAGGCTGATGCCGATGCTGGAGCCTTCGGTGGCGGGCTTGATGACTACGGGCAGCCCCAAGGTGGCGTCGATTTCCTGGGGGCTGGGGGCTATCTGCCGGCTGAAGGCCATGGCGTTGGGGACCCTGAGACCGGTCATCTGATAGAGGGCCTTGCTCAGCTCCTTGTTCATGGCCAGGGCCGAGGCCAGGACCCCGGAGCCCTGATAGGGGATCTCCAGGAGGTCCAAAAAACCCTGCATGGTGCCGTCTTCTCCGCCCCGGCCGTGCATGATAATCAGGGCCACCTGGATTTCCGCGGCGTCGGCGACCAGCCTTCCCAGGTCGGTGAGAGGATCGTAGCGCCGGATCTCATACTTGCTCTTGTCCAGGGCCGCAAAGACCTGGGCGCCGCTTTTCAAGGAGACTTCCCGTTCCGAAGATTTGCCCCCGGCAATCAGGGCCAGCCGCATTTTTCCCATCGTTCCTCCGGTTAAAAAATAGCGAGCAGTAGTCAGCTTGCGGCGATCAGCAGGTGTTCAAAGTTCAAGGTTTTTGCTAATTGCCGCCGTTGGTCTTAAGCAGGTCCAGGGGCCCGAGGCGCAAAGGGGCAAACAATTTTTCCTCCAGGGTCTGGGACTTGGCCGCCATGGCGGCAATACGGACCAGGGCCTCCGGAGTGCGTCCGTAGCGCACCTCCAGGTCAGCAAAACGCTCCGCCAGGCTGACCAGCCGGGTATGGAGCACCCGCTTATCGGCGTAGTTAACCACTTCTGCTTCCCGCAACGGCCGGGAGTCGTCCACGCCGTCTTCCAGGCGCACGTGCTCCCGCACCACCCGGGCCAATTCCAAGTAGCCCAGGGAAGTCAAGATATCCGCGCCCAGGTGGGCGTGATTATTGGTCGTGCCCAGGCAGGCGGTTTTTCCGATATCGTGGAGCAAGGCCCCGGTACTGATGAGGGGCAGGTGCAGCTCAAAGCCCGCCGCCGCCAGGGCCCGGGCCAGCCAATCCGCCACCTGCATGACCCGGAAGGAATGTTCCCTGATGTTGGGCAGCATGCCGTGGGCCGCCATCAGGGCCAGGCAGTCGTTATAAGAAGGCAGGGATATTGGAGTGATATCCGCCATCTGCATTGAAGGGTTGATTTTCACTAAGATAACACCATGCTCTATTAATCTCGTTCCCAAGCAGGAGCTTGGGAACGAGAGGATGGTGGGCAGTGCCCACCCTACATTTTTTTCACTACACTTTCTTCACCAATACCACCGCATACGCCGCCATGCCCTCACCCCGGCCGGCGAAGCCCATATGTTCGGTGCTGGTGGCCTTGAGGTTGATATCATCCGGGGCCAGGCCCAAAACCGGGGCGAGCTTCGCGATCATCTCCGGGAAATGGGGCACGAGACGGGGCGCCTGGGCCACCACGGTGGCATCCAGGTTCACCGGCTGATAACCCCGCTGCCGCACGATCTCGATGATCCTGGCCAGCAGGACGAGGCTGGAGATGTCCTTAAAGGCCGGGTCACTATCCGGGAAGTGCCGGCCCAGGTCGCCTGCGCCCACCGCCCCGAGGAGGGCGTCGCCGATGGCGTGGCTCAGGACGTCGGCATCGGAATGGCCCAACAGACCCAGGTGGTAAGGTATGGTAACGCCCCCCAGGATCAGAGGGCGGCCCGCCACCAAACGGTGGGCGTCATATCCCAGGCCGACTCGCACGCTTCTTCCTCCGCAGCAAAGGCAGGATGGCCTCCGCCAGTTCCAGGTCATCCGGGGTGGTGATCTTCAGATTCAGGGGTGAGCCGGGAATGACCAGCACCGGCTGGTTGAGCTGTTCCACCAGCGAGGCCTCGTCGGTGCCGTAAAAGTCGCGGCTATAGGCCTCCACAAAGGCGCGGCGCAGCAACGGCGCCTGAAAGGCCTGGGGCGTCTGGATCTGCCAGATATCGCGGCGCTCCAGGGTCTGGCGGACCTCCCCCTCGGCGGTGACGGTTTTCAGGGTATCCTGGGCCGGCAGACCCAGGATGGCGCCGCCGTGGCTGCGGGCCGCCTGGATGAGCCGCCGGACCATCTCGCCGGTGAAGAAGGGCCGCACCCCGTCGTGCACCAGGACGATCTCCAACTCATCCTCATTTTTCAGGGCCTTGAGGGCGTTGTAGACGCTATCCTGGCGCTCCTTGCCCCCGGGCACCAGGCGCAGCACTTTCTTAAAACCATAAGGGGAGATAACTTTTTCCTGGCAGTAGTCCAGTTCTTCGGGATGGACCACCAGGGCAACTTCCTGGATCTCGTTAATCTTCTCGAAGACCCCCAGAGTATGGGCCAGGATGGGTTTGCCGGCCAGCAGCAGGTAGGGCTTGGGGATGGAATTCCCCATGCGTACCCCGAATCCGGCGGCGGCCACGATGGCGGCGATCATACTGAAGGAGCCTCCAGGGTCCCCTGGCAGGAGACGGTGCCGGCTCGCCCAGGCAGGCGACCTGAACTCACCTTTGCCGTCGGAATCTTCCCCGGTTCTTGCAAGAGTTCCCGGGCCCAATCCTCGAGGCGGAAAAATGCCACCCCTTGCTGCCGGCAGCAGCGCAAGAGTTGAGTAAAGTCATCCAGGTACGGCCCGCCCTCCAGTTCGGCGTGGATGGTGAGAACCTGGGGGCGTTCAGGGCTCAGGCGGGACAGGACCAGGTTGCTGAAATCCCGGGGCCGGCAGCCATCCAGGCCCAAAAGTTCATCCAGGGTGGGCAGGGTGGTGGGAATCTCCAGGAGCGGGGACACGGTTGGGCCGAACCGGGGAAAATAGGGGGTGGAGCCCCGGGTGTCGCTGGCATAAAGGAAATTCTGGGCCGCCAAAACCTCCCGGCTTGCCGGGCTGCACTGCCAGCCCGGGGCGGCGAAGGCATAGGCCCGGCGCTTAAGCAGGGCGGCGAAGGCCTCCTGGGCCGCGGTAATCTCCCGGGAGACGGCCGCGGCGGGCAGCCGGAAAAGCTGGTCGTGCCAGCGCACGTGGTCATAGCCGTGCAGCCCCACTTCGTGGCCGGCCGCGGCAATGCGGGCGGGGATTTCCGGGGCCGCCGCATAAATGAGAGGCGCGGGCAGCAGGGTGCCGTAGCACATGGTCTTGAGGCCGTAAATCGTTGGTGCCCGGGTGCGCAGCATCTTCTGCAAAAACCCCTGTTGTCGAAAGACGCGGAAAATGGCCCGGCCGGAGTTGTCCGGCCCCAGGGCCAGGAAGAAGCTGGCCCTGACATCGTGCTCCGCCAGCACCTTCAGCAAGGCCGGCACCCCCTTACAAAAACCTGCCAGGGTGTCAACGTCTATTTTGATGCCCAATTTGCCGCTCAATTTGATTCTCAGAGCTTATCAGCAGCTTTCAGCTTAATAACTGACCAGCCCATAAAAAGTTTTGAGATTTGCCCTGTAGGGGCGGTTCTCGAACCGCCCTAAGGGTCTATACCTTAGCGGTCCGAACCTCCGCCAAGAATGAATCCAAAGTGATCTTCAAAGAGGTGGTGAGGTCCGTTTTCGGTTCCCAGCCCAGGAGCCGGCGCGCCTTATCTATGGAGGGCTTGCGGCTGGTGATGTCCTGGTAGCCCTGGCCGTAATAATCTTCGTGGCGGGTCTCCACGATCTCCGAATAGCCCCCGTCGTTTTGGTGGTCCGGGTGCTGCCGGAAGAGGTCGCGCAAGAGCTGAGCCAACTCTTTTACCGAAGCTTCATTATCGGGGTTGCCGATGTTGAAGATCTGGCCGTCCGCAACCCCGCCCTCGTTTTCGATGATCTTCATCAGGGCGTCGATGCCGTCTTCCACGTAGGTGAAGCAGCGTTTCTGATGGCCGCCGTCCACCAGCAGGATGGGCTCCCGCTGCAGCAGGTTGAGGATGAACTGGGTCACCACCCGGGAGCTCCCTTCCTTGGCGGCGTAGAGGTCGTCCAGCTTCGGGCCGATCCAGTTGAAGGGGCGGATCATGGAAAACTGCAACTGCCCCGCCTGGCCGTAAGCGTAGATGACCCGGTCCAGGAGCTGCTTGGAGCAACTGTAGATCCAGCGCTGCTTGTGGATGGGCCCCAGCACCAGGGTGGAGTCGTCTTCGGAGAACTCCGCGTCCGGGCACATGCCGTAGACTTCGGAGGTGGACGGGAAGATGATGCGGCTGTGGTACTTGACGCACTGGCGCACCACCCGCAGGTTTTCTTCGAAGTCCAGCTCGAAGACCCGCAGGGGTTTTTTCACGTAGGTCATGGGGGTGGCGATGGCCACCAGGGGCAAGACCACGTCGCACTTCTTGATGTGATATTCGATCCATTCCTTGTTGATGGCGATGTCGCCTTCCAGGAAGTGGAAGCGGGGGTGGTCCAGGGACTGGTCCAGCTTGTTGGAGTGGAGGTCCATGCCGTAGACTTCCCAGTCCCGCTCCTTGAGGATGCGCCGGGTCAGGGCATTGCCGATGAAGCCGTTGACGCCTAAAATTAATATTTTCATGAAATTCCTAACATTATTATGTGGGGTGGGCGCTGCCCACCTGTTTTCTCGTTCCCAAGCTGTGCTTGGGAACGTATATTGGGGCCAAGCTCAGACGTGTAGGGTGGGCACTGCCCACCGCTTTTTTCAAATTAATTTCAATTTTTGGTGGGCGGTGCCCACCCTACATTTGGCCTTGCCAACCAATCCGTTGCTTTTGCAGAAAGCTGATAGCCGAAAGCTGACCGCTGCCTTCACCCCAATTTTTCCCCCACCAAATAATCCCAGGCGGCGATGACGGGCCCCAAAAATTCCGGCTGCCCCTCCCATTGGGCCTGGGTAATGAGGAAGTGGCCCCGGCCGGCGGTCACCAGCAGCCCCTCCCCCGGCACCGCGGCTGCCACCGAACCCGGCGGCTTCAGGGCAGCAGCCGAGGGTGCGGCCAGAGGTTTGCCGCCCCAGATAAATAACTTTTGGCCCTTAAAGAAGGTGAAGGCCCCGGGATAGGGATGGGTGACGGCCCGCACCAGATTATATATCGCCACCGCGTCTTTGTCCCAGGAAATGAGGCCGTCTTCCGGGCGGCGGCCGCCGAAATAGGAGGCCCGGCTCTGGTCCTGGGGGGCCCGGGGGGCGGTGCCGGCCCGCAGCAGCGGGTAGGTTTCCCGCATTAAGGTCCCGGCGGCCACCGTCATCCGGGCAAACAGGGTCAGCGCCGTGTCATCCGGAGTGATGGCGACCCTTTCCTGCCCGACGATGTCGCCCTTATCGGGCTTTTCCTCCATGTAATGCAGGGTGACGCCGGTCTCGGGCTCGCCGTGGATCAGGACCCAGTTCACCGGACAGCGGCCCCGGTAGCGGGGCAGCAGGCTGCCGTGGAGGTTCAGGGCCCCCAGGCGGGGCAAATCCAGCAGGGGCTTTTTCAGCATGTGGCGATAATAGCAGGAAAAGAGGAAATCGGGCTCCAGGCGTTGCATGGCCGCTACGAATTTGGGATCGTTGGGGTCCAGGGGCTGATAGACCGGCAGGTAATTATCGAAGGCCAAATCCTTGACCGAGGCGAACCAGAGGTTTTCCCGGGGGTCGTCCGCATGCGTGACCACCGCCACGATCTCGTCGGCGTAATGGCGGCAGAGGTCGATAAGGACCTCTAAGCAGGCGTGGCCGACGTTGTGGTAACCCAGGAAGATTAGGCGCATAAGTACCAGTTTTCAGTTTTCAGTTTTCAGTTCCGGCCCCAAGCTCTGCCGGATGACATAACGCGGCCGGCCCCGGACCTCCCGGTAGATGCGGCCGACGTATTCGCCGATGAGGGCCAGCCCCAGGGTGTTGAGACCGACAAAAATAAACAAGATGGCAAACAGGGTGAAGACCCCCTCCACCTCCGGGCCCACGAAGAGGCGCCGGAGGAAGAGGAGCAGCCCAAAGAGCAGACCCAGCAGGGCGATGGTCACCCCCATGAGCCCCACCAAATGGATGGGCAGGTTGGAGAAGCCGGTCATCAAATCGAAGTTGAGGCGGATGAGCCGGAACAGGTTATATTTGGAGGAGCCCCGCTCCCGTTCGGCGTGGCCCACGGGAATCTCCGCCACCCGCCGGGAGTAGAGGTTGGCCAAAGCGGGGATGAAGCTGGAGGATTCCTGGCACTGGTTGATGGAGTCCACCACCTCCCGGCGGTAGGCCCGCAGCATGCAGCCGTAGTCCCGCAGCCTGGTTCCGGTGACCTTCGACATGACGACGTTCACCAGATGGGAGGGAAGTTTGCGGAACCACGAGTCCTGCCGGTTTTCCCGCCAGCCGCCCACGGTGTCGTAGCCCTCTTCCAGCTTGGCCACCAGGCGGGGGATTTCTTCCGGCGGATTTTGCAAATCCGCGTCCAGGGTGATCATCACCCGGCCCCGGGCCGCCTGGAAGCCGGCAAAGATGGCCTGGTGCTGGCCGAAGTTGCGGTTAAATTGCAGGGCGCGCAGGACTTGCGGATACTGGTCGTGCAGTTCGGTGAGGATTTCCCAGGAGCGGTCGCTGGAGCCGTCGTCCACCAGGATGATCTCGAAGGGCTTACCCATGGCCGTAAGCACGCGCATCAGCCGCTCTCCCAACTCCCTGAGGTTTTCTTCCTCATTATAAACGGGAATGATCACCGAAATATCAGGTTCCAGAGAAACACTGCTCATTGGAGCGACCGGCTGGGTCATATGTAGTTAACCTGGGGTGCAGGCAAAATGTAGCCGCAGGCTTCAGCCTGCGCCGGCACAGGCTTCAGCCTGTGCTACCTAGTATTATTAATGGGAGCGGACAGAAGATTACTTCCCCCTCACCCTAACCCTCTCCCCCATCGGGGGAGAGGGGATATAGAAGAAACTCCATTTCTGCGTTCATTAATAACCTGCGAGTGGTTCCCAAGCGCAGTTGGAACTAGTGAATAAAAAACCAAAAACCGATAAAAAAAAGCCCACCAGCCACCTGAGTGGCCGGTGGTCCCAAAGAAAACGCGGAGCAGGCCGTAAGCCGAGTTCTGTCCCGGGTTGCCCCGGTGATGATCATTCCTCTAGGACCCCGGTTGCCCGGGGCCTCCAGCGACCTACCCGGGAGCTTCAGGCGGGCCACCCTCAAGCGCTCCCCTATTTGGTCTTGCTCCGGGTGGGGTTTTCCAAGCCGGCGGTGTCGCCACTGCCGCTGGTGAGCTCTTACCTCACCTTTTCACCCTTACCGTGGCGGGCGGTTCGAGAACCGCCCCTACAAAGATGGAACCACGGCGGTCTGGTCTCTGAGGCACTTTCCCTGGGGTTGCCCCCGCTGGGGATTACCCAGCACCCTGCCCTGTGGAGCTCGGACTTTCCTCCGGCGGCATGACGCCCAGCCGGCGATCATCTGGCCTGCTCCGCGGCCCTTTGAAACTGTAAATCAACTAGGTGGCACAGGCGTCTCGCCTGTGCAAGCGCAGGCTAAAGCCTGCGGCTACAAAAAATTGCTATAACAGCCTCGCTTAATTACATTCTACCGCGGCGGCGGCCTTTGGTCAATGCCCTGATTGGCCAGTTCATCCGCCAGGCGGTTTTCGGCCCGGGGCACATGGGAGACGGTATAGGCCTCGAAGTTTTGCAGCTCGTTTTTGGCAAGCCGCCACAAAGGCAGAAGGTGGGGGGCCTTGACACGATATTGACCGTTGAGCTGTTTTACCAGCAATTCGGAATCGGCGAAGATCTGGAGCTTCTTGGCCCCGAGTCTAACGGCCTCTCGCAGCCCGAGAAGCAGGGCCTGGTATTCCGCCACGTTGTTGGTGGTTTCCCCCAGGTAGCGGGCCAGTTGTGCTGCAACTTCCCCCAGGGGGTTAGAAAGGACGGCCCCGGCCCCGGCCGGCCCCGGGTTGCCCCGGGAGGCGCCGTCGCAAGAAAGGCGCCAGAACCCTGCCTGCCGCTTCTCGTAGTAGTCGGCTATTTCCTGGAAAATCGCCAAAAGCTCATCTTTGGCAATACCGAAGCGCTCCCGCACCTGGGCGAGGTCTAGACCCTCCGCCAGGGCCCGGAAGATGACGGCCCGATCGGCGTTTTCCCCCATGTCCCGGCTCAGGGTTGGACCTGCGGGGCTTCGCCCTCTGCGGCAGCCTCTTCCTCCTGCCAATAGAGGATCCGCTGGCAATGGGGGCACTGAAGAATCTCTACCCCCTTCTGCAGGTCGATGAACTGCTGGGGCAGAATATTCATGTGGCAGCCGAAGCAGACCCCCTCGGACACCGGGGCGATGGCCGTGCCGTTGCGGCGCTGGCGGATAAACTCATAGCGCTTCAAAAGCTGGGCCGGCACCACTTTACGCAGCTTTTTCCGCTGCTGCTCCAGGCCCGCCAGCCGCTGTTTTAGCTGTTTCACCGCCGCCGCCACTTCTGCCGACCGCTGGGCCAGGGCGGCCTGGCGTTCCTGGATCTGCTCCGCTACCTCCCCCAGGGCCCGTTTCTGGGCCTCCAGCTGCTCCATGATCTCCAGGACGCGGGTCTCCTGCTTGTCCCGCTGATCTTCCTTGAAGGCGATTTCTTTAATCATCGCCTTGTATTCGATGTTGCTCTTGATTTCCATCAGGCGGGCGCGGCTTTTTTTGATGCCGTCTTCCATTTGGGCGGTTTCTGCCTCGGTGTCCCGCCGCTGGCCTTTCAGGTTCTCCATTTCCTGGAGGTGGGCGGCTTGCTGGGCCTGCAGGTCTTCCAGGGCTGCTGCTTCGGTTTTGAGCTCTTCCGGGAGCCGTTCCAGCTCCTCGGTGACCTCCTGAATCACTCTATCCAACTCCTGTACTTCGATGAGTTTGCTTAACTCCGGTAACAAGATCGACCTCCAAAAGAACGGTTTTCGGTTTTCGGTTTGCTGGTTTCGGTTAAACAGGGCGCCGAATCATAAGCGCTCCGGGTTTCCCCGGCAATATTCAGAAATAGTTGCACGGCGCCTGAAGCGACTGCGCCACCTCCACTCGAATCGACAGACCCGCGGCCTGAAAAAGGCCCCTGAGTTGTTCGGCCCAGGGGCCCATGAAGACCGCTTCGCTGGCATAATGGCCCACCTCGAGGATGGCAAATTCCTCCAGGTCGGGTGGCACCTGGTGATGCCTGACCTCGCCGGTGAGATAGACCTGGGCCCCCTGGTCCCGTGCCGTTTGGATAAATTCGCCGCCGCTGCCCCCCAGGACCGCCAGGCGTTGCACCTCCCGGGGCGGACTGCCCCAGACCTTCACCGCGGCCACCTGAAAAAGCGCCTTGACCCGGGAGATCACCTCCGGGAACGGCAACGGCGCCGGCCAGTTGCCGAGGCGGCCGAACCCGAGGGCGGCGCCGGGATTCTGTAACGGATACAAATCGTAGGCCACTTCCTCGTAGGGGTGAGCTTCCTGCAGCCGGGCCAGGGCGGTGGGGAGCAGGGACTCCGGCGCCAGGACCTCCAGCCGGGATTCCTCCACCCGGGAGAGTTGCGCCACCTCCCCGCGAAAGGGCTGGGCGCCCGCCAAAGGCTGGTAGGTGCCCTGGCCCCGGGCGGCAAATGAACAGTGGGAATAGCGGCCGATGACGCCCAGCCCGGCGTCAGTCAGGGCCCGGCGCACCCGGTCCTCGTAGTCGAGGGGCACAAAGACCGTCAGCTTGTACAGGGGATCCCGCCCGGTTTCCGCCAGGATCTCCACATCGGCCAGGGCCAGGCTTTGGGCCAGGTAATCGTTGAGGCCCCCGGGGGCCACGTCCAGGTTGGTGTGGCAGGAGACCGAGGCGAGGCCGGCCCGGATCAGGGCGCTGAGCAACTGACCGCCGGGGGTATCCTCGCGCACCTCGGTGAGCGGCTGATAAAGCAGGGGATGGTGGGTCAGGAGCAGTTGCGCCCCCCGGCTCTGGGCTTCCCGGATGACCGCCGGGGTGGCCTCCAGGGCTACCAGGACCGCGGCCACCGGGCTGTCAGGGCGCCCCACCTGGAAGCCGGTGCGGTCGCCGGGCGCGGCCCAGGCCGCCGGATATTGGCGGGCCAGCACCTTGACGATCTCTTGCAGAGTGGCGCTTTTCATAGGACATAAAAAAGGGGTGCGCAGAAAGCACCCCCGGGGTCAGGCCCCTTTGGAGTTGCCGCTCCTTGTAGGTATCGGCTGATCTTTTTGTCCCCCTGATCGGTGGTGGGCCCACCCGGATTTGAACCAGGGACCGTCCGGTTATGAGCCGGTTGCTCTGACCGCTGAGCTATGGGCCCGGTAAGCATCTGCTCATCAGGTGACGGGCAAAACAGCCGGGGCAGGTTCCCCCGCCCCGGCTACTGCCCTTGGTTAATTATAACTCCCTTGGCCAATTGTTCAATAGCCGGAGGCCTAACTTTCGATAAAGCTCTTCAACCTGGTGCTGCGGGACGGATGCCGGAGCTTGCGCAGGGCCTTGGCCTCGATCTGGCGGATGCGCTCCCGGGTGACCTCGAAATCCCGCCCCACCTCCTCCAGGGTGTGGTCGGTCTTTTCGCCGATGCCGAAGCGTTTGCGCAAGACCTTTTCTTCTCGGGGCGTCAGGGTGGCCAGCATCCTCCGGGTCTGGTCCGCTAAATTGAGGTTGGCCACCGCCTCCATGGGAGTGGAGATTTTTTTGTCTTCAATGAAATCGCCCAGATGGCTGTCTTCTTCGTCGCCGATGGGGGTTTCCAGGGACAGCGGCTCTTTGGCGATCTTCAAGACCTTGCGCACCTTCTCCAGGGGGAACTCCATCTTTTCGGCAATCTCCTCCGGAGTGGGTTCCCGGCCGATCTCCTGGACCAGGTAGCGGGAGGTGCGGATCAATTTGTTGATGGTTTCGATCATGTGCACCGGGATGCGGATGGTGCGGGCCTGGTCGGCGATGGCCCGGGTGATGGCCTGGCGGATCCACCAGGTGGCATAGGTGCTGAACTTGTAGCCCCGCTCGTATTCGAATTTCTCCACCGCCTTCATCAAGCCGATATTGCCTTCCTGAATCAGGTCCAGGAACTGCAAGCCCCGGTTGGTGTATTTCTTGGCGATGGACACCACCAGGCGCAAGTTGGCCTCCACCAACTCCCGTTTGGCCTTCTGGGCCTGATATTCTCCCCTTTCCGCCTTCACCAGGGTCGCCAGCAGGCGCCCGGCGGCCATCCCGGTTTCGGCTTCCACCCGCCGCAGCAGCCTCCGGGCCTGGCTCCAAACCTCTTCTATCTCTTTCAGGCGCTTCGGCTCCAGGGCCACCGGCTGGGGATCGCTATCGCCGTTCTGTTTGCGGTGGCGCTTCAAGTTGCGGAACTTGGTGACATTCAGGTTGGCGGCGGCCAGGCACTTCTCCATTCTCTGCTGGTAGTCCCGCACCAGCCGGCCGTAGAGACGCAGCCGGTTGAGGATATCTTCCAGGTAGTGCCTGTCCAGCCGCAGATTCTTCAGATTATCCGCCATGCGGCGGCGCTCTTTGGCGATCTTTTGCTCCAATTGGACCCGACCCTCGTCCTTGCGGGGCAGGGCGGCGGCTTCCTTATGATGCAGCCGGATCTTTTCCTCCTGGGAACGCAGCTTTTGAATCAGCTTGAGAACCCGGGATTTTTGGGTGGGCAGCTCCAGGGGATCGTCTTCGCCGAAGTCGTCCACGCCGTTCTGGGGCGCCAATCTCTCTTGCTCCAGTCTGTCAGTGAGTTTTAAGATCTCTTTTAAGGTAACGGGCACCTCTAGTAGAGAGTGGAGCACCTCCTTTTCCCCCTCCTCGATACGTTTGGCGATCTCCACTTCCCCTTCCCGGGTGAGCAGGGAAACGGTGCCCATTTCCTTCAGATAAAGGCGTACCGGATCATCCAGTTTGGCGCCACCCTCGGGCTCCAGACTCAAGTCCCCATCCCCTTCGGCGATTTCCATGGGAGAGGCCAGGGCCAGGCCGGCAACCTCCGCAGGCGGCAGATCCAGCTCGTCGAAGATCAGGATATCCTTCATCTGCTCGTTCAAGAGACTCTCGGGTGATAGTGAGTCATGCAGGTCATCAACGGTGATCAAGGTATCATCATCCCCCATGGGCATGATTTCCTGAAACCCATCCATGCCGATTCCCTTGTTCATCCATTTTCTCCTTTTGCTATAATGCCGATAGTTCTTCCAGTTGGCGGTTGATCTCCTGCCACTGAACCTGCAAGGGCGTGAGGTCTTCGTCGCCTTGGACGGCGGCGGCCTGTTGCATTCTTGCTTTCAGGTGGGCCCGAGACTTCTTGAGCTGCCTGACCTTCAGGTCCCGACGCCAGTGGTCGATCAAGAGATCTAATTGGGGGCCGCTAGCTTCCTCCTCTGCCAGGGTTAAGGCGCAGATTTGCTGGCGCAGGTTCTCCCTCTCCACCTGCTGCACCAACAGGCCATGGTCCAGTTTCCCGTGTTGCCGGTAGCTTTCGATAATGAGGGCCAGGAGTTCCTTCAATTCCCCGTTTTCGAACTCCAGGGCCCATTCTTCTAATTCCTCCAGGGCTACGGCCTGGGGCTGGCCCAGGACCCAGCGCAGCAGGCCCTTCTCCAGGCTGACGGCCACCCCGGCGGCGGGCGAGAGACGCCTGGCGGTGATGGGTCCAAAGGAGGCCAGGCTCTGGCGCAGGACGCCCTCATCCACCTCCAGTCGCTGGGCCGCGGTCTTCAGCCACAGTTCCTGCTCCACCGGATCCACGATGGCTTGAAAGTAGGGCCGCAGCTCTTCCAGAATGCGGACCCGGCTCTCCACCTCCAGGCCGTGGGTCGCAATCAACCCTTCCAGCAGGAAAGTAAACCAGGGTTGGGCCGAGTTCCAGGCGGTCTTAAAGATTTCCACCCCATTCGCCTTGGCGTAGTCGTCCGGGTCCATCCCGGCCGGCAGGGCCAACGCCCGCACCGGCAGACCCTCGTGGGCGAAGAGCGGGAAGGCCCGCTGCATGGCCTTGACCCCGGCGGCGTCGCCGTCGTAGACCAGGACCACCCGGTCGGCCAGGCTTTTCAAGAGGCGCACCTGCTCCCGGGTCAGGGCGGTGCCGAGGGTCGCCAGGACGTTGGCGATGCCTTTGGACTGTAAGGCAATGAGGTCGAGATAGCCCTCCACCACCAGGGCCACGCCGGTTAAGCGCAGGGCCTCGCTCGCCTGGGGCAGGCCGTAGAGGGTGCGGCCCTTGGAATACAGCAAACTCTCCGGGGAGTTGAGGTACTTGGGCTCACCAACGCCGATGCTGCGGCCCCCGAAGGCCACCACCCGGCTCTGGCGGTCGAAGATGGGGAAGATGATGCGGTCCCGGAAGCGGTCGTAAAAGCCGCCGCTGGTCCGGGGCATGAGCAGGCCCACGTCCTGGGCCGCCGAAAGTTCGAGGTTCCGGCCCTGCAGGTGGCGGCGCAGCGAATCCCAGTCGTCCGGGGCATAGCCCAGATGGAAGGCCTTGATGACCTCCGGGGTCAGGCCCCGTTTGGCCAGGTAGTCCCGGCCGGGTTTGCCGGCGGCGCTGTTCAGAGTGGCTTCATAAAAGCTGGCCGCCATCTTATTAATCTCATAGGCCAGGGTGCGCTTGCCGGCCGAACGTGCGCCCTCCGGCCCCAGTTCCTTCAACGACAAGGGGATGCCGTAGCGCCGGGCCAGTTCCTGCACCGCCTCCGGGAAGCTGAGGCGCTGGTGCAGCATCAGGAAGGAGAAGACGTTGCCCCCGGCGCCGCAGCCGAAACAATGAAAAATGCCCTTCTCCGGTGCCACCGTGAAAGAAGGGCTGGTGTCGGCGTGGAAGGGGCAGAGGCCCAGAAGATTCTTGCCCTTCTGGGTCAATTGGACGTACTGGCCCACCACCTCTTCGATGCGGGCCGCGTCCTTGATCTCCAGGAGCTTGTCTTCGGGGATAAACGCCATAAGAGTTTCGAGTTTTGAGTTTCGAGTTTTTAGTTTTCGGTTTTCAGTTTTCAGTCAATCTACCCCATCGTTTTAATTTTGGTAGCGCAGGCTTCCAGCCTGTGCATCTTCCGGTTTTCCCCCCTTTTCTAAAGGGGGGCAGGGGGGATTAAATAAGCGCCTGATAATCCCCTCTAAATCCCCCTTTAGGAAAGGGGGACTTTAAAACCCGCCTTCATAGGGCGGCCTGTGGCCGCCGTCATTTCCGGTAGCGCAGGCTTCCAGCCTGTGTTTTTCCTGGTGGCACAGGTTTCCAACCTGTGCATTTTATGTAGCCGCAGGCTTTAGCCTGCGTAGGGGCGGACCTGCGTGTCCGCCCTTGCCTTTCGTTCCCAAGTTGTAGGGTGGGCACTGCCCACCATTTTCCTTTTCTCCCTCTCCCCCGACGGCGGGGAGGGTTGGGGGGAGGGGGGAGTATAGGGCGGCTCGAGAGCCGCCCCTACAATGCCACCCCCACCCTAACCCTCCCCCCTCTCAGGGGGAGGGGATTTTTTCTTCTCGTTCCCAAGCTCCTGCTTGGGAACGCCATTTGTCTTGCCAAGCTCCTGCTTGGCCCTGCCAGCCTTGGTGGGGCGGGCCTCTGTGCCCGCCGCCTTATGGTGGGCAGTGCCCACCCTACATCAATGCTATTTTTCCTTGCTGAGTTCTTCTTCGCAGACTTTTATCCAATCCTCAAAGGCCAAGAATTGTGCTTTTTTCCCGAGCACTTTATCAAGGATTCCACAAGTTGCCGCGCTGGCCGGCAAAGAATCTGAAGACTGAAGGATTCGTTTGGCGGTAAGACAGACTTCTTTTTCAGGTTTCTTGGCAATGTGAGCCATCATTGCTGGAATGTATTCCTTTGCCATGTTGGGGCTTTGGAGATGCAGAAAGAGCTCTTCTGTAGAAAGTTCATCTGCATCATGTTGCTTCCCATTTACTGCTGCTATACTGAGGCCCATGTAAGCACCTGGTACAGATTGTAGGATCAAGAGTTCCTTGCGAATTAGTAATACTCGACGTAAAGCCATCTTGCCTAAAGAATCTGAACGCGCTGCAAGCTGCACAAGCCCCGAAAAAGCTTTACGAGATCCGTAGCGGGCAGCATCTTCCAACTCAATCATGGTTGTTAAATCGTTTAGGTTAGCTTTTTCAGACTGAATTAATTCTCTAGTTTCAGTAATACTTGCTTCCGTTTCTTTCTTGAACTTGGCTACCTCTGGATTAACTTGTTCTTGCAATAAGCGTTTGGCCTCAGTCTCTGCGACTTTTTGAACCGTTTCGCTGATATGGGGTTCCTCAAACTTATGAGATATTCGCTCGATGAGAAGCTTTTCCATGAATTTAGTGGCATGATGGTAAGCTTGCCAGAGGCCGATGCCAAAAACCAGAGAGATAATTGACATCCAAAAAATGATTGAGTTACGTATTTCTTTTTTAACCTGTTTAGCTATACAGTTAGGACACAGAACTATTCCAGAATCAATAAGTACAGCACATGACTTGCACTTCTTATTAGCCATATTTAATCAATTTATATGCCGTCATCTAAAAAATTATTGCAAAATCTTATAGGTTCCTCTTTTTTTTTCCTTTAGTCTTTTCGCGCTAATCCTTCAAATCCACCACCGTCACGCCGGGGTTGTCGTCGGCGTGGAGTTCCTTCACCAAGCCGTGGCGGCGCAAATGCTCCCACACCGCCTTTTTGAGGCGGCCGGTGCCCACCCCGTGGATGATGTCCACGTGTTCGGCGCCGTTCAGCACCGCCTGGTCGATGAGCCGGTCCACCAGGGGCAGGGCCTCGTCCACCCTGAGGCCGATGACATTGAGGCTCTGCACCAGTTCCCGGGGCGGCAGGCAGACCAGGGCCGGCGCCGCGGCCTTTTTGGGCCGGCCGTCGGCCCCGGCCGGCGCGACCTCCTCGGGCGCAACCCGGATTTTCACCTGGCGTACCTGCACCTCTAACCGACCGTCCCTGCTATCCTTTGCAAGAATCTCGCCAGTCAGCCCCAGGGCCGGCAAAAAGACCTTCTGGCCGGGGGCGTAGGCCGGGGCCGGGGGCGGCGTCAGGGGCGGAGCCGGGGTCAGGTCCTCCAAAAGCTGCGCCTGTTCCCGGGAAAACTCCTGGCGCAGTTTGCCCCAGGACTCGCCGCTGCCCTGGAGGCGCTTGACGATCCCTTTAAATTGGCTTTCCGCCTCCTTGATGCGGGCCAAAGCCGCCTGCTTCACTTCGGTTTCCAGGCGCAGCCGCTCCGCCTCGACTTCCCGGCGGAAATCCTCCAGTTCCCGAACCTTGGCCTCCAGTTCATTAGTCCGGTCAGCCAGCTCCGTCTCCCGGCGGGCCACCTCCTGCTGGGCCGCTTCCACCTCCCCCAGCAGCCGGTAGGCCCGGAGTTCGTCCTGGTCGAGATAGCGCTCCGCCTGGGCCAAAATCTCCGGGCTCAAACCCAGCTCCCGGGCGATCTTCAGGGCGTTGGAGGCCCCCACCACCCCGTAGGCCAGTTGGTAGGTGGGCCGCCGGGTCTCTTCATTGAAGACCACCGCTACGTTCTCGAAGCCCTCGGTTCGTTGGGCAAACCCCTTCAACAGGGGAATATGGGTAGTGGCCGCGCCATAAGCTCCCCGCTGATAAAAGACTTGCAGCAAAGCCAGGGCCAGCGCTCCCCCCTCGGTGGGATCGGTGGCGGTACCCAGCTCATCCAAAAGGATCAAGGCCCGCTCCGGCAAGGAATTTAGCATGCCCAGGGCCCTTTGCAAGTGGGCCGAAAAGGTGCTGAGATTCTGCTGCAGGTCCTGCGGGTCGCCGATGTCGGCAAAGATCTGGTCGAAGGGGCAGAACTCGCTGCCTTCGGCCACCGGGATGGGAATGCCGCTCTGCACCATGAGGGTGAGGAGCCCCAGGGTCTTCAGGGCCACGGTCTTGCCGCCGGCGTTGGCCCCGGAAATGATGAGCCAGCGCTGCTCCGGGGTGAGCGCCAGATCGATGGGCACCACCTCCGGGGCCTCGGGGCGGTCCCGGTGGCGCTGCACCAGCAAGGGATGGCGGGCCTGTCTTAAGTCCAGCCCGCCCCGGCTGCGCCAGATGGGCGCCCTCGCCTGGAAATCCCGGGCGAAGCCCACCTTGGCGCCGATGGCGTCCAGCTCCGCCAGGACTGCCAGGGTTTGGCGGATCTCATCCAGATGATCGCGCACCAGGTCGGTGAGGCGGCGCAGGACCGCGTCCTCTTCCCGCTTTTCCCGGTTGAGCAGCAGGTTGATGGCGTTGTTGTGCTCCACGATGGCCAGCGGCTCCAGGAACAGGGTGGCCTTGGTCTGGGACTGGTCGTGGATGATTCCCGGTATGGCGCCCTTGTGGTCGGCCTTGATGGGGATGACGTAGCGTCCATGGCGCTGGGAGATGATGGGGTTTTGCAGGGCCTCTTGAAACTCCGGCCGGAAAAAGGACTGTTTGATCTGGCGGTTGATCTGCTCCCGGGTGTCCGAGAGTTCCCGGCGCACCGCGGCCAGGCCGGGGCTCGCCTGATCCAGCAGGAAGTTATGGGGGCTGATGCACTGCTGGATGGCTTCTTTGAGCCGGGAGAGGTCGGCCAGAGCCGCCGCCAGGCGGGCCAGGTGAGGAGTCAGGTCTGGCGCCAGCTTAAGATAATGGCGCAGGTGGCCGGAGAGGACCAGGACCTGCAAAATCTCGTTAAAGGCCTCGGAGTGCAGGAGGCTGCCCCGCACCGTGGCCTTGGCCAGCCAGGGGGCCAGATCGGAGAAATCGGTGAGCGGCGCGGCGCCCTCCCGGTTCTCCAGTTCCTGCCATTCGCGAATCTGGTGAAATTTTATCTGGATTTGGGTTAGATCGGCCAGGGGCTTGAG
>Ga0315282_10001419_pt1 | contig 45029 bp, 38 predicted proteins | sample YL17G07_20_MG_FD_203693 | JGI IMG/M metagenome (GOLD analysis project Ga0315282, IMG submission 203693) | Sediment microbial communities from Yellowstone Lake, YNP, Wyoming, USA - YL17G07_20 | ecosystem: Environmental > Aquatic > Freshwater > Lake > Sediment | place: USA: Wyoming | collected... | reverse complement strand
GAGTTTTGGCTTCAGTCCAGGGGGTATATTAAAATTCATATCGACCGAAAAGTGTCACCCAATTTAACCCCCATTTTGGCCCCATGAATAGGTAGCGTGCACAGTGGCAAAGACGCAAGGCGGATTGCCTTTGTTGTATGCAATTTCGACGATTCCTTTGGCGAATACAAAGTGGACTATTTTGAGCAGATTGATCGGTATCTTACGGCTAATCCCACTCCTTGCATCGATATAGTTTTCTACAATCAGAGAACGGTTTTCCATTGTGACGTATCCATGCAGAATGCCGTTGTCGTTAATGAAAAATGAAAGCGGTTAACCATCGGCTGAACCCGATCGCCGAAAAAACCGGCTCCAGGTGAGCCGTATGTTGGAGTGAGAAACCGGAAGGTACCGGATACCTATAAGGAGGTAATGAGGCGATTTCATTGAAATTCATTTTTGATTGTTAAGGTTTGAAAGGCGGAGAGGCGAAGAAACGTTTTGGTACCCAAGTAAATTTTGATTTTCGCGCGGGGAGGAAAAAATGAAGATCACCAACGTGGAAAGCTTTGTCGTGGATGCGGGTTGGCGGCCCTGGATTTTCGTCAAGGTCGAGACGGATGAGGGGATTAGCGGCTATGGGGAATGCAGTGTTTCCCGGGCTCCCTTTGCTGCTGCGGGCGCTATAGAGGATCTGAAACCTGTGCTGTTGGGCACAGACCCGAGAGCTTACGAGATGCTGTTCTGGGAAATGTCCCGCCGGGCGATTGCCGAGCCGCTGGGAGTCCGCGCCAAGGCCATTGCCGGAGTCGAGCTGGCGCTCCTGGATATCAAGGCCAAGGCTCTGGGAATATCGGTGGTGGAGCTGTTCGGGGGCCCAACGCGGGAAAAAGTGAGATTATACTGGTCCCATTGCGGCACGACGAGGGCGCTGTATCCTGAGATGGGAAAGCCCCCCATTAGAACCATGCGGGATATTGCCGAACTTGGGAAGGAAGTCGTTCACCGGGGCTATACGGCCCTCAAGACCAATATCGTCTTCCCGGGAGACCCTGCCCGCGTGCATTTCGACGGCTTTGGAGGAGGCCTGGGCCGGGCTGAATCGACGGATCAGGTGGCGTCCACCCGGATGCTCAAGCATATTGAGACCCTGATCGGTACCTTCCGGGAGGCGGTAGGCGCCGAGGTAGATATCTGCCTCGACCTGAACTTCAACTTCAAGCCCGAGAGTTGCATGCGGATCGCCAAGATCCTGGAGCCCTTTAACCTGCTCTGGCTGGAAATCGACATGTACAATCCCGAAGCCCTCCGGCAGATAAAGGACTCGACGAGCACGAAGATATGCACCGGAGAGAACCAGATCTACATGCAGGATTATCTTCCTTATTTCCAGGCGCGATGCGCCGATGTTTTCATGGTGGATGCCGCCTGGATGGGTTTTAGCCAGTCCAAGAAAGTCGGCGACCTCGCCCAGGTCTTTGAATTCAACGTCGCGCCCCATAACTATTACAGCCATCTATCCACGTTCATCAGCGCGAGCCTCTGCGCTGTTCTGCCCAATGTTCGGATCCTGGAGATTGACGTCGATGATGTTCCGCTCAGAGAGGAACTCGTGACCCACCTGCCCGAGATTAAGGACGGCTACATCAAGATCCCAAGCGGGCCAGGCTGGGGGACCGAGCTTAACGAAGAAGCAGCCCGGAAAAACCCCTGGCAAAAACCGAAAGCCCGCTGGTAGAATCCGAAGCGGGTGGGGTGGGGCATTCTCAAAGGATCGGCACCGCTATTTGCTGTGGGTCTGAAAGCCCCCGCATACTGACCACCTCTGGTTCGTAAAATACACGCCCCGGCCTGTGCCATCGAGAAAAAATTCACAAGAAAAATTTCTCTTGACAAGAAATGGCCATGATTTATAATTCCATTCACGATTGGTCTTACCAGTATACAGCCTTACCAATGGTCGTTACTCAAGCCTGCGCAAATCTCGTTCCGTAAGGGGGCCTCTTGGCCATAAAAAAAGGAATGCCTCTACAGCCGGTAAAGAAGTCCCGCCTCTATGAAAGCGCCGTCGACCAGATCCGGTCCCTGATCTTGGCGAAGAACTATGAACCCGGAGATCGCCTGCCGTCGGAGAGAGAGCTGGCGGAGCAGCTCTCCATCGGCCGGCCTTCGGTGAGAGAGGCCTTGCGAATCCTGGGGGCCATGGGGCTCATCGAGATCCGGGTGGGCAACGGAACGTACGTCCGGGACGTGAGCCTCCTTCCTTATATGGATTCATTGATTACCCTCATCAGTTCCCGCTTGAAAGATCGAGAGGAGAATATTTTAAAACTCTGGGAGGTGAGAAAAGTATTGGAGGCTGGGAATGTCGGCTTGGCCTGCTCCCGGATGACCCCCCGGCAGTTTGAGAAAATGGAGACGTCTGTCCGGGAGATGGAGCGGAGCATCGAAAATCGGGAGGTTTTCATCTCCACGGGGGTTCAATTCCACCGGGAGATTGCGGCAGCCACGGGCAACGAGATCCTGATCTTGATCTGGAATAACCTATGGGATATGATCCTCCGGAGCGACTTGTACCGCCGTCGATACCATCCGAATTTCCGGATGCTCCATTCTCCCCAGCAGGCCCTCGAAGGGCATAAGAAAATTTGTCGCGCCCTCGCCCAGAGGAATCGTGGGGAGTCTCTACGGGCCATGGAAGAACACCTGGAGAAAGAAGAGGGGGCTTTCCGGGAGGTTTTAAAAATCCGGGGCAAGAGAAAGGAAAGACCCGCTTTGGAAGGGGATCCGAAAAGAGGAGAAATATTGGGTAGGGTAATCCTTTAGAAGGAGGGAAGAGAAATGTATTTTTCAGTGGATTGGGTAGACCGGATCGATTTTACCACCATGCGGAAGTACCGCACGGAGAATTTGCAGAAAAAAATGAAAGAGCATGGCCTGGATGCCATGATCTGCTTCCGGGCAGAACACATCCGTTACATGACGGGGATGCGGCCGCTATGGTGGCCCATTTCTTTCATCACCCGGAATGCGGCCCTGATGGCCCAAACCGGCTCCCCGGTGCTGTACGTTACGAGCGGCGACGCAGCCCGCTGCAAGCAAACGATGAAATGGCTTCCCGAGGATAATATTCGCCCCTGTGCCACTATGGAAGACCCGGGGATTGCGAAAACCATGATCCACCAGGAATTTATCCCCACGTTCAAGAAAATGGGGGTTGCCGAGGGTCGGATCGGCATCGATGCGGCGACGTCCTTGATCTTCCAGGAGTTGAGGAATGCCCTGCCCAGGGCCGATTGGGTGGACGCAGACCAGTGTGTGAAGGAGGCGGCGGCGGTGAAGCACGAGGAGGAGATCAAGTGCCTTCGCGTGGCGGTCCAGGTGGCCGATGTGACCATGGAGAGGGCTTTCCACCGGATTGATACCGGGGTGCGGGAATGTGAAGTTCTGGCCACGGCCATGGAAACCCTTTACTCCTTCGGGATGGAAGTGCCCCAATGCAACCTGATCGTTGCCTCGGGGGAGAACACGGCGCCCCTCCACCGGTTCGCCTCGGACAAGCTCATTCTCCGGGGGGACTTGGTCTTTCTCGACCTGGGGGGTTGTTTCAACGGTTATTTCTCCGACTTCACCCGGACGGTTTGCCTGGGTCAGCCCAGCGAACAGCAGAAGAGGATTTATACGGCCGTTTACGAGACCATGATGAATATCGTGGAAACCATGAAACCCGGGGTCACGAATGAGCGGGTCAACCAATCGGCCCGGGGGATTATCAAGAAGCATAATTTTGAAAAATACGGGTTCCACGGTCTGTTGGGGCACAGCATCGGCACGTCGGGACTTACCTTCCCCATAATCGGCGAGCTGGCCGCCACGGGGGAGCAGGTATTTGAACTCCAGCCGGGAATGATCTTTTCTATGGAGCCCACCATCACGGTGCCGGGCGTTCCCGGGGGGGGCGGCGTTCGGCTGGAAAATAATATTCTCATCACCGAGCAGGGGAATGAAGTATTGAACCGGACCCCTTATTGCCAGAAGATGCTGGGCAAGGGGAGCTGTGACGGGCCTTGCTGCGCTCGCTGAAGATGTGATGACCGCGTTAGGGGTCCGTAAATTCGCTTTGCGGTCATTCATGTGAAGCTTGTCCCTGCCAAAGCGGGGAACGGGAATCCAGTTTCTTCGGGAGTTTCGTGGCTCGCCTGCGGCGCGATGGATTTCCACGTAGACCAAACCCAGAAGAGGAGAAGAGCGATGAAAACCGGAAGAATCAAGAGACTGGCGAAGCTAACGTTTCTGGCCATTCTGGTCACCCTTCCTTTCAGTTCATTGCAGGTTTCAGCGGCTCCTCCGGCCGGAGTATTGAAACAGGCCATTCACTGGAGTTTTTCCTCTGACTGGCTGGACCCGGCCTTCGGAACTTTTCCCTTGCCCGCTTACCACCCGATGTATCTTTTCCACGACGCCTTGTTCAAACCCATGGCGCAAGGACTCTACACTCCGAGCCTCGCGGAATCCTGGACGATCAGCCCCGATGCCAGAGTCTACGATTTTAAACTGAGGCGAGGAGTGAAGTTTCACAACGGAGATCCCCTGACGGCCGAGGATGTGGTCTTCAGCTTCATGAGATACAAGGGCTCTCTGGCCAAAGCCATCCACGGGAAGATGGAGAAGGCGGAAGCGGTCAATCCCTACTCCGTCCGGGTTCGCTTCAAGGAGCCTTTCCCCGAGTTTCTGGAATATCTTCTTCCCGGGGCCACCACTTTTGCATGGATTGCGCCCAAGAAATACGTGGAAAAGGTGGGGGATGCGGGGTTTAAGAAGCATCCCATCGGAGCGGGCCCGTATAAGTTTGTGGAACACGTACCGGGTGTCAAGCTGGTGGGAGAGGCCTTTGAGGAATACTGGCGGAAAGTGCCCCACGTTAAAAGATTGGAGTTTTATAACATCCCCGAGCCGGCCACGCGTTTGGCCATGGTCAAGCGGGGCGAAGCCGACATCGCCACCCTCATGCAGGGGGTCTACTACGAAGACCTGAAAAAGACCCAGGGCCTGCGGATGCTGGCGCCCTGGAGCCCGGTGAGGTGGGTCGCCTACCTTGCGGCCCAGTGGGACCCCAAGTCGCCCTGGGCGGACCCGAGGGTCCGGATGGCTGCCAGCCTGGCCATCGACCGCCAGACCCTGGCGGACGTGCACATGCCCGGCTGCGGGCCGGTGAGCTCCGTCGCCCTGGAAGGGGACCCCATGGCCGTCGATTTCCCGTCCTATCCCTATGATCCAGAGAAGGCCAAAAAACTGCTGGCCGAGGCCGGTTACCCGAAAGGGTTCGAAGGCGGCAAATTCTACCCCTACGAGGGCGGGTATTGGCCCTACGGAGAGCAGATCGCCACGTACTGGAAAGCCGTCGGGATCAGCGTGGAGACCGTCCTCCTGGATAAGCCGGCCCTCTTGGCCATGCGGCAGGGGGGAAAGATGAAGGGAAGCATATTCATCGACAACCCCACCTCCCCGACGATTGGGGGACGTCTGTCCACCATGTTCAGCGGCGGTTCCTACGGGAACTATCCCGACATTCAGGCCCTGTGGGATCAGTACCGGCAGGAAACCTCTCCCCAGGGACGCAAGGACTTGATCACCCGCATCCAGAAAATGATCTATGAAAGAACCATGTGGATCCCGCTTACCTCAACGAATTCGCCGGCGGCCATCGGCCCCCGGGTGAAGGGGAATCCATACAAGATTCAGCCGCTCATATGGTTCACCGCCCCCTTTGAAGACGTCGAGCTCGTGAATTGACGGGCCGATTCGGCGGGCAAGGGTTTTCCTCCCGGCTCTTTTGGAACTTGATTGTATAGGAAATTGCTTTTTGGACACAGATGAATTCGGATTATCAGGATAGGCGAAAGAAAATGATTATCTGTGTTCATCTGCGAAAATCTGCGTCCTATTAAATTTAAAAATAAGCCTAGGAAATGTAGGAGAAAAGTCCAGTGGAGTAAGGGAAAGTGAAGAGATACATCATCAGACGTTTTCTTTTTGGGATTATCGTCGTATGGATTGTATCCGTGATGATTTTTTTGGCCACAAGGATCGGACCGGATCCTGCGCTCATGATCGCCTCTCCCGGGGCTGATGAAGCGGAACTCAATTCGATCCGGGACCGCTTTGGGCTGAATGAGTCGCTGCCGGTCCAATATTATATTTTCATCAAAAAAGCACTACAGGCCGACTTTGGGGAATCGATCTATTACGGTCTGCCCGTTTCGGAGATCATGTGGCAGAGGCTGCCCGCTACGTTGATGCTCGTGGGGGCGGCCAAACTCATATCATTGGGTTTTGGAATATTGGCCGGCGTATTGGCAGCCAGGAGGCGCACCGGATTTACCAATAATTTTCTCCGGTGGTTTTCGTTTCTGGGTTTATCCATGCCCAACTTTTGGATTGCCATGCTGTTAATTCTTGTGTTTTCCGTTACCTTAAAGGTACTACCGACCGGAGGATACGGAACATTCTGGCATCTTCTGATGCCGGCCTTTTCCCTGGGCTGGTATTTCAGTGCCGGATATACCCGCTTAACGGAGTCGTCTTTGCTGCAAGTTCTGAATAGCGAGTACATTAAACTCTGCCGGGTGAAGGGATTGACCGAGTCATCGGTCGTGGGCAAGCACGCCCTGAAAAATGCGCTGATTCCAGTGGTTACCCTGGCCGGGATGAATCTCGTGCTGATGATTTCGGGCGCCGTGGCCGTGGAGATGGTTTTTGCTTGGCCGGGGCTGGGACTTCTCATGTACCATGGGGCCATCTACCGCGATTTTAATGTGGTGCAGGCGGTCATCCTGCTTATATCGGTCGGGATGGTCTTTATAAACCTGGCGGTGGATATTCTCTATGCCTACCTGGACCCGCGCATCCGGTATGATTGAAAAAACGAATGGGACGCAGATGAACGCAGATTTTCAGGATTCAGAATCAATATATTACGAGACATCTTATAAGAAGCTCTTTAGTCGTCTTAGCAAGTCTTGGCTTTTGGCCGTTTACTAAAATTCATTAATCGGCGTTTATCTGCGCAAATCTGCGTCCAATAAAAAAGAAGATAAACTATGGACTCGGAAACCTGGAAATGGATCAAGGACATCTGGAGAAGAGTTCCCAAGGTCGCGGTGATCATTCTTCTCCTGCTCATCGTTACGGGGATTTGCGCCGACTTTCTGGCGCTGCATGACCCGGAGATTGGCGACCCCCGGCAGCGATTGATGCCCCCCGCCTGGGAGACAGGAGGAAAATGGACATATCCTTTGGGTACGGATACCATGGGGCGGGATGTACTCAGCCGGCTGATTTACGGATCCAGGGTTTCTCTGCTGGTGGCTTTTTCCGCCGTTATTATTGCCGGCTGCATCGGAACATTTTTAGGGTTAATCGCTGGATTTTTTGGGGGCTGGGTGGATCAGGTCATTATGCGCTTTACCGATGCCTGGCTGAGTATTCCTACGGTCATGTTCGGAGTCCTCATGGCCGTCATCTTAGGCCCCGGGGTTTGGAACATCGTCATTATCCTGGGGGGCACATTTTGGTCGAGATACGCCCGAGTGGTTCGGGGGGAGACCCTGTCCATGAAGACCCGGGATTTCGTCCAGCTGGCCAAAATTGCCGGATGTGGGAAATCCCGCATCATCTGGAAGCACATCCTGCCCAATGTATTTAGCAGCGTGATCACGCTCTCTTCCTTACAAATCGGAATCGTCATCGTCGTGGAAGCCTCTCTCACCTTCCTCGGAGTGGGGGTTCCACCGCCCAAGCCAGCCTGGGGGCTGATGCTCTCGGAGGGGAGAGGCGGATTGCTGGCCGGCTACTGGTGGTTAGTCATTTTCCCCGGGGTGGCCATCGCCCTCCTGGTCATGTCTTTTAATGTGATTGGGGATTGGCTCCGCCGTTATCTGGATCCCTTTTATCGCAATATCGAGTGAGGGCCATGGAAAAGCAAACACTACTGCAAGTCCTTAGTTTGACCACTTATTTCTTCGCCTTTGCGCGTACAAGAATTGTAAAAGCGGTTGACAATGTATCTTTCGAGGTCAATACGGGGGATCGCCTGGCTTTGATCGGCGAATCGGGTTGCGGGAAAAGTACCGTGGCCGCCTCCATTCTACGCGTTCTACCCCCTTCCGGCGAAACGGTGAGCGGGAAAGTCCTTTTTGAAGGAGAAGACCTCTTACAAAAGAGCAACAAGGAGATGACCCGGGTTCGGGGCCGGAAGATCGCCATGATCCTGCAAGACCCCATGATGTCCTTGGACCCGGTATTTACGATCGGGGAACAGATTGGGGAAACCTTAGAGCGGCACACTAGCCTGCGCGGAGGCTCCCTGATCCAGCGGATCAAGGAACTCCTGCTGGCGGTGCAGATCCCGGAACCTGCGCGGAGGATTAAACAGTGGCCGCATGAAATGAGCGGCGGGATGCGCCAGAGAATTGTCGGGGCGATGGCCATTAGCTGTGGGCCGAAATTGCTCATTTGCGACGAGGCCACGACGAATTTGGACGTAACCATTCAACTGCAATATTTGAACTTACTCAAAGATCTGCAGAAAAATACCGGCGTAACGTTGGTTTTCATTACGCACAATCTCGGAATTGTAGCGGAGCTGTGCGAATACGTGATCGTCATGTACGCGGGCAAGATCGTGGAGCGCGCCCCGGTGATGGATGTTTTTGATTCCCCCGCCCATCCCTACACGAAGGCTCTTTTGGACGCGGCTTTTGGACTGCAGGATCAAAGGAAACGCAAGCCCATTCCCGGTGAGCCGCCGAATTTGGCCAATCTGCCCCCGGGATGCAGCTTTAACCCGCGTTGTCTGTATGCCGATGATCGTTGCCGAAAGGAAGAACCGCGGGAAGTGAGCTTGGGGCCTGCACGGAGCGCCAAATGCTGGTATCCGGTGAAAGCCTGAGCCGCTTGGTGCATTCATTCCCTTTAGGCGGGATTGGATGCTAGGCTACACAACGCGGCAGAGCCGCAACCCAAAAATCACCCCCTCCCTACCCTCCCCCCTCGAGGGGGAGGGAGAGGGTGGGGGGGAAATTCTTGACAAAATTTAAAGAGGATGAACATTAGTACCACAGTGGGAAAGAAAGATTTTGATTATATACTGCGGATTCGGAATCTAAAGATGCATTTCCCGGTTAAGGCCGGGATCATCCTGGATCATGTGATCGGATGGGTCAAAGCCCTGGACGGTGTGGACCTCACCATCAAGCCCAGACAAGTGGTTGGACTGGTGGGAGAGTCCGGAAGCGGGAAGACCACCCTGGCCAAAGTCTTGCTCCTTCTGGAGAAGCCTACGAAGGGAGAGGTGCTCTTCCAGGGGAAAGACATACATTCCCTGCATGATTTGGAGTTAAAAGCCTACCGCCGCACCATTCAAGCGGTCTTTCAGGATCCTTTTGCCTCTCTTAGCCCTCGTCTACGGGTGCAAGAGATCATTGCGGAGCCCCTGGAAGTTACCAGCACGCTGAGCAAGGAAGAGCTGGAAAACAAAGTCGTGGAAGCGCTGCACATGGTGGGGCTGGACACGGGACTCCGGAGGGTCTACCCTCACGAACTGAGTGGGGGCCAACGACAGCGCGTGGCCATCGCGCGGGCCATCTCCACGGAATCGAAAACCATCATCCTGGACGAACCCACTTCCGCGCTGGACGTCTCCGTCCGTCTGCAGATCGTCCACCTCTTGATGGATCTGCAAAAGAATCTGGAACTCAGCTACCTGCTGATCGGGCACGACTTGGCCATGGTGGCCTACATGTCCACGGAAATCGCCGTGATGTACCTGGGCAAGATCGTCGAAATTGGGGAGACGAAGGAGCTTTTAGAAAACACGACGCATCCCTACACCCAGGCGCTTATCGCGGCTTCCCTGCCCGATCATCCCCGGCTGAAACAGGAGCGCACCGTGATAACCGGGGAAATCGTCAGCCCGTTGAATGTCCCCCCGGGTTGCCGTTTTCATCCCCGATGCCCAGGTAAAAGATCCATTTGCCAGGAAAAAGAACCTCCTTTGGTTGCGGTGGGAGAAAATCATTGGGTGGCCTGCCACCTCGATGATGCGGGGTTATAAGATTTATTGAACCTACCCAGCGATTTGAAGAAACATCGGCACCATGGCCATTTTGTAGGGTGTGATCCCCGATCACGCCGTCCAGTCACGCGAAGCGCGTGATTCGGCAGGATTTGCCTATCAATCATTTATGAAGGGGAGGGGATATGCCTGCTAAAGTAGTGGCGCGAGTCGGCCTGGATTTCACGCCGGCTGAGAAAATGCTGACCCAAGCCGGAGATCACCTGGTTCTGGCCCCTCTGTGGACGGAGGAGGACATCATTAAATATGCCTCCGATGCCGATGCGGTGATCGTGGCCGCTTCGGAACCATACACCAAAAAGGTGATTCAAACCCTGGGAAAGTGCAAGATCATTAGCCGGATGGGAATCGGGTTCAACAACATCGACGTGGAAGAGGCTACGCGGCAAGGGATACCGGTCGCGGTAGTTTTGGATGCCAGCGTCCATGAGGTGTCCGACCATACGGTGGCCTTGCTGCTGGCTTTTTCCCGAAGGATCTTTCCCCTGGTCCAGGCCGTCCGGAGGGGAATCTGGAAAGCCGGAAGCGCGGAAATCGTCAAAGTGCGGGGGCAGATGTTCCGCCTCAACCAGCAGACCCTGGGTTTGGTGGGTGTGGGAAGGATCGGGGCCCGTGTGGCCCAAAAAGCCCGAGCTTTCGGATTGCGGGTCCTGGGGTACGACCCTTACTTATCCTCCCCGGAACTTCAACAAAGGGGGGCCGAGAAGGTGGATTTCGGCCAACTTCTTCGGGAAGCGGATTTCATATCCCTCCATGCTCCCCTCACTCCCGAGACCCGAGGAATGTTTGGCCTGAAAGAGTTCCGGGGAATGAAACCCACAGCCGTCATCATCAATACGGCCCGGGGAGCCATCATCGATGAACAGGCCCTCTATCAAGCCCTGGCGGAAGGGTCGGTTGCCGGCGCCGGCCTCGATGTTTGCGAACCAGAGCCTCCCCGCCCGGATAATCCCCTTTTCCAGTTGGAACAGGTGTTGGTCACCGGGCATTCTGCTTTCTTTTCCGAATCGTCGATGCTGGAGCTCCAGCAGAAAGCTACCGAAGCCGCCATCGCGGCTTTACGGGGAGATTGGCCTCCGCTTCTCGTTAACCCTGAGGTCAAAGAGCAGAGAAATCGACGTATCGGATAAATGCCTAATATTTGATCGGACGCAGAAAAGGCGGATGAACGCGTATAAAGGCAGTTTCAGTGATTAGCGTCCGTAAAGGCCAAAGGTTTTTTAACTTTAGGCACTTAAGGCATTTAAGTGCACTTTAGGCATCTTTTACAGGGAGGTGATGTGGAGAGATTCGGGAGCCAATCTGGCGATAAGGTTGCGAGGCATTGGATGAGAATTCAACGAGAGGAGGAAAAGAATGAGTCAAGGATTGGGTGAAACTCCCTGGAAAGTTCCGGGGAAATGGTCCGTGAGCCCCTACTGCTTTGAGGCCGATGTACGGGCCAACTGGAAGCTTCCCCCACGGGTCACCATCCACGATGTGACTTTGAGGGACGGAGAGCAAACGCCGGGCGTCGTCTTTCGGAAGGAAGAAAAATTGAAGATTGCCCATGCCCTGGAGGAGGCCGGCATCCACCGTATCGAGGGGGGAATGATCGCCACCTCCCAGGAGGATTTCGACGCCATTGCTGCCATGGCCAAAGAAATCAAGAATTCTGAGGTTGCCTGCTTCTCCCGGGCCCGCCGGGATGATATGGAAATGGCGGTCAAGAGCGGAGTGAAGCGGGCCATCATGGAGATCACGGCTCAGGATCCGATCATCAAGAACATCTGGGGCAGCCGGGGCAAGGCCGCAGAAGAGATCATCAAATTGGTAAAATTTGGCAAAGAGAACGGCCTGAAAGTTACCTATTTCCTCATGGAAAGCAGCCGGGCCAGCCTTGATTTACTCCGGGACATCATTATCCCCGTGGCCGAAGAGGGAAAGCCCGATCACATTGCCATTGTGGATACGCGCGGCTCGGCCTATCCTCCCGCCCTGGCCTGGCTCGTGGCGCAGGTCAAGAAATGGGTACGTGTCCCCATAGAGATTCATTGCCATAATAATTGGGGATTCGCCACCGCCACGACATTAGCTGGCGTAACGGCCGGCGCGGAAGTGGTGCATACTTGCGTCAATGGCATGGGAGGCAATGCCTCCCTGGATGAAATTATCATGGGCCTCGAAGCTTTCCTGCACATGGATACAGGAGTGAAGACCCAAGGCTTCCAGCAGCTCTCCGCGATGGTGAAAGAGTTCTCCCGCGCCGAATGGTACAAGCCCTTTGTCGGACCTTTGACCTCCCAGGTAGAGGTCGGGATTGCCACCCGGCAGATGTGGGACCGGCGGAGTGAGCCGGGGTACGGCCGCGCCGAGCCCCTGAATTACGAAATTGTGGGGGGGAAAGCCGTCGACGTGGTGTTGGGAAAAAAGAGCGGTCGATACTCGATCATGCTCAAGGCCTGGGAGTCCAACCTTCCCTTACCCTCGGAAGAGCAGGCTTCCGCCATGCTGAATCAGATCAAGAAGATCTCGGAAGATCACAAGAGATTGGTCTCCGATGAGGAGTTTAAGAAGATCTATTCGCAGGTCATGGGCGGCAAGGGATGAGAGGAAGTATCCATCCCGCTGAATTCCAATGAAACCCCGGTTTCGCCGGGAAAAAGGAGGAAGAATGTCAGAATTCGGATTTATGGGAGTTGACTGGGAGGAACGGGTCAATTTTGACCGGATGCGCCGGGAGCGGCTGCAAAAAGCCAAAGATGCCATGGATAAATCAGGGGTCGATGCCTTGTTTGTTTTCGCCCTGGAAGACGTGCGGTACCTCACGGGGTTCCGCTCTCACCTGGGCCCGGTTACGATCCTCGGCTTGGCGGCAATAGTCCTGCCCCGGGGGGGCGATCCCATCCTCTGGACTGTGGATAAGGTCCATTGCCTTCATCGTATGCCCTGGATCCGCCCGGAGAACGTCTTCGATCGGCCTTTCATCCGGACGGAAGGGGGAACCAAAAAATGGGCTGAAGAAGTGAAAGGAAAGATCGGAAAACTCGCGGAAGGGAAAATCGGGGTGGACCTGTTAAGCTTCGGCCTTTCGCAATGGCTGCCCAAGTGTTTTCCCAAAGCCCAATTTGTGGACGGGAAGGAGGTTCTTACCCAGGCAAAAATTATCAAGACCAAGGATGAAATCGAATGTCAGAAGATCGCCACCATGATCACCGAGGCCGGCTTCGAGGCTTTCCTGGAGAACCTGAAGCCGGGTGCGAAAGAGTGCGAGCTTCTGGCCGTGGCCTGGCAAAAATTCACCGAGCTCGGGAGCGAATGGAGTCAATGTTCCAACATCGTTTGCTCCGGGCCGTATACCGCTCCGTACCGGAGATTCACCTCCGACCGGGCGATCCGCGAGGGGGACATGGTGATCGTCGACATCGGCGCCTGCTTCAATGGCTACTGGGGGGACTTCACCCGTACCTATGTCTGCGGCAACGTCCGGCCGACCAAGGAGCAGATCGACCTGCATCAGGAGAGTTACAATACCCTGCACAACGCCTGCGCCGAGGCCTTTGTGGGAAAGACCAACGCGGATATCGCCAAACACCTGAACCACCCCGAGAAGAACCCCCATTCGGACGGACTATCCAGCGGCCACGGGGCAGGGACAAACCCATGGGAGCCGCCCTGGGTCACCAACCTCACACCCGAGGTCATCGTGCCTTTGCAGCCGAACATGCTCTTCAGCCTTGAACCCTATGCGGGAAAACCGGGAATCGGCGGCTTCCGGCTGGAGCATCAGGTGATCGTCGGGAAAGAGCCGGAGATCATAACCCCCTTGAGCTTCGATGAGCGGCTGCTGCGGGATGTTCATCCCCTGGATAAAAGCACGGGAAGAAAAATCCGCTAAAAAAAACAAAAATTAGAAACATACTCGCCACAGAGGTCACCGAGGGCCACAGAGGTATTTTAGAGTCAAATTGGAAAAAAAAGAAGCGAATGCCTGAAGAATCTGTCTTACATGAACGGGTTGTATTCTTTTCCATTTTCGGCTTTTATATCTCTGTGTTCTCTGTGACCTCTGTGGCTAATGACAATCATTAAGGAGATCGTGACCCATGGATGGTAAGCCGGTCCGCATAGCGATCGTGGGTATCGGGATGTGGTGCAAGGCCCTGGCCACGGTCATACAAAAAAGCGGTGCCTTCAAGATCGTCACCTGTTTCACCCGGACCAAAGCCAAGCGGGAGGAGTTCGCTGCCGCTTTCCAATGCGACCGGGAGACTTCCTATGAAGATGTCCTGAGGCGGGAAGACGTGGAAGCGATTCTGCTGACGACCCCCAATTCCGCGCATGGCGAAATGACCGTAATGGCCGCCGAGCATGGGAAGCATGTACTGGTGGAGAAACCCATCGCCAACCTGGTTTCCGACGCCAGGCGAATGGTCGAGGCCTGCCAGAAGAACGGGGTGGTCCTTTCGGTGTTACACAACCAGAGGAGGCTGTCCGGCTATCGTAAGATGAAGGCGATGATTGACGCCGGAGAGATCGGCAAGCCGGTTGCGGTGGAAACGAACTTTTCCCAAAACTCCGGTTTTCGCTTAACTCCCCAGATGTGGCGCTGGTATGAAAAGGGGTGTCCCGGGGGGCCCATGATGACCATGGGAGTTCATCCTGCGGATACGCTCCAATACCTCTTGGGCCCGGTGCAATCCGTATCGGCTTTCTTCAACCGCCTCTGCTTGAAGACGGAGATTCAGGATGTGGGGGTAGCCATCCTACAATTCGATTCCGGAGCCCTGGGGTATTTAAGCTCCAATTACATAACGCCCTGGGTCAACTACTGCAATCTCTATGGAACCGAGGCCAATCTCTACTTCACTATTGACCTGCCCGCCCGCAAGCCCGATGAAACTGCCGGGCAATATGGAGATACCTGGAACCGGGCAGACCAATTTTCCGAGCTTTATGTCAAGCGGAAGGGTGAAGACCAGAAGAGGAAACTGGAATTGGAATTGGGGGAAATTCTCAGGGAGGAGGTGGAAGAGTTTACCCATTGTATCCGGAAGGGGAAAATTCCCGAGACGGGCGGGCAGGAGGGGATACGGTCTCTGGCCGTAATCTTGGCCGCGATCCGGGCGGCTCGATCCGGGGAGACGGTTCGCCTGGCCGGGGTCTTAGCGGAATAGGTCGGAAGGCTAAGGCCGTTTTGGAACGAGGCCCGCAGCCTTAGATCATTTGGACCAAAGCCGTGATCCGGTATGACATTGTGATCCTCACCGATTTGTTATATACTATTCCCTGTGAGTTTCGAAGTTCCCCTCTTCCTTCGTGGGCTAGCCATGCATCCCCCCAAAATTTTTAGTCCGGAATCACCCCGATAAAGATATCTTGAAAGGAGATCGACGATGGCGAGAGACGTACGGATTTTCAACTTGACCTGGATGGAAGTGAAAGAGTGGCTGAAGGAAGCGGATATCATTTTAGTCCCTATGGGTTCCTGCGAGCAGCATGGGCCTCACCTTCCCTGCGGGATTGATACGTTCTGCGGCGAATATGTGGCCCTCAAGGCGGCGGAAAAAACCAGAGTCCCCGTCGCCCCCTCGGTGAATTATGGCTATAGCCCTTTCCACATGCGCCCCAACGAACCGGGTACGCTCACCATCAGTAGCCAGACTTTTTTCCAGTTTCTTTACGACATCGGCCGGAGTTGCGTGTTTCACGGGTTCAAAAAGATCGTTTATGTGACCGGACATACCGCCAACAGCCCGGTGGTGGACCGGGTTACCCGGGCGCTCCATTATCATACCGGAGCGTTGGCCATCAACTATGCCGCGGACACGGAGGTTTTTGCCAATCTCTGCCGGGACCTCCTGGAGGCCCCGGATGAACTTCCGGGCTGGCATGGGGGAGAGATTGAGGCGTCCGCGGGGCTATTGATCACCCCTGAACTATGCCACCTGGAGCGAGTGAAACAAAAACATTTGCCCAAGCACATCAACTGGATGCCCCCCAAGTTCAAGAAGGATTCCGGATCCGGTTTCGAAATCAAATACGAAGGGTTCCCTGTACGTCTGCCCCTGGAACAGCAGGAGTATAGCGAAGTGGGCATCATGGGGAATGCGCTTCTGGGAAGCCGCGAGAAGGGCGAGAAAATCTACAGCCGGATGATCGAACTCTTCTCCCGCTTCATCGAAGACCTCAAAGGGATACCGGTTACCATAAAGGAACGAGACTTCCCAGATCGCTATTGAAAGGAACTTGGAAAGATGGCGTAGGCGGAAATCGGCTCGATTCGAACCGGCGAGGAGAAAAAATGACTGACCCTCGATCTTTCATCGCCAAAAGGCTTGAGAATAAGGAAGGGATCGATCATCGCAAGGCGATGATCGAGAAATCCCGGACCATGGGTAACTTGATCAGCCTCGGGCGGGGCGATCCGGATTTTAAAACTCCGGCCCACATCATTGAAGCGGCCAAGCGGGCCCTCGACGAAGGGTATACGGGGTATTCTCCATGGATCGGATACCCCGAACTGCGGGAAGCGATTGCCCGCAAGCTCGCCCGCGAGAACGGAATCGAGGCCACGGCGCGCGAAATCATCGTAACGGTAGGGGCGGCCGAGGCGGTCTTTCTTACCATGTTGGCCATCCTGGACCCGGGTGATGAAATCCTGGTGCCGGAGCCCCGCTATACCCCGTATGATATGGCCGTGGAAATGGCCAACGGAAAATTCGTTACGGTTCCCACGACTCTGGAGGGGGGGTTCCAGATCGATCCGGCGGAAGTGGAAAAAAGGATCACCTCCCGCTCCAAAGCCCTTCTGATCGTTACGCCCAATAACCCCACCGGGCAGGTTCTGGATCCGGAGCGGGTGGCCGCTCTGGCCGACCTGGCTATCCGTCATAATCTGGTTGTGATCTCCGATGAACTCTACGAAAAGCTTGTCTTCGACGGGGTGAAAAATCCCAGTGCGGCGGCGCTCCCGGGCATGAGGGATAGAACGATCACCATCAATGGATTCAGCAAAACCTACTGCATGACCGGCTGGCGGGTCGGCTATCTTCATGCTCCGCTTCCCATCATCGAAGCCATGACCCCGCTGAAATATACCATTACGATCAACTCCCCCAGCATGGGCCAGCGGGCTGCCTTGGCGGCCCTCGAAGGTCCACAGGACTGTGTGGAGGAATTCCGGCTCATTTATGACCAGCGCCGCAAGATCGTCATGGAGCATCTGGACCGGATGGGAGTTTCCTATGGGCCCCCCCGCGGGGCTTTTTATGTCTTCGCCCAGATTACCTCGACGGGCATGACTTCATTCGAGTTCTGCATGAAGCTCCTCGAAGAAAAAAAGGTTTTGGTCTTTCCGGGAACGGCCTTTGGCTCCGGTGGGGAAGGCTTTATCCGCATCTCCCTTTTAGACAAGAACGACAGAGTAAAAGAAGGGATGGCGCGGATGGTTCGCTTCATGAAAACCCACCGGACATAATTCCGTTTCCGGATGAGGTAAAGTTGAAAGAACCTAACCTGGCATACCTAGACCCAAAGAGGTTTTATTCCTTGTTTCGTTGTAGGGGCGACCGGCCGGTCGCCCCTACGGCCAGGGAACACGGAAAAAATTTGTTGCCATTTTGCGCAAAATTTCATTCGTAAGGGCCTAAAGCCATCCGGCCCGCATTTGCTCTCAGGAGTCTGTCATGAAAGCCATGGTGCTTAGAAAGTTCGGAGAACCGATGGAGTGCCTCGAGATGGAAAAACCTTCCATCGGCGAACAGGATGTTCTTTTGCGGGTGAAGGCCTGCGGGCTCTGCGGCACCGATCTCAAGATTTTTGACGGGAAGGTCCCGACCGTGAAGCTCCCGAGCATCATGGGCCACGAAATCTCCGGCGTCGTGGAGGAGGTTGGAAAGAAGGTAAAGATGGCCCGTCCGGGGGACCAAGGGGTCGTCCATATATATATCACCTGCGGCTCCTGCTTCTACTGCCGCAACAATCGTGAAAACGACTGCCAGTCTATGGAAGGAAGAATCGGCTTTGAGCTGCGCGGGGGATTCGGCGAGTATTTGCGGGTGCCCGAGAGGAACTTCTTTAAAGTATCCCCGAAAGTCCCCCTGGACGAGGTTTCCATTCTTTCCGGATCGATTTCCACCCCCATGCACGGCGTGAGAACCCAGGGCCGTCTGCGGATGGGGGAAACGGCGGTGATCATCGGCATCGGCGGGCTGGGAATTCATACCCTGCAGCTGGCCGTCAACCTGGGGGCAAGGGTCGTCGCCGTGGACATTGACGACCGGAAGCTGGAGGTGGCCCGGTCCTGCGGAGCCGATGCGGTGATCAATTCCTCCCGGGAGGATTTTCCCACGGCGGTACGGAAGATTACCGCAGGGCTCGGGGCGGACCTGGCCGTAGAAGTCATCGGAGGCCCCAAGATTCCGGAGGTACTGGAGGAGTCGATAAAATGCTTGCGCCTGGGCGGGCGGCTGGTGATCATGGGTTATGATTACGGCCAGAGGCTGGCCATCGATCCCCAGAAGATTGTTTATGACGAACTGGAAATCATCGGCACCCGCTCTTCGACCCGCCAGGATTTGATCGACGTTATTTCCCTGGTGGAGCGCGGGAAAGTGAAACCGCTCATCACGGAAAGGGTCCCTCTCGAACAGGCCAACGAAGCCTTTCGTCGCCTCCGCCACTCCGAAGCCGTGGGCAGAATGGTCCTCATCCTTTAAGGCAATCCGCCCTCGATCAAATACACTCCTTCGGCCACTCGGGGGTATTTTTGCATGGCCTCGGGATCATGGCCGGTCAGGATCCGGTCCATCGATCCAGCCCTGGCCTTTACCTTCTCGAGGGCCTGCACGGCCTCGATGGTGTTGGTGTGAATTCCGCAGGGAATATCTTCCCGGATGTTTTGGTAGCGAGGGACCACATCGCCGCAGATCACCGCACTCCCCTTTTCAGTCTCCAGGACAACGCCTTGACTTCCCGGGGAATGCCCGCCGGTCCAGAGCGAGGAAATGCCCGGAAAAAGTTGCTGGTCTCCGTCGATGACGACGACCCGGCCCGCCAGATGAAGGCGAACGATCTTCTCCAGGGCCGCCCGGTTGTAAAAGCGGCCCAAAGCCCGATAGTTTATCAGCGGGTTCACCACATAGGCCATCTCCCGCTGCTGGACAAAATAATTGGCCCGGGGGAAAAATTCCTCGCCGGAGTAATGGTCCCAGTGGAGGTGGGTCAGGATGACGGCCCGCACATCCTTAACGTCGATCCCGATCCGCCGCAGAAGTTCAGGCGGCTCGGCCTCAAAGCGAAACGGAATATTGAGGTCTTTCAGGGTCTGCGCCGAGAAGCCCTGGTCGATGACCACAGGGCCCTTTTCATCCACCACGCACCAGAAGTACATGCAGGCCAAAAGCCGGGCCGGGGCGTTTTCTTCCAGGTAAAGGTGATTGATAGATGGAGCCTCGCGCTCCCCAACCTTCAGCATGTAAATTCTGCGGCTTTTCATTTCCTCCTCCTCCTCGTTGCGGTATTGTCAAAATCCAACCACAGAGGACACGGAGAAGAGATTTATCTTCAGGGAGTTAAAAAAATGGTTATTCCCGCCCCCTCTGTGCACTCTAATTTCTAACCTCTTTACCTGTTCCTTCAATCGATTCTCCCAAAAAAAATCAACAACCCGATTCTCTTGTCGAACCCTGATAAATAAATACCGACTTGGACTTCATCCTCGGCCTTCCCTTACCGACTTCCTCCACGGATCCCGTCGTTCGCTTATATCCTTGATGCGGGGGTCTTTTTGAGGACACAGAGTTTTTCTCTGCGGGCTCTGTGGTTTCATATGCTGTCTCGTTTTTCGCTTCCTGCGAGGGTTCTCACCGGGCCATGCCCCAGCGTTCGATGGTCCTCAGTTCCCAGGGCTTCAAAATAAACCGGTCCATCAAGAGCCACATCAGTCCCATGGTCGCCATGCCCATGATGATTACGTCGGTCTTCAAGAATTGCCGGGCGTCGAAAATCAAGAATCCCAGCCCGGAAGTAGCGGCGATCATTTCCCCTCCGACCAGGGCGCGCCACCCGAAGCCCATGCCAATCCGGATGCCGGTCACTACCGAGGGCAGGGCCCCGAAAACCAGGATCTCCCGGACCACCTGAAAATAACTGGCCCCGCAGGTTAAGGCCGAATTGATCAGCACCTGGGGGATGCCGCGGACCCCGGTAATCGTGTTGAAACAAACGGGGAAGAAGACATTGGTAAAGATGACAAAGGTCACGGCTTTATATCCCAGGCCGAACCAGAGGATGGCCAGCGGGACCCAGGCCAGCCCTGGAATGGCCTGGAAGAAATTAACCAGCGGGTCGAACGCCCGGGCGATCAAACGGTTCGACCCCATGGCAATACCCAGGGGGAAACCCAGGCCGAACCCGGCGGCAAAGCCCAGGGAAAGGCGGAGCAAGCTGTCCAGGATGTGCTCGAAAAGCTCCCCGGAGACGATGTATTCTTGGAAAGTGACCAGTACCTTGGTGGCTTTTGGAAAAAGGAAAGGAGGAAAAATTTCCATGGCCGCAACCGCCTGCCAGATCCCGATGACGACCAGGAAGGGGCAGACCAACCAGATAACGTCGGATAACCTTTTTTTCCACGAACTCATTTCGACCTCTCCCAATCAATCTCGGTATTGTCAAAATCCAACCACAGAGGACACGGAGAAAAGATTTATCTTCAGGGAGTTAAGAATGGTTATTCCATCCCCCTCTGTGCCCTCTAATCTTTAATCTCTTCCTTCAATCGATCCCCGAAGAAGAACAAGAACCCCATTCTTTTACTGATCCCTGATACCTCCCTGGATTTCACCCTGTACGTTTCCTCGCAGCTTTCCGTCAAATAATAACTTCGTCCCCGACCGACTTCCCACATTCACCCTGTCGTTTGCTTGTCTCTTTGATGGGAGAGTCTTTTTGAGGGCACAGAGTTTTTCTCTGCGCCCTCTGTGGTTTCATATGTTCTCAATCTCCCTGCTTGCGGATGAGGGAAAGCACATACGTCAGCAGTCTTTGGAATTCAGGATCCCTGGGCATTTCCACCCAGCGGCGGGGCCGCGGGATCCGGACCGGGAGGTCATCCAGGACCCGTCCCGGCCGTGAGCTCAGGACGATGATCCGGGTTGCCAGGAAAATGGCCTCCTCCACGCTGTGGGTTACGAAGAGAATGGTATTCTTCTCCTGCTCATAGATCCGGTTGAGTTCTTCCTGGAGGGTCATCCGCGTTTGGGCGTCCACCGCGGCGAAAGGCTCATCCATGAGCAGGACTTTGGGGTTATTGACCAGAGCCCTCGCCACAGCGACCCGCTGTTTCATGCCCCCGGAAAGCTGGTGGGGAAACTTGCCCCGGAATTCCCGCAGCCCGATCAACTGGATGTAATATTCCGAGCGCTTCGCACGCTCCGCCGGCGCGACCCTCCTCAATTTGAGACCGAATTCGATATTCTCCCGGACGTTCCTCCAGGGAAGAAGGGCGTATTCCTGGAAGACCACGCCCCGCTCCGCGCCCGGGCCCTTCACCTGGCGGCCTTCGATGAGGATTTTCCCCTTTTCCGGGGGAAAATAGGGTTTCAGGCCGGCGACGGAGTGGAGCAGAGTGGTCTTGCCGCAACCACTCGGCCCGACGATGCAGACAAATTCACCGGCCTGGATCGTAAGGGAAATATCCTCGACGGCGGCAGTGACATTCTGGCTGATGTCGCTGAAGCTCTTGGATACCCCTTGGATTTCAATCATAGCTGCCATAGATTCCCTGCTCTCCACGCCGTTCCTTGAGCTGTAAAATAATCCCTTAAATCACCCCCACCCTCGCCCTCCCCCCTCAAGGGGGAGGGAATTTCTTTTTCGATTTCGTTTTGTTTCTCCTCTCCCCTGGCGGGAGAGGGTAGGGTGAGGGGGATTTTTTCACAGCTGGAAGCCCGGCTCGAGTTGCGGAGCGCTCCCATTCAGGAGAGATCCTTGAATAATTCCGGATGCTCCTTCATGGCCCGGTCGAGGAAATCGCGGTACATGAATTTTTCCACGTCCGGAACCCGGTCCAGCTTCTTGAATCTAACCATGTAGGCCGCGTTGTCCTTCAGGTCCTGAATGATATACGGGCTCAGCCGGGGGTCGAAGGTCAGCATCTTGAACCCCTGGGAGACTTCCTCTTCATCCATCTTGTAATACTTGGCGACGTATTCCACAATCTCCCTTTGAATGCCCGCACGAATGTACTGTTGAGTCCTGGCGTAGGCCAAAACCATGCGGTAGGCCATCTCGTTGTTCTGCCGGATGAACTTTTCCGGAAGATTGATGAGCATGGCGCCGGCGATCAGCTTCCCGCCGCGGGTGATCACTTTCGCCTGGACCCGCTTCTCCCAGACGGTCGGCCAGGGTTCCCACCCGATGGCGGCGTCGATCTGTTTGGTGGCCAGGGCCGAACCGATGTCCTCAATCTTCATATTGAAGAATTGCACCTTGTCCGCGATCTTCTCTTTTTCCACCAGCATGAAGTAAAGACGGTGCGGCACCGTGCCCACGGTCCCCCCGACTTTCTTCCCCTTGAGGTCGGCGATCTGGGTGATCCCCGAACCCGGCGCGGCCACGACCGCGTGGGCATCTCCCCCGTAGTTGGAGACCATCACCGTCTTGACCGGCGCCCCGACCGCGTAGGAACTCAGGGAGGGCGTGTCGCCGCAGAAAGCCGCATCCACATTGCCCGAGACCAGGGCCTCGTTGGCGGCCAGTCCCGAGGAGAAGAGCTTCGGCTCGACCTTGACCCCGAATTCCCCGTCGAACTTTTTGAATGGACACACGATATTGACCGCCATGGTCACGGCTTTGGACTGGCCGACGGTAAAAGCTTTCTCCGCCGCCTGCGAGACCTTGGGCCCGAAGGGAAGCCATTGGGCGGCCAGCAGGCTCACCCCCATCTTCAAAAAAGCTCTTCTTTCCATCCTTTCCCCTCCTTTTTACCATCAGGTATTGTCAAAATCTGACCACAGAGAACCCGGAGAAATTATCTCTTTTCCACCTCCCGAGCCTCTGCCATTTTATCTGCTTTTTTGAGGACACAGAGTGTTTCTCTGTACTACTAATGTCCGGTTTTTAAATTTTATCAAGAATTTTCCCCCCCACCCTCGCCCTCCCCCTCGAGGGGGGAGGGTAGGGAGGGGGTGTTTTCTTTTGGTGGCGGCTCTGCCGCGCTGTGTCCTCTGTGGTTCCCTTCGGCAGAGCGGAATCGCCCAGGACCAGGGAAGGGGCGCCGCATTCCGGGAGCGGCGCCCTACGCTTGGGAGTTATCGTTCGCCGACCAGTTTCGGGTCGTGCGGGCAGAGGCTGATGATTTCGTACCCGGTATCGGTGATGACCAGGTTCTCCTCGATCCGCGAAGCGATTCCGGGACCGCCGGGGATATACGTCTCGAAAGCCATGGTCATGTTCTTTTCGAACACCGTGGGGCTCTGTTCCGAGGCTTCGGTAACCCAGGGCGCTTCGTGGCCCGTGGCGCCGATACCGTGGCCGAAGTCCAGGGTGAACCGGCTCCAGTCCGAAGGCATATTCTTCTTCCAGGCGCTGTACACATCGAATGTGGTATTTCCGGGCTTCACCTTCTCGATTCCGGAATACAAGTATTCCAGGTTCCTTTTGTTCACGTCGATCATCTCCTGGGTCGGCTTTCCCGAGGCCATGAACGTGCGGGTGTAATCCACGTGATAGCCCATGAAGGAGATATGGCTGTCGATGACCATCAGCTCCTTCGGCCGGATGATCTTGTCCGTGCCCCCCACGGTGCGGCAGTAGGGGTTCACCCGCTCCCCGCTGGCCACGATGCCCCGGATGCCGTCATTGGGAACGTCGCAGCCGTATTTCCGGACGATATGGAGCAGGTCTGCGCTCACATCCCATTCGCGCAGGCCGGGCTTGTCGAGCTTGTAGATGCAATGATAGAGGGCGGAGTCGTTGATGGCGGCGGCGTATTTGACCAGGACCACTTCGTCGTCCGTCTTGACCATGCGGGCGTCCAGCACAATGGTCTCCGCATCGACCACCGTAACCTTGGCCTTCTTCAAAGCTTCCATGATGGGAAAGTTCATCATGTCGACCCCAATTTTTTTCCCCTTGAAGCCGGCTTTTTCGATTTCCTCGATCATCTCCTTGACCTGGATTTCGGCGACGGCCATACGGGCCGGGCCGATTTCCTCCAGGTTGCGGGAAGGCTTGATATGCCCCTCGAGGTAGGGACAGTGGGCCTTATTCCGCGGAACGTCTCCGCCCGTCGGGTAGAAGGTGGGTTTTCCCGCCTGGGGCACCACAGCGTACTCACAGATCCACCAGGCCAGATGCATCCCGATGGCCCCCACGGCATAGCGGGAATTTTCGGGCTTGAAGAGGAGAAGGCCGTCCACCCCGTGTTTCTTGATGGCCGCCTGCAGCTTGGCCAATCTTTCTTCCCGCATTCGGTCATAATTGACCCGTGCTTCCCAGTCCGCACCCGATGGATTCAATGGAATTGGCATAACTCGATCCTCCTGATTTTTTTAGATTTAGGCGCTTACTGCGCAACTAATACCAATATGTTGGTAAGAAGGAAATATCCCGCGCATTCGCGATAAATCCCCCCTCGCCCCCCTTTTACAAAGGGGGGTTGGGGGGATTTCTGGGATTTTTGCTGCCTCGCAGGGGCCACTTTTCCCGCGCGCAATCGCGGGAAAAGCGTAGAATCTTCTCCAGAGACTCGACAAGAAAACTTTTTCTTTCACCCCCTTTTCCTGGTAAGGCCTGCATGGGTTCCTCATACAGGATGACCAGACAGATTTCCACCCCGGCCGGAAAGATTTCCCCCGGGGCGGGAAGAATGTTTTTGTTGAATCCAGCCTCATTTCTGCACTTGCGGATCCTCAAAAGTTCACCTGCTCCTTCAGGCGCATGGCCATTTTGGCTTCACCTTGGCGCGTTCGATTCCAGCGGTGAGGGCGATGCTGATGGCAAAGGAAACGAGAACCGAGGCGAAAGGAATCCCATAGCTGCCCGTAAAGTCGAAGAGAAGACCGGCCACCCAGGGACCCACGGCCTCACCGAGCCCCACCCCCAGGGTGATCAACCCGTAAATGCGGCCGAGGGATTTTCCGGAAAAAAGGTCGGAGGCGAGAGCGGCAAATACGGGTCCCCGGGCTCCATAGCCCAGGCCAAAAAGGATGATGAAGAAGAATAACACTCCCGGCCCGGGAAACGAACCGGCGAGGATCAGAAAAACCACGCCCAGCCCTGAAAAGATAAAGCCCAGGATCATCGATTTTCCCCGGCCCACATGGTCGGAGATGTAGCCGAGGACAATGGATCCCCCGAAACCCAGTACGCCGCTCAGCCCCGTCACGGTGGCCCCATAAATTTTGGAAAAGCCGATGTCGATCAAGTAGGCAACCAGGTGCACACTGATGGCGTAGATGCCGTAGGAGGTGAAGAACCGCAGGGTGAAGAGCCTCCAGAAAACGAAGCTTCTCATGGCTTCTCCAGTGCGGATGCCGGCATCGCCCACGGACGAAACGGGCGTCGCCGGAGTCTTTGGACCGGACTGGCTTTGTGGCAAAGGGCCATGGGAACGCACCAGAAAGCTTAAACCCAGAATGCCCGCAAAGAGAAATCCTCCCAGGAGCTGGAAGGTATCCCGCCAGCCCATCCTGGAAATCAGGTACTGGCTGAAGGGAAGGAAGAGCAGATGCCCGATGCCCCTTCCGGAGAAGGCCAGGCCGAAAGCCTTTCCTTTGGACCTCACATGCCACTGGTCGACGAAGGAGGTGACGGGGATAATATCCAGGAAAGCCAGACCCAAAGACAGGAAGATGCCGAAAAATATGTACATGTGCCAGAACTGGGTCGAAAGGCTGGTCAGCCCCAAGCCCAGGGCCAGGAAAATCCCTCCTGAAAGAAAGGTCAGCCGGACCCCGAAGCGGTCGACCACGGTTCCCACCAAAGGGGAGACGACCGCCCAGGTTCCGTAGCATACAGTAACTATGCTGGCCGTGGAACTGCGGGACTTTCCGAATTCATCCAGAAAAGCCACAAAGAAGACGGAGAAGGCTCCCCTCAGCCCATAGGAGACGGCCAGCACCAGAAAGCAAATGCCGACGGCAACCCAGGGGTATTGCCCGGCGAAAAGGGGGCGTAGTGGATTTCTCTCCGGGTCTCTGTTCATCCTTCGATCTTCAGTTTTTTCCTAAATCCAGGAGCTATCTGGGAGGCCAGAGACAATATGGCCGCCACGAACAGCACCAGAGATATGGGGCGGGTAAAGAAAATGCCAAAACTCCCATGAGAAAGGATCAAGGACTGCCGGAGGGCGTTTTCCATCAGCGGGCTCAAAACCAAAGCCAGGATCAACGGGGCGCCCTCATATTTGAACTTTTTCATCACATATCCAACGACCCCGAAGAGAATCATGGTGATCACGTCGTAAATGCTGTTGTTCACGCTGTAGCTGCCGACCAAGGTAAAGACCAGAATCAGCGGGTAGAGGAGCGCATATGGGATCTTCAGGAATTTCACCCAGAGGCCGATCAGGGGTAAATTCAATATCAACAGCGTCAAGTTGCCCACATACATCGAACCGATTACCCCCCAGAAGAGGTCCGGATTCTTATCGATCAGGAAAGGACCGGGTTTGATCCCGTAGATCAGCAATGCCCCCATGAGCACGGCCATCGTGGCATTGCCCGGCACCCCCAGAGACAGGAGCGGAATGAAGGCACCCTGAGAGGCGGCATTATTGGCAGCCTCCGGCGCCGCCACCCCTTCAATTACCCCGGTGCCGAATTTTTCCGGATGCTTGGAGATCCGCTTCTCGGTCGCATAGGCTGCCAGGGAAGCGATCATCGGCCCCCCTCCCGGAAGAATGCCGATGAAAAATCCCAAAAAGCTTCCCCGGATCATGGCCCAGATCGAATCCCCCCAATCCTTCAGCGTGGGGAAGATATGCGAGATCTTCGTCTTGTAGACCTCCCTCTTCAAAGAGCCTTCCAGGTTTTCCAGGACTTCCGGGATGCCGAAGAGTCCCATGATGACCGGGATAAACCCCAGCCCGTCCATCAGTGTATAGCTGCCGTAGGTAAAGCGCTCCATTCCCGAGATGATGTCGGTCCCGATGGTTCCCAAAAAAATGCCCACGGCGGCCATCATGAGCCCTTTGATCAGGGAGCCCGTACCCAAGGAGGTAACCAGGGTCAACCCCAAGAACATCAAGGAAAAATACTCCGGAGGGCCGAACTTCAGGGCAAACCGGGCCAGCGGGGGAGCAACCATCATGATGAATAAAGTGGCGATAGTCCCCGCAAAAAAAGATCCAAAGGCGGACATGCCGAGGGCCGGCCCCGCCCTTCCCTGCCGGGCCATCTGGTAGCCGTCAAGGCAGGTCACGACCGACGCGGCCTCCCCGGGAATGTTGACCAATATGGAAGTTGTGGAGCCTCCGTACATCGCCCCGTAGTAAATTCCGCCGAGCATAATGATGGCCGCCACCGGGCTCATGTGCAGGGTGGAGGGTAAAAGAAGGGCGATGGCGGCGGGTGGACCCAGTCCCGGAAGCACGCCCACCAGGGTGCCGATCAAACACCCGATGAAGCAGAACAGTAGATTATTCGGCTGGAAAATGACCGAGAAGGCCAGGCTGAGGTTGGCAAAAAAATCCATCGTCAAAACCCCCAGATCCCTGTAGGCAGCTGCGTTCTTAGCCATTTTTCAAACAGGCCGTAGGCAGCCAGGGAAATGAGGGCACTCGCGCCCAAAGCAAGAGTCCACCTCTGGGGCTCGGCCACCCGGAAGAGAAAAATTAGAAGAAGGAAGGTCCCCAGTAAAAACCCGAGGGAATCCATGGTCGCGGCATAGATCAGCAACGCCAGAAGCACGGCAGCAATCCGCTTCCACGTATGCAAAGGATACCAGGGAACTTTTTCCTCCGAAAATTTCCCGGGGAGGGATTTTAGGAAGGCCAGCGCGGCTAATCCGCCCAGGATCAGACCGGCTCCCAGAGGCCAAAACCCGGGGCCCGGATCGCTCCAGGTGCCGATCGGCAATTTGCGGGCCGTTTCGATGCAGATGTAGAGGGCGAAGGCAAACCATACGAGGCTGCTCTTCTGATCCCGTTTCATGGCCAAGACCATTTCCTTCAACTCCCCCGGCCTTCCCGGAGCTGTGAAATAATCCCTTAAATCACCCCCACCCTCACCCTCCCCCCTCAGAGACTGTGTCGTAATTCGTCATGCCCGCGAAGGCGGGCATCCAGGAAGATGGAATTATTCAATAAAACTGCAACTGGATTCCGGCTTTCGCCGGAATGACGGCTCTTTTTCACAATTACGACACAGTCTCTCAAGGGGGAGGGAATTTCTTTATTTCGTTATATTTACCCTCTCCCCTGGCGGGAGAGGGTAGGGTGAGGGGGCCGGGGAATCACCGGGCAAAAATTCTCTTACTGCTGTTTGGCGGCGGGGCCGGCTTCCTTCATGATCATCCGGATGACTTCGTATTGATTCTGGAACTCCTTCACCGTAGCCTCGCGGTCCATGAAAATGGGCCACATGTCCACTTTTCGCAGCCCCTCGCTGATTTCCCTGGAGTACTTCTCAATGGTTTTCTTCTGGGCGGTTGAGAATCGATCCACGACTTCTTTGGGAGTTCCCTTGGGAAAGGCGAAGGTGTACCAGGTAGAGAATACCGCCGGCCAGCCCGCTTCGGTTATGGTCGGAACATTCTCCAGTCCATCCAGGCGCTTTTCCTCGGCACAGGCCAGGTTGCGCATGAGGGCGGAATCCGTGGCCCCGCCCGCACCCACGCAGAAATAGGCGTCGATATGTCCCCCCATGAGGGCGGTCATCACCTCCCCGCATGACTTGAAGGGGACATAGGTCATCTTCGCTCCGGAATACTTGGCGAGGAGGTTGTAAACGAGAGTTCCCCCGGCTGTCGTTCCCGTCGAACCGAAGGAAAGCTTGCCGGGGTTCTTCTTGGCTTCCTCCACCAGGTCCTTCAGCGTCTTCCACCGGGAATCGGACTTTACGAGGATGAAGTAAGGGGCCCTCCCCCACATGCCCGTCAGGATGAAATCATCAAGCTTGTAATCCAGGCTCCTCGCCTCGGGGGGTAGATTCATGAAGCTTACCATGACCAGAGTCGTGTAGCCGTCGGGCTTGGCCCGAGCCACAAAGGAAGCGGAGAGCGCTCCCCCTCCACCTGGTTTATACACGGCGGTTAGAGGCTGCCCCAGGAATTCGGTCATCCGGTCGGCAATGATCTTGCTTCCCAGGTCGGAGGCGCCGCCGGGGGCGAACCCCACGATCATGTTGATGGGACGGTTGGGGTATTTCTCGGCGGCCACCGCCGCCCCCGCCAGCAGGGAGAGCATTCCCACAATCGAAATCGTGGAAACAAAGATTCTCTTCTTCATGACCATCCTCCTTTTTGGGCCCTTACGGATAATGTTGTGGACAATATGGCGACAGAGATATTTTTAATAAGCAAACATTGATGAAATCGTAAAAAGTCGTCACTCCGGTGGAAACCGGAGTCCAGAGAATTTTTAAGTATTCGGAAAAACTGGATTCCGGCTTTCGCCGGAATGACGGAAATACGTCTTTTCGGACTTTTTACGAGATCATCGACATTCCAGATTAAGGGTGGACGATGACCTTCATAACATTCTCAGCCTTTTCACGCATGAGCATCAGCCCTTTTTCCACCTCTTCGAGGCGGAAGTGGTGGGTAATCAGCCTGTCCAGAGCGAGCTTTCCCGAGGCAACCAGTTCGATGCAGTCCGGGAAGGCATCCACATAGGTCCGCGATCCCCGGAGCTCAAGCTCCCGGTCTTTGAATTCAGCCATGCGCAGGGTTGCCCGGTTGTTTCCATACGTTCCCACGACCACAATTAAACCGCCCCGTTTCACGACCTGACTCGCCTGGCTCATGGTGACATCCTGAGTTCCCCCCACGCACTCGATCACCTTATCCACTCCTTTGCCGCGGGTCCAATCCATCGTGCATCGGATCAAATCAGCGGTGGAGGCATTGCAGGTTTGATCGGCCCCCATTGCGCTGGCGATCTTTAGCCGATAATCGAGCGTATCCACTGCGAGGACTTTGGCTCCGCCCGCCTTGGCCACGGCCAGGGCGCAAAGGCCGATGGGACCACAGCCGAAGACCAACACCCGATCCTGAACCTGGACTTCCCCCCGACGTTTGACCCCGTTGTAGGCTACGGCCAAGGTCTGCACCATGGACGCCTCGTCGAAAGAAACCCATTCGGGCAGGGCATAGAGGTTACGCCCGGGGACTTTAACCAGCTCGGCATACGCTCCGTCACTGTCAAACCCCTGGGTGCGGAGCTTCACGCAGAGATTCCTCCGTCCCTGCCGGCACAGGTCGCATTCGCCGCAGGACAAATCGACGTCGCAGCAAACCCGCTGCCCTACCTCCCAATCTTCGACCTGATCCCCCTTCTGATCGACCACGCCAGCAAATTCATGGCCCAGGACACGGGGAAAAACCACCCGGGGGTGTTTCCCCAGATAGGCGTGAAGATCGGAACCGCAGATGGCGCAGGATTTCACCCTCACCAAGACTTCCCCCGGTCCGACGGCCGGGACCGGCAACTCTTCCAAACGTAAATCTTCGCTGCCATACAAAACAGCGGCCCGGTAGGTATTTTTCATTATAAAAATCTTTCACCGCAGAGCACGCAAAGAACGTCCCGCTCCGAGCGGGATCAAATCATTCAAGAGACAAAATTTAATAAAGTCAGATCTTTCTTGAGTATTTCCAGTTTAATTCTTCTCTGCGTCCCCTGCGCTCTCGGCGGTTAATCCTTTATTTTTTATTTCACGGCATAGCGCTGAACCTTCTTCTCATCCAACTCCAATCCGAGTCCGGGCTTCTCCGGCGGCACCATCCAGCCATCCCGGGGAAGCAACGGTTCCGTGACCACGTCGTCCGTGAGATAGTGCGAAGTCGTGCTGAGATCGTAGGCAATCTCCTTCAGAGCCACTGCCAGATGGACCGCAGCCGCCGTGGAGACGCTGCTTTCCGCAATCTTTCCGGAAATATGCAGGGGAATGTTGGCGGCTTCGGCCACGTGGGCCAATTTCAACGCCCCTGTGATCCCTCCGGCCTTAAGCAATTTCATGTTGATGATCTCTGTGGCTCCGGCCTGGAGGAAGTGATAGGCATCCTGGGCCGTGAATAATCCCTCATCCGCAACGATGGGTACATCGACCGCGGCGGCAACTTTGGCCATGCCGGCCATATCCCACCATTTAACCGGTTGCTCAAAGAACGTTATTCCATAGGCTTCCATCTCCCGGATGCGCCTGACCGCTTCCGCGCTGTTCCATCCCTGGTTGGCATCGGCCCGTAGATCTCTGTCGCCGAGGACCTCCCGGACGGCCCTGGTGCAGGCCACGTCCGTGCGGAAATCCGGGTTCCCCACTTTCAGCTTGAACACGGAAAAGCCCTTACTCATTCCGGCTTCGGCTTCCGCCCAGTCCAGAGCCGGGTCCCAATGGGCCACGTGCCAGGTCGCCCTTACCCTTTCCCGGTTCTTTCCTCCGATGAGCTGATAGACGGGCACTCCGAGCGCTTTTCCCATGAGATCGTAGAGGGCAATATCCACCGCCCCTTTGACCGAATGGTTGCCCAGCAGGACGGCATCCAGCCGGCTGGCCAAATATTCAACCCGGAAAGGGTCCTGCCCGATTAAAATCGGCCGGGCCAGATTTTCCAGGGCGTACCGGATTCCCCCCTTCGTCTCCCCGGTGAAATAGGGGGCTACGGCGCATTCCCCCAGACCGTATAAACTCTCGTCCGTATCCACCCGTATCAGCAGAATATCCGCCTTCTGAATCGTGGCGTTGGCCATCTTGACGGGCTGGGTGATGGGGATTTCTACCGCCATAACGCTCAAATCCCTGATCTTCATCGTACCCTTTGCTCCTTTTTCATCGGCCGCTTCTCCCGGGCCGGGTTTTTCTGTTTCATCATAAAGCAGCCGGGGATTCGCCCGGAGGATTTTTTAAGGGATCAGCGGCAGCAATCCACGCCCGGCCTGGTATTTTTCCTGCCGGTCGCCCATTTCCCAGGCCAGGCGGCAGGCTTTCAGGGCCAATCACAATCTCCCGCTGTGAATGATTTTGGGAATCTTGAGCTCCAGGTCGCCCGGAACCGGGTCGCCGTTTTCAGGATGGGAAGAAAGGTATTTTAAAAGCTGCCTCCTTCCTTCCTTGATACTTCGGCGGGCCATTTTTTCCGCCCCTTTTCCGTCTCCCTTTATCAGGGCCCTGATCAATTCCTGGTGATAGGCGTTGGATTTCTGCAACATGCCGGGACGGCTCAAAGAGGTGTAACGGAAACGGATGGTTTGTTTTCCCAGCATTTCCAAGATCTGATGGAGCCGGCGATTCCCGCTGGCTTCCGAGAGATGATCGTGAAATTGCACCAGCAGCAAAAAATAGCCCTTAAGGTCGTTCCTTCTGGCCCTCTCCCTCATCTTCTCGCCCAGGCGGGTCAATTTTTCGAGTCCCTCGCGGTCGAGGTTCCGCGCCGCCAGCTTCGCTCCCAGGCTGACCAGGTTTGCCCGCAGGGTGTAGATCTCCTCAATTTCCTGTTTGGTGAAGGCGGTAACCTGGGCCCCTTTGCGGGGGATGATTTGGACCAATCCCCGGAGTTCGAGAATGCGAAAGGCCTCGCGGATGGGAATCCGGCTGACTCCCAGGGTCTCGGAAAGGTCCCGCTCAATCAGGCGCGCGCCGGGCTTCAACTCGTCATGGAGGATTGCCCGCTGGAGGTACCGGGATACCTCCACCGCGGTGGAGAGGGGGGGCAAAAATTTGGTGGAAAAATTCTGGGCGCTCACGGAGATCCGTCCCACCGCTTTGACGGTCAGATGAATGATATATGGTATACCAACTGGCGTCTTTTTACCAAGAATGACGCGGGCTGTCAAGCCACAAAATCACTTTTTTTCAATTTCTTCTTGACAGAGAGAGAGGATGCGGGTACATTTTCTCCGACGATCTCCTTGGCTCGGGAGCGTCTTAGAACTTTGAAGGGGGTTCCTTCCATGGCGAAGAAAGAGATTCGGGGCGTGGTGGCGATTCTGACGAAATACTGCCCGTGCGATGAAGACGGCGCCTTTGACGAAAAGAGCTTCCGCGGTCACATCCGCTGGCTGCTCAAGAAGGGGGTCCATGTCATTGCCCTCAACAGCGGGGCCGATTTCGATTACAACGACGCCGAAAGGAGAAGGTTCGGCGAGATCGTCGTCGAGGAGGTCAACGGCAAAGTTCCCACGATCATCGGGGCGTCGGCCTGGGATACGGCGACGGCGATTAAGCGGGCCAAAGAGACGGAAAAACTGGGGGCGGACGTGGTTTTCGTTACCGGGCCCCCGACCACCCGGCCTCTGGGGACCAACCCCCAGAAGGATATCGTTGAGCACTTCAGACGAATCAGCGATGTCGTCAGCATCCCCATCGCCTTTTACAATACGCCGGGGGGCTGGCCGGGGATCATGCTGCCGGAGACCCTGCGCAAGATCGAGGAGGCCGCGCCCCGGGTGGAATACATGAAGGCCGGCGAAAGGGAGTTGACCGAATATCAGAGAACCGTCGATGGGATGGTCGGCAGCCGGATCAAGATCGTGGCGGGGAAATCCTACTACAATTTCCATCAACTCTGCTACGGCTGGGACAAACCGAACCGGCCCGTGGGTATGTCCGGCTACCTCACGTCGGTCCTGCCGGCGGAGCACGTGCAGATGTGGGAGGCCTTTGAGAGGAACGATATCGATAAGGCCCGGGAGATCTGGTACGCCAAGATCCTTCCTCTGGCGATTCTGGTATACGGCAGGGAGTTCGGTTATAACGAGGCGACTCACCCCAACGAAGTCCTCAAGCAGATGGGCCTAATCAAAAATGCCCGCATTCCCTTTACCCTAGTTGGGCCCGACCCTTACACCAAACAGGAGATCGGCAAGTTTCTAAAACAAACCAAGCTGGACATCTCCTGAGGGCCGGAAATAGGGGGAGAAAGAAATTTTGTTGTTTCCCATCTGCGCCTGGCGCTCTCCCTTAGACGACTGATTCACAGCTGTAGGATATTGGACATAGGCCCTTATTTCGCATAATTTGTAACTTCTTTGAATAAAACGGAATCCGGAGGTAGGCGTATTCCAACGTTATCGGAATCAAGCGGACAAGACTGCTTTCTTAAAAGAATACACAGAACTTCAGGTCCTGAATTCTAACGAGTTGGTGGGGCGAATACATCGAAAACAATTAATTCCTCAAGGACATCATAAATCCGATGCTTGGTATTCTTTGGGATCCTCACACAACTTCCTTTTTTCATTTGAACTGTACCGGCTCCCTCAATTTCCATTTTTGCTCGGCCACTCAAGATATATAGAATATCATCTGATTCTTCGTGGACATGGAGTTCGTTCCCTCCCCCTTTCTGGACTTTTATCAATTGTATGGTTGCTAAAGACCCGTGCTTTTCTTTTGAGTAAAGTCCTTTATATTGCCCCCGCTTCATTCTGGGATGGTCTTGCCACGGCAATTCCTCTTCATTGACTACGTATTCCATCGTTGCGCCTCCGGGTGTCTTCGATCGTAAAATTTTTTTGGATCATTTCCAAATTCGTTGAAGTGCAAAGAGCTGGCCTGCGCCAGATATCATTCTTGCCATACGGTGTAGGGGCGACCGGCCGGTCGCCCCTACGTTTTTGTTTAAAGGTCCGTTCAATTCAATTCCATGTCTTCAAGAGGGGCCGTGAACCATATGAGCGGCTGAATCTTGTACGGATTCCCCTTTACCCGGGGCCCGATGGCCGCCGGCGAATTCGTTGAGGTAAGAGGGATGTACATCGTTCTTTCGTAGATGAGCCTCTGGATGCGCCCGATCAATTCCTTCCTGGCTTTGGAGACAACCTCCCGGCGGTACTGATCCCATAGTGCCTCAATATCTGGATAATTTCCGTACGAAACCCGGCCAAACAAATACGACAAGCGCCCCCCAATGGTTGGCCCAGAGGAGGGATCGATAAAGATGCCTCCCTTCATTTTCCCACCCTCGCGCTGGGCGAACCAGGCGGGTCTATCCAGGAGAATGGTGTCCACATGAATCCCAATCGCTTTCCAATAATTAGCGACCTGTTCCCCGTAGGGCCAGTACCCCCCTTGGTAGGGGTAGAATCTGCCGCCTTGGAAGCCCTTGGGGTAACCGGCCTCGGCCAAAAGCTTCCGGGCTCTATCCGGGTCGTAGGGGTCAGGGGGAAGCTGCACTGAAAATGGGTCCTCCTTGAAACCGATTATCCCGATCGGGTCGCACCCGGGCATGTGAATATCCGCGAGAGTCTTCCGGTCTATCGCCAGGCTTGCCGCCTTGCGCACTCGTGCGTCCGCCCATGGAGACTTGGGATCCCACTGGGATGTTATATTAACGATCCACTGCGTTGGGCTCAGGGGCGCAAGCATTCGGAGGTTTGGGTCTTTTTTCACATCTTCATAGAACACGCCTTGCATGAGGGTCGCGACATCCACCTCACCCCTTTTGGCCATCGCCAGGCGAGTCGCGGGTTCGGAGACAATATAAAACTCCAATCGCTTAATGTGGGGCACCTTTCTCCAGTAATCCTCAAAAGCCTCCCCCACCAGCTTCACGCCGGCCACAAATTCAACAAATTTATACGGCCCACATCCGACGGGGTTCTTTTTGAAGCCGGCCTCCCCCACTCTTTCCACGTACTTTTTGGGCACGACCCATTGAATCGTGCTTACCCCCGGCGCGAGGTACTCCAAAAAGTCGGGAAAAGGTTCTTTAAAGTGAAAGCGGACTAAATGAGGATTCACGGCCTCCACCTTCTCCGTTCTTTCATGGATAAATTTGGCCTGACCCGCCTTATATCGCCAGAAGCTAAAGACGACATCCTCCGCCGTCATTACATCCCCGTTGTGAAACTTGACCCCGGTGCGCAACTTAAACTCATAAGTCTTTGCATCCGGGCTGATACTATATGATTCAGCCAAACAAGGGGCAAAGTTGCCCTCGGGCATGGGTTTCACCAGGGCATCGTGGAAAAGATACAAAGTAAGGTGGCCGGTTGAGGCATGACCGCCCGTAGCCGGGTCAAGCCAGTCCGCCGAAATTCCCCAGTGTATCGCTTGCTTCAATACCCCTGAGGGAGCCGCGGCCTGAACATGGATCGCTGACCCAAGAACCATTCCGACAATAACCAGCATGACCAACATCAAAGGCATTTGGGTTTTCTTTGCTTTCATGGAATAATCCTCCGTAAGGTTTTGGTATGGTCAAAAGCTAACCCCGGTGGACACAGCGCGGCCTAGCCGCGATTAAAAATAGGGAATACTGGAATGTTGGGATAATGGGATATTGGGGAAATTGAGTTGCCAGACCGCTCTTGAGGGCTAGCGTCCAGCCTCAAAATCCCCCCGCTTTTTATCTGCGCTCTCCCTCGCAGGCCAATCGCCGGCGCACCTCTTCCCAGTTTTGATCGACCCAATCCTGGAGTTGGCGGATCTCTGCTGCGGAGGCGAGATTAAACCTTCCCTGGCTCCTGAGGTATTTATCCACGGGGATCCGGTTCGCTTTATCCAGATATCTCCGGGAACCCTTCTTCAGGCTAAAGATCCCGTTCTCCTGCTCCCACAGGATCCACATGCCGGATTGCACGCCCAGCCTGGCGATCTCGATGGCCTCTGAGGGATCGAAGCGCCAACCCGGGGGGCAAGGGGAGAAGAGGTGGACAAACCTGCTTCCCTTGATATTCTTGACCTTCTGGAAGGTGTGGAAGACGTCCTGGGGATCGGCTCCGTTCACGACGCCGACGTAGGGGATTTCGTGGGCCGCGATGATTTTGGCGATATCCTTCTTGTTCTCCCGCTTGCCGAAGGGAGTGGTGGACGTAACCGCGGCCAGGGGCGTAGAAGCGCTCCGCTGCGTACCCGTATTGGCATAGACTTCATTGTCATAGCAAACATAAATGAAGTTCGTTCCCCGTTCGATGGCGCCGCTCAGGGCCTGGATGCCGATGTCCACCGTTCCGCCATCCCCGGCCCAGGTCATCACCGTAATATCCTCTTTGCCGAGCGCTTGGTACCCGGCAACGATTCCGCTGGCGGCCGAGGCTCCCGCGGCAAAGGCCATGTTGATGAAAGGAACCGTGGGCGCCGCTGCCGGCCAAACACCGATGTAAACGTTCGCGCAACTGGCCGGGGCGACGACGACCGTTTTGGGACCCAGCGCCTTGAGGGCCCACCGCAGAGCCAATTCGCTCACACAACCGGCACAGGCCGAATTGCCGGCCAATAAATATTCTTCCGCATACTCATTCGCCAACATTTCTTTTACCGACATCCGCGTTCCACCTATTTCAGACCCACCCAGAGCGTTCCGGCGATCAGCTTATTCTTTCCCGCCCGGATTTGTCCCCCCTCGTGAAATTCCCGCAGGTCTTCAAAGAGACCGACCTGGTCCTCCACCGTTACGTCCCTGCCTCCCAGGCCCCAGACCGCCGGCAGGTATGTAATCTCTTTGCCAGTTTGGCGGAGGACACTGTAGAAATCCGAGCTGATATGCCCTCCGGTCGGGGATCCGAAAGCCGTGCTTCTATCCACCACCGCGATGGCCTTCAGGTTTTCCCCTTTCAGCAAGGAAACAAGGTCTTCAGTCGGAAAGGGCCGATAATAGCGTAATTTGACCAATCCCGCTTTCACTCCCCGTCTCCTCAGGCTGTCTACGGCATCCTTGGCCTGTTCGGCCAGTGCCCCGACGGTGACCAGGAGGTACTCGGCATCCTCGTACAGGTAGGGTTCGATTAATCCGTGGTAATCCCGGCCGAAGATTTCTTTGAAGTCCCGGATGGTTTCCTTGATGATGGATGTCGCCCGCATCATGGTTTCGTGAATCTTAAACCGGAATTCCATGTATTCCTGCTGCGGCATCATGATATTGCCGTGGACAATCGGCCGGTCCGGGTCGAGGTAGAGATGAGGCCATCCATTCCTGGGCGGCGGCGGTAAGAACTGATCGATCCGGTCCTGGCCGGGAATGGCCACCGGTTTGGCGGTGTGGGATTGGGTAAAACCCCCGTAGGCGACGAAGGCCGGGAGCATGACTTCCGGGTTTTCGGCAATCTTATAGTTCATGATCACGGAATCGAATATCTCCTGGTGGGTGGAGGCGAACTGGATCATCCAGCCGGCGTCCCGCATGCTCAGGACGTCGCTATAGTCCACCCAGATATTCCACGGAGGGGCGATCCCGCGGGAAGCGATCGTCGTGACCACCGGCAGCCGGCAGCCCGCCGCCCAATGGACGAGCTCCCCCATGTACAGCAGGCCCTGCCCGCTCGTGGCCGTAAAGGTCCGGGCGCCGGTCATGGAAGCTCCGACCATGCCGGCCATGACCGAATGCTCACTTTCCATGCGAATGAACTGGGAATCCATCTTTCCCGAGTCGACGAATTGGGCGAGGGACTCCATCACGGTCGTTTGTGGGGTGATGGGATAAGCCGTAACGACGTGAACTTTTGCCCGCCGGGCCGCCCAGGCGGCCACTTCGTTTCCGGTCAGGATCAGCGTCTGGTCCGCATGCTCTTCATTCATCTCTTCCATGATTGTTTCTTTCCGCGTATTCCGGTTTCATGACAATGGCTTTCCTGGGGCACTCGGAAGCGCAGATGCCGCATCCCTTGCAATAGGTCAGGTGTACTTCCGGGCCCGTCCCGTTGTTGAAGATCATGGTGCCCTCGGGGCAGTAGAGGTAGCACATCCCGCAGCGATTACACTTCTCCCGGGATATCTCGGGGCGGAGGATTCTCCATTCCCCGGTCGCTCCAATACTTCCCTGGACCCCCAGGGAAACCGGAACATGCGGCAGCTCCTGCCAGCTGTTGTAGGCCGGCAGTTTGATCTCTCGATCCCTTTTGGTCATCTCCTCATCCTTCGCGGCGCACTTCCCGCGTCCGCTCAAAGGCGTTCAGCGCCGCCTGGTAGTTGACGGGACCCTTCTTCCCGAAGTACCCGTCCATGACTTTTTGAATACTGGCCAGGGTGATCAGGCCGCTGGCTTTGGCGAAAGCCCCGATCATGGCCACGTTGACCACGGGCTGCCCGGCCACTTGCAATTTCAAATCGATGGCGATCCGGGTTGCCGGGACTTCAAAGACCGACACACCCGGGGGAAACGTATAGGCTCGGCCATTTTCCGTATTGACGATGACCGTAGTCTGCTGGATGGCGGAATAGATTGCGGGGTATTGAAGTAAGGTTTCGTCGAGGATTAAGACGTAATCGGGTTTCTTTACGGCATCCACCCGCCGGATGGTTTCGTTCGAGATCCGCAAGTAGGCCGTGATCGGTGCTCCCCTTCGTTCGGCGCCAATGATGGGGATGGCCATAACGTCCCGGAAGCCGTCGGCATAGGCGACGGTTCCGAGCAGCTTGTTTCCCAGAATGCCCCCCTGCCCGCCGCGGCTGAGGACGGTTATCTCCCGCATATGATCGTTTCCCATAAGTGATCTATATTAGGCTACCGGTGATGGATCTGATGCACGCGCAATCTTTAATATATAGCCAAAAAGGCCTTCGGATGTCAAATGAAATTTCCGGCTACCTCCTGGTTAACTGCCGGTATTTGATCCGGTGGGGCTGATCAGCGGCAGATCCAAGGCGGGCCTTTTTATCTGCCTCGTACTCAGAATAGTTCCCGTCGAACCAGACCACCCGGCTATCCCCCTCAAAGGCCAGGATATGGGTGGCGATCCGGTCGAGGAACCAGCGATCGTGGCTGATGATCACCGCGCAGCCGGCGAAGTTCTCCAGCGCCTCTTCCAGAGCCCGCAAGGTGTTCACATCCAGGTCGTTGGTCGGCTCATCCAGGAGAAGGACATTCGCGCCTTCTTTGAGCATCCGCGCCAGGTGGACCCGGTTCCGTTCCCCTCCGGAGAGCAGGCCGACCTTTTTCTGCTGGTCGGTCCCGGAAAAATTGAACCGGGCCACATAGGCACGGGAGTTGACCTCCCGGTTGCCGAGCCGGACCGTATCCTCGCCGTCAGAAATCGACTCCCAGATCGTCTTTTCCGGGTCGAGGGCATCACGGCTCTGGTCCACATACGCCAGCTTCACTGTCTCCCCCACCCGGATGGTGCCGGAGTCGGGTTTTTCCTGGCCGATGACCATCCGGAAGAGGGTGGTCTTTCCCGCGCCGTTGGGGCCGATTACCCCTATAATCCCTCCCGGCGGGAGGGAGAACGCCATCCCCTCCAACAAAAGACGCTCTCCATAGGCCTTGCTCACACCGTCAGCCTCAATAACTACCTTTCCCAGCCGGGGTCCGGGGGGAATATAAATCTCCAGGTCTTTGGCACGCTTCTCGCTCTCCTGCCCCAGGAGGGCCTCATAGGAACTGATCCTGGCCTTCGCTTTCGCATGCCGTCCCTTCGGCGACATCCGGATCCACTCCAGCTCGCGCTGCAGCGTCTTCTGTCGCTCGCTCTCGCTCTTCTCTTCCCGCCGCAGCCGGTTCTGCTTCTGCTCCAGCCACGAGGAATAGTTACCCTGCCACGGAATCCCCTGGCCCCGGTCCAATTCCAGTACCCACCCGGCCACATTGTCGAGGAAGTAGCGGTCGTGGGTCACAGCAATCACCGTACCTGGATAATGCTTCAGGTGGTGTTCCAGCCAGGCGACAGTCTCGGTGTCCAGATGGTTGGTTGGCTCGTCCAGAAGGAGAATGTCCGGTTTTTGCAGCAGCAGCCGGCAGAGGGCCACGCGCCGCCGCTCCCCGCCCGAGAGGATCTTCACCGGGGTATCTCCCGGCGGACAACGCAGGGCATCCATCGCCATCTCCAGGCGCGAATCAATATCCCAAGCGTCCCGGGCGTCCAGTTTTTCCTGCACCTCGCCCTGCCGCTCGATAAGCTGGTTCATTTCCGCATCCGACATGGGCTGGGAAAACTGTTCACTGATCCGGTTGAATTCGTTCAGCAGGTCAACGGTCTCCTGCGCTCCCTGCTCAACGATCTGCCGTACCGTCTTCGTCTCGTCGAGCCGCGGCTCTTGCTCGAGAAATCCGACCGTAATCCCGGGGGATAGAATGGTCTGGCCGTTAAATTCCTGGTCTACTCCGGCCAGAATGCGAAGGAGGGAACTTTTCCCGGAACCGTTGAGGCCCAGGACGCCGATCTTGGCGCCATAAAAATAAGATAGATAGATGTCCTTCAGGACCGGTTTTTTATCATAGTACTTGCTTACCCCAATCATGGAGTAGATAACCTTGTTCGTTTCATTGCCCATTCAGATGAAATCCCCCTTGGATGCAGGGTCGCTCACCAGCGAACCATCCCTTATACCTTTTCCATGACGTTTTGTTGAAAGCCATGCCCGAAGGGAACTGTACCCCCTGCCTGAAAGTTCAGCCGCTCCTCTGGTTCACCGCTCCGTTTGAGGACATCGAGCTGGCCAAGTAATTCTTAAAGGATCATCTCCAAATTAGTTCAGGAGCAAAGAGCTGGCATACGTAAAATGAACGGTTATCCCAGGGGCCCGGAAGGAAAGTCATCTTGCTTGCAATCCTAAGGCACATTTTTCTCCTTCGCTCGGGCGGGGGTGTTCTTTTATCTTCCGAACCTTGTTTTCCCCGCCCCCGCTACGCTTTGCGGAAAGCCAGCAGGGGGTTTATGGAAAACACTATCCCGCCGAGGCTTGCGGCGCAATCTGCCTTTCCTCCCGGGCCCTTGCCAGGCTTTCATAGAATATTCGATCAACTAATTTGGAGATGATCTTTCTTAAATTTTTTTACGGGGGATCGAGGAAACGTATCAGCTACCGGCCACCCAGCCCCCATCCACAAACAGGGTATGCCCCGTAACAAAGTCCGATGCTGCGCTGGAAAGATAGATGACGGCGCCGACTAAATCTTCGGGGGTCGCCAGCCGACCCAAGGGGATACGACTCAGAATGGTCTTCAAGACCTCACCTTTTAGGGTATCCTTCCGGCTGGGAGTAAGGACGGCAGTCGGGGCAAGGGCGTTTACTCTTATCCCATCGGGTGCCCACTCGAAAGCAAGCGCCTCAGTCAGGTGGGACACCCCGGCTTTGATTCCCGCGTATACGGACCGGCCTTTAACAATACTGCGGCTAAAGGTTGAACTGAGGTTAATGATCTTCCCATATCCGCGCTGCCGCATGATTGAACCGATGATCTGACAAGAGAAGAAGAGCCCCTTAAATCCAGTATCAATCATCAAATTCCATTCGTCCTCAGTAACATCCCATGCGGGTTTGGTAACGGCAAAGCCGGCATTATTAACCAGGATGTCTACCTTGCCGAATCGTTCCAGTGCAAAATCTCTCAACTTTCTGATGTCCGTTAGCTTACAAATATCCAGGAGGCAGACTTCTGCCCTCCGCCCCATTTTTTTAATTTCGGCCTGCACTTCCTTCAATTTTTCTTCGCGCCGGCTGGAAATAATGACCTCCGCCCCCGCTTCGGCCAATCCCAGAGCTATGGCTCTCCCGATGCCCTCGCTGGCGCCGGTTACAACGGCCACTTTTTCCGTCAGCCGAAATTGATCAAGATAATCTCCCAATTTTCAAACCTCCTTTAAATTTTCTTACCGCCGAACTATGGATTACAGGGTCCCCCTTTTTTTTCGTTCTCTTAGGCGACCTGGCTCTGATTGATTTTGGAGCAAACCCATGGGTTCGGACAAATCCGCTATTCTTTTATCCTTCTCAGCTCCATGACAACCGGATTGAAAGGATCGGGGCAGGCCGCATGAGCCAGGTCTTTATTTGCTTCCCAGGGAAACTCTCCGCCGAAGCGCAGAACTCGCCAGTAGGGGTAGGCGGCATAAAAGGCCGAGGGGCAGAGAGCCTTTCCATCTTTGGAGATCCCCAGAGTAAATTCATTGCTCAAATCGAATTCCTGCCCTTCCCGGTGTCCGGCATTGCAGGTTCCCTTGACCGACACGATCTTTAAAATGACTTTTTCCGGATTGGCCATCGTTATCCTCCTATAATTTGATTGTATTCCTTTTAGGCTTATGGGACGCAGATTTTCGCAGATTCACGCCGATAAATCCTGAACGAGAGTAGAGTCATGAAACAGATTTTCCTTTGCTCCCTGGATTTGAAATCTTGGAGATCTGCGTTTATCTGCGTCCAAAAATAAAGCGCCTGAAGCAGTTATCGTCCTGTCCGTCAGGCTGATAATGTCAAGTCGGAATGATCGGCACTAGCAGGTACGACTCCCGGCGCCCGCCGGCGTGCAGCGTGACCTTGCCGCCGAAGACGTCCTTGGGCCGGCTGTCCGGGTCGTTGTGCGTCATGCCGCCCGTCCCCCGCGTCCCGTAGTGGAACTTCTTCGCGAACTCGCTCAGTTCGCCCTCGTATTCGTAGTCCTTGCCGCGCACGGTGAGCGCCACCCGCCAGCCGGCCGGCAGCACAATGCAGGTGGGCAGGATCTCGACGTCGCACTCGTAGACCTCGCCGGGGGCCAGCGGTTCCACCCGGTCGTGCGGGTGGTAGGGCTGGTACGGCTTGGTACGCTTGAGGTCGAGCCGGCGATGCGAGACCCGAAGCCAGCCGTTGGCTATGGGCGTGTTCGGGTCGGTCGAGCCCATGAAGGTCAGCTCCTTGCCGGACGGGTCGAAGACCCGCACGATGAGGAAGAGGTCGGCGTCCTTCGTCGACGACGATATGAAGAGCTTGGCGGCCAGGGGCCCCGTGATCTCGGTCTTCTTCTCCAGCGGAGCCATGGAGAAGGTGAGGCCCTTACCGAGGGCCTCGTATTCGACCTTTCCTTCCTTGGCGACGGGCTTGGGGCTGAGGGCCATCCCGGCCGGGTCGAGGTAGAACTTCGTCCACTGAGTGCGGGCCAGCGGCCACTCCTTTTCCATCCGCAATACAAACTTCTCTCCGGGGTGGCGGATGTTGAGCTGCACCGGCGGCTGCTTCTCCCAACCGTTGTCGATGCCCTTCAGGAAGTGGTCGAAGAAGCGCTTCTGCAGTGCGAGGCCGTAGGCGCTGTAGAAGAGCGACCAGTGCGAATCGCCGTGGACCTCGAGCCACTTCTGCTTCGACGGCGTCGCGGTGAAGCCGTTAAAGTTGCCCCGGGGGTGGATGCCCTGGCCGCCCCAGTTGGCGCAGGTCAGCAGCGGGAGCGTCACCTTCGAGAGATCGGCCGAGCGCGAGCGGTGCCACCCGTCGTCGAGCGGGTGCTTCTTGAGATCCTCAAAGACGTTAACGCCGTTCCTGGCCAGTTCCTCGTCCGAGAGCGTCACCGGCCCCGCAACGGACTCGCCGGTGTTCGGGTTCTTCTTGGCCCGCTCCCCCCGCCCGTACTGCACGTTGACCACCTGGTGCTTCGCCCAGCGCTCCTGGAACTGGCTCAGGATGCCGCCGTGGTAGCCGGAGTCGCGGTACCGGTCATTCTGCCCCTCCCACGGGATGATCGCGCTCAGGTGGGGCGGGTGTTTCCCCGCCACGCGCCACTGGTTGCTGGCGTAGTAGGAGATCCCCAGCATCCCGACCTTCCCGTTGCTCCACGGCTGCGTCCCCGCCCACTCGATGCACTGGTAGAGGTCGTCGATCTCCCGCGGGGAGTTGCAGTCCATGAAGCCCGGGGACCAGCCGGCGCCCCGGGAATCCACGCGCACCACCGCGTATCCGTGCGGGACCCACCGCTCGGGATCGGTGACCTCCCAGTTCTGGTACTTGTTGGTGGAGCCCTGGAGGATCTCCGGATGGTCGGTGACCATCTTCTCCCACTGCATCGGGTAGCCGTCCTGGAAGGCGAGGCCCTTCGCGTAGACCCCGTACGTCAGGATCACCGGGTAGTGCCCATCTTCGAC
>Ga0315282_10001418_pt1 | contig 45039 bp, 43 predicted proteins | sample YL17G07_20_MG_FD_203693 | JGI IMG/M metagenome (GOLD analysis project Ga0315282, IMG submission 203693) | Sediment microbial communities from Yellowstone Lake, YNP, Wyoming, USA - YL17G07_20 | ecosystem: Environmental > Aquatic > Freshwater > Lake > Sediment | place: USA: Wyoming | collected... | reverse complement strand
TCCAGATGTCCTGACATAGACGTTATCGAAAATGTCCGCTTTTTGCTGATGAGCCCTCGGCGACGGCATACCGGAGGCGCAGGCGGGTACCCGGGAAGAAGGTGCAGCCACGATCGAGTTCTTGGCACAGAGCGGCGAGCACCCGTGTCCGATGAGGCGAACTGAGGGGTGTCAAACGGATGCGAAGCTCGCTCTTGGTCACCTCGAGATCCACAGAATCCGCGAGTACGGACTGTATGAGTGTCCGCCCTTCATCTCTGACGCGCTTGTAGTGCGCACCCACGAGATTGACGAGATCGCTCTCGGCCTGGTAGGCAACCATTTTGACGATGTTGGTAAGGTGCTTTCGCTCCGGGGCGAGCTTTACCACTCCATCGGCCACGACCTTTCCAACCGGGACCTTCTGGGGCATGGCCGAACGCTTCTCTTCCAATGCGACAATGCGGTCAAACGCTTCTCGGATGCGCTGGGCGAGCTTGCGTTGGGCGACCTTGAACCCTCGCATCGTCGGTCGGGACTGTTCGGGATTGACATAGGCCTCGGCCCCGTATTCGGCGGTGAGCCGCTCGAACTCCGCGCGCGCCTGCTCGAGCTTGGCGGTCATCGCGGCTCTCTTGGGATTGGGAACCTCCCGCGCCGGATCATCGGGCACGACATCGTAATCAACCAGTGCATCCAGGGCGTACTCCTCCCGGAGGTATTTGAAGAAGTTTCCCTGTGTCCACCTTTCGAACATCCGGAAGGCCACCTCCACGGCAGGAAGATCCCGGCGGGAGGTCAGGATGGGAGTCTGGTGGCCGTCCTCACTCAGGCGCATGACCTGACGCAGGCGGAGCTTGCCTCCGAGCAGGCGAACTCCCTGATCCGCCAGCGTATAGGTCAGCTTGCGGTCGTCGATGACCGCCTCGTGGGAAGCGAAGTGCGATCGCGCTACGCGACGGAACCGTCCCTTGCGATAGGTGAGGATATCGAAGCCGTCAGCGATAAGCTTCAGAAAGAGCTTCGGGCTGAACCCGCCCCTATCGAATGCGACCGTAACGCGACGCTCCCCGACAAGCGCCCGGACTTCTTCGAGCACGCGCGGCAACATTTTCACCAGGCCGGCGTTCGCTTCGGCTGTAACGACGAAAAGAGGGTCGCCCGCCGCATCGTTGACCCAGTAATCGGTCGTCGCGGGCATGGCCAGACGCATGCGCGCCACGTGAGTCTTGGGCAGGGTGCGCTTGCCATGGTAGATCCGCACGTGCCCGTCGATGTACAGGAAGCCGAGCGCGGCACCGCGGTCTGCCACGCGTCTCTGAGCAACGGCCTTTCCAAACTCTGCGGCACGGCCGAAAGCGGCCAGACGGTGGAGCTTGCGCCGTAGCGTCTTGACCTCTGGAGCGCGGTCCAAGCCGAGGATTCTTCCCAGGTCCTTCGGGGCGTGCTCTTTGAGCCCCTCGGGACGCTTGATCCGCAGCAGCCCCATCAGCAGCAATGCCACAAGGGTGGTGCGCAGACCGTAGAAGGCGGGGCCGATGCTGCCATAGGTGTTGCGCGCGATCGTGAATATGCCGCTCGCTACGAGGGAAGGCAGCGCAAGCAAAACGCCGCCATGAGGCACACGAAATTCAGATCGGAACATTGGCGCCGCATCGTCGAGCAGCCCCAGGTAGGCGAGAAGCCGATCTGCCCGACGGTCCGCGGGGTTTGTATCGAACGAAACAGGGATCGGTTCCTCATTATCGGGAGGGATAAAAGCGGACAGGTTTGGGTTCCCGGGCGCCGATGTCTTTTCTGGCTCCTCGATCGCTGCCGCGGATGAAAAAGCGGACAGGTTTGGGTCCCCGCGCCCCTCACCTCGAAGCCGCCAAAAATGCGGGTTTTCGGGATCTATGTCAGGAGATCTGGATTCAGGAAACGCGAGCCCGGTCGATCAGTAAACGTAAAACAGGTGAGCGTCCCCGGTTTCCAACACAATATCTTATCTCAGAACCTGCCGGCAACCGCACCCAGGCTACGATCCGAAACGCATTCAATTTGGATTATCCACCAGGTGCAGTCGGCAACGGGACAATCATCCCCATCACGCTCATTCCAGTGATCGTGCTTGCGGCGGCAAAAAGAAGGAAAGATCGGAACGTCCCCTTCTTTCGGACGACTCCTAGCGCTTGGCTGCCAGCGCTTCCTCTAGCTGGCGTATGGAATCTGGGATGGTCCAGGCCACCCGCCCTTCTTTTGCATGGATGCGAATCACCAGCTCGCACTCTTTAGCCGAAGACGAAAATAGCGGCTGAGCGCGATCATCTACGAGCCGGAAAACCACCCAGAAACGCTCATAGCTATAATCCCGTGGCACAACGCTCTCCAGCACCTTAACACTTCGCAGCCCGGGCAGCTTGAGGCCTGCCACTCCTATGAAGTCCGACTTCTCGTTAATCTTGGGCCGAAGGTAGGCTTCCCAATCGAGTGGGATAACACCGGATCCTTCCCGCGGATCAATTTCAACCAGGATCGCCGTATCCCCCACGCTTTCCGCTTCAGCCACTAGAGCCTTGGTGGCGGCGTCAGTGAGTCCTTGGCGCAGCTGAAAATACCTTGCCGTAGCCCTGATTACCTCGGGGGTGAACCAGGTGGCACGGAGCTTGAAATTGTATGAGCTTTCCGTGTGGATCACGCGCATATCCCATGAGCCTCCCGCTTGGCCGTTGACCCGCGTGCTCTTGCCAATTTTCTCGGCTTGCTTCTGCGACCATTGCAGATAAGATTCCTGGGAATCTCTTGCCTGCACCATGGCATCAACCATCGGCAGTCCTCTTGCCGCTCCCGGGAAAGTGCCAAGCGTGATGAACAGAATGAAAACGCCCAAGTGTTGAGGATTCATTTTTTCTCCAGTCGCCGAAGAATGCAAACCACTTCTTGACCGCCAATGGATGTCTGTCCGACGCTCATGCCGACGAACTCAAATCCCGCTGATCCAGCATCTTTCAATTCCTTTTCCATGGTTGAGGTTCTCGAAGTTGCGAGCAGCTTGTATTCGTAATGCTGTATCGGCACATCTCGATCGCGCTCCAGGATGACCGCCACCTCTTTGCCGCCAAAGGTCGATTTAAACACAGTCTGATCTCGATATAGAAACCCCGCGTCTCCAGCTTCTTGCAACTCCTTCTGCATGGTGGAAGTCCTGGTCGTAGCCACAAGCTTATATTCATAGTGTGGCTTAACTTCGTTACCGACAGGCTTGCTCATAACGGCAACTGTTTCCGAGCCGCCAAACGCGGTCTCTCCCCCCATGCATGCCTCGAACCGAAAGCCGGCATCCGCCGCTTGGTTCAGCTCTTTTTCCATCGTCGAGGTCCTGTTCGTTGCCAAAACCTTGTATTCATACTCCTGGCTTTGACCCATGCCCGCCAGCGGCGTTTCAGACTGGACGGTTGGTCCCGAAACACCCCGCACGGGGCAAATGGCCAGAGTTGCTAGAACAACAATACAGATAAACAATGATCTGGTAGCTCCTTTCATTGGTTCCTCCAGTAGAGTCAGGCAAACATAAACCGATAGGCAATTGTTTTGACGGATAGTCCGAACGAGCTGCGATTCCTAGGATCGGAGATCAGTTCCAAGGGCTGGGCCAGCTTCTGATTTGGGGCATTATGTCAGCTTCGCCCCGTCTGCCACAGCCGCGGGACCTCAAGCCGATCACGAACGGGATTATAAGCGAAAACAGCCGCACGCAATGCGGAATTTATCCACACTTCGTGCTGCAAGCGGCGGAAATGGTTTCTGCGGCTCAATAAAAATCATCCTCTGTCTTGCCTTCCGGTATTGCGCGAGAAACCGGGGACGCTCACCTGTTTTAGGATTCAGGAAACGGGAAACCGGGGACGCTCACCTGTTTTAGGATTCAGGAAACGGGAAACTGGGGACGCTCACCTGTTTTGGGATTCAGGAAACGCGAGCCCGGTCGATCAGTAAACGTAAAACAGGTGAGCGTCCCCGGTTTCTACAAGGCCCGCGGACAGCGGCGCCTGCGACAACAAAACTCTGCCGGCATCACACCCGTTGCGGCCTCTTTGCCCGAAGCCGAGCCGGATGACTACCGCCGCCACTGCAAACGAGCCTGGGGACGCTTGATCCGCAAAGTCTGGTGTGCGGATCCGCTCGTGTGCCCGAGATGTGCCGGCCCGTTACACATCATCAGCTTCATCGAAAATTCCTCGGTGATCGAAAAAATCCTGCGTCACCTCAAACTCTGGGATCCCCCGGAACGCCCGCCCCCGCCCCGGGTTTCCACAACGCTGGAAACGGATGCCGATTTTCTTGCCTGGGAGGCCGCCGGCCGGCTCTTTGATGGCATCGACTGAAGATTTCGGTGCGTTGCGCCGATGCCCATCGCAAAACGGAAACGGGCTGCAACGAGAATGGTGTGCCCCGCCGCCGGCAAAAGGGTGAGGAGAAGCGTCTCCCGAGCTTGGGGGACGCTTCTCCTCACCCTTTTAGCCGATTGGATCCCGCAGCTTCGGGAAAAACCTCGATCTCACTCGCTGCGTGGGATATTTCCGGATGATTTCCACCCCAATCGGTGCTATTCTGCTCCCACCAGGAAAAAGCGAACTACTACCAATTTGCTTTCCTGCCTCCTGCCCGCCCCGATCAGCAGCAGGGCGCGCGCCTGCAATCCCTGCGGGCGATGGATCAGGCAGGTCTTGTGCAGTTCGGTCTTGAACTCGCCGGAAGCCAGTACGGTACCGGCGATTCCTCCGGTGGCCCGGTCGAGCGCCTCGAAGGCGCTGCCGGCTCCGGTTTCGCCTTCGAAGACGGGGACGGCGAGCAGGTCGCATACCGCATCGTGGTCGCTGCCGGGATGGAACTGTATCTGCATGCTGTCCTCCAGCTTGGGTTCAGCGACGCCTTTTCATCTGCGTCCGGGTCTCCCGGTCGATTTCCTTGCGCCGCTCGGTTTCTCGCTTGTCGATCAGCTTCTTGCCGCGCGCGACACCGAGTTCGACCTTGATTCTGCCGCGCTTGAGATAGGCGCGCAAGGGGACGAGGGTGAGCCCTTTCTCCTGCACCTTGCCCGCGAGCCTCCGGATCTCGCGGGCGTGCAGCAGGAGCTTGCGCGTGCGCGTCGGGTCGCGGTTCTCGCGGTTGCCGTGGGAATACGGCCCGATGTGGCAGTTCATCAGGAACGCCTCGCCCTGCCGGACCGCGGCGTAACTGTCCTTGAGATTCATGCGCCCTTCGCGCGCGGCCTTGACCTCGGTGCCCAGCAGGACGATGCCCGCCTCGAGTTTGTCCAGGATCGAATAGTCGTGGTAGGCCTTCCGGTTGGCTGCGATCAACTTTTCTGCGGGTTCCTTTTGGGCCATGATCCTTCGTTTTGCGGACCGCGGTGTTCCCCGCAGACGGTCTGCCTTTACCGGAGCGGAGCGCCGTCCGGGGTGCGCTCGCCGCCGCGCAGGCACGCCGCGACGTACTCCGCCGCCGCCGCATCCCAGGCGCGCATCGGCTCCATTCCCTCGCGCTCGAGGCGCGCGTTGGCGAGCGTGGAATTGGCCGGGCGCGGTGCCGGCCGGGGGAACTCGGCCGTCGTCACCGGCGTGACGCTCGTGTGCTCGAGGCCGGCCCAGGCGACGGCGCGCACGGCCAGCTCGTACCAGGTGCACGAGCCGCTGTTGGTCGCGTGGTAGATGCCGCGGCACCCTCTCTCGACGAGGCGGCGCGTGCAGGCCGCCAGATCGCGCGAGTATGTCGGGCTGCCGCGCTGGTCGTTGACGACCCGCAAGGGGAGCCCGTTTCTGGCCGCCGCGACGATCGTCCGGATGAAGTTCCTGCCGTTGGCCCCGAAGAGCCAGGAGGTGCGCAGGATCAGGTGGTTCGCGCACAGCGAGCGCGCCAGCCTTTCGCCCTCGAGCTTGGATTTGCCGTAGACGCTCAGGGGATTGGGCTCGTCTTCCTCGATGTACGGCTCCTTCTTGCGCCCGTCGAAGACATAGTCGGTGCTGTAGTGGACGAGCAGCCCGCCTGCGGCGCCGACCGCCTCGGCCAGATTGGCGACGCCGCGCGCGTTCACCAGGAAGGCCTCCTCGGCATGGCTTTCGCAATAGTCCACGTCGGTGAGCGCGGCGGCGTTGATCACGACGTCCGGTCGCATGTCTTCGACGGCGGCCCGGCATCGGCCCGGAGCGGTGATGTCCAGTTCGGGCAGATCCAGACCGGCCGTCTCGCCGTGCGCGGCGAATTCGCGCATCAGGTCGGTGCCCAGCATGCCCCTTGATCCGACGATCAGCACCTTCATGGGAACTCGGAAAGCGTGGCCTGGCGGTTTTCGTACATGCGGCGGTAGTAGTCCAGGTACGCGCCGCTGCGCACTCCGGAAATCCAGGCGGAATTCTCGCGATACCAGTCGATGGTCAGGCGGATACCTTCCTCGAGGGGGATCTTCGGCTTCCACCCCAGTTCGCGTTCGAGCTTGGAAGGGTCGATGGAATAGCGGCGGTCGTGTCCGGGCCGGTCCTTGACGAAGGTGATCAGGCTCTCGTCCTTGCCCAGGATCCGGAGCACCATGCGCGCGATCTCCAGGTTGGCGACTTTCTGGCGCGCGCCGATGTTGTAGACCTCGCCCGTGCGCCCGTGGTGCAGGATGCAATCGAGCGCGTCGCAATGATCCTGGACGTGGATCCAGTCGCGCACGTGGAGCCCGTCGCCGTAGATCGGCAGCGCCATTCCGGCCAGGGCGTTGGTCACGAGCAACGGGATCAGCTTTTCGGGAAACTGGTAGGGGCCGTAGTTGTTGGAGCAGCGCGTGATCACGCAGGGGAAGCCGTAGGTCCGGCCGTAGCTGCGCACCAGCAGGTCGGCGGCGGCCTTGCTGGCGGCGTAGGGGCTGTTGGGCGCGAGCGGGCTTTCTTCGGTGAACGACCCGGCGGGGCCCAGGCTGCCGTAAACCTCGTCGGTGGAGATCTGGATGTAGCGCGCCACTTTGTTTTTGCGCGATGCCTCCAGCATGCTGAGCGTGCCCATGATGTTGGTGCGGGCGAACTCGGCGGGATCCAGGATGCTGCGGTCCACGTGGGACTCGGCCGCGAAGTTGAGGACGGCATCGATTCCCTTGCGCAGCAGCCGGTCCACCGCCTCCGGGTCGCAGATGTCGCCGCGCTCGAAACGGAAGCGGGACTGGGACTCGAGGCCGGCGAGGTTCTCGAGGTTGCCCGCGTAGGTCAGCTTGTCGAGGACCACGACTTCGTAGTCGGGATAGCGGGCGAGCATGGAGCGCACGAAATTCGCGCCGATGAAGCCGGCCCCACCCGTCACCAGCAGGCGCACGCCGGATCCCCCTTTCCCCGCATCAGCGTCCTTCCCCCGGAGGTTCCTTGGCCTGACGGCGCATCTTGCGCGCGACCAGGTTCGCGGCGCGCAGGAGCGACTCGAAGGTGCCGGCGTCGGTCCACCAGCCTTCCATGATGTCGTAGTGCAGGGCGCCCTTGCGGATGTAGGCGTTGTTCACGTCGGTGATTTCCAGTTCGCCCCGGCCGGAAGGCGTCAGACCCCGGATGATATCGAAGACCTCGCCGTCGTAAATGTAAATGCCCGTGATGGCGTACCTGGAAGGGGGCACGGCGGGCTTTTCCTCGATGCGCAGGATGCGCCCGTCTTCGATGACCGGGACCCCGAACCGTTGCGGGTCTTCCACTTCTTTGAGCAGCACGCGCGCCCCGGTCTTCTGCTTTTCGAAATTCCTGATGAATCCCGCGATCGAACCCTCGACGATGTTGTCGCCCAGGATGACGCATATGGGGCCGCCGTCGGCGAAAAACTCGGCGAGCGCCAGGGCCGCGGCGATGCCCCCTTCGCCCTCCTGGTAGGTGTAGTTGAGATGGCGCAGGCCGAACTCCTTGCCGTTGCCCAGCAGGCGCAGGAAGTCGCCGGCATTGCGGCCGCCGGTGACCACCAGGATGTCGCGGATGCCTGCTTCCACCAGGGTTTCGATGGGATAGTAGATCATCGGCTTGTCGTAGATGGGCAGCAGGTGCTTGTTGGTCACCTTCGTCAGGGGGTAGAGGCGCGATCCCAGGCCGCCCGCCAGCACGATCCCTTTCATAGGCGCAATCCTCTCCTCGGAGCCTTCGAATAAGCAGGTAATATAGCACAAGCGGGAGCACAAGCGGGCATAACCGGGGACGCTCAATTATATTCCCCACGGCCCGAGTCATCGGCGTCCCGGATCCCTACACGGTCCGGGCGCGTGCCGAAAGATCCGATCCGGGGCGAGGCCCCAGGCCGCTCGCAGGGCAGCGCTCGGCGAGGCGCCGGCTTTGTTCGGATCCGAGGTAACGACGGGTGCTTCGTTCGTGTTCCACGGCGCGCACTGTATCCCTCCATCCCGGCGCGCCGGATGCACCCTGCTTACCCTGCCTGCCGCCTATAGACCAGAAAGAGATGACCGCATACCTGGCGGATGTGGACACGGGCGAATACCCCGATTTCCGGCGCAACCTGAACGACATCGCCGACGAGAAAAGCGCGGCCTATGCCGTCATCAAGATTCCCGGCATGAGCCATCCCCGCTACCAGTATGTGGCCGGCGAGCCGCGTAAGATCGGCTTCAAGCTGGTCTTCTTCAAAGGAGCGGTAATGGAGTGGGTGAACCGGCTGCGCTCCCTGCGCTCAGCCACGCTCTTACGCCGAGCGGATCACACCGACTTGCCTTTGGCCCGAAGCCTCAGACCGCTCCCTGGTGGCGTGCCGGGGAACGCGTCCATTACCGGAATTCGCGGCGGATCCCCAGTCTTTTCATGCGCGATTGCAGCGTAGTTCTCTTCAATCCCAGGCGCGCCGCTGCACCTTGAGGGCCGCCCACTCTCCCCCCAGACTCTTTCAATGTACGCAAAATGATCTCACGCTCGGCGCCCGGAGCCACCCCAGCTCCGCGCGCCGCCGGGGTTTGGATGATCGCCGCAGCTTCGGGCATCGCGACTTGAAGGACAGGGCCCTTGGTCAGGATAACAGAGCGCTCGATTACGTTCTGCAATTCCCGAATGTTGCCTGGCCAATCATAACGGGTCAGTAAGTCTATCGCAGAGGAAGGAATGGATTCTATGCGTTTGTTCATGCGTTGGGCGTATCTCTGCGTGAAGTACCTGACCAACAACGGAATGTCCTGGCGGCGCTCGCGCAAGGGCGGCACATGGAGGGGAAACACGTGGAGGCGGTAATAGAGGTCGTTGCGAAACCTCGCTTCGTCGACCATCGCCTTCAGATTGCGGTTGGTGGCCGCGATCAGGCGGATGTCCACTCGGATCGTGCGGGTGCCGCCCAATCGCTCGAACTCTTGTTCCTGTATGGCCCGCAACAGCTTGGACTGCAATTCAAGCGGGATCTCTCCCACCTCGTCCAGAAACAAAGTGCCGTGGTGGGCCAGCTCAAAACGGCCCAACTTCTGTGCCACTGCTCCCGTGAAGGCCCCTTTCTCATGGCCGAACAGCTCGCTCTCCAGAAGCGTTGCCGGGATGGCTGCGCAACTCAGCTTGATGAAACTCCCGCTGCGCCGGGCGCTGAGGTCATGAATCGCTCGGGCCACGAGTTCCTTGCCCGTGCCGGTCTCACCCAGGATGAGGACGGTGGCATCGGTCGGGGCGACGATATGGACGCCTTTCAGTAGTGCCTGGAAGGCGGAACTCTCGCCAACCATGTTGTCTATGTTCTGGCCCAGGCGGATCTCGTCCTCGAGGTAGAGTTTTTCTGTCGCCAGCTTGTCGCGCATTTGGGCAAGCTCCCGGTAAGCGAGCGAGTTGTCGATCGCGATGGCGATTTGCCGCGCGATCTGGACCAGGAGCTCAACGTCGGCTTCGTCGAACGGATTGCCGCTGCTGCGCGCCACTTCCAAAGTGCCCAGAATCCGCTCCGCGCTCACCAGCGGAACCGAACACCCTGATTTCACCCCCAAATCGACGAAACGCCGGTAAACCGGCGAAGGGAACCGCTCGAAGTTCGGTTCGTTCACGACGACCGGCCGGCCGGTAGCCAGCGCCTCTCCCGTCGGCAGCCCGTTGGGATTCGCCGTGGTGTAGTCGAAAATGAAGGGCTGCCTGGAGCTGAAGTGGAGCCCGTGAAGTTCCACCTCTCCGGTGTCCTGCTTGTGCAGCGTGAGCAGGAGGATGTCATGCTCAATCACCTTGACAAGCTGGCGGGCAATGGTGGCGAACAGCTCGTCGGGCGGCAGTTTCGAAACCAGGGTATTGGTAATGTCGAAAAGTACCCGCAGACGGTCGCGCTCCCGCAGCAATTCCTGGCGAGTCATGTGAGCGTCTACCGTGACGGCGAATTCCGAGGCCACCCGCTCCAGAAAAGCGAGCTCGCCGGCGTCGGGTTCAGCGGGCCCTCGCGAACCGAAGCCCAAGACGCCCACACGGCGTTTGCCCACCGTGAGAGGGACCAAGGCAAGCGAGCACACACCCAGCTGCCGAATTCGCCCCACGAACTGCGGCCAATCTGTTTCTTCGTTGCCGCATCGGATCACGAGCGGCTTCTGGTTAGTCCACACCCACCCAGGCGGGTTGCTATCGTCGGCAGCGAGCATCCTTGGCTCCTCCACGCCGGTCAACTCTTTGCCGTTCAGCGCGCGCAACCATAGCCGGCTGCGCACGGGATCGTAGAGGATCAAGCCGAGGTAGTCAAAAGCGACTATGCGTTGGAGGGATCTCGCCAACCCACAACACAGACTGTCGAGGTCAGTGTGGCCGGAGATCGACCGTGCTAGTTCGAAGAGAGCCTGGTACAGGTTGGACTCCGCGTGCCGCACGCCCTTCATCATAGCACGCCGGATCAGAAAGCCGAAATTGGCATTTGCCGATGGCAACTGCCGATTTCGGCGCCTTGGCCTAATCCTCGAAGCTGCCCGTCGTACCCTGAAAACCCCGGGCGGCCTGCTTCAGCACCCAGCGGATCGCGCGGCTCGGCTTGTAGCAGAACGCCAGATTGTGATTAAGCGTGGAGTAACAGTGTCGCTGGCAGGCGCGCTTCATCTCCGCCAGTTGAACCGGGTCGAAGCGCGGTTCGCCCACCCGTCCCCAATCGTATGTGGCTGAATACAGGGGGAAACAAGGTCCCAGGGTACCATCGGTTCGGATGATGAGCGAGTTTTGTCCGGCCCGGCAATCCCACTGCTGGAGTTTGCCCCGCATGAATTCCTTCATTTGCTCCAACCGCCGCACGGAGTTAACCATTTTGTATCCCTGCCGTTGTTTGGCGATCAGCCAGTCAATCAGCTCGTCCACCTTCGGCCAATCCTCCGGCGTGATGAACGTGCTGTTGCCTTCTTTGTGTTTGAAGTGGGACTGATCGGTCATGGGAGACTCGTTAAGGTGATAATCGGTGGCGATTCCCACATCGTGGGCGATTTCGGTCAATTGCTTGACGTCCTCCAGATTGATCCGGGTGATGTTAATGTTGAAGAACACACTGTAGCCGTAAACGTATTGTTTCTTATTGAGATAATCAAAATATGGCCTGATGGGGTTGAGCGCTTTGGGCAGCTCTTTCCGGTCCTCGATCGAGTCTACCGCCAAGTTGATCGTAGCGACGCCTGCATCTCCTAGCCGGTCAATAACATCGTGGCGCATGAGGCGTCCATTCGTGGGCACGTAGACCCAAAAGCCCTTCTTGGCGGCATAGAAGACCACCTTGTGCACGAACTGCGGGCGCAGCAGGACTTCGCCGCCCATCAGCGCCAGCACTCGGCAGCCGGTATCGTACAGCCAGTCGATGGCCCGGCGGGCCGTATCCTCGGTCATGCCTTTCACCCGGTTGTCGAACGCCCAGCAGTAGTGGCAGTCAATATTGCACTTCCATTCCGTGAACAGGTAAGCGATGATTGGGTGAAAGTCCCCCGGCAGAACTACCGAACGGACATAGGGATAGAGCCAGCCGCGAAGCGCCCGGCGGATAATGAACGGCGTGACGCGAGTGCGATATGGATTGCCTTTCTTCGGAAGGAATTTCGGATCTGGCTCGACGTCACCAAGCAGTTCCGGATACTGAGGAAACACCGGTTCAGGCAATGTAAGCGGTTGCCCCAGCGGCGCAAGAGGATCCCTATTGCCCCGCATGAGCAGATCGTGGGTCGCCGCGTCAATTCGGACTGTGGATTTTGTGGCAGTGACGCTTTCTCGTTGCTCGATAGCCATTTGGCACTCTCCCTTGAACGCGAGAACGATTGCCGTTGAGGCGATCCTCACCGCACACCGTCAGCCTGTTCCCGGCCGCGCCGCGAAGTGAACCCGGCGGTTCTTCGGCCTGCACTCCTCGGTGGCTTCCACGCATTGCGGGCTCGCCTCGCCGCGGCTGACAGCTTTCAGGCGGTTGCCGGCCACGCCGATGCTTTCGAGCAAGCGTTTTGCCGATTCCGCTCTGCGATACCCCAGTTCGAGGTTGTACTCTGACGAGCCCGATTCGTCGCAATGCCCTTCCACCAGGATCTCGATGCCGGGGAAATCGTTAAGAATTTGAGCCAGGGCTTTGGCGTTCTGTGCCAAGATTACACGAGAATCTTCGCGGATCTCACTCCTGCCTAAGTCGAAGTAGATATCCCGGACCTCTTGCGCCATGCGCTCCACGACGTTCCTGGGAGGCGCTTGGGCAGCGGGGACCAGGACATTCACCACCACTGATGCGGAAGCCGATCCCGCCGGGCCATTCGCACTCAGCTTGTAACTTGTGGTTCGCAAGGGGAAGAGTCGCCGCGAGCCCTGCTGCGCCGGCACGCCGCCGATTCCTTGGTCGATGAACGCGGCGGTGGCGCCTCGAACCGTCCACTTCAGTTGGATCGGCTCTCCAGGCTCTATGGTGTTTGGCACTGCGGAGAACTCGATGACTGGAGCCGCGGCAGACGGTGCAGGCGGCAAGGACGGCGAGAAGCTCATCCGGCAGCCAGTGGACGGCCCGGCCAAGAGAACGATCACCAGCCCGATAAGAACGTTCGCCCCAAGTGCTCTTCGGCGCTCGCCTTTCATTCCCATAACAATCCCCGGCGGGCATTTTGCTCATCCGGCGAAGTCCGCCGGCCAGATCCATGCACGTGACAGACCATTGCCGTATTTCCGGCTGCGACGCTTTGGACCGGAAATTGCTGCGCGGATGGGGGGAGGTGATTCTGCCATTTTCCGGATCGACCAAGTGGACGGCCAGCGGCGCTCCTTGGTGATTATCGAAGGCAAGCTGGTCGGCGAATATGTCGGTGTTGCCGACGCCTGCTGCACCCAGGCGCTGGCCAGCGGGAGGCGGCTCCTGGTGCTTCTCAGGGACGTTACGGCAATCGATGAAGCCGGCCGGAACCTGTTGCGCCGTCTTGCCGCCAGGGGAGTACGCCTGCGCGGCTCGGGCGTGTACACCTCGTATTTACTCCGGGAACTAACGCGCACCGCACGAGTCACGGCCTAAGTACTTTGGTTCATAAGTTCGGCAACGTATTCTCCTACGCCGCCGCAGCGACCGTAATAGGATGATCATCAAGTTTCCGCATGAGTTCTGCGAGGTCGTCCTTGGTGAAGCGCCATTCAAAGGGTTTCGCGATGCTCTCGTAGTAGTGCTGGAACGCCAAGAGATGTTCCTCGACTTCCTCCAGAGAAGGGAAGTCGTTGGGCGTGAGCGCCTTGCGTTGTACGATCGAAAAGTAGATTTCGATTTGGTTCAGCCAACTCGCATGAACTGGGCCATGGACCGGGACCAGATTGGGAAAGGCACTCTGGAGGCGTTCGACGCAGGCCGTGCCGCGGTGCGAGGATCCGTTGTCGATAATCCAGAGGACTCGAGCTGCATCGCGATAGGGTGACTGCGTCATGACCTGCGTCACGAGCCGGCCGAAGGGCGCGATGCCGGTGGTCATCTCGCAGCGGCCGAAGAGTTTACCGCGATGTACGTCGAGCGCTGCCAGGTAGGCCCAGGCGCCCCCGCGTGCATATTCGTGTTCGACGCGCATCGACTCGCCGGGGGAGGGCGGCACCGTCGGATGCCTGCGGATGCGCGCTTGGATGCTCGTTTTCTCGTCGGCGCTCAGGACGAAGTCGTCGTCCGTCAGCGGGCGCCCTTGCCAGCACCGGGCGTACAGATCAAGAATGCGCCCGGCTTTGCGGGCGAAGTCAGGGTCGCGCGGGAAGATCCAGCTGCGGTGTTGCCATGGACGGATGGCGTCCTCGTGCAACCAGCGCCACACGGTCCTGCCGCTCACGCTGGCCACAATGCCGTTTCGCTGAGCCTCACGAACCACATCCGCAGTGCTCAGGCGCGAAAGCGGCAGGCCCAGGCTGGCAGGCAATTCACACGCGAGGGCTTTGATCTGCACGATCACCTCTGGGGGGAAAAGCTCGGGGGCGGCCCGAGCGCGGGCGCTCCTCGAGTCCGGCCAGACGTTCATAGAAGAAGCGCTTGCGCCACAGGCTGACGACATCGCGTCCGACGGAAAGGGCCGCGGCGATCTCGTCATTGGACCGGCCCTCGGCGGCCATCAGAATCATCAATGCGCGGACAACCCGATAGTATGGCAACGTATACTTTCGGGCCCGACTTTCCAAAACGCGTCGTTCCTCCTGGGAAAGCGTGATGGCATATGGGCTTTTTCGCGGCATATCCACCGTCCTCCTTGGACGCAAGGATAAACCACGAGTCAGCGAATAAGCAAGCATAATATGTTGCCATATTTATGCCATTGAGTACTAAGCAATCCCTTCAGGTGAAGGCCAGTGGAGATCGACCAGCATGACGGCGCTACGACGTTCCGGTTCCGGCTGAAGACTCGATGGCGCCCAGTTGGAGTACATCGAGCACGCCTGGCGCTGCGCGAGTTCCGTATTGAGAAGGAAGGAGCTCGTGATCGACATCTCCGGTCTTATCGATGGTGACCCGCGGGGCGTGGCTCTGCTTTCCCGGTTACGAGAGTCGGGAGCGCGTTTCGTCCGGCATGCGTAGGGTGGTGCGCCCCCTCATCCGCCGGCTGTGCTCGAGTTGCCGGCCCGAAGGGCGGTCTCAGTCCGCCACGCCGCGGTTTCAGCAAAAACCGGCAAAGACCCGTTGACGCCGCGGGTCAGATCATCCCCATTGCTGTCCAAATTAGCCGGGAATCCGGTCTGCGTGTGTTGATTCCATTGAAGTTATAGCTTCGCTGATGGCCCCTTCCAAATGAGGTTCCCTGCCCAACAACCAGCTCAACTGGCCACCGACGTTGCTGTCCAAGTTAGCTGCCGCGATCCTTTTGCCGGCTGCGAGATTCTTTCATGGCGCTTCGCTTCTGCTGTCCAAGTTATCGGCAAAGTTCGAGCGCCAGTTGCATTTGCTCAGCCACCACTGCCTGCGGTGGTCCCTCGAACGGCGCGTTCAGCCAGGCGAACAGATCGCGGTAGACAAACAGCTGGTGCCGCAGCAGGGCCACCAGGTTGGACAAGGACCAGCCAAACGAGGATAGCAGTTGCAGGTAGCGTAGGATGAGCATGGCGATGAGCGCCGTCCAGATCTGCGTCTTGACCGCATTCGGGCTTGTGCCCAGGAAGGTCTTGATCTTCAAGTTCTGCTTCACGGCCTTGAAGAACAGCTCCACCTGCCAACGATCCTTGTAGATGGCGGCAATGGTGGTGGGCCCGAACTCAAGGTGATTGGTCAGGAAGACGACCGATTCCTGCTTTTCCTCGTTCCAGAGCTCGACGGTGCGAAAGAAGTACTCCTGTTCGGGCTGGGCCTGGCTGTGAAAGAAGATGACTTGGTCCTTGAGGATGTTGCCGCGCGTGGGAGCCGGTCGTTCCTCAACGACCTCAAAGGAGGCCCTGTCTTTCAGCCGGGTGACGAAATAGACCTTCTGGCGCGTCAGCTGGACAAACCACTCGTAGTCGACGTAGCCGCGATCCATGACCAGGATCGTTCCGGGGTCGAAGTGTAGCTGGCGCGCCACGCGGATGTCGCTCGTCTTGCCCGGGGTGATGACGGCAAACGACGGCAGATAGCCGTCATGATCGAGCAGCAGATGCAGCTTGATGGCGCCCTTGGTGCGGCAAAACTGCGCCCAGTCGAACAGCGACAGCGACAGATCCACCACGCTGGAATCCAGGCTTACGAGCTTGTTCTTGAACCGGAACTTCTTGCGGCTGCCCCGGCCCGCCACCACGGCTTGGCATTTGCCCAGAAGCTGCTGGAAGACGGTCTGGAAGAGCTGCCATGGCCGATGCTCGTTGGCGTAGGCCAGGGTCGAGCGCTTGGGCGCGCGCGGAATGCCGAGGTGCTTGAGCTTCCCCTCGCAACTGGCCAGGCCGCCGCAGATCTCCCGCAGCGTGTGCGCCCGGCCAGGCCGGCAGAAGAGCATGGCGGCGGACTGGCCCCAGCTGGTGAAACCGCGCATGTGGCGCTCGGCCTTGTGATCCTGGACCGCCTGCTGGAATTCCAGGCGCGGAAAAAGGTTTAAAATCTGGGAGAAGATGCTGCATACTCGGTTCATGGTTGAGCCTCCACGGTTTGGTGTCGGGTTTGTCACACAACCTCAACCAGACTACCAGAGGCTCAACCTGTCCTCATCCCCAATTCTCGCGGGTTCGTTGAGAAGCTAATTTGGACAAGAGTGGATCATCCCACAACCTGCGGTTGTAGTGGCATCCAGGATCGCTGGCCCGCAGATCTCCCGCATATGCATACGCCCGGGCCCGGCATCCCCCACAGTATGCCCCATAGCCACACACAGCGCAGTGGCCGCCGCGGTCGGTGCGATCAGAAAGCAGATCGAAGACAGCGTTTCGCCAAGTCTCTTCGAAACTCGCTTCGCGCACGTTGCCCACCTTCATGGAAGGCATGTAAACACAGGGAGTGATGTCGCCGTTGGGTTCAATCGCGCAGTAGCAGCGCCCGGCGCCACAGCCGCCAATATAGCGCGCTAAGACCATCGTCTTTCCACCCTGACCCGTCCCGGCGTGGCCGGTGGCAAAGATGCCATCCTGCGGAGCGTACTGAACGCAAGCGCGGACGAACTGGGGCGCGGTGGAGATCACATTGATCCTGCCCTCTTGCAGGTAGAACACGAGCTTCTTGAGCAACCGTTCCCGTTGGGACGGCGTGAGATCGGCATCGATCATGTCCTTGCCGCGCCCTACGGGGATGAAGTTGAAGTGCGAAAAGGTGCGGCAACCAAGCTGGATAGCGAATTCGATCACCTCATCCACCATCTCCACTGTCTGCCGCGTGAAACAGGTAGCCAGACCGGTTCGCATGCCCGCCGCCACGCAGTTTCGTATGCCCTGAATAGAACGCGACCAAGCCCCGCTCTGTCCCCGGAAGCGGTCGTGTTCGGCGGGATCCAGGCTGTCGATGCTCACCTCGACATATTTGACCCCGACTTGAATGAGCCGTGCTACTGCCTCCGGTGTCAACAGGATGCCGTTAGTAGCCAGGGAGAGGTGAATCCTCCGTTCCCGGGCGCGTTCGAGCACGGGCCACAAGTCCTTTGACACCATGGGTTCGCCGCCGGCGATCGCCAAAAACGGAACGCCCGCGGCCCCCATCTGATCTACCAGCCGGAGCTTCTCCTCGAGTGTCAGCTCGTCCGCCGCAGGTCTCGCGGTGGCGTTCTGATAGCAGTGTTTGCAGCGCAGGTTGCAAGCCTGGGTGAAATTCCAGACCACCATGAGCGGCGCAACATACCGCTGGGGCGCGCTCAGTCCATACCGGGCGATGCTGCGGCCGGTGAGCGCAAGCGCCCGTACCGTCGGCTGGTGATGGAAGAGCTTTTCGGTCATCGCCTGCTTGTCGAGTTTCGCCCGCTTCAGCGCCAAGTCGATCGCCAGTTCGGGCAGGCGCCACTTCCAGCGGCTCCAGCGGCGCCGGGCCGGATTGTTGTAATTCTCCGCAAGCCGCTCGAAGAGGCACTGAGAGGTTCCGTTGTTCGCCGTGATCCAGCCGAGGAACTTTCGCACCCACGTCTGGGCGAGGAGGTCTTCCAACAGATGATGCGTCGTGGGCGGCCCGGCAGAGGGGCCTCCCTCCTGTGTCGAAGGCATGTTCATGTCGCGCTCCCAACGTGTACGTTTCGGTGGCATCTCGTGGGAATCTCCATCCCGCACGCTTTGCAATTCAAGTGCCAGCCTTTGCTTGCACCGCCCGCCGCGTCTGCTCAAGCGAGGTCAACAGCGCATTCCTGGACAACCGGCTCACAATCGGGTCTACCAGCCAACGGAAGTAAGCCGGGATGTCGCGGCTCAGAACAAGCGCCTCCAGTTCGGCATATACACCCCCGTCGCGCTCCTCGTACCGCGAGACGCTGTACACCCGCCAAATATAGCCGCTGCCTACGTCTGGAGGCAGCAGGCGCTCGTCTGGCCTGCCATGGTTGCGGACCTCATGAATACAGGTGCTCCAGGAGAGGCCGTACCAGCGCTCCCGATCGAGCTGGACCTCGAGTGAGTCATATTCAGCGTCGATGACCGCTGTCATGATAAGCACTTTTTTCAGCCAGCGCATGCTGAACTGCCATCGGTTATCACTGCGGCCGAGGAGTTTCGAGGCGATCACCGTGGGTGCGAAATGGTCTCGGTAATGATCGTAATCGTGGACCACGGCGAAGACTTGGTCAAGACGGGCGTCCGGGATAAAGACCGCGCCAACCCAATGGTGGATGAGTCCCTGAGGCACGCGCGCTCGACCGCTCTTCACCACCGGAGCAGCCAGGATCTCGCCTTGGCGGACCCGCCGGCGGCGTTCTGGCGATTCGTCCATCCACAGAAACGGATTCTTTCCGCTGAGGCGCGCCTGCATGCGAGACTCGGTGGTCCTGACGTAATCTTCCCAGGCTCGCGCTGTTTCCGGGCTTAATTTAAGCTCAGCGGCCCTCAGAATGCCGACGGCAAGCAGCAGTGTCCAGCACGCCGCGCTTGGCCCGAACCATCCTATCTTCGGCGACATCATTGGATTCCGGTGCAACTTTGGGTCCACTTGCGGTGTCAGGTCTCCGCTCATGCCAGGCAGAGGTCTTGCGGTATGGCATCTCAAGTGCATGATTCCGCAAGCAGGGGGTGCGACATGCCGTTGCCGGAATTGGCACCGGAGAAACAAGCACGGTACGACGATCTCGCTCGGGTTGCGCCCGAAACGCCGCCCGGGGCCGCCGAAGGTGGCGGTCATCCCGAACCTGGGGACATTGCGCGTCCGGCACGCCGGCACTGGCAGGAACGGGGCCGCCCCTCCGAACTCCGGGTGAGGACTGGTTTCCACCCGAGACCGAGATCAGACTGCGGGGGCGGCCGACCCTGGAGAACTCAGGGGAAGGCGTTGCAGGTCCCGTCGCATGACGGAACAAAGCTCCTCCGCTGCGAGATTGTTGTGAATTCGTGACATCCCACGAACGGCCTGGGGAGGACCGATGAGGAGGACTGACATTCTGCCTGCCTGGGGCCGAGTGCTTCGGGGGGATCTGCCATTCCTCTCCATTGAGATCACCAAGGAGTGCCCGCTTTGTTGTCCGGGCTGTTACGCCAACCAGCCGGGACACTCGGGAAGCGGCGCCTCCCAGCAGGAGATGCGCGATCTTCAGGGCCGCCAGCTTATCGACGGCGTTCTTGCCTTGGTGCGTCGGCTTCGGCCGCTTCACGTGTCGATCGTCGGAGGCGAGCCCCTGGTCAGGTATCGCGAACTGGACGTAATCCTGCCCGCCCTGGCGCAAATGAGGCTCGAAGTACAGCTCGTAACAAGCGCGGTGAGACCCATCCCCGCCGCCTGGAACGAGCTGCCGAATCTCCACTTGGTCGTCTCCGTCGACGGGCTGCCGCCCGAACACGACCGGCGCCGGTCACCAGCGACCTATGAACGAATTCTGCGTCACGTCGTCGGCCACCGGTTCGTGGTGCACTGCACGGTGATCAGGCAATTTCTCTCGCGTTCGGGCTATCTCCACGATTTTGCAGGCTTCTGGTCGGAGCGCAGAGAGGTGCAAAAGATCTGGTTCAGTCTCTTTACCCCGCAGGAGGGGCCGCCGACCGACGAACGCCTGAGTCCTGCGGACCGGGTCAAGGCGTTGGAGGAGCTCGCCCTGCTCTCTCGTCGATTTCCGAAGGTTTATCTGCCGGATGTCGTACTTGACGGCTATAGGCGCCCACCGTTATCGCCGAAAGATTGCCTCTTCGCTCAGGTGACGGATTCGATTGCGCCCGATCTGGCGACCCGGATCGCGCCTTGTCAATTCGGCGGGCGGCCGGTTTGCAGTGAATGCGGCTGCATTGCCGCAGCTGGTCTGGCAGCGATTGGGAAATTCCGGCTGTTTCCAGGGCTGCGGGCTTCGGATGTGTTTCTTCTCTCGAAGAAGGTCGGAGAGTTCGCGCGGCGTCTTCGGGGCACGCGATCTTGTACGACGGGTTGTTGATGCTGCCCGGAGTGCCGTGGCAGATGCGGCGTGCGCACTTCCCGCCGAGAAACATCGGGCCGGCCCCTTCGCGGAGCGCGGCGATCCCTCAGCTTTATGAAATCACACAGTAAGAAGCAAAGGAGAAAAGCGCTCCAGCCCGGCGGCGCCGGCGGCCGCTGGGGCGGCTGTGAATGCGGCTATCCCGGCGGAGCCGAAGTAAGAGTTTCATTTCGGATCACGAAGGACCGCGGGCCGGTGCATACAAGCGTCTCCGCAGCCCGCCGCCTGGCTTCCGAGGCGGGGGCAACCAACCCGTCCGTCGTCTGGGTGCCTGGGACATCACGCATCTTTATCAATCTCCATTCACCATGGTCCCGAGGCTCCCGGCGGCGCCCCCAGCCCTCCGGTTTCGGCAAGATGTCACCACGCTCGGGATGCGGTGGCGGGACCGAGAGCACCGGGCCGGTGCGGCCGCATAGCGAAGCCCAATTCCCCGCAGTGTCACTGAAATCTACGGGACACAAGGTGTGTTTCCAAGCCACTTCGTGCTGGGGATAAGCGGCCGCGTACAGACCGGGCACACGACTTTCACGGCGCTCAGGCATCGCCTGGACTTCTCCGCGCCGGCAGGAAGCGGTTCGAACGGAGTGTCATGAGCCAGACGAGGTTGGCGCCGAAGGCGCACATAATGAAGGCCGCAGATGTCAGCCCGCAGACGGCAAAGAAGAGGAGAGCGTAGGGCAGAAAGGACCGGCGTATCACGAACTCGACGTGCCTGCCGATCCAGAGGAGAAGATCCCGCTGCCGGCCCGCCTGCTCCTGCCAGACTGTCAGATAGTTCTCAGGCCGGTTGCCCGCGAGCCGGTGGCGCTGGAGGCCCGTAGCGAGGAAACTGATGGCCGCTCCGAAAAGGAGCAGTGCCCCGAGAGCGGGATAGGCTACCGAGCCGTGGGTTCGCCACAAGCCTATGGTCATTCCGGTGAACACGAACAGGTAATAAGCGTAGTCGCACACGGTTTCCAGCCAGCAGCCAAAGTCCGACTCCTGATGTGTCAGACGGGCGACCTCACCGTCGCAGCCGTCCAGAACGCTGGCCGCCCAGGAAAACACCGCGCCAATCAGCATGTGCACGTAGCCGCCGAGCGCAAAGAAAACGCCCGAGACCGCGCTGATGCCGAGCGTTGCGATTGTTACCATGTTCGGAGTGATTGGGATTTTGATCAACTGGCGGCTGATGGGTATGGAGATCCTCCGATTGAGCCGGGCAAAGATACCGTCGGTCTTCTTGTACAGCCAGCGGTTCAGCTTTTGTTCTGCTTGCGGCAAATCCTGCGGCCGCTCGATCGCGTGCCAGAGCTGGCCTTCCACGGTTTCGAAGCGGACGCGGCGGGCTGACGCCAGCCAGTGGCAGAGTTCTTCGAGGGTTCGGATCTCGCGCGGAACTGAGTCAATCACATCGAGAAGAAGCTTTCCAGGCAAGGCATAGAGACCCACGGGTTGATTCCCGTTCGTGAAGACCACGAATTCAGTTCCTGTCTCTTCCACGGCGCGCTCGACCAATGAGGGATGAAACACCCTGTCAGCTTGCGCCAGCACCAGACGATCCGGGGACCACTCCACAATCTGGGAGAGTAGTACGCCGAAAGACGCTTCGCCGGCTGGCAGGTCGAGCCATTCTACACCGGGGGGCATGCGCCCAGTGTTTTCGAGGGCTTTCTTCACTTGCTGGTTCCAGGCAGGACGAACAGCCGCAGCGAACCGGGTGACGCCCGCTCTGGCCGCACTGAGCATCGTGCGCAAGGCCGGCGGCAAAGTCCCGATCCTCTCCAAGAAAAGCGGTTCGGCCTCGGCGCAGTTCAGGCGGTCGGCGAAAAGAACCAGGACGGCATTATTGGACTCGTTTTGATTCATTGACTCAACTCACTCTCCCGATTGCCTCTGTCTCCTTGAGGGCATCCGAAAAGCCGCCAGGTACGCCAGGCCAAGAGCGCTCCAGAACAAGGCGCGCAAACGGCGTATGACCGCAAGCGTGAGGCCTGTGGAACCGCGCAGGCCGAACGTGGCCAGGATGAGCATGTTGCCTCCTTCATACGTTCCAATGTTGGCCGGCACAAAGGACCCGGCGAGGTTCACGACCTTGGTCAGCGCTTCAATTAGAAACGCCAGCAGCACGCTCGGCTCCTTTCCCAACAGCCACAAGATCGAGTACACCTCCGCCACCGCAAAGCCATGCGCTATCAACTGAAGGGCGAAACTGCACCAGAAGGCCGCTGGCGACTCACGGTGGAAGCTGAAGAGCGTCCTTTCGACCCTCCGAATCGCCTCTTGCCACCCGCCCGCAAAGCCCTTGGTCACACGAAAACGCTGGAGAAGCCGGGACGGGGCCGAGAGCAAGGGCCATTCTTGGTGTAACGCGAGCGCCATTGATCCTAAAAACGCCGTCAAACCGGCTGCCAGGAGTCCGAAGAACGCGAACAAGGCATGCGGGATCGGCTGTGTAAGAAGCGCCAAGACCACGCCCAGGACGGTGAGGATCGCGCCACCAATGGCGAACATGCCCCGATCGAGCGCCACGGAAGAAGCCCCACGTGGGACCGGCACGACCGGGCTGATCAGCCACACCCGGGCGGATTCGCCGGCGAGCTGTCCTGTGATGCCGAATTGTCCACCCGCTTCGCCAATCAGCCGAAGACCCATCAGGCGCCAGAATGGAATCGGGCGGCAATCCCCGGGCAAGGTGAGGCGCCAAGCCAATGTTCTGACCGCATGAGACATGCCGCCAATCGCCACAGGAAGGAGCAGACCCCAACCGGCCGCCCCAACATCGCCAAGCAACCGGCGTGCTCCCACTTTCCAAACAAGGAGTGCAAACAGGCTGGCCCCCAAGCACACGGGCAAGACCGGAGCCAAGCGGGGCGTTCGCACTAAGCTCCCACTCCACGCCGCTCAAGAGCCGCGGCGAAACCGGGGCTTCCAACGGCAAACAAGCCGCGCCGAAGCATCTCTTCGCCACGAATCAGCGCCTGGGGCGTATCCACGTCCAGCCACAGTCCAGCTCCGATATCCCAGGCGTGCAGGCGACCCCGGCGGGACAAGTACCGCATGCCGTCGGAGAGAGAACAATTCCCGCAACTTTGGCTGGCCCGCAAGGCGTCAAACAGCGCCGGATCGCAAAGAAACATGCCGGTGTCTACGGCATTGAATATCGGAAGTGTCTTGCCGATTTCCGACACGAGCTTGCCATGGACCATGACTTTGGTCGCGTCTTCCAAATCGAAAATTCGATCCACCTTGCGGTCCACCGCCAGAATCACGTGGCCGGCGTCCACCGATTGCCGCAGGAGGCCCGCTGCTGTCTTCGACTGGAAAAGGTGGTCCGCCATGAGCAGGAGGAACGGCTCATGGAATTTGTCCCGTGCCTTGAGCGCGGAAACACCGTTCTCTTTGTCGCTTTCTTCATTCTTCACCCACTCAATTGCGGCCCTCCTCCCCGGCCCGAAGCGAAGTTGGCGCCGCGACCGCCAGCCACGCTCGCCGACGACAACCACAAACCTTCGGATGCCCGCCTCGTGTGCCGTCAGGATGACATGCTCCAGCAACGGCCTGCCGCAAGCCGGAACGAACGGTTTCGCGCACGCCGTCGGCAGCGGCTTCATTCTTTCACCATTGCCCGCAGCGAGGATCAAACAGGCACGGGTGGTCACCGAAGTCCCCTCCTGTTCCATGCAGCCGTTTCGCTGGTTGCGATCGAGACCGTCAGCGGAAAGTGATCCGTTATTTCCAGCCGGTGCACGCGCGCGTCCCAAAAGGTCAGGTTGCGGACGAAGACCCAATCTAAGCGCTCTGCTGACCGGACGGAAGTACCTGGCGGATGTGGCTCGCCCTCAAAGACGTCACGGAACTTAGCTGCCAAAAGCCCGGCCACGACGGGCGAGCGGGCGCCCTCGGCGGTGTTCAGGTCGCCCGCCACCACGACCGGGGTTTGTGGGCCGTACCGGTTCCGCATGTCGCGAAGGATTTCCTCCATCTGCAACGCGCCTCCTGAGTCATCCGTTTTACTCTCGAGGTGCGTGTTGTAAATCGTGATCGCAGAGTTCGCCCATCCGATTTCAACGACAAGGGCGATCCTTCCACCTCTACGCGGCTGGAGGCACGCCAGGCGTGGCTTCCACCAGGGCCCCCAATCGTGAGGCTGGTTTTCAAAACGAAGGACTCGCTCGCTTCCGATGGGAAGCCGACTCAAAACCGCTTGCCCATGCAAGGGGCGGCGCGGGGAGCCGCCCTGGGCGAGCTCTTCGAATTCGGGGCCGAAGGCATAGTTCATCCCCAATCGCCGGGCGAGCTCTTCGGGGATGTTCCGGAAACCGGTCCGCCGCGTGTGGAGGTCCACTTCCTGCAACACGCAGACATCGCTTCTCAAGGGGCCGCCGAGCGCATCCGCGACCGCCGGAAGGCGGAGGCCGCGCTCGATGTTCCAGCAAACCAGCCTGACATGCGCCGGCTGTTCAGCGTATGCATTCGAGCCTCCGAAATTGCCGGTGATCGGCTCATCGAGGCACGGATCGAAATCGCCGACGGTTTCCGCGCTCATTGCGGATCCCGCTCCCCGGCGCCGGAGGCGCTGTCTGCCGCAGTCACATTGATCCGGTAGTCGTAGTACTCCACCGTCGTTTCCGTTGCGCCGAAGATAAACACGTCGGTGCGCGAGTGGTTCGACACGGGCAGCCAGTACGGCCCGAACTTTTGGTATTGATGGGTGAAACGGATCTTACGAGTCCAGAAAGACGGGTTCTTCGCCGGACTTCCCTCAATACGGGCTATGGCGAAGTCCTCCGCGTCCACCCAGACGGTTCCGCGGAACAGCAGCGGATTCTTAGTCTTTGGGGTGGCGCGGAGAACGAAAGAGGGTCGTCCGTCCAGAACTTCGGTGCCAAGGAGCTGGAAGTCATAGTTAGCCGATGTGATCTGGGTTTCCCGCCGGCGCTTTTCCTCCCGGGATGTTTCTTGTTCCGTGTCAATCATTCGGTGGAGAGCCAGCTTGCGCACCGTGCCCGATCCGCTCTCGGCGAGGACGTCGAACTTTTTGACCCCAGGGTAGGCGTACCGGCCGACGACCACCATCTCAGCCGTCTTGTGGAACCGCTTGTTTTCGACGCGGTAGCGCCGCCTGACTATGTAGTTCCGCAGACTCTCTATCCGCTCCCTGTCCATCACGGTCATCCGTTCGATAATCTGCTCCACCGTAAGCGGCTTGGGCGTCGCCCCGTCTTGCCCGCAAGTCGGCGGCGTCAGCAGACTCCACAGGCCTAACCACACAAGCACCGCGCACGCTTCCAACATGGTGAACCTCAATAGTCAACCACGAACTTGCCCCGCAAGGTCCGTTCCACGCTGTTGAAGAACTGACCGAATCGCGGACTGACCAGATTGTTTTGCAGATCCCGCGGGTTGAAGCTGTTGAACATGTTGAATACCTTGAAGCCAATCCGGGCCTTGTAAACCTTCCCCGCGAAGGGAATGCGGAACTCCCTGCTCAACTGCATGTCAAAGGCTGTGAACACCGGAAAGCGGCCGGCGCGGTTCCGGGCGCCCACATAGTTCCGTTCTTCGTCCAGGACCGAGTAAGGGAACCCGCTGTGGGCTTCGAATACCGGCGCGAAGTTCACCTTCCCAGGCAGGCGGAACTCCCCCCAGAACAAGAACCTGTTAGGCGCATCAAATGGCGCGAGCGAGCGTTCGTTGGGCCGAATCAACGGCGCCGGCACGTTGCCGAAAAACTGGTTGAAATCGTTTAGATCTCCGATCGCGGAGGACCGCACATATGAGGCCGTCAACTGGCTCGCTTGGCCCCAGCGGTAATGAGCGGTGGCCTCAAATTCGCGGTACCGGCTGCGCCCCTGCGAAGTGAGCGAGAGCAGAGCGGCCTGTGCGTTCCTCACCGGATCCAGAATGAAGTCTCGCGTGGTGTTCCTTTGTTGATAACCGAGGCGCAGGTAAACATTCGGGTAGATTTCCCGATCCAGTTGAATGCTGAAAGCGATGCTGAGAGGATTGCGGATCCTGCCTTCCAGCCGGTGGGCGTAGAAGCGAGTCTCGACCAGCCTGCCCAGGGGGGAGAAAGTCAAGACGGTTCTTTCCGGGAACTGCAAAAACGACGCTTCGTTGAGATTCGCACGGTCATAGAAGCAGCCGACGCCGCCCCGCAGCACGGTCCGGTCTCCATGCCCCGGCAGCAGGGCAAAGCCGAGGCGAGGGGCCAAGTTGTTTTGACGAACTACTGAGTCGCGGTCGAATCGCAGGCCTGCATCCAGAGTCAGCCTCGGGTGAACTGACCACTTGTCCTGGACAAAGAGGGTCCAATCATTCTGCGCGAGCGAGGCAGATGCCGGCGGCCCGAACTCGATCCGCTCCGCGAGCAAGCCGGACAAGCGGAGCACATCTACCGGCTCGAAGCGCAGCCAGCCTTCATAGGAGTTCCTGGTGAACGCCACCCCGGCTTTGGGTAGATGCTGCCCGGCGCCTTGCAGCGGAGCCGCGTGATATGTCGTTTGCCACTCGAATCGCGGCGTATCACGATGCTGACGGCTGAAGAATCCCCCTTGTGCCGTCTCTATGGCCAGCCGGAATGGCAGTCCGCTGTGCGGCTTGAGGTCAGCCCCAAACGCTTTCAGCCCGATTGCGTTCTCCAACAGCCCGCCAGAGGGCGTGACGAGCTTGTGTTGGAAGGCAATCAAATGTCCCCGCTGCCTGAGGTCGGGCGCGCTTTCCTGCGGGAGGAACGTACTGAGCCCGAGGTTGTTCAGCTTCTGCGGGAAGAAGGAAACGCTCGCCATCACGGTCTGGCGTGCGCCGAGATGAGCATCTATCTGCGTGAACGAATCGAAGCTCTCGACGGCGATGTCATTCTGAAGGTCCGGGAGACTGGGCACCCTAGTTCGCACGAAACGGTACTCGAACGACTGGGTGGCGGCGACGCGGTCCTTCCATAAGGGCCCCGTGGCCGTCACCCGTGGGGTCACGGACTCAAATCCCATGATGGCGCCGTTACGACGCCTGAGCCGCGGGAAAAAGTTCTGGAGAGTGAAGTGAAACTTGTCAAACTCGGATGGCTTCGTGTCCACGGTCGTCACCGCCCCGGCGAACTTGCCATAAGCGGCGTCGAACGGGTTCGAGAGGACTTCCACTTTGGACACAATGTCGATCGGCAGGTTCATTGCCGCCCCGCCGGTGTAAGGGTCGGTGACGTTGGCGCTGTTGACCAGGAGCCCGCCTTGCGTCGCGCGAGCTCCCTTGATGTTCAGGAACCCGTCTGGACCCCGTACCACGCCCGGCAGCAGCGGCAGCAGGCCCTCGAACCTCTCGCTGGCGCTGGGGGCGTTGACCAGTGTGGAGGCACTCACCGAGCCGGTAGCGCTCGTTTCTTTCGTTTGAACCCCTGCAGTTTCGGCCGTGACCTCCACGCTTTGTCTCAAAGGCTCCAACTTCAGTTCCATGTCCAGCCGCAGGGTCTGTCCAGCCTCCACGCTCACCAGGTGCTCCTCGGAGGCGAGACCCTTGGCTTCGGCTTTGAGGCGATAGCGTCCCGTGCCATCCGTCCGAAACGCGAATCTTCCCAAGCTGTCAGCGAAAACTTCGATTGGCGGCGCCTCCAGGCGCTCCGGAGTCAAGGTAAGCCGGGCTCCCGGGACCACGTACCGCTGTCCGTCAGGGCCGACGATGAATACTTCCCCCTCGATCCGGCCCCCTTGGATGCCCGCCTCCAGCGCGGCGACCGACACCACGGCGACCATGAACAGAATGCCCACCCCCCGAGCCCGCAATGGCCACCGGCTGCGCCAAAGGTCCCCAGGAACCCGCGAACCCCCAGGGTCAGCACCCTCTTGACAGCGTGACGTAAAATATCGTAGCATGATTCACTATACAAACTATGACGTCATGTTCACATTGTCAAGCCCGGAGATCGCCATGAACAGTGAGAAGCTTCCCCGGCGGGAGAGAGAAAAACTCCGCCAGCGGGAAGAGCTGCTGGCCGCGGCCTTGGATCTGTTCTCCGAAAAGGGCTTCCACAACGTGTCCATGCACGAGATTGCCCAGAAGGCCGAATTCGCCGTGGGCACGCTCTACAGGTTCTTCAAGGACAAGGAAGACCTGTACAAGGCGCTCATCCGAAGCAGAGCGGAGAGATTCCACGCCACCCTGAACGAGGTCCTCGCGCGGGCGGATGGAGAAGACCCGCTCGCTGTGCTGAAGAAGTACGTGGAAGCCAAAACGGCACTGCTCACCGGAGGCGCCGCAATGCTGCGCCTTTACTTTGCGGAGACCCGGGGTGCGAGCTTCAACATCCGGGCGGGGCTGGACCGGGAGATTCTGGAGCTGTATAAGGATCTGGTCGCAAAGCTGGCCGCCGTTTTTGAATCCGGGGTGCGCAAGAAGATCTTCCGGCCGCTCAACCCCTATTACATGGCTCTGGCGCTGGAAAGCCTCACCAACGGCTTCCTTCAGTGTTGGATCGAGGACCCGCAACGCCATCCTTACGAAGCCAACGTGCCGCTGATCCTTGACATCTTTTGCAGAGGTGTCCTGCGGAAATGAATGTCCCCGGGCCGGGCGGTCTCATCAAACGTTACTGATTCCGATAGGGAGCTTGCATGAATCGGAGAATAATTCTTAAGGATCTTCGTTGTCCAAAATGGGCCATTACCGCTGCGCTGCTGGCCGCGCCGGGAGGCGCCGGCCTACTGCCGCCTGCCGCGTTCGCTCAGCAGCCCCAAGCGAAGCAGCAACTCACGTTGACTCTCCAACAAGCGGTGGATCTGGCGCTCAAGAATAACCTCCAGACGCAGCTCGCGCGGGAAGGTATCGCGCAGGCCAGAGGCGAGAAAGGGCTGGGCCTGTCGGCGCTGCTGCCGAACCTTTCCGGCGCCGCCTACCAGGCGAATCTCACGTCGAATCTGGCAGCGATGGGTCTTACCTCCGCTACGTTTCCGGGCCTGGATCCCTTTGTAGGCCCGTTCAGCCGTTTTGACGCGCGTGTGCAACTGGTGCAAAGCGTCTTTAACCTTGCTTCCATCCGGCGCTACCAGGCCTCCGCTCACGGTCTGGCATTGGCGCGGGAGCAGCAGCGTTCGGCGGAGCAGCAGGTCGTCATCGCCACGGTCCTGTCTTACCTGGCGGTCATCGAGGCCCAGCAGTCCGTCGAAGCCGCGCAGGCCGATGTCAACCTGGCCCGGCGGTTGCTGGAGTTGGCCGTCAGCCAGCGCAACGCGGGCGTGGCCACGGGCATCGATGTCGCTCGCGCGGAAACGCGGCTGGCCAGCCAGGAGGTCCGGTTGGCGCAGGCGAGGACGGACCTGGACACGGCGAGACTGAACCTGCTACGTGTGACCGGGGCGCCGCTCGCCAGCGAGCTCACGCTGGCCGAGAGCATGCGTTTCGCGCCTGAAGCGTTGCCTGACCCCGAGGATGCGGTTCAAAAAGCGCTCACGGATCGCGTCGAGATCCGCAGCGCCCAGGAGCAGGTGCGGATCGCCACCGCTCAAAAACAGGCGGCGGTAGCGGGCTGGCTGCCATCGGTGAGCTTTTTCGGCGACTACGGCACCAGCGCTGTGAGGCCATTGGAAACCAGCCTCCCCACCCGCTCTGTGGGCATTCGTCTGGATCTTCCGGTATTCGACGGCGGGCGGACGCACTCGGAAGTTCAGGTCGCCGCCAGCCGCTTGCGGCAGGCCGAGTTGCGGTTGAACGACCTGCGGGCGGCGGTGGAAAAAGAGGTGCGCCAGGCCCTGGATAACCTGGCAACCCGGAGGGAACAGGTCCAGTCGGCGCAGAAAGCACTGGCGCTGGCCGAGCGTGAACTGGAACTCGCCCAGGACCGTTTCCGCAACGGAGTTGGCGACAACATCGAAGTGGTGAATGCGCAGACCGCACTCGAAAATGCCCGCCAGGGCGTGGTGGTCAGCCTGACTTTGTTTAACGTGGCGCGCCTCAATCTCGCCGCGGCCATGGGTCATGTGGAAGATTTTCGCCTGTAGAGGCGCATGAGGCAATGGATTCATCTATGAACGAGACCAAGGAACACGAATTGCAGGATCATTCCAGCACCGTCGGGCCAGCCAGGAATCACAGGACGCGCAACCTCCTCATCGTAGTGGCCGTAATCGGAGCTGCCGTTGGACTGGCCTACTACCTGCACCGCAAGGGATTCGAATCGACCGACGACGCTTTTATCGACGGCGGGATCGTTCAGATCAGTCCGCGCGTCCCGGGCCAGGTGGTCCGAGTGCTGGTGACCGATAACCAGCATGTGAACAAGGGCGACCTGCTGGTGGAACTCGACGCGCGCGACTATGAGACGGCGGTGGCGAACGCCAAGGCCGCTTTGAGCAACGCCGTGGCAAAGAACTCCGGCGCGAAGGCGGGTCTGGACCTCACCGACACGGTCACCGATGCCGCCCTGGTCCAGGCCTCGGCCGGCTTGAAGGCTGCGCAGGCCCAGGTGGATGTGCTGCGGGCATCGGTCCAGCAGGCAGAGGCGGCTATGGGCGCGGCAGAAGCGGGGCTCCAGCAGGCTGAAGCGCGACGCACGGCCGCCGAAGCCGAAGCCCAACGAGCCGCAGCCGACGCGGAGCGCTACCGGGCGCTGTACAAGAAGGATGAGATTTCGAAGCAATTGCTCGACCGGGCCGAAACCGAGGCGCGCGCGACGGCGGCCAATCTGGATGCCGCGAGACAGATGGTGGCGGCGGCTCAAGCCCAGTTGGTGCAGGCCAAAGCGGCGCGCGCCTCCGCGGAGGCGTCCCTGCGCCAAGCCGAAACCCTGGTGCGCCAGGCGGAAGGACGGCTGAAAGAAGCCCAGTCTCGGCCGGAACAGATTCGCATCCGCCGCGCCGATTTCGAAGGCGCCGGCGCCGAGATCGAGCGCGCCCGGGCCGCCCTTCAACAGGCCGAGCTGAATCTCTCCTATACGAAGATCTACGCTCCCGAATCCGGTTACGTCACCAAGAAGGCGGTCGAGCCGGGCAACATCGTAGGAGCCGGCCAGGCCCTGATGGCGCTGGTCTCGGACCGCCTCTGGGTGGTGGCCAATTACAAGGAAGTCCAGTTGCAGCGCATGCGCCCGGGCCAGCCGGTGAGCATTAAAATCGACGCCTACCCGCAGCGCAGGTTTCGGGGAAAGGTGGACAGCATCCAGAGTGGTTCGGGCGCGCGCTTCAGCCTCTTGCCGCCGGAGAACGCCACCGGCAACTACGTCAAGGTGGTCCAGCGCGTGCCGGTGAAAATCGTTTTCGACGAGCCCCTGCCGTCTGAACTCAAGATCGGGCCCGGAATGAGCGTGGTGCCGGAGGTCAAGGTGCGATGAGCCCTTCTCCCAATCCGCCCGCTGATGCGCCGGGCATGGAAGAGTGGTACACGCGTATCAATCCATGGGTGATCGCCGCCTCGGTGGTCCTGGCGACCTTCATGGAGGTGCTCGACACCACCATCATCATGGTGGCGCTGCCACACATTGCGGGGAGCATGGCCGCCACGAACTCCGAGGCCACCTGGACGCTGACCAGTTACCTGGTGGCCAACGGCATCGTGGTGCCCATGAGCGGATGGCTGGCACTGAAGTTCGGCCGCAAGCGCCTTATCATGCTTTGTGCCGGACTGTTCATCGCCAGTTCCATGGCCTGCGGGTTGGCGCCGAACCTGGCGGTGCTGGTCGTGGCCCGCATCTTTCAAGGCATCGGCGGCGGAGCCATGGTGCCGGTGGCGCAGGCTGTGCTGCTCGAAGCTTTCCCGCCGGCCAAGCGCGGAATGGCCATGGCCGTCTTCGGTCTGGTGGTGGTGGTGGCGCCCATCGTCGGCCCTACCTTCGGCGGCTGGCTGACTGATAACTACTCGTGGCGTTGGGCGTTCTACATCAATGTGCCGACTGGTTTGCTGGCCCTGTTCCTCATGGGCCGTTTTCTCGAGGATCCGCCCTGGATCAAGCATGGCAAGGCCGGCCGGCTGGATGGCATTGGCTTCGCGTTCCTGGTTGTGTGGGTCGGTGCGCTCCAGGTGGTGCTCGACAAAGGTCAGGATGAGGACTGGTTCTCGAGCAAGCTCATCACCCGCCTGACCGTTATCACCGTTGCCGGTTTGATCGCCTTTGTTGTCCGTGAATTGCGCACTCCGGAACCCTTTGTGGACCTGAGGGTCTTCGCCGATCGCAATTTCTGGACCGGCACGGTCACCACCGCCGTGGTCGCCGGAGTCATGTACAGTTCGTCCACCTTGCTTCCGCAGTTTCTTCAGAACCTGCTGGGTTACACGGCCGAACTCAGTGGCTGGGCGATCACTCCGCGCGGCTTCGGCGCCCTGGTCGGGCTGCCGCTGGTAGGCTACCTGGTAGCCTACCTCGATGGCCGCAAGATGATCATCTTTGGCTTGGGCCTGCTGGCGCTGACGAATCACATGCTGAGCAACTTGAGCATGGAGATTGCCATGGAAAGCATCGTCACCGCCAACGTGCTGCAAGGGCTTGCAATGGGGTTCATCTTCGTGCCCCTGATGACGCTGGCCGTGGGAACGTTGCGCAACGAGCAGATGGGCAATGCCACGGGCCTGTTCAACCTGGTACGGAATGTTGGAGGAAGTATCGGCATCTCCGTGGCCGTCACGCACCTGGTCCGCAGTGCGCAGCGCCACCAGAATTTGATGGTAGCGCATCTCACCCCGTACGATCCGGTCTATCAGCAGCGCCTGGTCGGGCTTCAGGCGGCGTTCACTCCGATCAGCGGGGCGCCGCAGGCGCATCAGATGGCCCACGGCGCCATCTACGGCATCCTCTTGCAGCAATCGAACGTGTTGGCATTCGTGGACACCTACCGCTGGTTGGCCGTGGCCGTTGTTCTTTGCGTCCCCGGAGCATTACTGATGAAAAAAGTCATCGCCCGCAAAGGACTGGCGTTGCATTGACGCGGGATGAAGGGTGCTCCGCAGGATGCAGGTATCCGGTAACCCGGAGGCATGATGGATTCCTGGAGGCTGCGTAGCCGACTTGAGATTTCAAGGGGACTCGGCTGGGAGAAGGGCGCGTGACCGGTCCATACCCATGATGCGGCGTGCAGCCTCTCCGAACATGAAGACGGGATCAGGCTCCATGCTGGCTGCCGGGTTCAGCTCTCGCAACGCAGGTGGTAGGCACTTATCCCCTCGGAGAAGCACCGATCTCGGAGGTTCGCGAAACGGTATTTCTACCCGGGGGTGGGCGATCAAGGACGCTGAAATCGATAGGAACCCCGGGCGAGTATCGCCGCCCGAAGGTTGATCTTGCTTCCCTTGCTGAGGTCGTCTCGCCGCCCGCCGCTCAGCTCGAGTCGAGTCAGGCCGCCTGCCGGTTGCCTGGCAGCAGTTCCTCGATGCGATTGATCCCATGCTCGGGCAGGCGGGCGAGAACGTTCCTCGGGTGATCTTGCCGATTGGTGCCGCGCAGGCCGCAGCTGACCACGATCGAATAAATCACGGCGCTGCGCCGCCCGGCATCCGGATTGCCGATGAACAGCCGGGACTTCTTTGCAGGGCATTGTACTCATCCATGGGTGGCGCACTGCCCGGGCCAATGTGCTTTGCGGCAGCAGCCGTGGCAACAAGGGTGCTGCGCAGACACCGACCTCGAGGGACTGACAGGGATACTTCGGGCGCACGATGCGCCATCGCATGAGCTTGGCCGGAGCCCAGTCGATCTCCTCGGTGACTTCCTTGCCGATCCGTGCCAAGGGCCGCCCGCACCGTGCACAAACCGTCGCTTGGGGCTCGAGCGTGGCCGTAATCCGCCGACGGCGATCAGGTCGCGATAGCCCGTGCGCCGGCTCGCTGTGGAGCTTGAAAAGGAATAGGTCTCCAGGATCAAGCGCATGGAAATCGGGAATTGTGGACGGTTGCCAGAAGTTAACCTCGTCGAGATCGCGAACGGATATCAGGTAATCGAACCACTCCTGATCTGTGACCGCTGCGTAAAGCTTCATCCAGACAACCGCGCCGCTGAACCGGGGACGCTCACCTGTTTTCGAGGCCGGCGCAGAACGCCGTGCGGCGATCTCTCCCGGGCGGCGGATCCCCCGGGTTCACTTCCTCTCGTACTTCCAGTTCCGGCTCTTTCCCTGCGCCAGCCACTCGAGGGTCGTCGCCAGGCGCTTTGCCCTCGTCTCCGGCTTCTTGGCCTCGGTGATCCATTCGATGTATTCCCGCTTGTGCGAGGGCGGAAAGCGCTCGAATGCGGCACGCGCCTTGGTGTTTTGCGCAAGCGCGGCGGCGAGGTCGGGCGGCACCGCGACCGGTTTCGCGCCCGCGGGCTTCGGCCGGCTCGGACCGGCGCCCTCTTCGTTGAGCCGGGCGGCTTCCCTGACGTAGCGGACCATGACCCTCTGGCGCGGGAGGTCCTCGAGGCTCGCGATCCTGCCCAGGTTTCCCATGGCAGCGGCACCCGTGGGGGCCAGAACGCGGTCGGGATCTGCGAGCAGCCTCGCTTTCCGGAAGGTGAAGGCGCAATGCCGCTGGAAGGCCGCCATGCTGCACAGGATCCCTTTATTGGAGCTTGCGCCGTAGCGTCTTGACCTCTGGAGCGCGGTCCAAGCCGAGGATTCTTCCCAGGTCCTTCGGGGCGTGCTCTTTGAGCCCCTCGGGACGCTTGATCCGCAGCAGCCCCATCAGCAGCAATGCCACAAGGGTGGTGCGCAGACCGTAGAAGGCGGGGCCGATGCTGCCATAGGTGTTGCGCGCGATCGTGAATATGCCGCTCGCTACGAGGGAAGGCAGCGCAAGCAAAACGCCGCCATGAGGCACACGAAATTCAGATCGGAACATTGGCGCCGCATCGTCGAGCAGCCCCAGGTAGGCAAGAAGCCGATCTGCCCGACGGTCCGCGGGGTTTGTATCGAACGAAACAGGGATCGGTTCCTCATTATCGGGAGGGATAAAAGCGGACAGGTTTGGGTCCCCGCCCCCCTCACCTCGAAGCCGCCAAAAATGCGGGTTTTCGGGATCTATGTTAGGAGATCTGGATTCTGTGCCTGCCTTGAGAGCATATTCCAGATCCGTCTATCGTCGGGATCGGGGTTCGCTATCGGGATCGCATATTCTGTCCCGAGCGCATCAAGACCGATTCCGATCCCGCCGCCGATTCCGACCCCGACAGTCAGCAACTCAGGCGTTTGGCCTTTTCATGCACTTGGGCAACTCGGTGCCTCTCGCCGAATTTCTATGATAGAGTAGTCTCGGTGCGCGCATGAACGCATTTTCCTATCTTTGGGCGGCCTTTGGTCTCGCAATCGGCAGCTTCGTTAATGTCTGCATCTATCGGTTGCCACGGCATGAATCGATCATCTTCCCCCGCTCTCATTGCCCTCGCTGCGGCAAGGCCGTGAGGCCTTACGACAACATTCCGATCCTCTCGTTTCTTTGGCTGCACGGCAAGTGCCGTTTCTGCCGGCAACCGATCTCGCTCCAGTATCCGCTAGTCGAGTTGCTGGCCGCTCTCGCTTTTTATGTGAATGCTGCCGCGTGGAGTTTTACGCCGCCGGCGTTCGTGAACTCGGCCTTTCTGTCTGTCATCCTCATCCTCGTATTCATCGACTATCATCATCAGATTCTGCCCAACGTGCTCACCCTTCCAGGAATGGCAGCGGGCATCGTGCTAAGCCCTTTGCAAGCGAAGGGATTCTTTGACGATCCGGTTTCCAACGGCCTGGCATCGCTGGTTTCTCCAGCTCATGCCGACACCGCGCTTCCCTGGGTAGGTTCGGTTTTTGGCGCCCTGATAGGCGGCGGCATTCTTCTTTTGATCGGCACGGCATATCAGGCCTTGCGCAAGCGTCAGGGCCTGGGAATGGGGGACGTGAAGATGATGGCAATGGTAGGAGCCTTCGCCGGCTGGCGCCTTGCGTTGCTGACCATCTTCATCGGGTCCCTCCTGGGAAGCATCGCCGGCATTCTTCTCGTCCTCTTTGGCGGCCGAACTTTGCAATCCAAGCTTGCATTCGGGACTTTCCTCGGCGTGGCCGCCACAATTGCCCTGTTTTTCGGCCCGGCCATCTTGCAGTGGTACGCCCCCGCATAGACCCGCCGATTTTTTCGCTCAAATCAAGCCTCCGCAGGTTAGATGAGAGTGTGAGTTCAATTTTTAGCCAGTTTCTGTGCCGAAAATAAGGCCAGAGGCTGTGGAGTGCGGCGACCTGACGCCGCTTTGTCACGCTTCAAAGCGGCGCCGACGCACCGCGCTCCAAAGCCTTCGGCTTCATTTTCGGAGCAGAAACTAGACGGTGAACACGTCGAGCGTCCCAAGAGATACTTTGTCGATCTCGGGAATCGAAGGAGGATCCGACATTGCGCAGCGCGGGCGGAGTAGGGCTTGTCGAGATAGTCGTCGTACTTGGCCTCCTGGCTGTCATGGCAGCAAGTGCGGTTCCGGGAATTCATCGCATCAATCAGGAATGGGCTCTGTGGGCCAGCGCACGCATGCTGGAAGCCTCACTGCTATGGGCTCGGAACCATGCGATTGCTGCCAATGATTCGCTGCTCCTGATGATCGACCAGGACGGGCGCTGCTTCTACTGGCAGGATCCCGGCGGAGCGCGCTACGAAAGCTCCGTCCGATACTTTCCGTCAGGTGTACGCGTCGTACAGTCGCCTCGCCGGCCACTGCGCTTCTACCAACACGGCAACGCGGTTCCAGCGGGCACATTTGTGATCCAGGGGAACGCAGGCACGTACAGGGTAGTGGTGAGTGTGATGGGCAGGGTTCGGGTTCAGCGGGACTGAGAACCAGGAAGTCAGTCGTCATTTCAAACATAATCAAAGTGAGAAGCTGTGCCGATAGAAGATTTGAGGTTCTCTCTCTTGGAGGACCAACCATGTACCTGGCGAGGTGTTGAACCATGAAGCCAATGACTGTCCTTTCAACTGGTTTGCTCCTGCTGGCAGTGGCCTCCTTCGGGTACTCGCAGTCTCTGGCCGATCTGGCAAAGAAGGAGAAGGAGCGGCGCCAGGCTGTGAAGGGAACCGTCAAGGTCATCACCAGCGCCGAGGCCACCAAGTACCAAAACGCGCCCGTAACCACCAGCGTGCCGCCTCCTGCACGCTCGGCGGAAAAGATCGCCGTGGCGGATGCAGCCCCCCCCAATGAAAAACTCCCTGCCGAGGGAGAGGCAAAAACCGAGGCGCCGCCGGCAACGCAAAATGCAAAGCCCTCTGCCAGTGAACCGACGGATTATTTTGGCAGAACCGAGAGCTTCTGGAAGCAAGCCTTCGCCGACGCCCGCCAGAAGGTGAAGGATCTCGAGAACGAGTCCAACGTCATCATCCTGAAGCTCAACGACCTGCAAAACAGGTTCTACCGCGAGAGCGACGGCTTCAGGCAGCAGGCAATCCAGCGCGAAATTCAGAAGACTTTCTACGAACAGGACGTAAACAAGCAGAATCTGGAGAAGGCCAAGTCCGCCCTTGACGATCTTGAAAGAGAAGCCCGCCGAAGCGGCGCCCTACCCGGCTGGGTAAAGGAACCTGGCCACCAGTAAGCCCCTGAAGACCAGACCGCAAAGACCTCCGAGTCCTCAAGGAAATCCGCCCCATATCTGTCCGATATCAGAGGCCTTTTTGGTCCGGCGAGTGCGCAAGCAAGAGCACGGCAATCCCTCCTGTCAACAGACGGTGCTCGACTCCTTCAAAACCGGCCCGTTCAATCAGGACCTTGAGCTCCGATGGTTCTGGAAATGTCTGGACGCTGTCTGCCAGGTATTGGTATGGGCCCTCAACTCCTGAAATCAGCGTGCCGAGTTTCGGCAGGATACTGAGAAAGTAGAACAGGATCTGCGTTCATCTCCGTTCATCTGCGGTTCCAAGAAAGTCCGCTACAAGGCGCCGCAGTCGCAATGGGTTCAGGTCATCGATTATTTCAGGCTGACCCAAACGGCGCAGGAAGACCATCCGAAGCTTTCCGTCTCGAAACTTCTTATCGTGCTGCAGCGCATCCCACACGCGCGCCGGAGAGATTCCGCGCAGCGGCGGCAACGGTTCAACCCGGTGAATCAGGCGCATCAGCCGCTCTGCCTCTTCGACCTGCATCCTGCCCATCGCACACGCGAGCAAGCCGGCCGCTATCATGCCCCAGGCCACGGCTTCCCCGTGCTTGAACCTGCGGTAGCCCGTTGCTGCCTCCAGCGCGTGCCCTATCGTGTGACCGTAGTTCAGGATCATGCGTGCGCCCGCCTCCCGCTCGTCACGTGCTACGACCTGCGCCTTGATGCGGACGGCCTCCTGTATCACGTGCACGATCGCCGGCGCTTCGCAGGCACGAACCGCAGCGAGATTCCGTTCCAGATACCTGAGCAACGGTTCGGAGCGGATCGCTCCGCACTTGACGATCTCGTAAATGCCCGAGGCCACTTCTCGCGCCGGCAAGGTCCGGAGCGCGGCAGTGTCGGACAGCACCGCGCTCGGCTGATGGAAAGCGCCGATGAGGTTCTTACCGCGCGCCGTGTTGATGCCGACCTTGCCCCCGACGGAGCTGTCCACTTGTGCCAGCAGCGTCGTCGGCATGCCCACGAAGGGAATCCCACGCATATAGGTGGCCGCGGCGAAGCCTGAAACATCACCAACCATGCCGCCGCCGAAAGCGACAAGCCAGGACCGGCGGTCCGCCCCCGCGCGGAACAAAGCCTCATAAATCCCGTTCAAGGTTGTTTGGTTCTTGAAGCGTTCGCCGTCGCCGACCTGTACAACCGGGACAGGACCGAAGACATGTTCCAGAGATGCGAGCAGAACCTGTCCATGCAGCCGCAGGACAAGCGGATTGGTTATCACCACGGGCGGGGTGGAGAATCCGAGGTTGGCGAGAATCTTCCCTGCTTTCTCCAGCACGCCCGGCCCGATGAAGACCGGATAGCTTCGATCACCCAGCTCAACCCGCAGCCTTCTCACAATGTCCTCCGAGTCTCAAGAATGAGGTCTTCCGAATCCAGTCTCTAAGCGGATCTGTACGCCCCCCCGCGCCCAATGGATGTCCAAGAATTGGATTCGGCAGACCTGACACCGGTTCTATTATCGGGAGATGCCTTCAAGAGGGCTGCTGGCGGACGCGTAAAGCTTCCTGGGAATGCGGCCGGCCAGGAAAGCCTGACGTCCAGCCCGAACGGCCAGGTTCATAGCCTCGGCCATTCGAACCGGGTCCCGCGCGCAGGCAATCGCCGTATTCATGAGCACGCCGTCGCAGCCCAGTTCCATGGCTACGGATGCATCGGACGCGGTCCCCACACCTGCATCTACGATCACTGGAATCGAGATGGTCTCGCGAATGATGCGGATGTTGGCTGGATTCTGAATGCCGATACCGGATCCTATCGGGGCGCCGAGAGGCATGACCGCCGCAGCACCCGCATCCTGGAGTTTGCGGGCCACCACAGGGTCGTCATTCGTGTATGGAAGGACAACAAAGCCGTCTTTCACCAGTGCTCGCGTGGCTTCTACCAGCCCCTGCGTATCAGGGAATAAGGTCTTCTCATCTCCGATGACCTCGAGCTTCACCCATTCAGAGAGACCTGCTTCGCGGCCGAGATGGGCAGTGCGGATGGCGTCTTCCGCGTTGTAGCAGCCGGCAGTGTTGGGAAGCAGGGTGAAGCGTTCCCTGTCGATGTAATCAAGGAGCGACTCGCGCGATCGGTCGCTGATGTTGATGCGCCGGACCGCGACCGTTACAAGCTCTGCCCCAGACTTCTCCAGCGCCGCGCGCATAATGCTGAAGGTCGCGTATTTTCCCGTCCCCACGATGAGGCGCGAGTGAAACGTCCGCCCCCCCAACAGCAAGGCATCGTCATTCAGACCTTCTACCACAGCCCTACTCCTTTAAACGTCGAAACACTTATAAAACATGCTCATCCGCCACCCACTAACTGGACGATCTCTATTTTGTCGAACTCCTTGACAGCCGTCTGGCTCCAGTCCTGGCGTTTAACGATGCGTCGGTTCACTTCCACAGCGACTCGGTCAAGCTTGATCCCGAGGTTTTCGAGCAATTCGCGGACCGTCGCAGAAACCGGAACGGACCTCGTTTCACCGTTGATTTCCAGCTTCATCGTTGCCTGCACATAACGTATCATACCGGCTGCTTTCGCGCCAAATCAACCAGAAAAGCCTTGACACTCCGTCGATCTGTCCACTAACATCCACCGTTGCTTTTGAGACAGGTGCTCTCGTATTTGCTTGATTCTAAATAGGTTATCTGGGCACCGACGAATCGGTCAGCGTCGTTTCGGAATTGGAGTTGAGCCGGCATGCTATCTGAGGACACACGCCGACAAATCGAAGCATTGATTCAGCGGTACCCGCAGCCACGTTCCGCACTTATCCCTTCTTTGCAACTGGCCCAAGACGAAGCGGGCTGCCTGTCGTACGATGCTGTGTGCGAGGTGGCGCGCATTTTCCGGCTTTCGCCCAATGAGGTCTATGAAGTCGCCAGTTTTTATACGATGCTGTTCAAAAGGCCGGTCGGCAGATACGTGATCCAGGTCTGCACCAACATTTCCTGCCTCCTCTGCAACTGCGAAGAAATCATGAACCACCTGCAGCAGAAGCTTGGCATCAGGCCAGGGGAGACCACCGCTGACCGGAGGTTTACACTCCTGGAGGTGGAGTGCCTGGCGTCCTGCGGCACAGCGCCTGTAGTGCAGATCAACGAGGACTGCCACGAGAACCTGACAATCGAGAAACTGGACCGCATCCTGGACTCCCTGAAATGATGGAAACCTTGCTGTTCTACCTCTTCGGAGGGCTGGCGTTAGTTGCAGCCATCAACGTAGTTTTGGCGCGGCGTGTTTTCTATGCGGCGCTTTCTCTGATTGTTTGCCTGACCGCTCTTGCCGGCATTTATATGCTGCTCGATGCCCCCTTCATTGCTGCCGTGCAAATCATCGTTTATGCCGGCGCCATCATGGTGTTGTTCCTCTTTGTCATCATGCTCCTGGATCCCTTTTCAGCCACGAGGCATTTCGACAAGAGGCCCTATCTCGCTGTTCTTGCCATCGTCCTTGGCACGGCCGCCCTGCTGCTTTTCTATCCTTTGCTGAAATCGTACGATCCGGCCAGGGCGCCGCGCGAACTGTTGGCGCCGGAGGGAGCGGCCGGGACCGTAACTAACTTTGCAGGCACTCTCTTCCGCGACTATCTGCTGCCTTTCGAGGTGACGTCGGTCCTGATCCTCATTGCCATTATCGGGGTGGTAGTGCTCGCCAAGTGGCGGACGTAGGCAGACCATGAGCATTGTTTCCTGTCTGATTATAAGCGCGCTGCTTTTCACGATCGGCGCCGTTGGCGTGCTCGTCAAAAAGAATGTCATCGCCGTTTTTCTGTGCATCGAGCTCATGCTCAACGCCGTGAATCTCAGCTTCGTGGCGTTCTCGAAATACCTCAACCAGGTTCACGGACAGATTTTCGTGTTCTTCGTCATGGTGGTGGCGGCGGCGGAAGCAGCCGTCGGGCTGGCCATTGCCATCACTCTCCACCGCAATCGTAGGACGTTAAGCGTCGATGATGCTGACATTATGAAATGGTGAGGCCGACCAGCTTATGTTGCGTTACTTGTGGTTGATCCCGCTCCTCCCTCTGGTGGGTTCGGCGCTCAACGGGATTCTGGGCAAACGGTTCCCCAAGCGGCTGGTCTCCGCCATCGCCTGTACCAGCGTCGGCGCCTCTTTTGCGGCGGCAGTCGCGGCAGTCGCGGCCCTGCTGGGGCTTACTCCGGCCGAACGGCACGTCGTTGATACGCTCTTCACCTGGATCGCCTCCGGAAGTTTTGTTTCCAAGGCGGAGTTCCTTCTCGACCCGCTTTCGGCTGTCATGCTGCTTGCAGTAACCGGGGTCGGCTTCGTGATTCACATTTACTCCATCGGGTACATGCACGCCGAAAACGGTTACTACCGGTTCTTTTCGTATATGAACCTGTTCATGTTCTCGATGCTGGTCCTGGTCCTTTCCGGCAACTTCCTCCTCATGTTCGTCGGTTGGGAAGGAGTCGGCCTTTGCTCCTACCTGCTGATCGGTTATTACTTCGAGCGGCGCAGCGCCGGCGACGCCGGCAAGAAGGCGTTCATCGCGAACCGGATCGGGGACACGGGTTTTATCCTGGGCATCCTGCTCGTCTTCGCCACTTTCAAGAGCTTGAATTTCGCGGATGTATTCCGGCAGATCGCTGGCGATGCGGATCGCTTCCCGATAGAAGTCGGCTTCGGCACTCTGAGCGCGATCGGGATCCTGCTGTTTGTCGGCGCCACCGGAAAGAGCGCGCAGATACCGCTGTATGTATGGCTGCCCGATGCAATGGAAGGCCCTACTCCAGTAAGCGCGCTGATCCACGCCGCCACGATGGTGACCGCCGGCGTCTACATGGTCGTGCGCTGTTCGCCGATATTCAGCCGCGCTCCGATAGCTCTCGAGGTCGTCGCCGTCATCGGGGTCCTGACGGCCCTCATGGCCGCAACCATTGGCCTGGCGCAGAAGGACATCAAGCGGGTCTTGGCATATTCGACGGTGAGCCAATTGGGCTACATGTTTTTCGCGGCAGGCGTCGGCGCTTTTTCCGCGGGGATATTTCATCTTGTCACACACGCATTTTTCAAGGCCCTGCTCTTCCTTGGCGCCGGCAGCGTAATTCACGCCATCGGCGGCGAGCAGGATCTCATGCGCATGGGCGGGCTGCGCAAGCTTGTTCCCACCACGCACGGCGTCATGCTGGTGGCGGCGCTCGCCATCAGCGGCATCTTTCCGTTCGCAGGCTTTTTCAGCAAGGATGAGATCCTTTGGTCCGCCTGGGCAAGAGGTCACCCCGTCATTTGGCTGACTGGTCTGGCGACAGCCGGGCTGACAGCCTTTTATATGTTCCGACTGATATTCCTGGCTTTCTATGGGTCGGAGCGCTTCTCGGAGGAAGCCCGCCACCACATTCACGAATGTCCGCCGAGCATGACGGTCGCCCTGATCGTGCTTGCGGTACTGTCGACCATCGGCGGATTCGTCGGCTTGCCTGCCTGGATGAACCTCGGGCCTAACAGATTCGAGGGGTTCCTCGAGCCTTCTCTCGAGTTCGCCTGGCGTGGGCATCCTGCCGAACTCCCGCACAGTCTGGAGTTCGGATTTGCAGTGCTTTCCGTGGTAGTCGCACTCTTCGGCATCTACACGGCCTACCGGTTCTACGTCGTGAGTCCATCTGCCCCGTCGAGCCTGGCCCGCCGCATGAGAAGATCGTACGCACTGCTCGCGAATAAGTACTATGTGGACGAGACATACGACGCTCTGATCGTGCACCCGGTCGTAGCGGGCTCGAAGGACATCTTGTGGCAGGCCACGGATATTGGGCTCATTGACGGCGCAGTGAACGGATTGGCGCGATTGGTCCAGGGTGCGGCCTCCCTTTTGAAGAACGTTCAAAACGGTCTGCTGCGCAGTTATGCGGCCTGGATCCTGGCCGGCGCCGTGATCCTGCTGCTTTACATAACCCTGCTTCGCTGACGAGCGTGGCATGCACATTCGGAATTTGCTGAGTCTGGTGACTTATCTCCCGGCGGCGGCGGCGATCGCTCTCCTGCTCGTGCCGCGCCGGTTCGAGAGCGCGATCAAGGTGCTGGCGTTCCTGGTGTCGGTCGCCGCCTTTGTGCTGTCCCTGCACCTGTTCTTTCAATTCGACGTCGCGAGCGGGCAGATGCAGTTCGAGGAGTCGGTCTCCTGGATCGAAGGCGCGCTGATCAAGCATCACCTCGGCATCGACGGAATCAGCCTTTTCCTCATCCTGCTTACCACATTCCTGACACCGCTGTGCATCCTCTCCTCATGGCGAGCCGTGACCCTGAGGGTAAAGCCCTACCTGATCTGCATGCTGCTCCTGGAAACGGGGATGATCGGAGTTTTCGCCGCGCTCGACCTCGTGCTCTTTTATGTTTTTTGGGAGGTGATGCTGATCCCGATGTATTTTCTGATCGGGGTCTGGGGCGGCGAGCACAGGATCTATGCGGCAGTCAAGTTCATTCTCTATACGATGGTCGGATCGCTGCTCATGCTCGTGGCCATTCTCTATCTTTTCCATCTCAACGGCGGCACCACCTTTGACTTGATGGAGATCTCTCGCAATCTGGCATCCGGAAACGTCCGCATCACGACGAAAGAGGAGTTCTGGCTGTTCATGGCATTTCTGCTGGCCTTTGCCATCAAAGTGCCACTCTTTCCGCTTCACACTTGGCTCCCCGATGCGCACGTAGAAGCGCCCACGGCCGGATCCGTCATCCTCGCCGGCGTGCTGCTGAAGATGGGGACTTACGGCCTGCTTCGCTTTTGCCTGCCCCTTTTTCCAGCCGTGGCGATCGCGGTCGCTCCCTATCTTTCCGTGCTCGCCCTGATTGGCATAATCTACGGCGCGCTGGTAGCCATGGTTCAGCCCGACCTCAAGAAGCTGGTTGCTTACTCATCGGTAAGCCATATGGGGCTGGTCGTGCTGGGGATTTTTGCTTTCACTCAACAGGGCCTCCAGGGTTCGACGCTGCAGATGCTCAATCACGGACTCTCGACCGGCGCGCTCTTCCTTCTGGTAGGAATGATCTATGAACGCAGGCACACGCGCATGATCTCTGAGTTTGGGGGCTTGGCCCACCGCAATCCGGTGCTTGCTGCGCTGTTTCTGGTCGTTACTCTCTCGTCGA